>Ga0265327_10000670_pt1 | contig 54983 bp, 50 predicted proteins | sample 41621metaG_FD_202089 | JGI IMG/M metagenome (GOLD analysis project Ga0265327, IMG submission 202089) | Rhizosphere microbial communities from Carex aquatilis grown in University of Washington, Seatle, WA, United States - 4-16-21 metaG | ecosystem: Host-associated > Plants > Roots > Rhizosphere... | reverse complement strand
CGTCAGCAATCACCTTGGATTTACTTAGCGGCGGTGATTCGCCTGCGGCGCTCCGGGTTCACCGTCCCTAAACTCCCGGTCGATTTAAAACAAGGGGTCTGAATAATTACGATTAAAATAATACTTTTAAGCAGAGGCATAAAACCGACAAACGAGAATATAGAAGATGCAAGGAAAATTATTGCTAATAATTTAACTCTTATTCTAGATGGCCTTGATGAGGTATACAATACAATACCAAATATTATTACAGCCATATCTCAGTTTAAAGCTAGTAACCCGAATGCTCAACTTATTGTCTCAAGTAGAGATTGCGTCAGTTATTTAGGTGACATAGATTTTTTAGGAATAACACTGCTTCCGTTTACTAAAGATCAGCTAAATAGATTTATTCGAGGCTGGCTCAAAGACAGAGAGAAAGCAGATGCTTTGATTGAGTCAATTCAGGATCGTGATTTATTTGAACACGTTAAAACTCCGTTGCTTGCGACAATAACCTGTTCTCTTGTGGAAAAAGGCATTAATGCTCCATCTACAGAAAATGAAATATATTCTGAACGACTTCGTCTGTTAACAGGCGAGTATGATCTACATAAAAATATAGAGCGACAAAAGCAAAAAGGCGAATTACTTAGAAAGTGTGCTACGAAAATTGCATTTTATATGCATACTAAAGGATTAAGATCCTTATCAAAAAGCGAAATGTTAAGTGCACTCTATTTGGACCTATTCGAAAACTATAGCCACGAGTTGTTAGCTGAGTGTTTAGAAGAACTAATAAACCCATGTAATGTCATTATCCTCGACCCAGTGACATCTAAATACTCCTTTGGTCATTTTCGCTTTCAGGAGCATTTGGCTTCGGAAGAACTTAAGCTAAACAGAAGTATTGATTTATCAGAGCTAGCAACTAATGATTGGTGGAGAGGTGCTTTAGGACTATATTCACAAGATAATGATATAGCCTATCTTATTGAGGATATTTATAAAAGATATGGCTCTGTAAAAAAAGCAAAAATCACATTGGAACTAATGATTACCAATAGTCCGCAACAAAAAAAAATGGATTGAAAAGCCTTTTAACTGAATATATAAGGTCTGATCAAATGGATGATTTATTTTTAATTAGAGATGATGACTACTATGATGATTATGAACAATATAATTAATGAGCGTTGGGCTAAATGCAATGAAGCCCAACAACTCACATTAAACTGGAAGTAAGCATGCGTTATCGAAGAGCCCAAACAATGGGCGCAAGCTATTTTTAACCGGTAATCCGATTTGCTGGTGCAAGAGATAGCTGCTTTACGAGACATTATCAGAATAGTAAAACGCGCCCATCCATTCGACATTGAGGCCATGGTCGTCCTACCCGAGCACCTTCACGCGATATGGAAATTGCCCGAAGGTGATGCCGACTATCCGATGCGTTGGTCATTGATCAAGTCGGGGTTTTCCCGTGGATTGGAAAAAACCGAGTTTATTCGCGCCAGTCGGGTTAGCAAACGCGAACGCGGCATCTGGCAGCGACGCTACTGGGAGCATCAAATTAGGGACGAGTTGGATTTTGAAAAGCATGCCGATTATATTCACTACAATCCTGTTAAGCATGGTTATGTCAAACGGCCAAGAAATTGACCGTTTTCGACATTTCACCGGTATGTGCAAGCTGGTGTGTTGCCGGAACATTGGGGAAGTGAGCTTGCTGTAGAGGATGTTTGTTGCGGTAAACGGTGAGTTGTTGGGCTTCATTGCATTCAGCCCAACCTACGGCTACTGTCTTGAATAAAAGGCACGATTCGCCGTGACAGGTTTTCATCAAGCAATAGCTTCATGAGGCTTTGATGATGACCGATTGCCGCTCCCTATCGGCTGCAAATTGCAGGCAGGCGGTAATATCGTCATCCGTTAATTCAGGGAAGTCTTCGACAATTTCAGTACGGCTCATGCCATCAGCCAACCAGGAAAGCACGTCATAAACGGTAATTCGTAAACCTCTAATGCACGGTTTGCCGCTACGTTTACCGGGCTCAATGGTAATCATGTTGTGATAATCAATGCTCATCGCTTTACACTCATTTTGAGGTTGGGTTGCATGGGATTATATCCCTTTGATTAGTAAATGGGCATAACAACACTCGTAGATTATTACGGAAAGCTAGCCCATTCTGGAAACCCCCAACTTCAACATCCTAGACCGCAACGTATTCGGATTCATGCCCAATATCGCCGCCGCGCCTTTGGTGTCGGAAATCTGCCAGTTGGTTGCTTCCAAAGTCCGCAAGCGCTCGGGTTGAACACCGTCCATGCCGCGAGCCGACAATGCCGGTATCTCGATTGGTCGCGGCGATGACGCGCACATCGACGCGCAGGGTTTCGCTGCCGCCGACCCGTTCGAATTCCTGCTCCTGCAACACCCGCAACAGTTTGGCTTGCGCCGATAACGACAGTTCGCCGAGTTCGTCCAGGAACAGGCTGGCGCCGTCGGCCAGCTCGAAGCGGCCTTTGCGCTGCTGGGTTGCGCCAGTGAACGCGCCTTTTTCATGGCCGAACAATTCGCTCTCGATCAGTTCGGCGGGCAGCGCCGCGCAATTGACTTTGACCATGATCGCCGCGTTGCGGTCGCTGTATTCGTGGATCGCGCGCGCCAGCAATTCCTTGCCGGTGCCGGTTTCGCCGAGCAACAGCACCGGCGTGTCAGTGCGCGCGACCATCCTCCCAAGCGGGACGGGGTTTGCAACCCCGTTCCTAACGTTTCTGCGGTTTTCGAGCTAAAGAACCAAACTTAAATTAAAACCTTACGTTTCGGTCGGGGCAACATGCCCCGACCGGCTGTAGTACGCAACATCTTTTGGTTGCCCAACGTTTTAGCTGCTATTTAAGCAATCACATCCAACCCTTTACTTTCAACAATAGACAGCAATTTAAGCGTTGCTCCGGTCGGTTTGGCTTCGCCTTGCTCCCATTTTTTTACCGCCCTGTCCGATACATTCAAATAAGCGGCAAAAACGCGCTGGCTTAAGCCCAATTTATGCCTGAGTGCCGCAATTTGAGTTGCCGTATAGTTCGGCACCGGTGGTAATGAATTTATATCGAATCGTCTTAATGTGGTCTTGTCGATGCCGCCTACGCTATAAAGGTCTTTTGCCATTTCGCTAAGGGTTTCCTGGACTTTACTCATGGTCAAGCTCCACTAAATTCAGGTTGTTAATCAACGTATTGATCTGTTCGTTGGTTAAATTAAGAAAGGCTTCCGCCATTATCTTGAAGCCTTCAAGTTCGTTTTTTGTAAGATTGTCTTTTTCGCTTTTGGCAAATCCGTGGGCAAAAATTACTTTATCGTTTTGTTTCATCAAAATCAGGGTTCGATGCGCTGCGCTTTTACCTTGTCCTTGTCTGCCGATACGTTTTTTATAAACATTGCCGCCTAAATTAGCATCGATTAGTCCGTTTTCTATTTCAAGAACGGCTTTTTTCAGGTCTTCATCAGTCAAACCTTGTTTTTTCGCCCATTTTTCAAACGTTCTGTATTTAAAAATTCTCATCTCTAGCAATCCCCGTTACAGCAAAACTATATCCTTCTATTCACCAGATTAAAAGCAAAATGCGGTATCCACACTTGGCGTTTATCACCTGTCTCGCTCAGAAGAAAATGACTACAAGACCTGTTACGCCGACTTTGCAACCTCGTCAACCAGCCGATTCCGCCGGACGCTTGGATAGCAAAACGTGGCAACCCGATAGACCTGTCCGATGGCTCCACCCTTCCAAGTTAAGCTAACAGGAGCGGACGATGACGGAACAAGTTCACCCGCGCCATAAACATCTCGCTTGCGCGGTTTTTTGCACGGAAAAACTTAATTGTAATGTAGGGTGCTGCTGGAATTTATAGCTGAGGCCGCAGGAGTGCTGCGTGTTTAGCGGGTAAAAATACGATTTGAAATTAGTCGGCGATTATTGCTGCTATATTTTTTTTAGATCAATAACTTAAATGGCGGAGAGAGAGGGGTTCGAACCCTCGATACGTTGCCGTATACACACTTTCCAGGCGTGCGCCTTCGACCACTCGGCCATCTCTCCTTTATTCGGCTTCCCGTGGATCACGAGAAGCCGGGTAGGATAATCGATATTTTGTTTTAAAGCAATGGCGGCCTTCGCTTTATCACGCGGTTATGCGGCTCCAGCCAGTGCTTCCAGTTCATCCCAGCGTTTATACACCTGCTCCAGCTCGGCATCGATTTGTTTCAATTCATCCAGGGTCTTGGCGACGACGGTTTGATCTTTTTTGTAAAACTCGGGCGCGCTGATTTGCCGGTTTAATTCGGCTTGCTTGGTTTCCAGTTCGCTAATCACTTCCGGCAATTTATCCAGTTCCTGCTGTTCTTTAAAACTTAACTTTTTTTTCGGTGCGGTACGCGCCGGAGGCTGTGCAGCCGGTTTTTCCTGTTTAACGGCCTTGACCGCTTCAGCCTGTTTCGCTTGCTTGACATGATTCATCCAGTCGCTATAGCCGCCGACAAATTCGTCAACTTCGCCCGAACCGTCCAGTACGAAAACGCTGGTGACGACGTTATCCAAAAAAGCCCGGTCATGGCTGACCAGCAACAAGGTACCGTCAAAATCGACCAGTTTTTCTTCCAATAATTCCAGGGTTTCCAAATCCAGGTCGTTGGTCGGTTCGTCCATTACGATCAGGTTGGAGGGCTTGGTAAACAGGCGCGCCAGCAACAGGCGGTTTTTCTCGCCGCCGGACAAGCTTTTGACCGGCGAACGCGCTCTGGCCGGGGCAAACAGGAAATCGCCCAGGTAAGACATCACATGCCGCTGGTTTCCTGAAATTTCGACAAAATCATTGCCGTCGGCGACGGTATCGGCCACGGTCATTTCCGGGTCGAGTTGGTCGCGCAATTGATCGAAGTAAGCGATTTCCAGCCGGGTGCCTTGTTCCACCGTGCCGCTGACGGGTTCCAATTGCTTTAGCAGCAATTTCAACAAGGTCGATTTACCGGCGCCGTTCGCGCCGATCAGGCCGATTTTGTCGCCGCGTTGAATTAATGTGGAAAAATGCTTGATAATCTGCCGGTCGCCGTAACCAAAGCTGATATCGTTGACTTCAATAACTTTTTTACCGGAAGCGTCGCCTCTATCCAGCGACATTTTGCTGGTGCCTTGGGTGTTGCGGCGTTGGGCGCGTTCGTTACGCAATTTTTCCAATGCTCTAACCCGGCCTTCGTTGCGAGTGCGCCGGGCTTTGACGCCTTGTCTGATCCAGACTTCCTCATCGGCCAGTTTTTTGTCGAACTCGGCATTTTGATTGGCTTCGTCCTCCAGGGCGGCGGCTTTGCGGGTTAGGTAGTCGTCGTAATTGCCTTGCCAGGACACCAGGTTGCCGCGATCCAAATCGATAATCCGGGTCGCCAGCTTTTGCAGAAACGACCGGTCATGGGTTACGAATAACACAGCACCTTGGAAGTTCAGCAGTTGCTCTTCCAACCAGGTAATGCTTTCAAAATCCAAATGGTTGGTCGGCTCGTCGAGTAATAATACTTCGGGCTCTATCACCAAGGCTCTAGCCAACGCCACGCGCCGCTTCCAGCCGCCGGACAAGCCGTTGATCTTTAAGTCGCCGGGCAAATCCAGTTTGCTTAAAGTGGTTTCAACCCGTTGTTGAAAATGCCAGCCGTTATGGGTTTCGAGTTTATGCTGCAAATCGCCCAATTCATTCAGGGCTTTGTCGTCATCGTAATCCATGGTTAAGGTCATCGCATGATAACGGGTAATCCATTCGCCTAACTCGCCCAAGCCGCCGGCCACCGCATCGTAAATGGTGGCGTCGTCCGGTAAATCCGGGGTTTGTTCCAGCCATGCCAGCTTTAATTCCGGTTGCCGCCAAATGTCGCCGTGATCGGCCTGGACATTGCCGGCAATAATCTTCATTAAGGTGGATTTACCTTCGCCGTTGCGGCCGAGCAGGCCGACGCGTTCCCCGGCATCCAGCTGAAAGTCGGCATTTTTCAATAAAGCGTGAGTTCCATAAGCGATGGAAACGTTGGTTAATCGTAATAAGGGCATTTTAAACTTCTTTATGTTGTAAATAGCGTCGTAATAAATCCAGTGCCAGCAACGCCGCCTGATTTTGCTTGCGTTTGATAGGGCCTGCCACGGAATGGGTGGTTTGGTGAACTCCGTCTCCGGTTAGCAAGGCATTATATAGAATAATGCTTTGGTCTTTATCGTGAAATGTTTGCTTGTCTCCGGCGTAGAGCTGGACCAGCACAAAATCGGCAGCGCCGGTTCGGTGTATTGCGCCGGCGATAGCCTGTGCGCTTGCGATCAAATCATCCGTATTGACGGTAACGCCGAGTTTTTGTCCGAGTCTGTCCAGCGATTGCTCGTAGCGCGTTTCCAGCAGCCAGTTCGCGCCTATGCATTTAGCCGCGAGCAAGCCTTGACTGGCGGTTTCCGCAACGGCCAAGGTGTAGTTTCCGGCAGTCATCAATTGATTGATGGTAAACACCAAGTCGCCGCCGACAGGCCCGAAACCGTCAATTGCAAAAACATGGTCGCCCAGTTTTGCGGCAACCTGATCGGTTAATGCGGTTATAGCGGCTTCGGGATAATCATGCGGAAACAATAACTTGGTTTGCACATCGTCCGGGCTGGCTCGAAAGCCCAGTTGCACTTGGGCCGGAATTTCAATCGTGCTGATGTGTTCCTGTATGCTCGACTCGCCTATGCCTAGGGTTTTGATCGTCACTAATTTTCCGGGCTGTAATAAAAACCGCTTTGCCAGCGTCGGCCGGATGGATTCCAAAAACAAATGCCGCATCTCAAACGGTACGCCGGGAACAAAAGCAAACCAGCAACGATCAATTTGCAAGGAAAAGCCCGGCGCAGTGCCCCAATCATTATCGATGCGTTCGGCTCCCTTCGGAAACATCGCCTGCTTGCGGTTGGCTTCGGGCATGGGCCGGTTTCTGAGTGTAAAAAAGCGCTTAATTTGGTCAAAGGCAATTTCATCGAACTCCAGCGGCAGGCCGAACGCTTTGGCAACGGCTTCGGCGGTTAAATCATCGCTGGTCGGCCCCAGTCCGCCGCTGCAAATACAGCAATCCGCGCGTACTGAAATTTCCCGCAGCAAGGCTATCAGGTCGTCCAGCTTGTCGCCTACCGCGGTATGCCGGGTTACGGTAAAGCCCATGTTGACGACATGTTCCGACAGCCAAGCCGCGTTGGTATCGACGGTTTGCCCGGTAACGACTTCTTCGCCTTGGGAGAATATTTCTAGGGTTGGATTCATGGTAGAGGTTCGAGTCTGAAAGGTATGCTTAACATGCCAGGAGATATGCGGAAGAATATTGCCTAGCTATCTTGAAAACAGCCAATGGAGTATGCCTGATTTCGGCTTATAAGGCTTGGTGTTCTTTATGGCGTTATGTCAATGAATCGGGTTGTACTTCGTTGGACAATAAAAAACCCGCTAAATTTAGATAACTTGCGGGTTTTTTGCCGAGGCTCTATACAACAAGCCTCTGTATATGTTGATTCTGCTGGGTTGTTGATTTGCTTTTTTAAAATATACCCCCAAAAGTACCCCCTAATATCAACTGCTGCCCACATATTAACACAAAATTATCACTAAAATTGATTTAGGCGACCGCAACACCTGCCGATCACCACGCACAAAAAAGCCGGCAGGGTTATAAGCAATTGTACTTATTTTTTATTCCTGGTTTGGCGCATAAAATACGCCTACCAATTTCGAGGAGGAATGGTCGCTAAGTTCAATTGCATAAGGAACAGCTTGGCGAGGGAAGCCCAGATTCGTGGTTGGGTCTGGGCTTTCGGTATTGGTTTACCTTAGTTCCATCCATTTTGTAACGACCGCCGGACTAATGTTGTGACGAGATGGTGTGACAAAACCACTTTAAACCGGCATCGGGCCTGCATTTGATTGTGACATTATTTTATTTCTAAACATTGCAAACAAAACGCTCATACATCGTTTTGAAATGACTATTGATTAATTGCCCATGTGCCTGATTCGGTCTGCGATTAATTGTTGCTTTTGGCGTTTCTTTTATATGGCTCATTTAGTGCCCCAAGCTCACCTTTAACCCTCGCCATATCTGCAATCACCTGCGCCACGCACCAGGTTGTGGAGCATTTTTGTTTGTTTAAAAACTGCTCAAAATCGTTCAGTTATTCCCGTTTACTTTATCGCTGTAACCCGCGCCGGACATTGGATTAAGCGTTCACTTTGCGTTTAGTTATAGCGGTCACAATGCGGTCAGTGATGCTAAGCTAAAAAAGCTCAATTTGCGCGCTCACGACAGAAAACCTACTCCACGAGACTGTTTTTAAAATCCTCCTGCAATTTCACCAACGCTTGTAAATCGGCTACTTCGCCCCCGGTGAAATTATGCTTTTCAATCAACTTGGTTAGAGCCGTCGCCATGTACCCAGCATTACCGCATAGCATGGTGATGATCCTATGCTTTGCCGCTTCGACTATTTTAGGCGTTAATGATTCAGGATATTCTATTGCCCTGAATACCCAGCGAGAAAACCGGATTAATGGGCGTGTGCCTCCCCGATAAGCGTTTCTTGATACGATTGCCTTACCTGTTGCTGACTTCGCGCCGGTGCTGTGCTGCCATGGTTGCCATGTGTGAATGGCCTTTGATTGTGCCACCCGTTGCTCCGGTGTCCATTTTCTTGCTGCCATTTTGCCCTCTTGAACTAATAGTTTGATTTGCGGAATTGCTAGTTTCGTTCATTAAGTGTTGATTTTGCGTTCACGATACCTCTCTAAGCCTCGCCATTGCTAGGTTTGAGCGCTCACGATGTGTTGTTTTTTGCCCGCTCAAAGCTTAACAATTCCGCCTTGTTTTTCCGTGACCCACGCCTCAAGCTCTTGATATGCATTCAGACAGGCTTCATGGTCTGGGTGTCGATTGTCATTGGCCGGATGTAATGGATCGTCGTTTATTTCGTCGAGCAAGCGGATTGCTTCGCGTAGCCGGGCTTCATTAACATTGGTCATGGCGCATTAACCATAAGCTTTGGATAGCTCTCTGACCAGCAACAGCTTCACTTGTCGAGTTATCGGTAACTCGCCATCAAAGGCCGACCAACCGTTTACCGCCGATTGAACCCACTTAGGCACATCCGCTTTGTTTATCCCGGTAGCCAACATCAGCGCGTTGATGTAGAACCCATCTAAGGCTATGACTTGCCGAACTCGCTTACCTTGCCGTTGAACGTAAAAGGCGATTCGTATCAGTGCGGTATCTGCATAGCATGGATTTATTTCTACAGCTTCGCTACTGTCAATCTGTGAAATTACTTCTACAGGCGCGTTATGCTCAGGTTGTGAAATTATGTCTACAGTATCGGGTTGTATTGACTGTGGAGGTAACTCTACGGCGTCAAGATACGCATCAGGTGAATTTACTTCGGTAGTGTCTGCTGTTACCGGGCGCATTCGATTAAAGTGCCACTGCCAGATTGAGCGGTTCACGTCAGCATCAAGTTTTTTAGATTTACCGACACCCAAGGCGGCTTTAGCTTCCCCGACCAGGGCGGATATTTTGTTGTTACTGCGTGGCGAACATCCATATAAACTGGCTATCGCATCGCCCAGCTTGCCGGTTCCGTCATAGGTTTGTGTATTTGCCATGCTTGTAACCTGTGAAAATAATTACACAAATCATAATTATAGGATTGTGAATATATTTTCACAACTCGATTGTGAATATAATTCTACTGCCGGGAAAATTAAAAACCTATCGGGTCATCAAAAGGTTTGCCCGCTGTGCTTTCCGTCGCTGTTGGTTTGCGTTTCTTTATGTCGTAGGGCGACAAGACATTATTTGCAGTCACACTAAGCCCGTGCTTTGTTTCGCCGGTCGTCTTGTCCTGCCACTCGCTCGGTTTTAAGCTGCCGACCACCGCTAAGGGGTCGCCTTTCTGCAACTTGGCTACCCGCTCCGCAATATCGCCAAAGGCCATGCCTGAAACAACAATCGGCTGATCTTCGCCGACTGCGACGGATAACAGGAACTGAGTGTAATGTTTACCGGACTGGCCTGTTTTCAGTTCAGGGGTCTTGATTAATTTACCGCTGATTAATGCGTCGATCATTTTGCAGCCTTGCCGGTTTCCGGCGTTAATGTTGGTGCTTTCGTTTTCAAAAAATATGAAAGCTAGAAAAACGTTGTAAATGAAAGTTCAGAAGTTCAGGGATTGCCTGTAGGCCTTGCCGTTACTGGGTTTTATGGCTGAACTTATGCTGAACTTCTCTGAACTTATGCTGAATTTTGCCCTCAAAAGTTCAGGCTTTAAATTGACCGGCTGAACTTATGGGGGGCAAAACTGAACTTATGCTGAACTTTTAAAGGCCATAAGTTCAGGGTTTATTAAAGTCAACCTATTGATTAATAGTCGATAAATTATAAAGCTGAACTTCTGAACTTTTGTTTATAACCTTTTCTCCAGATAGTGTTTTTCTAAAGCTCGCCCCGCCGCTTTATGCGACTTCTCAAACCCTAAAGACTCCATGCGCTTAACAAAATTATTCCTGCCTAATGGCCTGTGCCCGGCATCCATGCAAAACGACTTATAGTCTCGGTATGCATTACTGACTGTCTCAAAATAAATATGCCCCTGCATATCCTCCAAGTTGTCATCTTCAAACATGGCTACGGAATCAGTCTCTTTAATAAACTGCTGTTTGAATTGCTCGCACTCTGTCGATATGAAGATGTTGCGGGATTTGATGACCTGCTCGGCTCCTGCAACAAGCCAATTCAGAACCCCTGCACGATTAGCCAAAATCTTGGTGTGCAAGTCCCTGTCCTGATCTTCATCGGCAATAGTTTTGCTGAACGGGATAACCAATAGCCTCCGATAAAAGCCGTGGGGATGCTCGATATTGGCGGAATCCATCTTATTGACGTTGAATATCAGCTTGGCATAGTCCGTCATCAAAAACGGCTCTCGATAAGGTAAACGCGCCTCGATAGGTTCCCCGGAAGCCAGTGTTTTAAACATGCCTGCGTCGATCTTGGTCAATCGAATATCAGTTCCATAATTAACGATCTTGTCCTTAATCATTGCCCGGTGATAGCCCTTATCGTCTGTTAGTGACTCCAAAGAGTAATTGCTGATATTGTCGGAACCGATTACACCATTGATGACTTCAAAGAATACCGACTTACCATTGGCCCCCGTACCAAACAGAAAAAATACCTTTTCCATCCTCAAGCCCTTAACAAACAGATAGCCCGCCACCTGCTGTAAGGTTTTGCGTGTGTCCTGATCGGGTAGCACCTGTTCCAGGTAGGTCAGGAATGGTTTGTTTATTGCTGTGGGGGCATAACAAAAATCTAATTGGTGCGTCAGGAAGTCCCGGTAATCAAACGGCTTAAGCGTTACGCCATACTGATCTAGCAACAATGAGCCGTTTTTAAGGTTGATAATCGACTGCTTGGCGTAGTTGCGCTCAATAAAGAATCCATCCTGTACCGCCTGCTGAAAGAGCTTATCGACAAAGGCGGCATCCCGGCACTCGATCTCGGTATACCCCATCTTGACCGCCGCATCTTTAAGCAGCTGTTTTACCTCTGAATCCAGTAATGCCACCCAGTACGCGCCATTGAAAATGTAAAAAAATCCTGCATCATGGATGATATGCCAATTATGTTTTTTGGCGGTTTCGATCAAGGTATCAACAATCGCAACCTTGATATGCTTCTGTTTGGGTTGATCGTTATCCGAACCGCTGCGCCAGCCCAGTGACTCACACACTTTCGTTAAATCAACGGCTTCGATATTCGCCAGCAAAGCCGCTATGGCCTTTATTTTGGCTTGTGTCGGGCTTTGGGCTTCGTCTAATACGGCCTTAATAGCCCGATTGAGTACTGTCTTTGGTGACTCGTTTTCACTGATATTTTCAATCAGCATTTCCATTGCTTCATTCATTACACCTACTCCCTATTTAAAGAATCGTTCCAGTCATGCCCAGCGATTGCCGGAATAATGCTCTTTCCGCCTATGGCTAAAGCCGCCGATCTCGCGGATTTCTGACCAACTCCAGACTCGTCGTTATCTCCGCAAATGATGATTTCCGCATCGGGGTAAAGTTTTCTGAATACCCGTGCCACCGGCTCAAGGTTTCCGGCATCCAGTGCCACAATGGTAAAATGCCCGGTGCTTTCATATAGACTTGCACCAGTCGCCCAGCCTTCGCACACCTGAATCAGTAATCTAACGTCAGGCTTTCCGATCACCGCAAAACAGCCTTTTTTCTTGCCTCCAAACAGAAAGCGCTTAGTTCCATCCGGTTGAATAATCTGTAAATTAACCAGGACTTTGTTTTCGTCGTAAATAGGAATGGTCAGCGCATCACCACGATACAAACGCACTCCGTGCGGCTGGACATGCTTTCTTATCAAATACGGATGCTGGTCTTGATCTGTCAACGTCTTGGAGTTAGACCAAATGAAACGCGCTTTGTCTGCTGCCTCATCATGGCGTTGCTGTTGCTCGGCCTTCCGCTGCTGCCTATCAGCATCAATCTGTTGCCTCATGGTGGCGGTCATCGGTTCACGTTTACCGGATAACGTCCATGTGCCATAGGTCCCGCTTGAAAAGTGTTGAAACCAGCCGGACGGATTGCCGTCGGTATGTAGGATGTACGCGCCGTTCTTGGTGCCGGGCTTGTCGCCTTCGACATGGGCGCGGTGCAGTAAGCCGTCAGCCATCGGCGGATTGCCGGTAAAGATCACCCCGGCATCAACACAATGATTAAAAAATGCGCTTTCGATCTCGGTTATTGAAGGCATGGCTACACCTCCGCCAATAAGGCATAACAGGCAACACGATGCTTAGCTTTGCCGGTGCTTTCCTCTGTCCAGTGGGTTACGATCTTATGGCCTGCCTCGCGTAGCTCCTGAATACGCGCCGCCGGGTGCAATATGTCCAGCTCCTGCCGGGCTTGCAGCGTCGTTAAAGTCGAAGTCGTCAGCCAAGCTAACAAGCGCTCGCGTTGGCTTTCAAAATTTGTTGAATAATTGTTATCGGTCATTTCGGATTTTCTCCAAAAGCCGGGATGTAATCCGTCGCACCAATGGCTATAATGGCCCTGCACTTGGGGCAAGCGGATTGCTAAGGCCACGGCTTTAAATTAGGTTTAAAGTTAGTGGCTTTTTTATGCGCGGTGTTTTTGGGCGGCTTCCCTGATCTCATCCAATTGAAGCCCAAGAATATCTGCAACCTGCTGTGTGCAATCGCCAATAAGACGGCTGTTGAAATGGTCGATGGTCGCTTGAATGCGGTTTAGAGCATATCCAAATTGAGTGATATGGCTATTTGATAACGAACTGATAGTGCTATCAAGTTCTTGCTGGAGCTTACTCAGTAGCTGCTCTGGGGTCTCAGCCTTAATGACTTTTGCCTCGGTCCTGATCTCCCTAAGTATCTCGAATACACGATTGATAATAGTGCCGATAAAAAGGCTATCATCGTCTTTAGCATTGATTCTTAAAGTATTGTGTATGATCTGAGCGCGTTGTATTTCCTCTGCAAAAAAATCTGCTTGTTTTGCTGGGAGTTGGGTAGCTGAAAGCGCGGCTGTTGTTGAATCAATATCTTGCTGTAATCGGCCTAACAGTTCGACCGAAGCGCAAGATTTGGATTTGGCGGGCACAATATCTGCGCTAGTGGAGTTTTGGGTGGTTTGCTCTGAATTTTGAGCGGAATTATTTTGTGACATGGTGCGGACTCCTTTGAAGAGGGAATAACCGCCGCCAACAAGCTCTAATTGTTTGGCGGTGGGATGCATCAAGTTAGAGCTACCGGCAAAGGAACCGGCCAGCCTTTTAAGGGGCTGCTCAATACACCCCACCATAATGGATAACAGACGGAATAATGCCGCACTGCTTTTTGATGGGCAAAAAAATACCACTGATAAAAGTGGCCTAGTGTCTTGGCCTTTGCGCGGGGCTCTAATCCCGGCTGTCTCCATTGAGGGAAACAGCGGCGAAAGAATAGCCGACAATGCCTTGCGAAGCAAATTAACCTGATCGCCGGGGCTTGTGCTATGCGTAAGAATACCTATCATTGCGCACCTCCCAGCTCAGCCAGAAAAGCCAGGATGTCTTCTACTTTCCAAGCTGTTGTTCTTTCAGATAATTTACAAGCGGCAGGTGCCTTACCGCTCTTGACCCAATTTAACCAAGTACTGCGAGATACCGGAATGATCGCAGGTATTGGCGGATTAGCATTTGGTTTCCCAATGATGTTCCAGATTCTAAAATAACCCGTCTCTGGAATCCGATGGACAGCGGGCAGTCTTAAAAATTCCGGCTTAGCCGATTTATCGATAATTGTCATTTGTGCTCTCCAGTAAAGAAAGAACAAATGATACGAGCCTGAAAACAGCGTTTCTGGGCCGTTTTCCGAGTTTGAACAGTATTGAATCTTAGCAACATGCATAACACCTTAGTGACTAATTAAGGTGTCTTATTATTCACATCCTTGTTTTTTATGCACAACTAAATTTAGTCGATGCTTATAAAATACCAAATAATGCCAAATAATACCAAATAACCACCAATGCACACTAATGAGACCTAAAATAATATTTTTAGTGCCGCACTTGCTGCCGTTTTACCCAATCTTTTTAAACGGTATCACCTGAGCGCCATTCTTTAGGCCGTCCAGGTAGTCACTCCAAGCTTGCATCATTTTGTGGCGCTCTGGTAAATGAGCTGTCCGGTTATAAGCTCTACCGTTCGGGTCTTTAACGGCATGGGCAAGTTGATGCTCAATAAAATCAGGGCGAAAGCCCAGAACTTCATCGAGTATCGTCCTTGCTAACGTCCTAAATCCGTGTACAGTCATTTCGTCCTTACCAACTCCCATACGCCTAAGAGCCGCCAATAACGCAACGTCCGACATAGCTCTTGAGCCGTTTGGCGTTCTGGCTGATGGAAATACAAAGCGCCCATGTCCCGTAAGCGGCTTAAGTTCTTGCAATATTTTCACGGCTTGAGTCGACAAGGGAACGATATGTTGAACCTCTGTCTTAGTAACAAAATACCGCCACTCTTTTGACTCCAGGTCGATATGTTCCCATTCGGCCTGTCTCAGTTCACCGGGGCGGACAAAGACCAAGGGAGCAAGTTGTAAAGCTGATTTCACGATAAAGGTGCCGGTGTAGCTGTCAATTATACGTAGCAGCTCTCCCGCTTGCTTGGGTTCGGTAACTGCTGAAAAGTGCCCCTCTTTGGCCTGCATCAGGGAGCCTCGCAGGTCTGGCGTAATGTCCCGCTCGATGCGCCCGGTCGCAATCGCGTAACGGAAAACTTGCCCGCATATCTGCAAGGCTCTGTGTGCTGTCTCTATGGCGTTTCTGGCTTCTATTCTGCGTAAAACGGCTAAAAGCTCAACGGCCTTTATGTCGCTTATCGGTTTGCTCCCTATATACGGGAACATATCGCGGTTAAACAAACTGAGAGCGCGTTTCCGGTGATGCTCTGACTTTCCAATCATTTTATTTTCGTACCATTCCCGAGCAATTACTTCAAAGCTGTTAGCGGCGCTTTCGGCTTTTGATAGCTTAACGGCTTTTCTGTTTTCGCTGGGGTCGATACTGTCAGCAATTTGTTTTCGGGCTGCGTCTCGTTTTTCCCTTGCTTCTTTAAGCGTAGTTTCAGGATAAACCCCAAGCGCTAAAACTTTTTCCTTTCCGGCAAAGCGATATTTAAGGCGAAAATATTTCGATCCATTGGGTTTGATTAGCAGGAACATCCCTTTTTCATCGGTTAACTTATAAGGTTTGTCTTTAGGCTTGGCGTTCTTACAGGCGGTGTCTGATAGTGGCATTGGGGGTATCTCGTCTGGTGGTATGAAATATACCCCCGTTTATACCCCCAGTCGTGGGGGTATGTCAAAGTATCTCGTTGTACTTCGTTGGACAATAAAAAACCCGCTAAGCCAGATAACTTACGGGTTTTTGTACTTCGTTGACTGTCTTTGAATCGGTATTTGGTGCCCCGAGGCGGATTTGAACCACCGGCCTGTCCCTTAGGAGGGGACCGCTCTATCCTGCTGAGCTATCGGGGCAAAAACGGAGCCGATTCTACCATAGATCAGCATTTAATTCACGATATAGCCAATAGCAGCCGTGTCATGAATCGGTTTGTGAGTTATGGCGAATTAGGTTTAAATCTCAAATACGACGAACAGGTCAATGATTATACGGAAATCAAAGGGCGGGTATAGCGGTCGCTTCGGGTTCGTCCATCGGCGCCGTAAGTGTTTGCAATCTCAGGCTTGCCTTTCAAAATGTCCAGCGAGCGTTTGGTGTGACGCGATAACAGGTCAATACCGGCGCCGTTTTGTTCATTTAAGACCCGGCATTGTGCGCAGACATGCATCAGCTGCGTCCAATTGTTGATGGATTCGACGGTTGAGAGGCCTGCTGTTTCAGCACGTCTAAAATATTCTTTAACGCTTTCTTGATTGTTTGGCAGCTTTTCGGTGGCTAAGATTTGAGTCAGTTGGGAACTGAACTGCTCCAGCTCGATAACCAGTTGCTTTTTGCCGGCAGCGATAGCGGTGATCAGTTCGGCTTGTTGCGTTTTTTTTAAGGCTTCAGCCTCTCGGTTGAGTTCCTGATGAAGCTGATGCGCCAGTTGTAAAGCATTAAGGATTAACTTTTCGGTAATAGGAAATATTTGCTCTATCATGGTTATGTACTATTTTCGGGTGGAATTAACTTCTCAAGTTGGATCAGCTTGTGTGCGACTTGGCTGGCATTGACCGAATAACTGCCGTCGGCAAGCGCTTTTTTTACGCTGTTGACCCGGTCGACATCTACGGGAGATGCCGAGGATGAGCCTATGGCCTTTTTTATTTGCTGTGTTGCGGAGGTAAGCGCAACACTATCACCTCTTTCTGTATGGGTAACCGTTGTTTTTCTTTCGCCATCGGTTTCAGTTTTGGGGGGCGTTTTGATGAAGGTTGGGCCGTTGGTTCTGCCGGTTATCTCTATAGCCATGTCAAATTCCTTAAAGTCTTGTTCAATTGCAGTTTTTATCGGCACCGCCGCGATAAACTTTAACTGTTTATTTAACCGGTCTGTGGGCTTAATAATGAACGGCAACCAATCCAGGTTCAACGACTGTGGCGCTAATAATGCGTCCCGAGTTCTGGTTTTTAACTTTGATCAGTTGGCCTTTAGTGCCGTCCATCATTGCCACTCCGTTCATTCGGATAGAAAAATCCGCTTTTGCTGTGGTGATAACAACACTATCTCCTCTTTTGATCAATTTGGGTTCGACTAGAACTTTCAAGCTCATGATGGTTCCAGCCTCTAATTGACGGGTGGCCTGTTTATTTTCAATTTGTTCTATTTGCGTAACAAAATCATCCCTCAAATTGGATACCTCTCTTTTTTCGATAGTCAGATGTTGTTGGCTAATGATTTCGCCGCGTTGTACCGCTTGGGCCAAGACTACGACCATTTGATAAGTTTTGATAATGGCGGAAGTAAAAATCGACCATTTTTTCCCGCTATTGCAGCGCACCCCTATCGTTGTTCTACCGGCTTTAATGACATCGGTTGTGGTGAAGACGTCCAGCGCTTCGATACATTGAGGCAGGCTGAGCCGTTCGTCCAGAGGCACTAAATTGATGTCATAGTCGCCCGGCAGGTTTATGTTTTGCGCAATGTAGGTTTTAACGGCTTCGCCAATAGTTTCGTGGGATTGCACGCCTTGTTCCGCATACGCCGTCGCTGCAAAAATATAGGCCAACGCCAAAATGAATAGGGTGTTTTTTATCATGGTTAAGGTTTGCTTGATAACTGATGCTGATGCGATGCTACTAAGCATGATTAATGCCAAGTTATTTCTCAGGCTCAGTCAATTTATTGACATGTCGCTTTGTTGCTTGCCGTCCGGTTTAGTGCGGCTATTTTTTGCCGGATGATTAAAAGCATTTAAACATAATTAGCTTGAGATGCCGGGTAAATAATAATAAATAATTATATATCATTGATATTATTTTGTTATTTATTTATGGCATATGCTGTGCTTTTGTTTCTGTAAAAGTAATCAGGAGATAGATCATGGCTATTAATTTTGACACCGCGTTGGGTATTGACCCTAGGGCTTTGGCGCTCCGAGAAAAACGGAGCGAAATACTGGCGGCGAATTTAGCAAATGCGGATACGCCCGACTTTAAAGCGCGCGATTTGGATTTCAAGTCGGTTCTGAAGCAAAGCATGCCTTCAGGCGTGACCTTGGAGCGCACGAATAGCGGACATATTACACCGCAACAACAATTATTCGGGGCTAATCTGATGTATAGAAATCCCACTCAAGTTTCGTTAGACGGCAATACCGTTGAGCCGCAAATTGAACAAGCGAATTATGCGGAAAATGCGGTGCAGTATCAGGCCAGCTTGCAGTTCATCAATAGCCGGTTTTCCGGTCTGATGACCGCGGTAAGAGGAGAATAACCGTGGGCACTTTAAGTATCTTCGATATTGCCGGCAGCGGCATGAATGCTCAGACGCTAAGACTCAATTTAGTGGCCAGCAATATATCCAACGCGAACAGTGTCGGCAATAGCCCGGAGACGGCTTATAAGTCCAGACAGCCGGTGTTTGCCGCGGAATTAAATAATGCGCTGGACAAACAGAACGCGCTGAGCAAGGTGACTGTGAAGGGCGTCGTGGAGAGTGAAGCGCCTCCTGTTATGGAATATGCCCCGTATCATCCTATGGCGAATAAAGACGGTTATATTTTTAAATCGAATGTGAATACGGTCGAAGAAATGGCCAACATGATGTCGGCATCGCGTTCTTACCAAAACAACGTGGAAGTGTTGAATACCGCAAAGCAAATGATGCTTCAAACTTTAAAAATGGGACAGTAAGGAGATAGGAAATGGCTATAACCAGCGCAACGAATCCATACAGTAACTTAACCGTTACGCCGAAAAAAGAATCGACGGCTGCACCTAAAGCGGCTTCATTGGGCCAGGAGCAGTTTTTAAAATTGATGACCACGCAAATGACTCATCAAGACCCGTCAAAGCCGATGGAAAACGGTCAGTTTTTGACCCAAATAGCCCAGTTCGGCACGGTATCCGGCATCCAGGATTTGCAAAAATCATTCAGCGATTTTGCCGGTTCGATTACTTCCAGCCAGGCATTGCAGGCAACCAGCTTGGTGGGGCGTAGCGTATTGGCGCCGGGCTCGCAGGGCTTGTTGAAGGTCGGTGGCGAGATATCGGGCGATATCAACTTAACCGCCAGCTCACCGAATGTAAGCGTCACGGTAAGCGATGCGGCAACGGGCGAAGTGGTAAAAACTATAGAGCTGGACGAGCAGGGCGTCGGCTCGGTGCCTTTCGTTTGGGATGGTATTAATTCAAACGGTGTGGCGGCCAGTCCCGGCGTTTATAAGATTGATGCAACCGCCTATATCGACGGTAAAAATACCAGCATGACCACGGATATTAATTCGCAAGTCGACAGCGTCAGCATGGGCAGTGGCCTTAATGGCGTAAAGGTTAATCTGACCGGATTGGACAGTGTGGATTTTAATAAAGTTAAACAAATAAATTCTTTAGGATCGGGGGTGTAACATGAGTTTTGCAACAGCATTAAGCGGATTAAAAGCCGCATCAACAAGTCTACAAGTCACCGGCAACAATATTGCCAACTCGCAAACGACCGGCTTTAAACAATCGCGGGCGGAATTTGCCGATGTCTATGCGTCCAGCCTGGGCGGCGTCAGCAGGACGCAAGCGGGTTCCGGGGTCAGAGTCACCGAAGTGGCGCAGCAATTTAATGACGGTAATATCGAAGCGACCCAAAACAGTTTGGATCTTGCTATCAGTGGTAATGGATTTTTTGTCTTGGCCGATAAAGTCAATCTTCCCGATCCCGCCAATAAAGCCGCTCCGGTAGATCCTTCGGTGCCCAGCGCTTATACCCGCAACGGCGCTTTTCAATTGAACAGCGCAGGCAATGTCGTTAATGATAAGGGGCAGTATTTGTTGGCTTTTGCCGCTAACGGCACTACCGCCGCGGAGGGATTTAGCACCGGTGTATTTAGACCGATAACGGTTGATACTTCTCAAGGCTTACCCAGTGCCACCACAAATATTAACCTGGATTTGACCATCAACAGCGGAGCCGTTACACCAACTGCCGTATTTAGTCCTACCGATCCTAAGTCCTATAACAATACAACCTCGGTCACTACCTATGATTCTCAAGGTAACGCGCATATTGCTGCAACTTATTATGTAAAAACCCCTGTTGCTAATGTATGGGACGCTTATCTTTTTATCGATAATTTCGGCATCACTACAGGGGGGCAAGCTGTGCCGCCCAATGCGGCGCCGAAATCGACTGTGGCTAGTACGATTAACACGCCTGGATTACCGATACCGATAACTTTCAATTCGGGCGGATTGCTTGGCGAAGTCGGTGTTCGTGCGGCGGCTGTTGCTACTGCGGGGATTGCGGCGTCAGCGAAAACAGCGGCTACGGACACTACCAATGCACAGACTGCCGCCGACGCCGCCAACACAGCTAGTGGGTCAGATGCCGCACTTAATGCAGCGGTTCTTAGTGCGGCTACGACGGCTTCTGAGTCTGCCTCCGCCATGGCTAGCGCAGCGGCTACTATTAATAGCGTTCCCGGCCTAGCAACTGACGCACAAAATGCTTTAGATGCAGCTACTACAGCAGCGGCTTCAGCGCTTACGGCTCTTAATTCCGCTACTGTACTTGTTAATGTTGACCCTACAGACTCCGCGGCTCAAGCTACCGCTGCGGCCAATGCAGCCGCCGATGCCGCTGTTGCGGCTACTGATGCTGCTGCGGCTAAGGCTGCGATTGCTACTTATAACACTGATGTTAAAAAAGCCGCCGCTAATGCCACGCAAGCGACCCAAGTGGATTTCGGAAATATTAATTTAACCGCTATCGATCCTAATATAAAAGTCGATCCGATGGCCTTTAGCGTAGATTTCACAACCACTACTCAGATAACCAGTCCATTTAGCGTTAAGGGAGCATCTCAAGATGGCTTGCCTGCCGGTAATTTGACCGGTATCGATGTCGATGACACCGGGGTGGTGTTTGCCAAATACAGTAACGGCGGTTCCAAAGCCTTAGGGCAGGTGGCATTGGCGCGGTTTCCAAGCAACCAGGCTCTGGCTAAATTAGGCGATACCACTTGGGGTAAAACTTCAAACTCCGGAACGCCGGTTTATGGCGCGGCCGGCGATAACAATTTTGGCGGCATTCAATCGTCGGCCTTGGAAGGCTCGAATGTGGACTTGTCCGATCAGTTGGTGAAATTGATTGTCCAGCAACAGGCTTATCAGGCTAATTCTCAAACCATCACCACCGAAAAAACCTTGGTCGATACTATCCTGCGTGCATAGTTTTATTGAAATAATAGGGGTCTGCATCCGGATTCTAAGTTAAAGGAGAGCTGTTATGGATCGTAGTTTATATATTGCCATGAGCGGAGCCAAACAGACGTTACAGGCACAAAACTCAAACGCCAATAATTTGGCGAATATGCAGACCACCGGTTTCAAATCCGATTTGGACTGGTTCCGTAGCAGGCCGGTGACCGGGGCCGGTTATCCTACCCGGGTTTATGCGATGAACGAAAAAGAGGGGACCAATTTTTCTTCCGGCCCGATGCAGACCACAGGGCGCGATTTGGACGTAGCTATCAACGGCGAAGGCTGGATTGCGGTTCAGGGCGGGGATTATGACAGTAAAGAGGCCTACACCCGAGCCGGAGACCTGCGTATTACGCCGGAAGGCTTATTAAAAACCGGATCCGGTTTGCAAGTGATGGGGCAGAGTGGGCCTATCACCATTCCGCCGGCGGAAAAGGTGACCATCGGCAGTGACGGTACCATCAGCATTATCCCTATGGGGTCCGGCAATGCGACCACATTGGTTCAGATTGACCGCATCAAACTGGTTAAGCCTAATATGGATGACATGGAAAAGCAGGGCGACGGCTTGTTGCATGCTAAAAACGGTCAACCGGTGGAAGTCAGCGCCGATGTCAGTTTGAGTTCAGGGGTTTTGGAAGGCAGTAACGTGAGTGCGTTGGGCGCCATGGTGAATATGATTGAGCTGGCCAGAAATTTCGAATTGCAAGCCAAGGTGATGAAGAGCGTCGATGAAAACTCGGCAGCGAGCGCGAAGCTGATGCAAATGGGGTAATTTATAGAGTCCGGAGTGATAAAGCGACATCGTTCCCACGCTCCGGCGTTCATCTTTATACACAACTTCGTCCAAGAGTCGTCCATGCCGGCGTGGTATCGGACAGTCGACGTAGGGCGTGCCGTGTGCGCCTTAGGGAGCTCAATTATAAGGCGCGCACGGCACGCCCTACGCGAAGACCTTCCGCGCTTACTAAGATAACGACGTCTCTCGGACACTTGTGTATAAAGACGAGCGTTCCGGCGTGGGAACGCCGAAGTACCGCTCTAGCGGTACGGGACGCAGGAGCGTCCCTCACTGCATTCCCACGCCGGAGCGTGGGAACGATAGCAATCTTTTAATCATTGATTTTACAGCAAAAAAGGCCGAGCTTAGCTCGGCCTTTTTTTTGTGTCGAACTTATTAAATAGAAAATGGCACGGACCGTGCTTTGAATTTAAGCATAAGACAATAAATTGGCACTCAGGAGATTATCATGACAGAACGCGCATTATGGGTAGCAAAAACCGGTCTGGACGCCCAACAAGCCCGAATGGCGGTTATATCCAATAACTTGGCGAACGTAAACACCACCGGTTTCAAAAAAGACCGGGCCATGTTTGATGATTTGATGTATCAGAATATTCGTCAAGCCGGCGGCCAAACCACGCAAAATACCTTAGCTCCGACCGGAACCCAACTGGGAACCGGCGTCAAAATTGTCTCAACCGAAAAAGTTCATAGTCAGGGCAATGTTCAACAAACCGATAATCCGTTGGATGTGGCAATTAATGGCCGGGGCTTTCTGCAAATTATCATGCCGAACGGCGATACCAATTATACCCGCGACGGCTCGTTAAAATTGGATTCGACCGGGCAGCTGGTCACCTCGGGCGGATTAAGCCTGAATCCGGCGATTACGGTACCGGTCGATGCGCTGAGCGTGACTATCGGCACGGACGGTACGGTATCCGCGCAGCAACCGGGCGCGGCGGCGCCGACCGTACTCGGCCAAATCCAGACCGCCAATTTTATCAATCCGACCGGATTGGAAGCGGTTGGCGACAATCTTTACCGGGAAACCGGCTCCAGCGGTGCGCCGATCGTCGGAACGCCGGGGCAGGGCGAATACGGCACGATCAACCAAGGCTCATTGGAAACGTCGAATGTCAATGTGGTCGAGGAATTGGTCAATATGATCGAAACGCAACGGGCTTACGAAATGAATTCCAAGGCGATTTCAACCACCGATCAGATGCTGTCCTTTGTGACGCAACAATTATAATTTAGGAGTAACGGCATGAATGCTCAAAACACGGTTTTTGCGGTGAAGCGCCTAAGCTATTCTCTACTTGCCGCGGTGTTGTCGCTGTCCGCGGGGTGTACGCAGATTCCGCAGCGCGATCCTACCTTTGCGCCGGTAGCGCCGGCGGATTTAAGACCGCCGGTACAAAGCAGCGGTTCAATCTATCAGGCCGGTTACGATATGCGCTTGTTCGAAGATCATACCGCAAAAAGGATAGGGGACATTTTAACCATTACTCTGCTGGAGAGAACTCAGGCGAAAAAAGCCGACGATCTTAATACCAAAAAAGAGAACTCGATGTCCGCGTCGGCGCCTTCGATATTCGGCATTGCGGCCTCCGCATTGACCGGGCAAAGCATGAAAACCGAATTGTCGTCGGCGAAAGAATTTAAAGGCACCGGCGCGGCCGATCAAAGCAACAGTTTAAGCGGCAATATTTCCGTTACGGTGGTCGACGTGTTGCCCAACGGCAATTTAAGCGTACGCGGCGAGAAAAGAGTCACCTTGAATCAGGGCGACGAATTTATCCGCTTATCCGGCATCGTCAGACCGGTCGATATCAACTCCTCCAATATCATCACCTCGGACAAAGTGGCCGATGTCACCATTATGTACGTCGGCGAGGGCGCGATGGCGGATGCAAGCAAAATGGGCTGGTTGGCCAGGATTTTCCAAAGCCCCTGGTTCCCCTTCTAAAATAAGGATTTTAACGTGAACACAGTACATAAAGGTTTTATCGTCTTACTTCTACTCGGCACTGCCTACAGCGGATCGGTTTATGCAGAGCGGATCAAGGATCTGGCTTCGATTGAAGGGGTGCGCAGCAATCAGTTGGTGGGCTACGGTCTGGTCGTGGGCCTAGCGACCTCGGGCGATAAAACCACATTTACCGGACAAAGCTTGCGCAGTATGTTGGCGCGTCTCGGTTTGACCTTGCCGCCCGGCATTGATCCCAAATCAAAAAATATTGCGGCGGTCGCTATTCAGGCGGAACTGCCCGCGTTCGCCAAACCGGGTCAGGCGATTGACGTCACGGTTTCTTCTATCGGCGACGCCAAGAGTTTACGCGGCGGTTCGTTGCTGATGAGTCCGTTGAAAGGGGCTGACGGACAGGTTTACGCGATCGCTCAAGGCAGTTTGGTGGTCAGCGGTTTGAGCGCGTCGGGTCAGGACGGTTCCAGCATTACCGTCAACAATCCCAGCGTCGGCCGTATTCCCAATGGGGCGACGGTCGAACGCACGGTTAACACCTCTTTTTCCGAAGGCGATGCGTTGATTTTTAATCTGCATACCTCGGATTTTACGACGGCCAATCGCATGGCGGAGTCGATTAACAATACATTGGGCGCGAATACCGCCAAGGCGATTGATGCGACTTCGGTCAGAGTGAATGCACCGATCGATCCCAATCAAAAAGTGTCGTTTGCTTCCGTGGTCGAAAACATCATGCTGTCGCCCGACGATGCGCCTGCGCGCATTATCGTTAACTCCCGCACCGGTACGGTGGTGATTAACGGCAAAGTCAAGGTTCAGCCTGCGGCGGTGTCTCACGGCAGTTTGACCGTCACTATCAGTGAAAACCCCCAAGTTAGCCAGCCGAATGCATTATCCCAAGGTCAAACCAAGGTGACGCCGAAATCCAATCTAAAAGTCGAGGAAGAGAAAAAACGTATGTTTTTGTTCAATCCGGGCGTTTCCTTGGATGAGATTGTCCAGGCCGTCAACAATGTCGGGGCGGCGCCCAGCGATTTGGTGGCTATTCTTGAAGCACTGAAATCGGCCGGCGCTTTACACGCCGAACTCATCGTTATCTAAAGCTGCCAGTTTTTAAGCGCATTATTTAAACGGAGGTTGTGATGTTAAAAGGTACGCAAAATGCCGATGTTTATACCGACTTTAACGGCTTGGCTAAATTAAAAAACCAAGCCAAAAAAGAGTCGCCGGAAGCGTTGAAAGAAGTCGCCAAGCAATTCGAATCGATTTTCCTAAACAATGTGCTTAAAAGTATGCGTGAGGCGAAACTGGCCGAAGGCGCGATGGATAACGACCAAAGCAAGTTTTATAACGATATGTACGACCAGCAGTTAGCCGTGCATTTGTCGGGTTCTCCCGGCGTGGGTTTGGCCGACTTAATCGTCAAACAATTGAGCCCCGATAAGTCCAAACATGAAAAACTGGATATTGAAGATTACCTGAACCGGTCGAGCGGTGTAGCGTCCGGTGCTTCCAGACCGGTTCATGCGCTTAATCGGCAGGCAAACGGCAATTCTTCCTTGGCCAATGGAGAGAACATTTATGTTCAGGATACTAACCCGTTCGATGATCCCGCTGAATCGCCGTTCAATGATCGTGCTTTGTCGGCGCAATCCGAAGCATTAAAAGCCGATCAGACCCAGCCGATAACATCGGCGGATGAATTTATCAGGCGCTTGCATCCTTACGCCGAAAAAGCCGCCAAAGAGTTGGGTATCGAGCCTAAAGTGATTTTGGCGCAAGCGGCGCTGGAAAGCGGCTGGGGACGTTCGGTCATTAAAAACGGCAACGGCGGCAACAGTTTTAATCTATTTAACATTAAGGCCGATAAAAATTGGCAGGGAAAACAAACCAAATTGGTCACGCTTGAATTCGATCAAGGTATCGCTAAAAAAGTGAATGCCGGATTTAGATCTTATTCATCCTACGAAGAGAGTTTTAGGGATTATGTCGACTTTATCAAAAACAATCCGCGCTATAGCGACGCGCTGAAAAAAGTAGGCAATGCGGAACAGTATATGCATGAATTGCAACGGGCGGGTTATGCAACCGATCCGAAATATGCGAACAAAGTCATGAGCATTTATCAGGGTAACAGAATGACTGAGTTTGAACCCGATGTCATCGTGGCGATGAATCAATGATCACATTAAGCCCGTCAATTAACCGGCGGAGGACGCTATCGTGAGTGGATTATTAGCGACATCACTATCAGGTCTGCTGGCCTCTCAACGGTCATTGGAAACCGTCAATCATAATATTGCCAACGCCAATACCGACGGTTACAGTCGCCAACGGGTGGAACTCGGCGCTAAGGCCGCGCAATATACCGGCGACGGCTATATCGGCCAAGGCGTCAATGTCGCGAATGTTACGCGTAGTTACGATCAATTTATTACCAAACAACTGAATTCCAGTCTGTCTGCGTTCGGCGAAGCGGATCGTTATCACCAGCTTGCGACTCAGGTTGACAATCTGATGGCCGATCCCAGTACCGGTATGGCGCCGGTCATGAGCAACTTTTTCAATTCCTTAAGCGCCCTATCGGCCGATCCGTCATCCATTCCGGCCAGACAGGTGCTGTTGTCCGATGCCAACGCGTTGGCGCAAAACTTCAACTCTATCAGCGGCCAATTCGACAGTCTACGCAGCCAGAATACTAATGATATACAGGCCAAGGTTAACGATATTAATTCGTTAGCCAAATCCTTGGCCAATATTAACGTAAAAATCGTATCGGATGCCGGTCAAGGCCAAGGCGTGCAACAGCCCAATGATTTGCTCGATCAGCGCGATGTGATGCTGTCGAAGCTATCCGAACTGGTCAATATTTCCGTGGTTGCTCAGCAGGACGGTTCGTCCAGCGTTTTTATCGGCAATGGACAACCGCTGGTTCTTAATGCCAAGGCGACCGAATTTACTGTGTTTCAGTCTCAACTCGCTCCGGGTCAACCAGCCATCGGCATTAAGGTCGGTAATGGGATAACCGACATAACCGGGCAGATTAGCGGCGGCTCGTTGGCCGGATCGTTACGATTTCAACAGGAAGTGTTGGATCCGGCGCAGCAACAATTGGGTCAGGTCGCCGCCGGTTTAGCGATGGAGTTTAATGCCGTGCATAAAAACGGCTTTGACCTGAACGGCGCGGCAGGGCAGGATTTATTCAGCTTTTCCGGGGCGGCGATTCCGGTGATAAACAATTCGCTGAATAAGGGGAATGCAACGGTTACGGCGGCTTTTCAGAGCCTGAATATCAATCCGTCGGCAGCGGGAAGCCTGGATTCCAGCGATTACCGCTTAGAGTATGTAAATGCCGGCGGCGGGGTTGATTATACCTTGACCCGGCTGCGGGATAATCAGGTGATGAACTTGACCGCTACCGATACGGTGCCGGCTACGGGGAATTTTAGCTTGTCGTTTGCGGCTAAGCAGCCGGCAAAGTTCGATGCCTCTGCTTTCGGCATGACCACCGTCATCACACCGGGGGCTTTTACGCCGGCGGTCTCCAGCGGCTCGGCGGCGATACCGGGTGAAGAAACGATAGGCGCTTTTACCAATCCCATTTCCGCCGGCGGGGATTTATTCAGCATGGACATTGACGGGAATGCTTTTTTCAGCAAAGCGGGCTCGGTCGGCGGCACCGTTACCGGCGCTGAGCTGGATAACGCAATGGCCGCATTTTTAGCCGTGCCCGCCAACAATGCCGCCTACCAGATTGTGTCGGGCTCATTCGCGACCAACGATTTGAGGTTAAGAAAGCTCGACGGAACCGCTATTGTTCCGAACATAACCAGTAACTTTACCGGCACCCCCGGTGCTTTTGCCGGCAATAACGTGAACATCGCAGGTTCGCCTGCCGTGGCTCCGACCGGCGGACCGTTTACCCTAGAAGTCGACGGACTACAGATTTACAGCGAGGCGGCCACAGCGGGCGGTACGGTTACCAAGGGCGAGCTTGATGCCGCGCTGAATACCTTCCTGACCACCGGTCCGGGAGCAGGCATATACGCCAAGACCGGCTCCTTCGAAAATAACGATCTGATACTCAGCAAGTCCGGCATGACGTCCTCGCTGACTATCAGCAGTAACTTCAGCGGTGCCGGTAGTGTGGCCGGGGCGTTTGCCGGGTCGACCGTCGGCGTGTTGGCTAATCCGACCGGCACCGATATAAAAGTTGATTTGAGCGGAGGGAAAACCATAGCCGTCGGCGATCAATTTGTGATGAGGCCGACCTATAATGCGGCCCAGGAAATGCGTGTTAATATTGACGATCCGCGAAAGATTGCGGCGGCCACCAATATAGCGATTGATCCGGTGACCAAATTAACATCGGTCATCAAAGGACCGATGCCCGGCGATAATAGCAACGCATTGCAACTGGCCAATCTGCAAAATAAATTGGGCATGTTAGGCGGGACAGCTTCATTTAGCGGGGCCTATGGTCAAATAGTATCCAGTGTTGGCGCTTTGACGCGCTCGGCCGAGTTAAGTTCTTCGGCGCAGGAAACTTTATTAAATCAGGCCAAAGGCGCTCAAGCGAGTCTGGCGGGTGTCAATTTGGACGAAGAGGCCGCTAACTTAATCAAGTTTCAACAAGCTTATCAGGCTTCCGCGCAATCGATTTCAATAGCCAGATCCTTATTCGATACCTTGATCGGCGCAGTGAGATAGGAGCAACAGCGATGAGAATTTCAACCGCTTGGGCACAACAGTTAAGTGTTAACGCGATGTCCAACCAGCAAACCAAATTAGCCAAAGTGCAGCAGCAATTAAGCACCGGGCTTAAAATGACCGCTCCTGCCGACGATCCCGTAGCGGCGGCAAAAGTATTGGATTTAGATGCCTCGATCGCCAAGACCAACCAATATCAAACCAATATTGCCACGGCGCGCGGAAGACTGACGCTTGAGGAATCCGCGTTGGAATCTTCGGGCAATCTATTGGATCGCGTCAAAGAATTGACTATGCAAGGGATGAACGGTAGCCTGAACAGCAATGACCGCTTATCGATAAAAAATGAAGTGGATCAGTTAACTCAACAACTGGCCGATCTGGCCAATAGCCAAAATGCCAATGGCGAATTTATTTTTTCAGGCGATCTTTCGAAGACGCCGGCTTTTGCGAAACAGCCGGTAACCGGAAACTATGTTTATCAAGGCGGTCAGCAACAGCGCGTCGTGCAGATTGGCGCCAGCCGACAAATTGCCGATAGCGATTTAGGCTTCAATGTCTTTGAAAATATCAATTCAAGCAGCCCGGCGGCCGACGAGAATGGCAAACGCAGTGTTTTTAGTACTTTAAAGGCGCTGTCCGATGGCTTAAGCGCTACGTTTAGCGCCACTCCCGGCACCATCACCGGCGACAGTTTTTTGCGCTACGGCCTGGATTATTCCGATCCCCAGTTGCCGCCGACTCAATTCAATTTGGTGGCGAATGGCGGAGCCGCGGCGTCAATAGACTTAACCGGCAAAAAATTTTCCAGCGTGGACGGTCTTGCTACCGAGATTAATACCCAACTTGCGGCGGGCGGTTTTAACGGTACGATGCAGGCGCGGAGCAACGGCAATAAGATTGAGTTTGTGTTAACCGCGACCGGCGCGGCGTCCAGCATACAAATTAATAATACCTCGGGCACCTTTTTAACCGATGCCGGTTTTAGCAATGGCCAGAGTAAAGCCGGGTCAAGCTTGCCGGCGGCGCCCGCCAATGTTTTCCAAAGTCAGCTTGGCGATGTGTTAAAAGACTTGGATACGGCGCGCGATAGTATTTTACAGGCAAGAAGCAGTGTCGGCGTCAGGCTGAATGTTTTGGACGATCAGGAATCGCAAAATGACAAATTGGTACTAGACACCAAGACCACGCTTTCCGATACCCAAGACCTTGACTATGCCGATGCGATCAGCCGCTATCAACTGCAAAATACCGCGTTACAGGCCGCTCAACAGACTTTTTCCAACATAAAAAAATTATCCTTGTTTAATTACTTATGATGCCTTTTGAAAGCTATGAGTCGATACGATCAAGTTAAAGATAAAAAATCCGCCGGCACAGTGCTCCGGGTGATCGTTGCCTTGAGTATTTTGGCTGGCGTCGGTTGGTTTTACTTTACATATCAGCCAAGCAACACGACAACAAGCCCTCAAACGCAAGTCTTGGCGCTGCCTTCAAGCCCCGAAAAAAACGATACCGTCGATACCTTGTCATTGAGTGGATCGATCAATGGAGCCGCTACGGCCGAGCCCGCTCCCGATAAGATTATCGAACTCAAGCCGGACAACACCTTTATTTTGCCCGACCTTGACAATAGCGACGGGTTATTGCGGGAGGAACTGGTGGGCATTTCTTCAGGGCTTGCCGAGTGGCTGAATAGCGACGGGTTGATCCGGAAATACGTTGTGATTGCCAACGATTTTGCGCAGGGCTTACGGCTTGCGGAGCACATGCGCTTTCTTAAGTCGGCGCAGCCGTTTGCGGTTGTTCAGGATAATGAAAAACTGTCGATCGCAACTCAAAGCTACCAACGTTATGACCGGTTGGCTGCGGCAATCAATGCGCTGGATGTATCCGCAACGCTGGCCGTCTATAAAAAGTTCAGGCCGTTGGTGTTGCAGGTTTTTAAAGAGTTTAGTTATCCCGATGAATACAGTCCGGAAGATATTTTAACAAAAGCCGCGGCGGTGATGCTTGCCGCACCGGTTATAGAGGGGCAAATTGCATTGCTAAAACATGCGACCCACTATAAATTTGCCGATCCGCAACTGGAATCGTCTAATCCTGTGCAAAAACAGATGCTGCGCATGGGACCTGAAAATACCCGCATCATTCAAAATAAACTGCGTTCTTTGGTTGAGGCTTTGGCCGCCTTAAAAGAATAAGTCATTGTCCGGCATCCGCCGGTTCCCAAGCTCCGCCTTTTTCGTTATCCACAACGCTATCCAAGCCTTGTCATAGCGCCGGAATGACAGTCTCCCGCAGACTTGTGTATAAAAACAAGGTTTCAGCGTGGGGAAGATAATGTGCTCTTCTCGGCAGAAAGGACGGTGTGCCGCCTGATCAGCTTCGGCTCTACGGCGTTAAGCGGCGCACGCTTAAAAATAAACATTAAAAAATCAATTAATTGAAAATAATATGGCTATTTATCTAAAATAATATCATTTAATATCAATGAGATGCTAAGGATGGGGATGTCGAATCTTAATTTAAGGGCAGTGAGGCCGACGTTGGAGAGCGGACGGTACGACTTTGTGGACTGCACTGTGTTAAATGGACAGCCCATTATTTTTAATTTCATTGTGCAGGTAATGGCAACGCAGATGCGCTTGTTGCTAAGGGTAAGTTTGGGACTGGCGACGCCATCGGCTTTCGCCCATACGCCGAGCGAAACGATGGCTTGTACCTGGAATTTCGCGCCTGAGGTCACTCTGCCGCTACTATTGATAGTTGCAGCCTACGTTTCCGGTATTTTGCATCTGCAACGGCAGGGCATACGCCGCCGCATGGTAAGTTCGGGATGTTGCGCTGCTTTTGTGTTGGGCATTTTAGCCTTGGTCGCGGCGCTCATGTCGCCGTTGGATCGGCTTGCCGAATTTTTGTTTTCCGCACATATGACTCAGCATCTGGTGCTGATGCTGCTCGCGCCGCCTCTGCTGATATTGGGGCGTATGCAAACGGTGCTGTTGTGGACTTTTCCGCTGCGCTTGCGGCGTTTGATCGGTAAGGCGATTGTCTTGCGCTTTACGGTTGATGGGCCGAGTCGGCCGTTCAGCGTATGGTGGCTGGCGAGTGCGGCGATGTGGTTCTGGCATATTCCCGGCCCTTACGCTTGGGCATTGCATCATCCATCTATTCACATCCTTGAACATTTGAGTTTTTTCCTGACTTCTCTGGCGTTCTGGTCGCTGGCGTTGCGCCCGTTCAGCCGCGCTAAAAACGGTCACGGCGTCGCTCTGATGCTGTTGATCGGGTTTGCGTTGGAAAGTTCGCTGCTGGGGGCATTATTGGTGTTTGCCGGTCATCCGTTTTATGCGCTGCATATGCTCCAGACATCCCGGCCGTTGCCGACTTTTTTGTCGGCTATTTCGCCGTTACAGGATCAGCAGCTTGCCGGCCTGATCATGTGGGTGCCGGCCGGTTTAGTGCCGGCGGCGGCGCTGGTCGCCGTGTTTGCGGACTTGCTGGCCATCCCGCAGAGACGGCGATGATTTCGGGTTCTATTGGTCCAAACCGGCGTGGTAAACGATAAAGAAAGGGGCAAAGGTAAAGCCATTCAAGCTTTGCGGAAACGCTGTGTATTGATTTGAAAACTTAACCGAATTGTTGTTGATGAGCATCGAGCTTGCGCTGTACTATGCAGTTCCCGATTAATTATCTAAAGCTATTATGAAACCAGACAGTGCCGCTATAAAAAAACGATATGACCGGATTGCCCCGTATTTCGAAGGGATGGAGGCGGTCATGGAAGGTTTGTTTTTTAAAAGTTGGAGGAAAAGATTGTGGGCTCAAGTAGAGGGCTACCATATTCTTGAGGTTGGTGTGGGTACGGGCAAGAATTTCGATTACTATCCCCAAGACGCCCGCATAACGGCGATTGATTTTAGCGGGCAAATGCTCAAGCAAGCGGCACGGAAACGGGACCGGAAAAATACCGCTGTTGAGTTGGAACTGATGGACATTCAGTCGTTATGCTTTGCCGATAATAGTTTCGATACGGTGATTTGTTCTTTTGTTTTTTGCTCGGTACCGTCGGCGATAAAGGGCTTGAAGGAGCTTTACCGGGTGTGCAAGCCGGGCGGGCAGGTGTTGCTGCTGGAACATGTGTTGAGTTCAAATCGGCTGATTGCGGCGGTGATGAATTTGCTGAACCCGATCGTTATTAGGTTGGTGGGAGCCAATATCAATAGAAATACGGTTAAAAATGTTAAGGCCTGCGCTTTTACCTCGGTACGCGTTGATGACGCCAGTAGCGATATCATCAAATTGATTGAAGCCAGGAAATAGCGGGCTTTCTCTTTTCCAAGCTCCTGCTCTCGTTTTAGGCGTAAGCCTGTTCAAGATCATCATTTTGGCGCGGCTGTTGATATGGTTGACCCGGAGGAGTGCCGGGTGACCTAACCGCGTCTATGGAGTGGTCTTTATTTCTACCGGTCACGATGAGAAAAAGCGGTCAAGCATGAGATACTATTGACGGCAAGTTTTTTCGTTTAAGCCGTGCGCGATATGCGGTAGCTTATGAACATTGAAGTCATTCAGATAGAACCATAGCTTTAAAACACACGTTAGCGGTGCCTATTTAGCCTTATCAAATAATCATCACTTTTTACATACATAAAAGATCTTATTTATCCTATGTTTAAAAATATTTTTATCAGCTTTAAAAACCGTATCCTGCTAGGTTTTTGCAGTCTCATTGTCATGATGGCCGTGATTATTTCGGTAAGTCTGCTTCAGTTTTCAAAATCCCGGAAGATACCGAGATATTGAACCGTACGGTTATGCCTTTTGCCTTGGCTGCGGAGGGCATGGCGGTTGATGTGATACAAGTTCAGCAGTTTTTAACCGATGTTTCCGCTACTCACGATCCGGAAGGCTATCAGGATGCCGATGAAGCCGCCGTTGATTTTAAAAAGAGAATAGCCGCGATGCTGGCATCCGATACGGTAACTTTCGCGCAAAAGGAAGAGCTGTCTAAAATTAATCTCGCTTTCGACCAGTTTTATAGTCAAGGCAAACGCATGGCGGCTGCCTATATCAGTCAGGGACTTGACGCCGGCAACCTCATCATGAAAGATTTCGATGCCGCATCGCTGAGTTTGGCCGGGCTGATGCAAAAACTTAAGAACGATGCGATAGATGAAGAACGGCAAACCACTAATGATTTGAGCGAGTCGGCGAAGCATGCTTCCGGTCTGTTGCTGGCTATATCTGCGCTGGTTGTCAGCCTGAGTCTGGCTATTGCTTTCTATTTAGCCAATTATCTATCTAAACAATTAGGCGTCGATCCTTACTTTGCAAAAAATATTGCTAAAGAAATAGCTGAAGGCGATTTCAGCCGGGATATCAAGTTGGATCAAGGCGATAACAGCAGTTTGTTATATGCGATTAAAACCATACAAACATCAATCGTTGCTTTTGTCGCCGCACAGGATGTTATGTCGAAAAAACACGCCGAAGGCTGGATCTTTGAGCAGATAAACGCCGACCGCTTTCCCGGTACTTACGGCAAAATGGCGCGCGATATTAATGCACTGGTTAAATCCCATATCGATGTGAAAATGCAGATCGTGAAGGTCATCTCCCAATATGCCAAAGGCGATTTCAGCCTTGATATGGAACGCTTGCCCGGCGATAAGGCTAAGATTACAGAAGCGATCGATAACGTTAAAAAAACCCTTTTCGAAGTCAGCCGCGAAATCGATATATTGGCCGACGCCGGTTCTAAAGGCGATTTTTCCAAGCGTGCCGATAGCTCAAGATTCGAGTTCATGTTTAAAGATATACTGACCGACTTTAATAGTCTGATAGAGACTTGCGATAGCGGGTTTAAAGACATCTTAATAGTTACCAACGCGATGGCGGGCGGCGATATGACTCAGACCATCGACACCGACTATCCCGGCACGTTTGGCGAAGTGATCAGCGGTATCAATACCACCGGAGAGCGCCTCAAGACGCTGGTCGGCGAAATTAAGGATGCGACAGAAGCTATCAATACGGCGGCCAAGGAAATAGCATCCGGCAATAACGATTTGTCGCATCGCACCGAGGAACAGGCAGCCAGTCTGGAACAAACCGCGGCCAGTATGGAAGAACTGACGTCCACCGTACAAGCCAATACCGAAAACGCCAAACAAGCCAATCAACTCGCCAGAAGTGCCTCTGAGATAGCGGATAAAGGCGTTGCCGTTGTCGGTAAGGTGGTTATGACGATGGAATCGATCAATGCCTCGTCGAATAAAATCGTCGATATTATCTCGGTCATCGACGGTATCGCCTTCCAGACTAATATTCTGGCCCTTAATGCGGCGGTAGAAGCCGCGCGCGCCGGCGAGCAAGGCAAGGGATTCGCTGTGGTCGCCAGTGAAGTGCGTAGCCTTGCCCAGCGGGCGGCGACTGCGGCCGGGGAAATCAAAGGTTTGATTGCCGATTCGGTAGAAAAAGTCGAAGACGGCAGCAAATTGGTTAACCAAGCCGGGTATACGATGAAAGATATCGTCAGTTCCATTCAGCATGTCACGACGATTATGTCGGAAATTTCCGCCGCTTCCGTCGAACAAAGCTCCGGTATTTCGCAAGTCAATCTGGCCATTGCCCAAATGGACGACGTAACCCAGCAAAATGCCGCTCTGGTAGAACAAGCCGCCGCCGCGGCGGAATCGATGGAAGAACAGACTCAGCATTTGTCGGCTACGGTAGCGGTATTCAAAACGGACGATAGCGCATTCAGTTCGGCGCTTACTCGAACGGCTCAAAAAACAGCGCCGGTAAAAATAGCAAGCTATAAAGGCCAACGCACGGCTCCTGTTCATGCGCATAAAAGTATCGATAATGCCGAAGAAATTAACGTAGGTCTCGATGTCGCGTTACACAAACACGCCGAATGGAAAGTGAAATTCCGTACTGCGATGTCTCAGCATGAGAAATTGGATGTCGCCACGATTTCCAAAGATAACTGCTGCGATTTCGGTAAATGGCTGCACGGAGATACCAAGTTTCATCTGGGCCATCTGGACAGTTTTTCGGAATGCCTGTCGAAACATGCGGCATTTCATGTCGAGGCGGGCAAAGTTGCACGCGCTATTAATGAAAACCGGCATCAGGAAGCGAATACCATGCTCAACACCGAATCCGGTTTTATTTCGGCATCAAGCGCAGTCGGTATTGCCATTATGCGTTTGAAGAAGGATGTGGCTCAGGCGACAAAGCCGATAGCTGCAAAATCAAAACCTCAGCGAGCGGTTGCGGTCGATAGCGAATGGGAAGAGTTTTAGGCGGTAGTGTTTTACCCAGCCGTTAAAAGTGTGGAATGCAATTGAAGTGTTTTCGGCTAATCCGGTAAAAACTCGGTTAAACATCTTAAAGAATTCATCACGAAGACACGAAGGACACGAAGTTTTGATTTCTTCGTGTCCTTCGTGTCTTCGTGGTGATAGTGTTTTTTGAGGATGAGGTCTGTAAAATCATACAAGTCAGACAAACTCCTCGCCGAAATTTATCTGTTATTAGCGATAAATTACAATCGTCTAATTTACTGCTGAGCAATATAAAACCCGATCCTGTTTACCTATTAATGAACTAAAAATGCAAAATTTTGGTGTTTGTCTACTTCCCGAACCTCTTACGATTATTGCCGACACGCTTAGCTACGTTGAAGCTATTCCCTCCTACATAACTGAGGCGGCGCAGTTCTTAAGTAAAGGTCAGGCTAAGAAAGCTTTGCAAACACTCAACAGCGCCTCGGTAAAAATACCGGATTCCCCTTGGGGATGGATTGTTGCCGCTACCGCGCATTGCCGTCTTAAAAACTTTACGGTGGCTTGCGAAGTTTCGCAACGCGGTTTACAGCAGGCGGGTAAAAACACTTACTTATTCGATTGCCTGGGGGTGGCTTTTTGCGGATTGACGGATTACGCCAACGCGCAAAACAGTTTTCTTTATGCGATACAAAGCGATGTCCACAATACCAATGCCGTTGTTAATTTGGCCAATGTTTTTATGTCTCAAGATCAGCCTGATGCGGCATTTGAAATTTTGCAGCAAGGGCTAAAGCAAAATCCCGATAGCCAGGACATTAGACAGCTTTTTGTGCAATTGCACCCGGCTTGGACGCAGCCGCTTGTTGGCGGCAAACTGCGCTTGCGGGTGCAGGCTCCTGGGGATCAGGATTTTTTGGCGCGTTGTTTCGCCGACCAAGCGTTTATGAACAAGTACCACCGGTTTATGGCAAATAGTCAAGCCAAGCAAGGTATCGGCAACGCTTTAAAGCAAAACCCGCGTTACCGCGTGTTAAAGCAAAAATCCGTCCAATGGCTTATCGAACAAGCGGTTGGCGATAGCCAAGAGAGTCCGCGCTACCATCCGATAGGGCTGGCTTCTTTGGCTGAAATACAATTAAGCCATCAGCGCGCTGAAATTCTAATCGGCTTTCCTGAGTCGGCCCATCGAGGACAGGGCACACCTCTTACCGTTATGTTATTACTGCTGGACTTTGTTTTTAACCGTATCGGTTTCAACAAGCTCACCAGTATCGTTTACGGCGACAATCCTTATTCGCAACGCAGTACGCTGGCTTTGGGTTTCTCGCAAGAAGGTTTTTGTCCCGGACAATTGCGGGACTTAAATACGGGGGCATGGTTGGATATTTATGACAATGGCTTGCTGCAAAGTGATTTTCGTAAACAGGCAAGGTTGGCGCGTCTTTCAGGGCGTTTATTAGGTTTTGATATTACCCGTTCAAGAACGGAAACAACGGTTTTTGAACAATGATGATTATGGCTTGAGCCGGTTGTTGATGTAAAACTAACTCAAGCCTAAATAGATTTTTTTGACGAATAATTTCTGCCGATTAGGCGGCAGCGCGTGGCATGGTGCATAAATACAATTTTAGGCACTATTTCGTCAATCATACGGTGGATAAAACCACAGGCTATGCGCTCTTCTTGCTGTTTAGGCAGTGTTTTTCGATCAGTTAATTTTGAGGTAATGCTATGAATATATACGGTACAAACGATGCGGACATACTCACCGGCACCGATGCTGAGGATGCCATTTACGGGCTTGAGGGCGATGATAGCCTGGATGGGGGATTAGGAAATGATTTACTGGATGGCGGACTGGGTGATGATGTACTGAATGGAGGTAGTGATAGTTATGCGGATACTGGGAGTGGTGGTAAGGGAACATTTCAATATGATGGAGGTACGGATACTGTCAGCTATGCAAGCTCTGCCAGTGCTGTAGTGGTTAATCTAAAATCAGGTACGGCAACAGGGGGAGCGGGAAACGATACCTTGTTAAATATCGAATACCTCATCGGTAGCCAATTTGACGATATGCTAACAGGCTCCGATAGTTGGAATATTTTGATGGGCGGTGAGGGTAATGACAGCCTTTATGGCGGATATAGCAATGATACACTGGATGGAGGGCTTGGGAACGATGTGCTTGACGGCGGTAGCGATGCTTATGTTATTAATGGAAAAGGTAAGTCGGAATATTTCAGTGGAGGACTGGACACTGCCGATTACACAAATGCTGCCGGTGCGGTCGTGGTTAATCTGCAATCAGGTACGGCGACAGGTGGAGCAGGGACCGATACTTTACTAAACATTGACAATCTCATCGGTAGCCAATTTGACGATGTTCTGACAGGTGATGCGAATGCAAACAATCTGAGTGGTGGCGATGGCAATGACAATCTATATGGAGGTGGTGGCGATGACGTCTATTACGTCGATCAGGTCGGTGATGTGGTGATAGAGAATGCAGATGAAGGTGATCATGATAGGATTTATGCAAGCATCGACTATACATTACCTGCGACTGTTGAAGATCTAGGGTTAATGGGCGATGCCATTAACGGGGTCGGCAATAACTTAGATAACAACATCCTTGGTAATAACGGCAACAATATGCTGGATGGTGGGTTGGGTAGTGACACTTTTCAAGGAGGAGAAGGAAATGACAGTCTATATGGCGGTGATGGTGTTGACAGTCTTTATGGAGGTGGTGGTGATGACAGTCTATATGGCGGTGAGGGTGCTGACCAGCTATCTGGAGGTAATGGTGCTGACAGCCTTTATGGCGGTGCTGGCGATGACGTCTATTTCGTCGATCAGGTCGGCGATGTGGTGGTAGAGAATGCAGATGAAGGCTGGGATGTGATTTATACCAGCATCAACTATACATTACCTGCGACTGTTGAAGAACTACGGTTGACGAGCGATGTTATCGGTGGCGCTGCTATTAGCAGCCTGAATGGCAACGACTTAAATAACACTATCTTTGGTGACAGCGGCAACAATATGCTGGATGGTGGATTGGGGAGTGACATTCTTCAAGGAGGAGAAGGCAATGACACTTATGTTGTTAACTCAGTGACCGATACGGTTATGGAGCTTGCCGGGGGCGGCACCGATCTGATCAAGTCCGCGGTTAGCTATAATTTAGCTAATAGCGACGGTATTGATTACGACAGCACATACGACAACGTAGAAAACCTCACGCTAACGGGAAAAGCTGCAATTAACGGCACAGGCAATGGGCTTAATAACCTATTGACGGGCAATAAAGCCGTCAATATCTTGAATGGCGCCGAAGGCAACGACACGCTGATCGGCGGTTTAGGAAAGGATAATCTGACCGGCGGACTCGGCGCGGATAAGTTTAAATTTAACGTCATCACCGAAACCGGAATCACTGCAACCACCCGCGACATCATTACTGACTTTAGCCATGCTCAAAAGGATAAAATCGACCTATCGGCGATTGATGCAAACAAGACTTTTGCCGGCAATAATGCTTTTTCAGCGCCCACGGTAGGCGGCATTTTTTCGGGTGTATTTGCTAATCCGGGAGAGCTGTATTTCGACAAAACCGCACATATTCTTTACGGCAATAACGACGCGGATAGTGCCGCTGATTTTTCCATCAAGTTGGCCGGTGTGAATAGCTTGGCGGTTTCGGACTTTGTGTTGTAAGGCCATCTCAGTAGGCAGGATGCCGTTAGCGTTACACAAGGACGTGAACGCAGGAAACTTAACTCAAGTTCCAAGCATGGCTGTTGCTTGGCTTCATACGCTAACAGGCTCGGCTCCCGTCAAGTGTAGCGGTGCCTTCAATCTATTGAGATTTTAAGCTCTTGTCCGGTTTTGCCGCGCTTATTAACTCGCGCGGCCACGGGTATGATTTCAAAAAGCGCACCGGTGTTAAATAATTATCCCATTGAACCCCTTCCCATACTTTAACCAACGGCATCGGCGACGGCGCCATCCAGTACAGCGTCATGGTGCAAATCGTCATTAATGCCGAAGCTGTCATATTGCTGTAGTTAAATAATTTCAAGGCGGTGCCGAAAGAGCTTTTCATTCTCGAATTGGATAAATCAACGCTGTAGAGTTCATCCAGCACTAAATGAACGATAAAGCCCAAGCCAACGAAAACGCCGTTTAACCAAGCATGTAAAGCATCCCAATGCAGAAAGCGATAGCTGATACAGGTCATCAGCAACGCAAAAAACAGCGCGGCCAATAGGGAATGGAATACGCCCCGGTGGACGGTCAGGGCATTGAATAAAGCAAACATTGCATAACGGATAAACAGGTAAGTGCCTGCCAACATCAGCAATAAGGGGTAAGGCGAATAACTGTCTTTAAATTTATGCAGCGTGGCGGCTACGCCCATAAAAGCCAACACGTTAAACAGCAGTTTTACCGGTCTTGAGTTACTGGCATCGATATCCGGCAACAATCCGCCTAAGGTACCTAAAAAAATAAGCCACGGCATGTCGCGGTAGGCAATCAAATGGACATTGGCAGCCACTACAGCGGCTCCAACGCCGGCCGTTGTAGCAACAAACAAATGAGTATTAAAATTGGCCATATAAAAATAACAATCCTTTTTAAATTAAAAAAATGCAGATTATGTCATCATCCGCCTACAATTAAGCCGGATTTGCTAAAATGATTCATTAGGTAGACTTTTACAGGGCATATGGAGGTTGTTATCTCGACGCCGCAAGGCGCGCTATAGGCTACGCTAAAATGCTACAGAAAACGTTGATAAGGACATGCAACAGGAATTGCAAAATAGATAGCGGCACATTTTTACTCCTTCTTTAATTTAAGGCATTGACATGACTACAACAAACCCACTTGACGGTCTACTCGCAATTAGGGATGGTTATCCCACAGCGCGGTGGAATTTCCCGGATGCGGTCGGCACTCCCGTTTCATCTCCGGGCGGCACCGGCAACGGCACAGAGGTGACGTTTAGTTTTCTGACCGCTGTGCCCGGATATTATTCCGGTTCCGGTTTTAGTACGGCTGGATTTAAGCTGTTTTCCGATCAGCAAGAACAGGCCGCCCGGGATGTGTTGTCTTTTTATTCGGATGTTACTAACCTAAATTTTACTGAAGTAGCCAGTTCGGGCAATATTTCGTTCGGATTGAATGATCAGTCCGGTTCATCAGGCTTCGGCTTTTATCCGGGCTTCGGTTACGCTACCTTAAACGGAACGATTTCCAGCGTTACGATGACGGATTTGGGTGGAGACGTGTGGATGAACGGCAGCAAGGCTTGGACGGCAACCGACTTTTCGTTGGGAGGCGCGGGTTACGGTGGGTTGGTTCATGAAGTAGGCCATGCTTTAGGCCTGAAACATCCTTTCGATGACAATACGGGGGGCGCCCATACCCTGGATCCGAGTCTGAATAGCACGCAATATACAGTGATGGCCTACGCAAGACATCCTTTCAGTCTTTATCGAACTGTTACCGAAACCAGTCCGGCGACTGAAACAACTTCAGCCACCTATTCGACCAGTTACAAAGTCATTTTGCCTGAAACCTTAATGCCATTGGATATTCAAGCTTTGCAATATCTTTACGGCACCAACACAAGCTTTCATGTCGATGATGACACCTACACCTTCGATACCAGCCGTCCCTTTATTAAAACTCTCTATGATGCCGGAGGTAATGACACTATTTCGGTGGCTAACTTTTCTTTGGGTTGTGTGCTTGACCTGACGGATGGACATTATTCAAGCATCAGCATTCCGTCGGACGCACTCCCGCCCGGTGCTGTCGAGAACAATACAGGTATCTACGACGGCACCGATAACTTGGCTATCGCTTACGGCACTGTCATAGAAAACGCAACCGGCGGCTCCGGCAACGATCAACTGTTGGGCAATGCGGTCGCCAACATACTCAACGGCGGTGTCGGCGCCGACACGATGCAGGGCGGCGACGGCTCCGACATTTACTATGTCGATAACAAAAACGATAGAGTGACCGAAACTAACAGTTCCGCCGCTACCGGTGGCACCGATCTGGTCAACAGTTACCTGAATAACTACACTTTGGGCGCCAATATCGAGAACGGCGCTATTTTGGCTACAGGCGCAGCCAACCTTACCGGCAACGGGCTCGATAATACGCTCTACGCCGGAGCGGGGAATAACACGCTAAACGGCGGCGCTCATACCGACACCGTTTCTTATGCATCGGCCGCTACCGCGGTGACGGTCAGTCTTGCCTCTACCGGCGCACAAGCCACGGGAGGTTCGGGTTCGGATACGCTAATCGGTATAGAAAACCTGGTTGGCTCCATCAACAACGACACTCTGACCGGCAACACCGGCAATAATGTCCTGGATGGCGGCTTGGGTAATGACATTCTGGCTGGCGGGGCGGGAAATGACACTTATGTCATCAATGTAGCGGCTGACCGGATTAAGGAATTGTCCGGGCAAGGCACCGATACCATAATGTCAACGATTAGCTATAGCTTGGTCGATACCGATGGCAACGGCAGTAACGGCGGCAATGTCGAAAACCTTACTTTAACGGGGAGCGATGCGATCAACGGTACAGCTAACGGGCTCGACAATATCCTGACGGGAAACGGCGCCGCCAATATTCTGACCGGCAACGCGGGCAACGACAAGCTGGTTGGCGGCGCTGGGGCCGATCAGCTTATTGGCGGTTCAGGGCAGGACACTCTGACCGGCAATTCAGGCGCCGACCTATTTAAATTTAATTTTCAGTCTGAAACCGGTGTCACAGCAAGCACTCGCGACATCATCACTGATTTTAGCCACAGCCAAGGGGATAAACTCGATCTATCGTCTATTGATGCGAATACGGCATTTACCGGCAACAATGCTTTTTCAGCGCCCACGGTAGGCGGCGCTTTTTCAGGCGTGTTTGCCAATCCGGGAGAGCTGTATTTCGATCAAGCCGCACACATCCTTTACGGAAATACCGATGCGGACAGTGCTGCGAATTTCTCTATCCTGCTGACCGGTGTAACTAATTTGGTGGCTGCGGATTTTGTGTTGTAACACATGGAGCAGCCGAAGCGGCGTTCCTACGCTTCGGGGCTCGTCTTTGTAGGCAAGTGTCTGCGAGACATCATTCCTCCTGGTTCCCGCGCGTCGCGCGGAAACGAAAACAATATTTCTACCAAACGTCAACAGAATCCAGTCTTGTCAAAAGTACCTTAACATTCATCTACGAGGGAGTTATGAATAATCGATTACTACTGTGTGCCGCCTTATTAGGGTTACCGGCTGTTGCAAGCAGTGCCCCGACAAAAGTATCGGAGCATGTACTGGCGAATGGTTTAAAAGTGCTGGTCAAAGAGGACCACAGGTCTCCGATCGCCATATCTCAAGTCTGGTACAAAGTGGGATCAAGTTATGAGCCGGGCGGCATTACCGGCATTTCCCATATGCTCGAACATATGATGTTTAAAGGCACGGACAAACATGCCGCCGGTGAGTTTTCCCGCATCATCGCCGAAAACGGCGGCGAGGAAAATGCGTTTACCGGCACCGACTACACGGCTTATTTTCAAACCATGGAGGCTTCCAGGCTGGCGGTCAGCTTTGAGCTGGAAGCCGATAGAATGCGCAATCTGCATCTATTGCCGGATGAGTTGAAAAAAGAACTGCAAGTGGTGACCGAAGAACGAAGAATGCGCACCGACGATAATCCGCAGGCCAAAATGCAGGAGCATTTCAATGCGATGGCTTATAGCAACAGCCCGTATAAAAACCCGGTGATCGGCTGGCCTTCGGATATTGAAAATTATAAGGTGGAAGATCTTCAGGCTTGGTATCAGCGTTGGTATGCGCCCAACAATGCAACGCTGGTGGTGGTCGGCGATGTGCAACCCCAAGCGGTTTTTGCGCTGGCCGAACAGTATTTTGCTCCGCTGAAACCCAGCGAATTGAAAGCGATAAAGCCGCAAGCCGAAGTCGAGCAGTTGGGCGTGCGAAAAATGACGGTTAAATTACCGGCAAAACTGCCTTATCTGGTCATGGGCTATAAAGCCCCGGTATTAAAAGACGCGGCGCTTGAGTGGGAAGCTTATGCGCTGGAAGTCTTGGTCGGTGTGTTGGACGGCGGCAGTAGCGCCCGATTGGAATCGGATTTGGTGCGCGGCAAGCAGATAGCGGTTTCTGTCGGGGCCGATTACGACTTGCATTCACGATTGCCCCAACTGTTTACCTTGGAAGCGACGCCTGCCGAAGGCAAAAACGTCTGGGATTTGGAGTCGGCGTTAAAAGATGAGATTGGCAAATTGCAAATCAAACTGGTCGATAACGAGGAGTTGCAGCGCATTAAAGCGCAGGTTTTAGCCAAGGCGGTTTACGAGCGCGATTCCGGTTTTTACCAAGCCATGCAGTTAGGCATGCTGGAAACCGTCGGCTTGGGCTGGCAAAAAGTCGATGAATATGTCGATAAGGTCAATCAGGTTACGGCGGAACAAGTGCGGGATGTGGCGCGTAAGTATTTAATCGAGGATAAATTGAGCGTCGCTTATTTGGAACCTTTGCCTATTACCGGGCACGTTAGCGAAACCAAGATCGAAAAAGGAGTTAGATAATGCGTATTCATTTGTTAAGTTTTATGCTGATCACTTGGTTTACGGCTTTTTGCAACTTAACGCAGGCCGCTGCAAAAATCGAACACTGGCAAACGCCGCAGGGCAGCCGGGTCTATTACGTGCATACCGAAGGTTTGCCGATGGTGGATATACAGGTTGCTTTCGATGCCGGCAGCGCGCGTGACGGCAGCCAATTCGGTCTGTCCGCGCTGACCTCCGCGCTGCTCGATACCGGGGCGGGACAATGGAACGCCGATGAAATCGCTCAGCGTTTTGAAAGCGTTGGTGCGCAATTCGGCGCCGGTATTTCCAGCGATATGGCATCGGTTTCGCTACGTACGCTCACCGATAAACCTTTATTCGATAAAGCGTTGGAAACGGTGCAAGTTATTTTAGCCAAGCCAAGTTTTAATGAAGCCGATTTTCAACGGGAAAAGAGCCGGACTTTGGCCGGGCTAAAACAGCAGGAGGAATCGCCCGCCGATTTGGCCGGTATCGCCTTTTATAAGGCTTTGTACGGCGATCATCCCTATGGGCATCCGAGTTCAGGTTTGATACCCACGGTGTCCGTTTTAACGGTTTCGGATCTGCGCAGTTTTTATCAAAAATATTATGTCGCCGCCAATGCGATGGTGGTGATTGTGGGCGACTTGACTCGGCAACAGGCGGAGCAAACTGCCGAGAAGCTGGTGGGCGGTTTACCGGTCGGTCAAAAACCGGAACCTTTACCGGAAGTGCTTATGCCGGTGAAAGCGGGTATGCAGCATATTGAGTTTCCTTCTTCGCAAACCCATGTTCTGGTCGGCATGCCCGGCAGCTACCGTAAAGATCCCGATTATTTTACGCTGTATGTCGGCAATCACATTCTGGGCGGCGGCGCATTGGTGTCCAAACTTTTCGATGAAGTCAGGGAAAAGCGCGGATTAGCCTATAGCGCAAGCAGTTCTTTTGCGCCGATGTTCAGGAGCGGACCGTTTGCGATCAGCTTGCAGACCCGCAATGATCAAACCGGGCAGGCGCTCGATGTCGTTAATAAAACCCTGGCCGATTTTATTGCAAAAGGGCCAACCGAAGCCGAGCTGGTTGCGGCCAAGAAAAATATTACCGGCGGCTTTGCGATGCGTTTCGATACCAATAAAAAACTGGCCAGTTATGTGTCGATGATCGGTTTTTATGAAATGCCGCTGGATTATCTGGATACGTTCGAGCAAAACGTTGATAAAGTCACGGCGGCATCGGTAAAAGATGCTTTTAAACGGCGCATTGATCCGCAATTAATGCAAACCATCACCGTAGGCGGGAGCGCTGACAAGAGTGAAAAATAAGCTCAGGATTATTGGTGGGGACTGGCGTAGTCGGCAATTAAGTTTCGTCGATGCGCCGGGTTTAAGGCCTACGCCGGCAAGAGTCAGGGAAACTTTGTTCAATTGGTTGCAGTATGAAATTGTCGGTAAACAGTGCCTGGATTTGTATGCCGGAAGCGGGGCTTTGGGCTTTGAAGCCGCTTCCAGAGGCGCCAAATCGGTCATTCAGGTGGAAAGCAATGCCCAGGCTTACCGCTGTTTGAAGGAGAATGCGGTTATTTTGTCTGCCGCCGAACGGATAACTGTTGTGCAAAGCGATGTATTTGGCTATTTGGCCGGGGATGCGCAAGTTTTTGACCTGGTGTTTCTCGATCCGCCATTCGGGCTGAATCTGGTTGTTCAAACCTGTCAGCAGTTGGAAGCTTACGGTTGGTTGGCAAAACATGCCAAGATTTATGTTGAAACCGAACGGCATTTCGATTTTTCAGGTATGCCCGAAAACTGGCGGCAATTGAAAAGTAAAAGCGCGGGCGAGGTCGGCTATCATTTGTTTGAGCGGGATTGAATTCGGGACTTTCGGCTTGATACGGGTTAAGTCTTTTAACTTGCGATAGTTGTTTGCTCTGTCAATTAAACGGAGGTTATGAGTTTGTGAACATATTTGCCGCTGAAAACTATCGTTGTTTTTTTACTCGAAGTGTTTGGCTTACGGTGATGGTTTTGTTATTCGGCTGCGCCGGCGATCCTAAAATCAGCCCCACTGCAGCATCTTCTAATTCACCGGCGGTCAATTATGCGCTGAGCTTACAGGGTAGGCCTTACCATTACGGAAAAAGCTCGCCCGAAGAAGGCTTCGATTGCAGTGGCTTTGTGAAGCATGTTTACCAGCATCAAGGTATCTTGTTACCCCGTACCGCTCAGGAAATGGCGCAGTCGCTGACGCAAATCCCTAAAAACGATCTTCATTCCGGCGACTTGGTTTTTTTTAATACCGACGGCAAGCCTTTTTCCCATGTCGGGATTTATATCGATAATGATAACTTCATCCATGCGCCTAGTCGACGTACCGGGAAAGTGCTGGTGTCCAGCCTTAAAAACCGTTATTGGGGGAATCGGTTCAGTTGCGCCCGTCGACCATAACTACGATAGATAGGCGCCGGTATGACAGGGTTAAAGCTTGGTAATGGCCGCTTTGGCTAGGCTGCTTAATTCAGAGCCGTCTTCTTGGCAATATTTAATAATCGCCTGACGCATACGCCGTTCCCAATTCCGTGACAGGTGGTTTTTCATGCCTTCGGCTGCGATTTGCTTATCGGGGTCGGCATCAAAGAAATTGCTAATGTCATTAGCCATTTTAATTAATTGTTCGATGTGCATAGTATTTCAGTGTGTTAAACGTTGTGGATGAGTGTAAACGACGTGTTTGTCGTGGCGGGCAAAGCCGATCAAAGTAAGCCCTGTTTGTTCGGCAAGCCGAATCGCTAAACCGGTGGGCGCGGAAATGGCAACCAGCAAACCAATACCCATAAAAGCGGTTTTTTGTACCATCTCATAACTGGCGCGGCTGGTAACGATGATGAAGCCGGAATTAACATCTTTTCCGGTACGGCATAGTAAGCCCAACAGCTTGTCCAGTGCGTTATGACGACCCACATCTTCGCGGACATCGACAATGCCGCGTTCGGGTTCGATCCAGGCGGCGGCATGAATCGCGCCGGTTAATTGGTTTAAAGATTGTTTGCTGTGTAAATCCGCTAAAGCAGCGGTTAATTGCTCGGCTGTGACACTAACCGTACTGTGAACCGGCGGCGGTTGCCGAATCGCTTGTTTCAAGGTGCTCGCGCCGCATAATCCGCAGCCGGTACGTCCGGTTAAATTGCGTCCTTTATCGGTTAAACAGGCAAAACGTTGTTCAGGAATCTTGATGTTAACTTCAATTCCGTTAGCGCGTTGATAAACTCGTGCCGATAGAAATTCCTGAGCGCTCTGAATAATGCCTTCGGTCATGCTAAAACCCAAAGCAAAATCTTCCAAGTTAGTCGGTGTAGCGAGCATCACCACATGCGAGACGCCGTTGTAAACCAACACAATCGGCACTTCTTCCGCGATATAATCCTGCTCTTCGCTGTGTTGGCGTCCCTGCCAACGGTTTACCAGATGTTGCCGGTAGTTTGCCCAGCCTAATTCTGCTACGAAGTCCAAACCTAAATCTGAACTTGTTTCAGTATTAGGCATGTTGTTTCCTTTGTTCCAGAAATTCCAATTGTTGCTCGGTGAAGTCGTTGTAACTTTGTTGCCATTCCGACGGCTTCAGCACTTTGGCGATTTGTACGGCGGTGACCTTATATTCAGGACAGTTGGTCGCCCAGTCGGAGTTATCGGTCGTAATAACGTTCGCACCCGATTCAGGGAAATGGAAGGTCGTATAAACGATGCCGGGTTGAACTCTATCCGTTACTAAAGCGCGTAACACCGTTTCTCCGGCACGGCTTTTGACGCCTACCCAATCGCCTGTCACGACGCCGCGATCTTCGGCATCGTGCGGATGAATTTCCAGACGGTCTTCCGAATGCCATGCGACGTTATCGGTGCGGCGGGTTTGCGCGCCGACATTGTATTGCGACAAAATCCGTCCTGTAGTAAGGATCAATGGGAACATCGGCGTGATTTTTTCCGCCGTCGCAACGTATTCAGTCAGCATAAACAAGCCTTTGCCGTCGTCACGCAGGAAATGCTCGGTGTGCATAATCGGCGTGCCGTCAGGTGTTTCCTCATTGCAAGGCCATTGGATGCTGCCCATTTCGTCGATTTTGTCGTAACTGACGCCATGGAAACTGGGTGTTAGTGCGGCAATTTCCGCCATGATTTCAGACGGATGGCTGTAATTCATCGGATAACCTAAGGCATTGGACAGCAATTGCGTAACTTCCCAATCCGCATAACCGGCCAAGGGGCGCATCACTTGCCGAACCGGAGAAATACGCCGTTCCGCGTTGGTGAAGGTGCCGGTTTTTTCCAGGAAAGAAGCCCCCGGTAAGAATACATGGGCGAATTTTGCCGTTTCGTTTAGGAAAATGTCCTGAACGATCACACATTCCATCGCGCGCAACGCGGCATGGACATGTTTGATATTAGGATCGGATTGCGCGATGTCCTCGCCTTCGCAATACAGGCCCATAAAGCTGCCGTCCAGTGCGGCCTCGAACATATTAGGGATACGTAAACCCGGTTCTGTACTGAGTTTAGTCTGCCATGCATTCTCAAACAGTTGGTGTGTTGCCGGATCGGATACATGGCGGTAGCCTGGGAGTTCATGCGGGAATGAGCCCATATCGCAAGATCCCTGAACGTTATTTTGTCCGCGTAACGGATTAACGCCCGCGCCTTCGTGGCCTAAATTGCCGGTAGCCATGGCCAGATTGGCAATGCCGATGACTGTAGTGGAGCCTTGGCTATGCTCGGTTACACCCAAGCCGTAATAAATAGCGGCATTGTCAGCGGTGGCGTAAAGCCGCGCTGCGGCCCTCAATTCAGCGGCCGGAACGCCGGTAATAGCTTCCGCAGCTTCAGGGGAATGATGCTCGTCGGCAATGAATTTGCGCCATTTTTCAAATGAAGCCACATCGCAACGCGCTTTGACAAAGTCTTCGTCGACCAGGTTTTCAGTGACGACGACATAGCCTAAGGCATTGATTATCGCGACGTTAGTGCTGGGGCGCAATTTTAGATGATAATTGGCTTGAATATGTGGGGATTTGACCAAGTCGATATCACGCGGATCGATTACGATCAGTTTGGCGCCTTGACGCAGGCGTTTTTTCATTTGTGAACCGAAGACAGGATGGCCGTCGGTAGGGTTGGCGCCCATCACTAAAATGACGTCGGCTTTCATGACCGAATCGAAATCCTGGGTTCCTGATGATTCTCCGAAAGTCTGTTTCAGACCGTAGCCTGTCGGTGAATGACAAACCCGTGCACAAGTGTCGACGTTGTTATTGCCGAAACCGGCGCGAATCAGTTTTTGCACCAGATAAGCTTCTTCATTAGTGCAACGCGATGAAGTCAAACCGCCTATCGAATCCTTGCCGTATTTTGCCTGGATGCGTTTTAGTTCGGACGCGGCATGATTGATGGCTTCTTCCCAGCTCACTTCTTTCCAAGCGTCGTGAATGCTGGCGCGGATCATTGGTTTGGTAATACGGTCTTTATGGGTTGCGTAACCGAATGCAAAGCGGCCTTTTACGCAGGAATGGCCGTGGTTGGCTTTACCGTCTTTGTCCGGAACCATGCGAATGACTTGTTCGCCTTTCATTTCCGCCCGGAATGAACAGCCGACGCCGCAATAAGCACAGGTGGTTATAATCGCGTGTTCCGGCTGGCCGTTGTCGATCACCGATTTTTCCATCAGTGTTGCGGTCGGGCAGGCTTGTACGCAAGCGCCGCAAGAGACGCATTCGGAATCAAGGAAAGGCTGGTTCTGGCTGGGCGATACTTTGGAATCGAAGCCTCGACCGTCGATAGTCAATGCAAACGTGCCTTGGGTTTCTTCGCAAGCTCTGACGCAACGTGAGCAAACGATACATTTGCTGGGGTCGAAGCTGAAGTAGGGATTGCTTTCGTCCTTAATGGCGTTTAAATGCGTTTCAACCGGGTTGTAACGCACTTCGCGTAAACCAACAGCGCCTGCCATATCTTGTAATTCGCAATCGCCATTGGCCGAACAGGTCAGGCAGTCCAGCGGGTGATCGGAAATATATAATTCCATGATGCCGCGACGCACATCCGCCAGTTTCTTATTTTGCGTGACAACTTTTAAACCTTCCGCGACCGGTGTCGTGCAGGAAGCGGGCATGCCCCTGCCGCCTTCTATTTGCACGACGCAAAGCCGACAGGAACCGAATGGTTCGATGCTGTCGGTTGCGCATAATTTGGGGATTTGAATACCGATGCTCGCCGCCGCTCGCATCACCGAGGTTCCTACCGGCGCCGTTACCTGAAAACCATCAATTTCCAGCGTAACCATGTTTTCGTTTGTGCTGGCCGGGGTGCCAAAATCTTTTTCTTTATTCATCGACATTTTAATCTCCTCTAAATCATTATCAGGCGGCTGTAGCTTTGGCATTTATTCCGAAATCTTCGGGGAAATGATTTAAAGCGCTCAGTACAGGGTAGGGCGTCATACCGCCTAATGCACAGAGGGAGCCGTTGAGCAGGGTGTCGCAAAGATCACGTAACAAAGGAATATTTTTGTCGAGGTTGCGACCGTTAATAATGTCGTCCATGACTTCTACGCCACGGGTGGAGCCGATGCGGCACGGTGTGCATTTGCCGCAGGATTCTTCTTTACAAAATTCCATGCTATAGCGCGCCATTTCCGCCATATTGACTGTATCATCAAATACGACAATGCCGCCATGTCCCACTACCGCCCAGATGGCGGCAAAGGCTTCGTAATCCAAGGGAGTGTCAAATTGCGATTCGGGCAGATAAGCGCCGAGTGGACCGCCAACCTGGACTGCTCGAATCGGTCTGCCGGAAGCGGAACCGCCGCCGAAATCGTAAAGCAATTCACGCAAGGTTAAGCCGAAGCCCAGTTCGACCAAGCCGGGACGCTTGATGTTGCCGGCCAGTTGCACAGGCAAGGTGCCGCGCGAACGGCCCATACCGAAATCGCGGTAATAATCGCCACCTTTATCCAGAATGACCGGCACTGAAGCCAGGGAAATAACATTGTTGACTACGGTCGGTTGACCGAACAGGCCGCTGATGGCCGGTAACGGCGGTTTGAAACGCACCAGGCCGCGTTTTCCTTCCAGGCTTTCCATCAGCGATGTTTCTTCGCCGCAGACATAAGCGCCAGCGCCTTGCCTGACTTCCAAGTGGAAAGTTTTTCCGCTGCCCTGAATGTTTTCGCCCAAATAACCGGCTTCGTAAGCACTTGCAATTGCAGCATTGAGAACGTCAAAAGCGTGAGGGTATTCAATGCGCAGGTAGATATAGCCCTGTGTCGCATCGACGGCAAAGCCGGCAATGGTCATGCCTTCGATTAATACAAACGGATCGCCTTCCATGACCATACGGTCGGAGAAGGTGCCGGAATCGCCTTCATCGGCATTACAAATAATATATTTTTGCAATGATGCGGTGTTGAGCACCGTCTTCCATTTAATACCGGTTGGAAAGGCCGCGCCGCCGCGACCACGCAAACCTGAATCGGTGACGGCCTGGACGATTTGCTCCTGGGTCATCGCCAGCGCGTTTTTCAAGCCGCAGTAGCCGTCGTTTTCAATATAATCCGTCAGGCTGGCAGGATCGGTTTTGCCGATACGGGCAAAAGTCAAACGTTGCTGTTTCTTGAAGTAATCAATTTCTTCGGTCAGGCCTAAACTCAGCGCGTGCGCGCCGCCTTGGGTAAAGTCGGCATCGAACAGGCCGGCCACGTCGCCGGGCTGGACTGGGCCATAGGCCACGCGACCTTTATCTGTTGCCAGTTCAACCAGCGGTTCCAGCCAGTACATGCCTCTTGAACCGTTACGGACCAACTTAATGTCAATGCCGCGTTTTGCGGCTTCCTGAGCGATAGCTGCAGCAACGCGATCAGCGCCTAATGAAACAGCGCTGGAATCGCACGGAACATAAATAGTGATACTCATGCTGATGCCTCTATAGTAGTAATGACCGCATCAAAACTGTCCGCTGACACGCGACCGTATATTTTCTTGCCGATTTGCATTGCGGGTGAGCAAGCGCAATTACCTAAACAATAAACCGGCTCCAAAGAGAATTTGCCGTCCGCAGTCGTTTCATGAAAATCAATGCCCAGTTTACTTTTGACATGCTCTTCCAGTTGCTTTCCACCCATGGCTTGACAGGATTCAGCGCGGCAAAGGTGAATGGTTTCTTTGCCCGGCGGCGTGTCCCTGAAATAGTGGTAAAAACTGATGACGCCGTGTACTTCGGCGCGGGAAAGATTAAGTGCTGTGGCGATGTCGGGAACGCTTTCGGGCGGGATATAGCCCAGAGCGTTTTGCACATCATGCAGAATAGGTAAAAGTGCGCCGGGCTTATTTTTAAGTGCGGCGATTATTTCTTGCACGGTGGCTTGCATGTTGCCTGATTCTGTCATGGTCATCTCAATATGGAGAATCCATTCTGATTAAAACAACGGCTGTTCCTGACTGTTGTCATATTTAGGTGTGTCGGATAGCATAGCACAAGATATTTTGACTGTAAAAATGGCCTAAATGGGCAAGCATTGTAAGAGTTTAAAAAAATATCACTTATGTATTTATTTATAATGGATATTTACAACGTGTTAATAAGAATTTGTCGGTTTTTCCGCAATAGACTATTTATTCGTGCATTACTAATTGATGAGTATCTTTGCTGCGACTAAAAGTGCGGTTTATATAAAAAACGCCAGTTTAGTGTCCAGTCATAGTATTTATGAGTCTTAGCCACATAAAAGAGAGAGTTTTATGCCGTATTTGAAATTAACAAGCAATATTGCAATCAGTAAAGAACAGTCGCCAAAGCTATTAAGCCAATTGTCACAACTGCTGGCGAAACAAACGGGCAAGCCCGAACGCTACGTGATGGTGGAATTAACGGCCGGCAAAGACATGCTGTTTGCGGGCAGCAGCGAAGCGTTAGCTTATGTTGAATGTAAAAGTATCGGACTTAGCGATCAACAAGCTAAACTGCTCTCAGCGTCTATCAGCCAATTATTAACAGACAGCTTACAGATTCCAGCGGAACGCGTTTATATCGAGTTCAGCAATTGTCCGGCTAATTTTTGGGGCTGGAACGGTTCTACCTTTGGATAAGTGCGTAGGCTTTATTTGCAAAATGATAATGGATGGCTTGTGGAGATAATTGATGACTTATAAAACCGGTTTAGCCAATCCTTGTGATTTGTTATGGCGATGTCCGATCCGTGTTCAGATGCTTTTCAACTATTTCTTTTTTCTGTCTTTTTGCGGTGCTTTTCTTCATTTTCAATAACGCTTATTTGTCCATCGCTTTCCATATAGGCTTCTTTGACTTTTGAAATATCCGAAATGCCCTGTTCGCGCAGTTGCTCCATCAAATCAGCATCGGTTATGAGTTCTTTACGCATGTTTTCGCGTAGCAACCGGCCGTTTTTTATCAGCAGGAGTGGAGGCGGTTCAATAAGATGTTGGAAGCGAGTGGATTTAAAGCTTAGCCAGTCTAGCGCGTAGTCCCAACAAATAATAGTGGCAACCAGGACTATCCCGTCAGGAAGCGATTGGTAGTTACCCGCCATACCATTTTGCGAAGCATCGGCAAGAAGAGTAATCAAGAGTAAATCGGTTATGCCCAATGTTCCCGATTGCCGTTTAAGAATTACCCGCAGCAGAATGAAGAGCGCGAGATACATCGCCGAACCGCGTATTATAATTTCGAGCAAAGGCGTGTCAGGTAAAAAAACAGCTTTCCAATTGATATACAAAAGTATCGCCTCTGACCGGTTTATTTAAAATACCCTTATCTTTCAGATAAGGGGCTGGTTGTCTTGTAGATGTTTCGTCGGTTAATAATGTACCTTTTTTCTATTTTATCCATCCGCACGCTTACCCATAGATTCAGTTTTTGCTTTGAATTAAACGTTCTTTCCCAAGATTCGGGCTCGGGAAAAACATTCTTGCTGATTTTGGTTTTCCTTCATGTTGGCAATGACGGGAGTTTGTAAGCCTTCATTAGCCGCAAAAAACGCAAC
>Ga0265327_10000669_pt1 | contig 54988 bp, 40 predicted proteins | sample 41621metaG_FD_202089 | JGI IMG/M metagenome (GOLD analysis project Ga0265327, IMG submission 202089) | Rhizosphere microbial communities from Carex aquatilis grown in University of Washington, Seatle, WA, United States - 4-16-21 metaG | ecosystem: Host-associated > Plants > Roots > Rhizosphere... | reverse complement strand
ATTGCGTCGCAGGTAAATTTATTTGTATTTTCTAAATCCGAAACAATGATTGTTGCAGTTATGTACGCGAATTGTGTTTTGCTTTTATAAATTTTCAGGATTTTGTTTTTGACGAAACCATTTGTTGCCAGACTGTTTCTTATGACGTGTTTGTCAGCCGAATTTGTAAGTGTATCGAAAAAATTTGCGTCGGACATTTCTTTAAAATTTTCGAAACCAAATATTCTCATCGCCGATTCGTTTGCAAAAATAAATTTACAGCCCGAATCAATTTTCGCTCTGAAAAAACCGAGATTGAGCAGATTAACCAATTTTTGATAATTCAAATCAGAAATCATTGTGTTGCGGTCTAAAGTAATATCTTTTATAAGTAAAATGCTGACAGTCTTATTATAAAATATTGCGATTGACGACGTAACCAACACATCAACAAAACCCGTGATTTTCTTTTTCAGATTTACTTCGTAGCGACCTTCGAGAATAATGTTTTTCGAAAACGTTTCAATTATTTCGGGCGGATTGTTTTCGCTGATTAAATCTTTCAACGAAAAATTTATAAGCTCCTTATAGTCGTAACCCGAAATGGTACAAAAAATATTATTCAGGAAATTGATTTTACCTTCGCTAATCATTATCAGACCTTCAGTTGATGCTTCAAAAAGAGTTTTGTATTTTTCTTTTGACTCGTCAAGTTCTTTTTCTGCCAACAGTCTTTTCTTTTCGAACTTTAAACTTTGCTGCGAAATGAATAAAAGTAGAAACGCAATAAAACAAGTAATTCCCAGCGAAATCCAAAGCAGTTTATTCGTCAACGCTTTGGTTTCTTTTTCGGCGTCGTCAAGGTAAATGCCGGTGCCAATTACCCATCCCCAAGGTTTGAAAATACGAACGTAAGAAAGTTTCGGAACAACGACATCTGGATTGTCTTTCAATTGCCACATATAGTCAACAAAACCGTGCTCCGATTCTTTTACTTTTTTGACGCTTTCTGCGAACACTTTTTTTCCATTCGGGTCTGCAAAATTTGTCAGGTCTTTCCCTTTCAAATCGCTCCGATACGGGTGCATTATCATTTTAATTTGCAAATCGGTAATCCAGAAATAATCTTTGTTGTCGTTGCCATAGCGGATGTTTTGTATTTGCGTAATGGCAGCATTTTGTGCTTCGTCGCGACTCATCAAACCGCTCTTTTCGTCATTCTCGTACTTTGCCAAAATGCTCCATGCCGAGTTGGTCAATTCTTTAATCATGTCGCGTTTGCCGTCCATAATATTTTGCTGAAAATGCGGAATGATAAACAAAAAAATGGTCGGAATAAAAAGCAAAATGGAAAGGACTGACGGAAGAATAATTCGAATATAAATTTTGTTCATAAATTTTATATTTGCAATAAGCACGACCAAGATAGGAATAAAAAATTATAAAATAAAATGTTTGAAAACATACATAAAATAAAAAAACGCGATAAATTTTTTTTGAATGACAAAAACCGTAATTTTGTTTATTAACCAAAAAATTTTTAGACATGGAAAAAAAAATATCATGTTGCGGATTAGATTGCGCAACCTGCGATGCCCGCATCGCAACAGTGGCAAACGATAATGTTTTGCGCGAACAAACTGCCGAAAAATGGCGCGTACAATTTTCGCCGGCAATTACAGCCGAGATGATTAATTGTACCGGATGCCGTCAACCCGGTGCTAAATTTGTACATTGCGAAACTTGCGAAATTCGCAATTGCGTAAAAGCAAAAGGCTTTGAAACCTGCGGCGATTGCAGCGAAATGGAAACCTGCCAGATTGTTGCTAACGTTCACAAACATGTTCCAGAAGCTGTTGAAAATCTCAAATCGTTGAATTAAAATTTATGAAAAAATGTATCATTATTCTGACATTACCTTTACTAATGGCTTTCACAATAGGACATAAAAACAATAATGCAAATGCAAACGGAGTTTTTTTTATTCCCGACGCCAGTATCGACAAAGTTATAAAAGACTTGACGGCAAAATATGGCGAAACGCAAAAAACGCGCATCACAAAAGGCGTTAATCAGGTTGCGGCGCTTTGGGTTTCGAAAGACGGAAAAGTTGAAGATTTCGAAAAGTTTTGCACCGACAAATTTATTGACACCGACAAAGATTTAGAAACAGCATTTAACACGCTCCAGCACAACTTCGAAATTCTCTGGGGCAGTTATAATAAAATGACGCTCGAATTGAAATCGCCACTTGATTTGGACAGAGGTACAATTTCTGACATTGACATGATGTTCGGCAGTTACGATTTAAGCGCACATTTGACCGAAGATTTTTTCGAAAACAAAATTGCATTTCTTGTGATGCTTAATTTTCCGGCATACACATTAAAAGAAAAAATTGAACTCGGCGTAAACTGGACGCGCAAACAATGGGCTTATGTGCGCATGGGCGACGTTTTTACGCAACGCATTCCGGCTTGGTTGAATTTAAAATTTACTGAAACACTGACTGCCGCCGATTCTTATATTTCTGATTACAACATTTATCTTGGTAATCTGGTAAACGACAAAAACGAAACTTTGTTTCCAAAAGAACTGAAACTAATTACGCACTGGGGTTTGCGCGACGAAATAAAAGCAAATTATTCCGACACAAAAAAAGGACTCGAAAAGCAACGGATGATTTACGAAGTCATGAAAAAAATAATCAGTCAGGAAATACCGAAAGATGTTATCAATAGCAATGTTTATACATGGAATCCAATCAAAAATAAAATGTTTAAAGACGGTAAAGAAACAGCTTTTACGCCCGAACCCGACACACGATACGAAGTTTTGTTAAGCAATTTTAATGTCCAACAACAAATCGATATTTATTGCCCAAAAACGCCGACGTATATTCAACGAAAGTTTGACAGCGAAATGGAAATTCCGCAAGAAGATATTGAAAAATTGTTTATTGGTTTTATTTCGTCGCAGCAAGTTAAAAAAGTTGCCGATTTAATTAGCAAACGTCTTAAACGAAAACTTGAACCGTTTGACATTTGGTATGACGGTTTTAAATCGCGTTCAACAATTTCTGCTGACTCGCTTGATGCCATGACAACATCGAAATACAAAACACGCGATGACGTACAAAACGATTTGCCAAACATTCTCACTAAACTTGGTTTCTCATCAGACAAAGCAAAATTTATCACTTCAAAAGTTACAGTCGATCCATCGCGTGGCGCGGGTCATGCTGCAGGCTCAGCAATGAAAGGCGACAACGCGCATTTGCGCACACGAATTGGCGCAAAAGGAATGGATTACAAAGGTTACAATATTGCGGTACACGAATTTGGTCATAATGTCGAGCAAACTTTGTCGCTTTACAATGTCGATTATTATATGTTGAACGGCGTCCCAAATACAGCATTTACCGAAGCGTTGGCGTTCGTCTTTCAAAAACGTGATTTGGATTTGCTCGGCGTCAAAAATGATGATCCGAACAAACAACATTTAATTGCGCTCGATAATTTTTGGTCAGCTTACGAAATTATGGGCGTTTCGTTGGTTGACCAGTATGTCTGGAAATGGATGTACGCAAATCCAAAAGCAACCGCAAAACAGTTAAAAGAACAATTGATTGTGATTGCAAAAGATGTCTGGAATAAATATTACGCACCGGTTTTTGGCAGCAAAGATCAAACAATACTTGGCATCTATTCGCACATGATTGATTATCCTTTGTATCTGTCGGCTTATCCGGTTGGACATTTAATCGAATTTCAGATTGACCAGCAATTGGAAGGTAAAAACTTTGGCGATGAAGTTGAACGCATTTATACTTACGGGCGAATCATTCCGCAATTGTGGATGAAACATGCCGTTGGCAAAGAAATTTCTACACAACCAATGATTGACGCAACCGAAGAAGCATTGAAATATGTAAAATAATACAACCAAAAAGTCAGACATTTTGCAAATGTCTGACTTTTTAAAACGTTATTTTTTTTCAGCTTAAAACCGTCGTCGAAATAAAAAAAAGTTGTAATTTTATATTTTGGGAAAAACAATTCACTTAAAGAAAATATAAGATGGACAATATAAATCTAAACCCCGGAAAACCTATTATGGTAGTCGATGACTCGTGGGTTATAAGACAATTTATCATCAAAATATTGCGGGAAAAAAATTATTCTAATTTTGTCGAAGCTGTCGATGGCATTGATGCTCTCAACAAAATTGAGATTGAAAAACCAGCATGCTTATTGCTTGATTTATTGATGCCGAGAATGAATGGTTTCGATTTAAAAACGATACTCAACGAAAAAAAAATTGATGTACCTACTATTTTTTTGACAGCCGATATTCAAGACGCCACACGCAAAAAGTCAATTGAATTGGGCGCAATTGGTTACGTTAATAAACCACCAATCGAAGACGAACTGCTTTTGTTAATACAAAAAGCGCTGAATATTTAATTATGGTTATGCAGAATAAAGATAATATACTCAAAACCATCGATCCGCTTATTAGAATTGGAATTGACAAAGGTATTCAGCAAATCAATTTTCTGTTCCATTCGCCGGTATCTATTAACGCATCAGAATTGATTTTGTCGTCGCAACAAAATTTGAAAAGTTATTTTGTTGATTTCATTGACGAAAAATATTGCGCAGTATTTTTAGATTTTAAAGGCTCGCTTTTCGGTATCGCAAAATTGATTTTCAAAAAAGGCGATGCCTACAAATTAGTTGATATTTTTACAGGCGACACCATCGGTAAAATAGAATCGGACGCCTTATACGACGGTGCTTTTGCCGAAATTGGCAATATCATTATCAATGCAATTTTGGGAACAATCAGTAATTCAATGGAATTGTATTTTATTTACGGCGTTCCAACTTTTCAATGTGGAAATATCGATGCAATTGTTCCCGAAAATTTCTTTCCAAATTCTGGCGATTATTTGCTGGTAAAGACAACAATGCTTATAGAAAATTATAAAATAAATTGCAATTTCATTTTATTATTAGACACTGCATCGCTGCAAATTTTATTCGATAAAGCAACATATTATTTGACAAAATAATAAATAAAAAAGATGAGCATTGCTACAGAAAAAATATTTTATATGGTTTCGAAATTCGAACTTCTTGACCTTGTTCCAATTGGCGAATGTCTTATTGATAAAGATTATAATGTTTTGTTTTGGAATACCGCACTCGAAAACTGGACAGGCATAAGCCGGACAAAAATATTGGGAAATAGTATCTTCAATTTTTTTCCAGACTTGACAAATGAAAATTATAAACAACGAATCGATCCTATTTTTGCCGATGGCAATCCTGTCATTTTTTCGTCGCGCTTACATCAATATATCTTTAAATGTTTAACTGATACTGGACAAATTCGTGCACAGCAAACAACCATCACATCTATTCCCAACGACGAAAAAGGATTTTATGCGTTGTTTTCGATAGAAGACGTTACCGACCTGACACAAACCATTAACGATTACCGTGCCGTGCGCGACAAAATGAACGACGAAATTAATCAGCGCATACAAACCGAAGTTGAATTAACAAAAGCGCGCATACACGCCGAAGAAGCCGACAAACTTAAATCGCGTTTCTTAGCAAATATGTCGCATGAAATCCGTACACCACTTTCGAGTATTGTTGGATTTGCAGAATTGCTTCGTACAAAAAATGTTTCGATTGAAAAAAGTCAGAATTATCTCGACATCATTCATCAAAGCAGCAATGTTTTACTTTCGTTGATTAACGACATAATTGATATTTCGAAAATTGAATCGTCGCAAATGATGATTTATGAAAACAATTTTTTGCTCAACGAATTTTTCGAAGCGCTTTACAGTCAATATAAAAACATAATTCACCAAAGCCGCAGCAAAATTGAGTTTACACTAAAAATTCCTGACAAACCGGTTTATTTTTATGGCGACGAAATAAGGATAGGTCAGATTGTTACAAACCTGTTGCAAAACGCAATAAAATTTACAGCACATGGTAGTATCAATTTTGGATTCGATGTCGTCAATAATAAAATTCAGTTTCATATTATTGATACAGGCATTGGCATTTCGTCCGAAAATATTTCTTTTGTATTTGACAGGTTCCGTCAAGGCGACGATTCTATTTCGCGGAATTACGGAGGCACCGGTCTGGGATTGGCAATTTGCAAAGGTCTGGTCGAGTTGATGCGTGGAAATATCTGGATAGAATCTGTTCTCAATCATGGCACTTCATTCTTTTTTAATTTACCTTTCAAACAAGCCGATACTGATGATTCTAAAGTAACTAATAAAACTGGATATGTTGATAATATTGATTGGTCAGCAAAAAAAATTCTTATAGTTGATGATGTTGATTTGATTAGCGATTTTTTATATGAAATTTTGAAACCGTCGGGCGCTAAATTAATTTTTGCGCGTCGCGGTAAACAAGCCGTTGAGAATTTTATGAAAGAAGAAAAAAATTCGAAAATTGATTTGATGCTTGTCGATCTGCAACTTGAAGACATGACTGGTTTTGAACTTTTGGAGCAAATACGCCAATTACGACCTGACGTGAAAATAATTGCGCAGACAGCTTTTTCGCAATACGATTACCGCATAAAATGTATGAGAGCCGGTTTTACCGATTTTATTTCCAAACCAATTGAACCTGTAATTTTATTAAATATGATTGAAAAACACCTTAGCTATTAATTGTTAATTATCAATTGTTATGCGTCTTCAATTTGTTCGCGGTACACATTTTTGACGCCTTTGATTTCAGCAAGATTTCGCATTAAATTATCGAGGTCATCGGTGTTGTAAATATACAGATCAACTGAACCTTTAAAACTGCCATCGCTGCATTCAACGTGAATTGAGCGCATGTTTACGCCAAATTCTTTCGAAATTACATCGGTAATATTATTGATGACGCCGACACGATCTGCACCATCAATTTTGATGCGTTTCAAATACGACATAATGCGCTGCGTTTCCCAACAAGCCGGAATGGTAACATATCCCTTGCGTTCAGAAAGTTTTACAGCTGTTGGGCAATTTTGCTTATGAATGGCAATAAAATTGTCAATACTTCGATAGCCAATAATATTATCGCCCGGTATGGGGTTGCAACATTTTGCGATGGTATAATTTTTTCCATATAAATCGTCGCTTAAAACAAGTGTCGATTCATTGTCGTTGTCCATCGAAAATGTATCTGAATCATGTCCTGTTTTTTTATTCAGACCAATGCCCCAAAACTTTTCGAATTTCGCTTTTGAGCGCTGCAAAATAGTGTCTTCCAAATTTTCTTTGGTAATCAATCCATCACCAATGCGCGCGTACATTTCATCGCGCGTAGTAAAAACGAATGCTTCTTTTAATTTTCTGAAAATATTCGAATTTGCATTGATTTGCAACTCGACGAAAAGTGCGTTAATAATTTCTTTGCCACGTTGAATTGACGCTCTCCGCTCCTCGACAAAGGCGCGTTTCAATTTGTTTTTGGCTTTGTCGGTCGAAACAAAATGTAACCATTCCTGCAAAGGTTTCTGCGATTTTGACGAAAGTAATTCTATCTGGTCGCCGTTCTTTAAAATGTGATTGATGGGTAAAAGTTTGTGATTTATTTTTGCGCCAATACAATGATAACCCAACTCTGTATGAATTTCGAAAGCAAAATCGAGAACGGTCGAACCTTTACGCATTGTTTTAATATGACCTTTCGGTGTAAAAATCATTACCTCGTTTGTTTGCGTATTTAAACGCAGCGTATCAGAATATTCTGTCGAATCGTCGCGCAAACTTTTCAACTGGTCTTTGATGTTGTGCAACCAGTTATCGAGTTCACTTTTGTTGTAGGTAACGCCTTTGTATTTCCAGTGCGCAGCAATTCCGCCTTCGGCAATTTCGTCCATTCGTCGGGAGCGTATCTGCACTTCGATAAATTTTCCGTCGGGACCAATAACTGTTATATGCAACGATTCGTAACCATTCGATTTCGGAGTTGTAACCCAGTCGCGCAACCGTTCTGGTTTGGGTTGATATTTTTGCGTAACTATCGAATAAATTTTCCAACATTCTGCTACTTCCTGACTTTCATCGTTCGGCTCGAAAATAATGCGCACCGCATGAACGTCATAAACTTCTTCGAAAGAAACATTTTTATTTTGCATCTTCCGGTAAATAGAATAAATCGTTTTTGGTCTGCCTTTCACGTCAATTAGTTTGACGCCGTTTTTTGTCAATTCGTAAATCAATGGAATCGTAAATTTTACAATATAAGACTGTCGCGATTTTTCTCCTTTTTGAATTTTGTTACTTATTTCGCTGTGAATAACAGGCTGAAAATATTTGAAGGTTAAATCTTCCAATTCGACTTTGATATTATACAATCCCAAACGATACGACAACGGTGCATAAATGTACATCGTTTCGCTTGCGGCTTTTAGTTGTTTGTCGGGTTGCAGTTTGTCTATATTTCTTAGGTTATGAAGACGGTCGGCAATTTTAATTAAGACAACACGAATATCGTCAGCCATTGTTAACAAAATATTTCGCAAGGTTTCTTCTTGCTGGACCGTGGTAAAATCAAAAACCTTTTGCTTAATGCGCGTTAAACTTTCGACAATAAATGCAACGCGAGCACCGAAGTTTATTTCAATATCTTCGGCAGTATGGTTTGTGTCTTCAATTACGTCGTGAAGAAGCGCACAAATCACAGTGGTAGTTCCCATGTTCAGTTCGTTGGTAATAATATCGGCAACTTCGATAGGATGAATGATGTATGGTTCGCCCGAACTACGCTTCATTCCAGCATGTGCTTTGCGACCAAACTGAAATGCTTTTCGCACCTGTTTCAGCGATTCTTCGTTTTTATTTATATAGTGCGATTTCCGTATAAAATTCTCGAAACTTGCTTCAATCTTTTGCTTTTCTTCTTCAGTTTCAATGTTGAATTTCATTATATGGCTATATTATTTTCTATTGTCAGTAATTAGAGTCTTTTAAATAAAATTAAAGAATGCTTAATGTCAAAAAAAAGAATTTTAATTTACAAATTTACTATTTTTTTCGAAAAATATTATGACGCAAAAAAAAACATGCAAAATTTTTAGCGTATTGATGAGTATTTAATTAATTTTGGTAAACTAATTAAACGTATTTTATGAAGCATTTTATTGCAGTAATTTTATTTTTTTGCCTGACAGTACTTCTTTCATGTAAAACAAAAGTAATTGTACAACCTGACAACCCGAAAGTTAGTTTTGAAACTTTAAAAGACAGCGTTCAACCAATTGTCAAACTTTTCGACAGCATAGAAAATTACCACGCCGCGCGTACACGCGAAAACGACTTGGTACACACAAAACTCGATGTAAAATTCAATTGGCAGAAAAAACAATTGATGGGTCAAGCAACAATAACGCTTACGCCTCATTTTTATCCGGTCAATAAATTGGAGCTCGACGCAAAAGGGTTCGATATTGCCAAAGTCGAATTACTTACCAATGCCGGAAATAAACCGCTTAAATATTCTTACGACAGTTTGATGCTAAAAATTGCACTCGATAAAACGTATGAGCAAAACGAAAAATATACAATTTATATCAAATATACTGCAAAACCAGACGATTTGCCACATGGCACCGGCAAAGCAATTACCGACACAAAAGGACTTTATTTTATTATTCCCGAATCGACCGATTTCGATAAACCTTATGAAATATGGACACAAGGCGAAACGGAATTTTCGTCGTGCTGGTTTCCAACAATTGACGCTCCGAACCAGCGATGCACACAGGAAATGTTGATAACCGTCGATAAAAAATATAAAACACTTTCGAACGGACTTTTGGTAACGTCGCTATTGAATCAAGACAGCACGCGCACCGATTATTGGAAAATGGACAAACCGCACGCGCCCTATTTATTTATGATGGCAATCGGCGATTATGCAGTTATAAATGACCATTGGAAAAACATTCCGTTGACATATTGGGTCGAGCCAAAATATGAAAAAATTGCAAAAAATATTTTTGGTAAGACGCCGCAAATGATGACACTTTATTCAAAACTATTTGGCGTTGACTATCCGTGGGACAAATACGCGCAGGTTGTTGTTCGCGATTATGTTTCGGGGGCAATGGAAAATACTACTGCAACAGTTTTTGGCGAATTTCTTTATCAAGACCCGCACGATATGGTTGACGATAATTATGAAATTGTCATCGCGCACGAACTTTCGCATCATTGGTTTGGCGATTATGTTACTTGCAAATCGTGGGCTAATATAACACTCAACGAAGGTTTTGCTACGTATGCCGAATATTTGTGGACTGAAAATTCTAAATCAGTTGAAGATGCCGATTATGGATTAATGCTCGACCGAAAAGCATATTTGCTCGAATACTTTATCAAAAAAGAAAACCTGATAAGATATTTTTACGACAAACCCGACGATTTATTCGATTCACATTCGTACAAAAAAGGCGGTTGCGTGTTGCACATGTTGCGCAAATACGTTGGCGACAAAGCTTTTTTTGCAGCGTTGAAATTGTATTTAACCGAACACCAGTTTAGTGCAGTCGAAATAAACGATTTGCGACTGGCGTTCGAAAAAGTTACAGGTGAAGATTTAAACTGGTTTTTCGACCAATGGTTTTTCCGCAACAATTATCCGGTTTTAAATATCGCTTACAAATTCAACGAAACCACAAATGCTTCGACAGTTACCATTGAACAAACGCAAAAAACCGGAACCGCTTATAAGTTGCCGTTGAAAGTTGATGTTTATGTTGACAACGACATCCAACATAAACAAATAACCATGACCAGACGCAAACAGGATTTTGTTTTCTTCACCAGCAAGCGTCCCCAATTAATTAATGTCGATGCTGATAAAGCATTGCTTTGCGAGAAAACCGATAACAAAACGAAATCAGAATATCTTACACAATTTTATAGAGCGCCAACATTTCTTGACAAGCTCGAAGCATTGAATGGATTGGCAAACGATTCTGATGTTTTACGCAAAGTTTATGACGACGGTTTGGATGACAAAAACTGGTACATCAGAGCGTTGATAATTAGTCGCTACGATTTTCCAAATACCATAAATGATACAACGTTTGTCGATAAATTAAAACGCCTTGCATTATTCGATCCGTCGCCAAAAGTAAGGTATGGTGCACTTTTTAAATTGAGTGAAATTCATGCGCCCAATCTGAAAAATATTTGTAAAGACCGTTTGCAAAAAGACAGTTCGAATATGGTTGTCAATGTTGCTTTTGAAGCTATGCGGACTGTCGATTCTGCTGAATGTTTCCGTCTGGCAAACGAATATATCGAAATACCGTTTTTAAAAAACAAGGTGTTAGAAATTTATGCAAAATTTGGCGGTATTGATAAAAATATAATTTTTAAAACGCAATTTCAAAAGAGCGATGCGCATGAAAGATGGAACATTCTTAATTATTATTCCAATTTTATAACACGTTTCAACGATGATTCAGTCGAAAGCGGATTGAAATTTTTGGAAAAAATTTCGAGAACAGATAAAACATGGTGGGTACGTGGCGCATCAACACAATGCATGAACAGCATTGCATATTTTTATGGTTCGAAGTCGCAGAAAATTGAAGACAAATTAGTGAATTTAATTCCGAACAGCGAACCTTACAAAAATCTTAGTATTATTGAATTGAAATACAAAAATAAAGAAACAGAAATTCGTCAACGAGTGAAAAATATAATTGATTCAGAAACTAATAAGCAATTGAAAGATTGGTACAAAAATATGGATTGAAAAATTTTATAATTAAGAACCTAAATTTAAAAGAATATGTCACGAAAAAAAATTATTATTATCAGTAGCATGGCTGTCATTTTGGTGGCTGTATTGTTTGTCGTTCTACATTTGTTTGGTAAGAAACGACCGGTTTCGACCAATCCCGAATTTACGAAATACATAAGCGCCTATACTTCTGGCGTAGTTTCGAAAAATTCGACTATCAAAATTCAGTTGGTGCAGGATTATGCGGTTCAAGTAAAAGCCGCAAATCCAAAATTAGATGGCATTTTCGAATTCAGTCCGTCGATGAAAGGGAAAGTCGGTTGGTTAAACGAAACTACTTTGGAATTTACGCCTGAAAAACCAATGAAGTCCGGAACAAATTTTGTCGGCGAATTTAAACTGGGCAAATTGCTGACAATCGATAATAAAGACATGCAAAGTTTTGTTTTCGATTTTCAAACGATTATGCAGAATTATGAAATGCAAGTTGAAGAAATTAAAACCACCGACAAAGAAAAATTTACCACCGAAAAAATACTTTGCAATTTTTTAACTGCCGACGTCGAAAATATTGAAAACCTTAAAAAAGTAGTTACCGCAAAACAAAACGGACGAACACTCGAAATTAACTGGCTGCCGGTAACCGAAGAAAAAAAATATTTATTCGAAATTGACAAAGTTGAGCGCGCAAAAGATTCGTCGATTGTTACGATTGAAAGCGACGGAAGTAGCATAAACGTTGATAAAAAACAGGAGTTAAAATTGACCGTTCCATCAATAGACAATTTTAAGCTGCTGTTTACTCGTACAATATCAGAACCAGATCAAATGATAATTCTGCAATTTTCTGATCCATTAAATGAGCATCCTGAAGAAGGAATTATTACTGTTCCTAAACATGTTGGATATACAATAAATGTTACCGATAACATTATAAAAATTGCATTTCCAAAACGCGTTGAAGGCAATTTTCAAGTTTTAGTTTCGGAAGGGCTGATGAATATTAACAATAAAAAGTTAGGGAAAAATTTAACACTTGAATTTGGAAATTCATCGGAAAATGGTTCACTTGGAAGTTTGAAACCGGCAGTGCGGTGGGTAAGCAAAGGCGTCATTCTGCCATCGTCCGATAATGGTTTGCAGTTGCCGTTCGAAGCCGTTAATTTAAAAGCCGTCGAAGTTAAAATATTAAAAATTTACGAAAACAATATTCTGCAATTCCTGCAAGTCAACGAAATAAATGGAGAAAGGGAACTTTACCGTGTAGGAAAAAATATTTTAACAAAAACTATTTACTTAGACAAAACCAATGTAGTTGATTTTACGAAATGGAATCGTTTTTCGCTCGACCTGAATGAATTGATAAAAGCAGAACCCGGTGCAATTTACCGTGTTATTTTGGGTTTCAAAAAAGCACACTCACTTTATAAATGTGCCGACGAAAACACGAAAGATATGAAGTCGATGGACGAAACCATCAAAGAAGAAAACCAACAAGTTGAAAACAATTTTGGCGATGACGAAAATTATTACGAAGGTTACAACGAATCTTACGACTGGAACAAACGCGACGATCCGTGCAGCGATTCTTATACTGGCTACCGACAAAATATTGCGCAAAACATTTTTGCATCGAACATTGGTTTGATTGCCAAACGCGGAAATGATGGACTAGTAAAAGTTTATGCTGCCGATTTGCGCACCACCGAGCCAATGAAAGATGTCAAAATTACGCTTTACAGCTTCCAGAATCAACCAATTTCGACCATTCAAACGAATGGCGATGGCATGGCTGAATTTTCGAAAGTCGAAGATCCATATCTAGTTGTTGCAAAGTCCGGTAAAGAAAGCGGTTATTTAATAATTCAGGATGGACGTGATTTATCGATGAGCCGTTTTGATGTAGCCGGCGTGGCTGTTACCAAAGGATTGAAAGGATTTATTTATGGCGAGCGCGGCGTCTGGCGACCGGGCGATTCAATTTATTTGACGTTTGTTTTAAAAGAAGAAGCGCTGCCTTTGCCAATTGGACATCCGATAATATTGGAGTTGAGTAATCCACAAAATCAAGTCATAAAAAAATTGGTGCAACCCAAAAATGCAACAAACTTTTACGCTTTCAGATTTAAAACTGACGCCGAAGCCGTTACAGGAAATTATAATGCGACGGTTCATGTCGGTGGAACGTCCTACTCGAAACATTTGAAAATTGAAACTGTCAAACCAAACCGTCTTAAAATTGATTTTACTTGTGCTGACAAAATTTTAATGAATAGCAAATCCAGTAAAGGAAAAATGAATGTTAAGTGGCTGACCGGCACTACGGCGCATAATTTAAAAGTACAGGTTGATGTGGTTTTAAATCCCGTAACAACTGAATTCCCAAATTTCAAATCGTTTATTTTCGAAGATCCTTCGAAAAAGTTCAGCGCAGAATCGGTCAATATTTTCGATCAGAATTTAGATAACGATGGCAATGCCGAAATACCGCTTAAATTAAATGCCGGTGAAAATGCTCCCGGTCAATTACGTGCAACTTTCAATACAAAAGTTTATGAAGACGGTGGCAATTTCAGTGTCGATCAATTCAGTTTACCTTATGCACCATACGAATCGTTTGTGGGACTTAAGACTCCGGCAGGCGACAGAGACGGTATGCTTCTTACCGATACTACGCATTTATTTGATGTGATAACAGTTACGCCAGAAGGAAATTTGCTAAAAGTAAACCGTCAGTTGCAAGTAGATGTTTACAAACTCGAATGGCGCTGGTGGTGGGATCAAGGCGAAGAATATTTCCCGAATTTTTCGAATAACAGTTGGTACAAACCATATCATAAATATACGGTTAATACTATTGATGGACAAGGTAAAGCTTTGGTTAGAATAAATTATGCTGACTGGGGACGATTCTACATTCGCGTTTACGATCCGGTATCGAAACACACTTGTGGCAAAGTAATTTATTTTGACTATCCGGGATGGTGGAGCCGTATGGCAAAAGACAATCCACAAGGCGCTGCAATGTTAACATTTTCGTCGGACAAACCAAAATATAAAGTCGGAGATAAGATAAAAATCACAATTCCCACACCAGACAAAGGCCGCGCTTTGATTACCGTCGAAAACGGAACCAAAATTTTACAAAGCGAATGGATTAAAACAATCAAAGGCGAAACAACACACGAAATTAAAGTTACTGATGCAATGTCGCCAAACATTTATATTTCTGTAACTTTGATTCAACCGCATGCACAAACTATGAACGATTTGCCGATTAGAATGTATGGCGTTATACCTGTAACTGTCGAGAACCCAGAAACACATCTCGAACCGGTTTTAAAATTGCCTGACGAAATAAAATCTGAAACTACGGTTCGGATTTCTGTGTCAGAAAAAAATACGAAAGAGATGACTTACACCATTGCAATTGTTGACGACGGTTTGTTGGATTTAACGCATTTCAAAACGCCTGATCCATGGACAAATTTTTATGCAAAAGAAGCATTGGGTGTTAAAACTTGGGATTTGTACGATTTTGTAATTGGCGCATTTAGTGGCGAATTGCAAAGATTGTTGAGCATAGGCGGCGATACTGAACTTAACCGCAAAGGTGGCAAAAAAGCAAACCGTTTCGAGCCAATGGTCAGGTTTCTTGGACCATTTACTTTGTACAAAGGTCGTACAAATTATCACGACGTAAAATTTCCGCGTTACATTGGTTCCGTACGAACGATGCTGATTGCCGGTGGAAAAAATGCGTTTGGTTTTGCTGAGAAAACGTCGAAAGTTACAAAGCCATTGATGGTGTTGGGAACGTTGCCGCGTGTGCTTGGTCCGGGCGAAACAGTCAAGTTGCCTGTAAATATTTTTGTGATGGACAAAAATCTGAAAAACGTCAACCTTGAAGTCAAAACAAATGAGTTGATAAAAGTGGAAGGTCAAAATAAAAAGTCGGTAACCATAAAAACTACTGGCGACGAATTTGTTGATTTCGATTTGAAAGTCGGCGACAATATTGGTATTGGTAAAATTACGATTTTGGCAACTTCTGGTTCGGAAAGCGCGCAGTTTGATATTGAAATTGATGTCCGCAATCCAAATCCCCGTGTTACACAAATTACCGAACAAACAATTCTTGGCGGTACGAACTGGAAAACAGAAATTATTCCGGTAGGTGTTGTTGGAACAAATCAGGCAACTATCGAATTAAGTTCAATTCCGCCGATCAATCTCGAAAGTCGTGTTAAATTTTTAATCGCTTATCCTTATGGTTGCGTAGAACAAACCACTTCGTCAGTATTTCCGCAATTATATTTAGCAGATATAACCGAACTTGATGGAAATAAAAAAAGTTGGATTGAAAATAATATTAAAGCAGCCATTGACAGATTAGTTCATTTTCAAACAGAATCAGGCGCATTTAATTATTGGCCTGGAGGTAATAATATTAGCGATTGGGGAACTTCGTATGCCGGACATTTTTTACTCGAAGCTGAAAAGAAAGGTTATTCGATTTCTTCAACAATGATGAAAAATTGGAAAAAATATCAAAGCGAAACAGCGCGAAATTGGAAAAATCCTAATTATTACTATCATGAGCAATTGGAGCAGGCTTATCGTTTATATACGCTGGCATTGGCAGGTAGTCCCGAAATTGGCGCGATGAACCGTATGCGTGAAATGGCAAAACTTGATACCGATGCAGCTTGGCGTCTGGCGGCGGCTTACTTCCTTGCCGGAAAAAAAGACATCGCTGAAAAAATGGTTCAATCATTATCAATTGAAGTGATAAAGTATTATGAAATGTCTTATTCTTATGGTTCTGACGTCCGCGATAAAGCAATGATTTTAGAAACATTGAATTTGTTGGAAATCCGAAAAGAAGATGCGTTCAAATTGTTGAAAGATATTTCGGCTTCACTTAGCAGCGAACAATGGTTCAGTACTCAAACCACTGCATTTTCGCTGATGGCAGTTTCGAAATTTATCAAAAAAAATGGAGTAACTGATCTCATGACTTTCAGCTATCAAATCAACAGCGACAAAGTTGTTGACAAATCGACCAAAATATGTGTTTCTCAAATTCCGGTGACAATTAAAACTAATGCGAAACAAAACGTCGATATAAAAAATACCGGCAAGGGAGTTTTATATGCACGAATTATCAGCCAAGGTATTCCCGTGGTTGGCGACGCAACCGACGTTGAAAATAATTTGAAAATGAAAGTCGTTTATAAAAATACAAAAGGCGATGAGATAAATCCCGAAAAAATTACGCAAGGCACAAACTTTACTGTTGATGTGAGCATAACAAATCCGGGAACAAAAGGTTCGTACCAAAATCTGGTTTTAAATCAAATTTTTCCGTCGGGGTGGGAGATAGGCAACGCCAGATTGTTAGACGCTACTACCGTCGGTCAAACATCGCCTGCCACGTATCAAGATTTCAGAGACGATCGCGTTTATACATATTTTGACATCAATCAGGGCGAAACAAAGACATTTCGCGTGATGCTTACGGCAACTTACACAGGCAGGTTTTATCTGCCATCATTTTATTCTGAGGCGATGTACGATAATAGTATAAATGCGCGAAAACATGGCACATGGATTGAAGTAGTTAAATAAATTTTGTTGGACAAACATGGCATGTTTCAACATGCCATGTTAAAAATCTTAAAAATTGTTAAACTGAAAATTTTTAAGCTGATAATATCAATGTAAGATTTATTAATTAATATATTTGTTTCAAAATCCAAAAATGAAAAGACTCTTACTTTTAGCCATACTTGCGTTTTTGTTTTTATTTGCTTCAGCCCAGAGCAGCATAAAATTTCAGCATATTACAACTGAGAATGGTCTTTTGGAAGGACACATCCTTAGCATTTACCAAGACAAAGAAGGCTATCTATGGTTTGGTACTTATGCCGGTTTACACAGGTACAATGGTAAATCATTTCGAGTTTACAGAAACGGTCAAGACTCAAGCACTTTAAACAATGGAGCTGTCCGTGCGATGATGGAAGATTCGCATGGCGTCTTTTGGCTTGGTACAGAAAACGGTTTGCACATTTACAATCGCGAAACAGATAACTTTCAAAGATTCGTCAACAATCCAAAAGACGAAAATTCATTAGGATTTAATGGAATCCGTTCAATAGTTGAAGACCGTTCAGGTTTAATATGGATTGGAACTTATGGCGGCGGACTTGACATGTATGATAGAACAACAAAAATTTTCAAACATTTCCGTCACGCAGCGAACGACTATGGCAGTTTACCGAGCGACGTTGTCAATACTTTATATCTCGATCATGCAGATCGCCTTTGGGTTGGTACCGAATATGGCGGCGTTTCGGTGTTAGACAGGCAAACGAATAAATTTAAAAACTATTTACACGACACGCACAATTCAAACTCTTTGCCCGACGACATTATTACAAATATTATACAGGACAAAGATGGCATTTTCTGGATAGGAACGTGGAAAGGTGGTCTTTCGAGATTCGACGAAAAAACGCAAACGTTTAAAACCTATTCATCGACCAATAAAACAGGTTCACTTTCGAGTAACACAGTAACAAAAATTTTTATCGACAATAAAAACCGTATGTGGGTTTCGACGTTTACCGAAGGATTAAATTTATACAATCCAAAGGACGACAATTTTATTGTTTACAAAAACAGTTTGACAAATCCAAGCAGTTTACTTTCGAATGACTTGTGGACAATTTATCAAGACAAAGAAGATTTGCTGTGGATAGGAACTTTTGGAAATGGAATAACCTGTTTCAATCCTTATGCAAACAGTTTCGATGTTTATACAGAAAGTTCAGGTAAACAAGACGGATTAATCAGTAACGGAATTTTATCAATATTCGAAGACAGCAAACATAACATCTGGATAGGTACTAAACGAGGCATTCAATTGTTGGACATTAACACACGCACTTTTAAAAATTTTACAGAACTTGGAAGTGAAGGAACATCAGAAATACAATCGATTTGCGAAGATAAACAAGGTAGAATATGGTTTGCTGGTGGTCAGGTTTTTAAATACGACCCACGAACTAAAAAGTCCGCAGTATATAATACCAATGCTAACGCACAGCATGGCTCTTTATATTCAATCGTTCAAGACGATGACGGCGATTACTGGATGGGTGGCTGGCGAAGTGGATTGATTAAACTACCGAAAGACGAAGCCGAAAAAGCAAATCCGAACGATGCAAAATTTATAACTTATTTGCCTGACAATTCTAAAGCTGGGTCAATATCGAGCGACATTATCTGGAACATACAAAACTACAAACCGGGCATGTTGCTTATCGGCACTCCTTTAACATTGACCAGTTTTAATAAAAAGACGCAAACTTTTAGCGACACAATTATTCATAACAGTCCGATGTTGAGCGCTTATTACAATAAAGATAAAAATTATTGGTTGTTTGACGGTCCAAGCGGTTTATTAAAAATGGACAATCAACTTGTCAAATCAGAATCTTTTCCGATATTAAAAGATCAGATTAATGTTTCGATAGCAAGTATTGTTGTTGATAATGCCGGCATAATTTGGTGCGGAACCGACAAAGGTTTGTATTCGCTCAACCTGCAAACAAAACAACTAAAAACATATAACGAATCGGACGGTTTACCAAATCATAATTTCTTTATCGGCGCAGTGGCAAAAATTCACGATGGAAATTTAATTTTTGGAACAGATAAAGGCTTAGTGATTTTCGATCCTGTCAAATTAAAAATGAACCACTATATACCACCAATAAAAATAACCGACATCTTAGTCAACGGAAAATCTATATCGCTCGAAAGAGCTGACAAAAGCGACGTCAGATTAACAAAAACAATTGATAGAACCGACGAAATTATTTTGACACACAACGATTATGCAATCAGTCTCGAATTTTCGGCTTTATCATATCCCAATCCGTCAAAAAATAAATATTCTTACAAACTTATAAACTTCGACAAACAATGGTATTTTTCGGAAAACGAAAATAAAGCAACTTATACAAACCTTGCTCCGGGAAAATATGAATTTGTCATCCGCGCATCGAACAACCACGACGTCTGGAACAACGACGGTCGCAAAATTACAATTATAGTTCTGCCGCCCTGGTGGAATACATGGTGGTTTAGAACTTTCGCAATTATTGCTTTGGTTACTATTGTCCTGTCATTTTATTTTTATAAAATAAACGAAATAAAAAGAGAGAATATAATTTTGGAACAAAAAGTCAACGAGCGAACAGCCGAAGTGATGCAACAAAAGGAAGAATTGCAGACACAAGCCGAACACCTCGATACTGCCAATAAACATTTAGAAAAAATAAATGTCGATTTAGGTAATAGCAACAACCTTCTCAACCAACAAAAAGAAGAACTTCGTTCGCAAAAAGAAGAACTTCAATATCAGGCAAAAATATTAGAAACGCAGAAAAAAGAACTTGAATTATTAAACGCAACAAAAGACAAATTTTTCTCTATCCTTTCGCACGACTTAAAAAATCCATTCGGTTCGGTTGTCCAACTTTCAAAAATTCTATTTGAAAATATTTTGATTTTCGAAAAAGAGAAATCGGCAGAAGTCATTCAGATGATTTACGAATCGGGTGAAAAAACGTATCAACTTTTACTTAACCTTTTGGAATGGTCGCGCTCGCAACGCGGATTAATCGATTATGAACCTTCCAATTTTGATGTCGCTGCATTGATTAAAGATAATATCGATTTGTCGATGGCAACCGCTCAAAAAAATCAAATAAAATTAGTTAGTAATATTGCACCTAATTCAGTTGTTTATGCCGATAAAAATATGATAACAACCATTATCAGAAATATTTTATCGAATGCATTAAAGTTCACTCCAGAAAATGGAACAATAATACTTTCAACATCGTTTTCGCCCACCAAAGATAAACTGATAGTTTCGATTGCCGATACCGGTATTGGTTTGCCGAAAGATCACCTGTCGAAACTTTTCCGTATAGATGTGCGAAATACAGATATTGGCGTTGACTCGAAAGGCAAAGGCACCGGTCTTGGATTGATACTCTGCAAGGATTTTATAACTGCCAACAAAGGCGACATCTGGGTTGAGTCGGAATTGGGAAAAGGCACGACTTTCTTTTTTTCATTAAAAACTAAAAACTAATTTGTTTTTTTAAAGTAAAGTTGTAATTTTGATTTATCCAAAATAAATCCAAAATGAAAAAAAGAATTTTAATTGTTGACGACTTTGTTAATACAAGATGGGTTACAGAATTTACTTTAAAAGCGTTGAATCACGAATTACTCACTGCCAGTAACGGTAAAGAAGCATTACAGTTTTTCGATGGCAGACCTGTCGATTTGTTAATTACCGATTATAATATGCCTGTTATGAATGGCGGCGAACTGGTGCGCGCTGTACGAAATAAAAAAAATTATATTGACATACCAATTATAGTTTTATCAACCGAAAAAAGCAAAGAAATTATTAAAGCTGTCGAAGCTCTTGAAATAAATGGTTGGATTATGAAACCTTTTAAAACAGATGAATTTATTAAATTGGTTAAAGAATGTCTCGAATTATAATAGTCCACAATTCAATATTAGAAAAGAGTAATACCCATTCTTAGCGAAATTCCTGCAGGCATGTAAATTGACTTCATTTTTGGTTGGGAAATCTATTTTATCCGATTTTTATCCTGCTAATAGTTTTTTCATTATTCAATTCGCGAATTGCATCGGCAGCAATCCACCGCGCAGCTTTCGAGTTAATTTGAGAAATGCGCTCGGCACATTCCAACGCTTGAATGCGCAGCGTTGTATTGCGTTTGCCAATTTGCCTTAGCGACCAATTCACGGCTTTACGTACAAAATTGCGCTCGTCGGTTGCGTATTTTTCTAAATAAGGTAAAAAGTCGATAAACAATTTGTTCGGTGCTTTTTTATCGTGAACAGCTTGTGCCGTAAATACAACAAATCCGGCACGGCGAACATATTCGCGCTCGTCTTTAATCCATTCCAACGCGAGTTTATTTGCAAACGGTAACTTGTCGAATAAATTACCGCAACATTGATCGCAAATATCCCACGAGTTGAAACCGGCAACCCATTTGTTTGCTTGTTCTTTGGTTACTAATTTCGGATTGTCAATAAAAACTGCAAGTAAACGTGCTTCATGAAAACCAGTGTCCCAAAGCGCCAAAGCTATTTCGTGTTCATTTTTGTAAACTTTTGCAATGTTACGAATAACTGGAATGTTAACGCCAAAAGCTTTGTCAGTTGTAATTCCGAAACGCGCCATTCCTGTACGATTTTTTTCGCTGCCATGTTTACGTAATGCTTCGAGTATTTCGTTTATAATTTGTTCCAAATTAATGATCCTTTCCAAACATGTTTTTATTCCTATTACAGGTTCAAAATATTTATCTATAAAAACTTTGTGCGCGGCGCAACATTTTTTTATTGCCAAAATAAATTCCGTAGTCAACACTTAACGATGCAAGAATTTGTAAACCAACATAATTTTATTTAAAATCGGACGACCTTTTTTTTCCTTATTTTTGCTTTTGCAATATTTTCCGCTAACCTGAATTTGATAATTGTCGTAATCAAATTTACCGGCAAGGATTTATCAATTGGAAATTGAACTGTTCCTTTCGAAGTTTTGTAACCCGAAATTTCATTTTTAAATGTTGCAATACCGCTTGCCATCGGATAAAATCCGATATGATTTTTGAAAGCAGCAAAATAAACCAATATTCCGTGATATTTAAATGCCGGCATTTGGTAACTTATAATTTCTTCGGCGTCTGGCGCGACATTTTTTATTGTCGCTCTCAATTGTTGAAGCAATTGTTGAACATCGTCAGGAAAACCGGCAATGTATTCATCAACGTTTTTTATAATTTTCTTTTCCAACAGAAGTTTGGTTAATCAATTAAAAACAAAAATTATTTTGTCTGGCTAAACGATTTTAAAAATTTTAGTTAACATAATTATTTTGTTTTTTCATCTTTGAACGAATCAAAATCAAAAGATAAAGAAAACCGTATTGTGTTGGCTAATGGATTTGAACGTCCAGCTGTCGGTACGAGATATGCAAAGTCCAAACCAAACACATTCATTTTTAACCCAAGTCCAAATGTAAAATATTTGCGGTTTCCTTTGTATTGATTTTCATTGAAATAACCAGCGCGAATGGCGAATTGTTTTGCGTACCAATATTCAAATCCTGACGAAATTGTAATTTCGGCTAATTCTTCTTTAAGTACACTTCTGTTTCCATTTGCATCAACAAATCCGGGTGCATCACTGAACGACTGAAATATACCTGTTGGTACAGAAACATTCGGGTCTTTACCATAAATAATTTTTTGCACCCCGGTTGCGGAATCTCTTACAGTTAATGGCGGTGTGGGTACTAATAGTTTATTTAAATCGCAGGTAAACATCAAGCTATTGTAGTCATCGAGATTTATTTTTAACGCAGAACCGACGCGTAGGTTTATTGGAATAAAATTTTGTATGGCATCGTCGGTATAAGATATTTTTGATCCAATGTTCGAAACATTTATACCAAAAGACAATTTCGATTCTTTATCTGAAATTTTTAAATCGTGTTGATAATAAACCGACAAATCTGCTGCAACTGCCATGCCTGCATGTGTGGCTGTCGAACCAATGTATTGTCCGCCTGTCAAATTAGAATAAATGTAACGCAGCGCAATACCGCCCGATAAATTTTTGGACAACAAAAATGAATATCCACCGTCGATTGCAAACTCGCTCGGATTATAGCTTCCGGTATTTTGTCCGCCTTCGTTTGTAAAGACAATATTACCTAACGAAAAATATAATAAAGAAAATGAAATGGTTTGCTTTTTTGCAATTTTTTTGTAGAAACCTAGATATGAAAGCGAAATATCGCTGACAATGTTTCGCAACCATGGCGTATAAGAAACAGCCAAACCTAAATCTTTATCGACGAACGCTAATTTTGCCGGATTCCAGTGCATTGAATTCGGGTCTGGCGAAGTTGCAACTCCGGCGTCGCCCATAGCGCCTGCGCGCGAATCGGGAGCAATCATTAGAAACGGTGCTGCTGTAGTTATAGCGTTCGGCGAATCTTGACCAAGATATTTGTTGGGATCGACTGTCTGACCGGTAACTATATTAAATATTGCAATAAAACCAACTAAAATTATTAAGCTTTTTGTGTGATACTTCATAAAATGAATGAATAAATTGATGAAAAAATATAATCTAATTTTTTAAAATTTGCCAAAATTAAAACTTCAAAATAAATAATTAATTGTACAATTATCAAATATTATATTTAAATCAATCTTCGATAATCAGCTTTTCAAATTTTTCTTTGCTCACACCCAAATCGTTACTAATTTTAATGCGATATAAATAAATTCCATTTTTAATTTTCGTACCATTGTTGTCATCGCGATTCCAGATTATTGGTTGCGAAATGTATCCGTACAAATTATTTTGTGTGCTGATTGTTCGAATAATTTTTCCTGCAAAAGTAAAAATATCAATTTGAACATTCAACATTTTCGACAACTGGTTATGAACAAAATAAAATGAAGTTTGTGTTGTTAATGGGTTTGGCGAATTATAAATTTTTTCCAACGCAAGCGGATTATTTCTGATAATATCAAATTCAACATTTTGCGCCGACGAATTGTTGCACAAATCCCAAGCTTTTAATGTTACCAGATGATGGCCTTCGGGCAACGAAGGTAAATAATAATTTACCAGCCCAATTGTTGTGCTTCCCGTTTGAAAATTAAAGTAGTCGCTTAAATCGGTTGATGGTTTTATGGAATCAATGGTCAACATAATTTCCCGACCAAACCCATAGCCACTTCCATTGATGCCTGAACTATCTGAAAGATTTGCTGTCAATACAAAAAATGTATCAATTTTATTGACTGCCAGATTAATTTGTGGACCAGCGTTGTCGCAATTATTTGACTGACCATATCCACCAAATGTAATTTTTGAATAAACGCCACGAGCATCGGTATTTGCATTGTAAGCGTAATATAAAAACATTCCGGTATCTGGCATCTGGTCTAAAAATCTTGGCAATTTTACTGTTACCTTAAACTGTCCATTTGTAATAGTTGCATTTCCTTTTTGCAATACCGAATTTTGTAACCTAAAAGTTGTTGTTGGTTGACCATCGTTTCCTAAAGTCGTTATGGTCGAAGCTTTATCAAAAATGGAAACATTCAACTGACCTGCAAAATCGGGTATTCGAATTCCGTATTGTGTTTCGATGTGTCCGTAAACTTTCAGATTTGCAAACGAATTTACGGTATCATACGGATTGAGTTTTTGTTGCGAGTTTAAATTGAAAATGCTGTCAGTAATAATTTTATTTTTCGGATAATTTAAATTGATTGCCGGATCGCCAAGCAGCGTAAAGTTTAGTTTATTGTTATTGGCGCCCGAAGCGTTTTTGGTAAGACGCATAATTTCACCTAATCTGTTTGGTCGTCCACGATAATCATTTGCAAAAACAAACTTAAAGAAATTTTTATTTAAAGTATAATTTGGTGATGAAAATGCAAGCCGTGTTGTACTTAATAGACCAACAGCACCAGATGTGTGTAACAATAATTCTTCGCCTCCCGAATTTGTATCTCCATCGAATCGGCTAAATTCGCAAGTCGCAGTTACTACCACAGGCATTGTTGTTGGATTGCTAATTGATAGAATATTGCTAAATGTCAGAACCCTTTCCGAAGCCCATGCAACGTCATCTCCGTGTCCAGTATAGTTAATGACTTCGTAACCGTCGTTGAATGCTTTGTCAATTGCGATATTCACATCTGGATAACGTTGTCCCATAAGTGTATTTGATTGTTTGTACGAATCTAAATAAATTTTATTGACTGCAAAATCGGGGTACCAATTATTAACTGCTGCCACAAGACCTTCGGCATTATTGAGATGTAGATTGTAATCTTCATCATCGGCAACAAAGCATAAACGGTTTCGCCAATTATTTTTGACCGACGACTGATAATACTGTTTAATTTTATTGACCAATATAGCAGACTGTTCTTCTGTCTGAACAGGGAAACGTCCCACACCAACATCTAATGTACCGGTTGCCAACATACTTCCAGTACCACCTTCGTTATAATCCAACATCCCAAAAAAATCGTCGCTCACATAAGATGTTGTTGGGTTAAGTGAATTGTCTGACTGAAAAGTTAAAATATAATTTGACTTTACAGGTGGCTGTGATTTTGTATCATACGAACCGTCGCCAAAAAGAAGCAAATATTTTAAAGTATCCGTTGCACTTGGACGATTATAGATCATTCGTACGAAATTTCTTATTGCTGACACATCTGGCGTCCCTGATGAAAATTCGTTGAATATTTGATCTTGTGTAACAACAACAACTTTCAAACCGTCATTTGTGCGATGAATATCGGCTAACTGATTTGCATTTTGAATAAACTTTGAATTGGCTACAATAATAAAATCGTTGTGTTGAATGGAATGAAGATTTTGATTCTGAATAAATCCAACATCAATGCCAGTTACAACTGGTTTGTAGCAATTGGTGGTATCGAAAACAATAAACTCGCGCAAACTGTCAGTTGTAGCAGCAAATGATAAAAGTGATTTATTTAATGTCGTAATAATGGATTTACAATTTATTGGATCGGTTACGTCCCAAATTTTTGTTGACGAATTTGCGTTTTGTAAATTATATTGACTAATACTTCCATCGCCAACCGACTGCAAACTGCGAAATTGAAATTGTTGATTTCTGTAATTCAATTGGCGCGTAACATTCATAGTTAAATTATCAAGCCATGCTTCGGAACTTGCGGTTGTTTTGTGGTAAATAATTATTACTGGAATTGTATCGTTTGTTGGGGCATTAAAATTTATATACCGCGTGTCGGAATAAGCATAGGCTGAAACATTATCGCCGGTTACCGGCGAAATATTCCAACTCTGATTGAAATTATTTGCAGTAATTGTATAATTGCTCGTAACTGTTGAACTTGCTGCCATTATCGAACGAAGCTTGATAGTTGAATTTGAAACAACATCATTAAAAACAAAGTTGAAAGTAAATGTGGTGTCTAAATTAAAATTTTTCCAAAACCATTGTCGCCCGGATTGTATCAGGTTAATTGAATCTTTTTCTAACGCCTGATAGTCATCAATGTAATTTATTGTTTTATTTGGCGTCAAATTATTTTGACTTGTCAACAAAATTTGATTATTATATCCTGTATTTACATTGCAGGTTATAAAATAATATGCCCCGTCAGAAAATAAATTTTGCGTTTGTACAAACATCGAATTGATGGCGTCGTAGCTCCATTGTGTCGAGGCTTGTGCATAAAAATATACTGCATTATTTTCGATATAGATTTTTTTTTCAGGTAAATCATCATAAGTAAAATCGGCGTTGTTCAAGGGCAACATGCGCCCGCCATAACCAAATATTCTGACTGATTGTGGATTTGTAAAACCAAGATTTTTCAGGTCGTCGTAGGTAAGTTTATAAATACCGTTTTGCAAAATCTTCATTTTGAACCAAGTTCCGGAATTTAAAACCGATTGATTTGCGTATGTTGCATTTTGTGATGATTTAGAAATAACATCACGTTGAAGCGATGGGGTTTGACCCAAAACCTGTGTCGAAATTAGAAGTAAAATGAAAAAGCGATACATTGTTTTTTTTCGCAAATTAAAGAAAAATAATTGGACAGACGACATTTTATTCAAATAAAGACGTGTAGAATACTTAGAAATTGCATTGTGAATAAAAAAAATTTGTCAAACCAAAATTAATAACAAAATTTGCGATTTGAAAATAATAATCTTCAAAAATCTATAAATGGAACAAAGAATTAAAAATAAAGTAATTGTAAAATTTGATATTTACGTAAAGCAATCGAAAGTTGCCAACAGTAACAAACGCAATCGCGGTGTTTTTGCTGCGCGAAGTTTCGAAACCGGCGTAATTGTTGAGATTGCACCAATTATTCTTTTGCATCAGCAAGATGTTGATCTGGTAGAAAAAACTGAACTGAAATATTTCAACATGTACTGGGACGGCAAAACAGTTTGCATTGGACTTGGTTTTGCAAGTCTTTACAATCATTCGTCAACGCCAAATGTTGAAGTTACACGCGATTTCAAAAACAATCTGTATATTTTCACCGCTTGTCAAAATATCAAAAAAAATTCTGAACTCTTTATCGACTACGAAATTGACGATATCGAAAGTGAATATGAGATTTAAGTTGCCGGCTCGTTTCTTAATTTGCTGTGTTTGTTACCATAAGTAAAATATAATAGCAACCCGACGAATAACCAGATTAAAAACCGCAGCCAGTTTGTTATTCCAAGTTCGGTCATCAAATATAGATTGGTAAGCAAACCCATAACCGGTATCAGTGATAGATTTTTGACAATTGCCAATATTGTTAAAACTGTCGCGATGACAATAAAAAAGTACATCGGTATTTTGTGTTTGAATAATGACCAAAATGGAGCACCGGGCTGACTTGTGTCGATATTGTGGAAAAAATTATATATGCCGTCGGAGTTGAGATAAAAAACAAAAAACAAAGTTACAATCCAGATTATCGACAAATAAATACGGCTACCAATAAAAGGTATTTTAAATTTCGAATTTGCAAAAACACTTTTGTCGCGGTCTATTAACAAAACGCCACCCGAAACCAACACAAATGCAAACAAAGTTCCGATGCTTGTCAGGTCGGTAACTTCGGTAAGATTTAAAAACAATGTGGGAATTGCTACAAAAATGCCGGTTATAACAGTCGCAAATGCAGGTGTTTTAAAACGACGATGCAATTTCGAAAATTTTGGCGGCAACAAACCGTCGCGACTCATGCTCATCCAAATGCGTGGTTGACCTACCTGAAAAACCAACAGTACACTTGCCATTGCTACAATCGCGCTAAAAGCAATAATGCCGGAAAGTTTTGTTAAATGCAATTTTTCGAAAACATAAGCTAACGGATCGCCAACTGCCAATTCGCTGTATTTTACCATGCCCGTCAAAACCAAACTTATTGCGACGTACAAAATTGTTGTAATAATCAACGACCAAATCATTGCTTTGGGCAAGTCTCGTTGTGGATTTTTACATTCTTCGGCGGTTGTGCTGATTGCGTCGAACCCAATGTACGCAAAAAATACACCAGACACGCCTTTCAAAACGCCGCCAATTCCGTTTGGTGCAAACGGACTCCAGTTTTCCATTTTTACATAAAAGCCACCAACGCCAATTACAACCATCAAAATTAACAATTTAATAAGTACCATTGTATTCGATGCAATTTTGGTTTCTTGAATTCCAATGTAAACAAGTGTCGTAATAAAAGCAACAATTCCGAATGCCGGAATGTCAGCAATAAAACGCATATCAAAAATTTGTGGAGCTGTAATCCAAGCGTTGTAAGCTTCCTGCAACGGAGCAGATAATTGTTGCAACGTTGTTCCATTTGCCATTGCAGTCGTTGCTGCTGTAAAACCCCGATGGGCAGTCAAATAATCTACAGTCAAAAAAGTTGGAATATCGATTCCCAGTCCGTGCATAAACGATGTGAAATAATCTGACCAAGAAATTGCTACAGCTACATTTCCAACTGCGTATTCCATAATCAAATCCCAACCGATTATCCATGCAATCAATTCGCCAAAACTTGCGTAGGCGTAAGTGTATGCGCTGCCGCTGATTGGAATTGCCGACGAAAATTGTGCATAACACATTGCCGAAAAACCACAAGCCATCGCAGTAAAAACAAACAGCAGACTTACTGCCGGACCACCCGCCGAAGCTGAATTGCCAATGGTGCTAAAAATTCCGGCGCCAATAATGGCAGCAATACCAAGTGCTGTTAAATCGCGGACTGATAGATTTTTTGTCAGATGCAAACCTGTACCTTGTGTGTCGTCGGCAGCTTTAAGAATGCTGCTAATTGTTTTTTTACGGAAAAGCGCTGATTTCATTCAATTCGTTTTTTCAAAAATTTAGCGTTGAAAGATAGTGATTTTGATTGGAACTAAAAAAATAATTTTGCTACGATTTTTCTTTTTCCAGCAGCATGTCGCTATATGATATTGCAATGAAATCAGCCGTTTTAATTTCAAATAGTTCGATATAATAATTACAGGTTTGTTGCAAAATGGTCATGTCAATATTTTCGTCTTTGTCAATCACTTCAATTTCTACAAACATTCCAAGGCTTTCAATTTCGTCGAGATGAATTTTGACATTATCAATAAAATAAATTTCACGTTTCTTTTTTACTTCGACTAAAATTCCAAGTGCATTTTTCAGGACGACTTTCAACGTTGAATCAGAAATGGTTTGATAAAGCGAAACACTTGACAGTTTTGCATCTTTTTTATTTTCGCGCGAATAATGTATCAACGAATTTTCGATATTTCCCTGACGCAATTTCAGTCGACCGTTTGGTACATTAAAATATGTATCGGTTTGAAAATCTGTTCCGACAAAACGTCCGTTTTTTGTTGAAATCAATTTTCTAATGATTTCGTGCCTGTTGCATCTGGCTTTTATTTCGACGTTTCTCATTGATTTAAAATTTTGCTGTTATTTTTAAATTGATTCTGCGTGCCGTTAAATAATTTGGTACTGCATATTGCGACGGCGCTTGCAAATCGGGATTTACTTGCGTTGGAACAACTTTAACCCACATATACGAAACCGTATTGTCAACGTCTAACAAATTATAAATTTCGGCAGTAGCAATTAACGATTTGAAATATTTAAAAAAGCGTTTTCCCTTTTCGGGACGGTACAAATCTTCGACAATTACTTTCGAAAAACCAATATCGACTCTGCGGTACGACGGCATTCTCAAATTGCTGCGGTATTGAATCTGACCGGGTGGATTGAACGGCAGTCCAGAACCATAAAACAAAGCTAAGTGCATCTGATAGGTTTTGTCCATTGGTAAATAATCCTGAAAAAATATTCCTACATTGACCAACTGATCTGTTGGTAAAGGAATGTAGCCGTAGTCGGTGCCTTGTATTTTCTCGCGCGACTGCATGATTGACAAACTTGCCCACGAATCAATTCCTTTTACAAAGTCGCCGTTAATTTTGAAATCGAAACCGGTTGCATAGCCATTTGCCAACTGGTCTGCATAATAACGAATCTGTACATTATCGACTTCATACGGAATCAGGTTGTCGAGTTTTTTGTAATAAACTTCGGCAGTCCATTTAAACGGTCGGTTCCACGCTGTAAAAGTATGGTCGCTACCCAAAACAAAATGGATGGATTTCTGCGCTTTATTATTAGTGTAAATTGTTCCGTCCATGTTGCGTAATTCTTTATAAAACGCAGGTTGGTAATAGTATCCGGTATGAAACCTGAAAACATAATCTTTCGCCCAACTTGGTTTTAACGAAATCGAAAATCGTGGACTAATCAACAATTCTTTGTTGTACGTCCAGTAATGTTCGCGCAGTCCACCAGTGATAATTAATTGAGAACTGTCAATTTGTAAATTATACGTATCTTGTATATACGAAATAAACCGCGACGATTCCATCGAATTACTCGAAACTAAAGTTTTGTAAAGATTAACAGATTGACTGTTGTACGGAATTGAATATCCGGCAGAATCGAGCAATTGCCATTCGTTCAGTTGATCGTTGATGGTTTCGTATTGATATTTAAGTCCCCATTGAAAATCGTTGCTGCCCGAACTCCAGTAACCTTTGTTGGCAACCGAATAAACCGACGATGTTAAATAATTTCTTGCGTGATCGAGCGAACTGCCAATACCAATATTCATCGAACTATCGCCAGCGCCGGTGCCAACCTGCGTATTAATTTCGTTTAATAAATACGACGCTTCTATATCATACGTTTCCGATTCGGTTGACTGATAAGCCGACACAATATTTTTAATTTTTAATTTTGGCAATGGTTGATAATCCAAAGTAAACGAACCAGACAAATTCGAAAATTTATCATATTCGTTTCCGTCAAAATACATTTTTAAATTGATTGCATTATTCATTGTTCCAAACGTGGTACTTCTGTCGATTGGTTGAAACTGGAAAATGTTTTGCGAAACATTCGCCAGAAAACTACATTCAAGAGTACTCGAAAAACGGTAAGTCAAATATGTTTGAAAGTCAATAAACGATGGATTGTATTGTCCAGTTGTTTGCAACGTATTTAAAATGTACTGCGACGTTTTGTATCGTATTCCGGCGATGTACGAAAATTTTTTGTTCTTCGAAATATCTTCGATGTGTGCCGTTGCGCCCAACAAACTTGCACTAAACGAAGCATTAAACTCAGTTGGTTTTTTGTATTTGATATCGAGCACCGACGACATTTTATCATCATATTTTGCATCGAAACCACCGGCAGAAAATTGTATCGACGAAACCATGTCTGGATTAATTACGCTCAAACCTTCTTGCTGACCGGAACGAATCAACAAAGGTCGGTAAACTTCTATGTCATTAATGTAAACTAAATTTTCGTCAAAGTTACCACCGCGCACAGAATATTGCGATGTCAATTCGTTATTCGAAACCACGCCGGGTTGAGTTTTTACCATTGCTTCTACGCCGCCACCAGCAAGATTTGGTAACGAACCAATCAATCGCGGATCGATATGCACAACATTTGATGCTCGATTTTTAATATCGTTGACAAAAATTTCGTTTAATTGACTTTCGGACAAATTTAGTTTGACATTAATTTTATAGGCGGACTTTCCTAAAGGAATTTCTATAATTTTTGTTTCGAAACCGACGCGTCTAATTTCAAGTAAACCGCTTTGCTTGGGAATTGTCAAACTAAAACTGCCGTCGTTGTTTGTCGTTGTTCCAAAAACCGTGTTTAATAATTTTACGCTTACCAATTCCAGCGGATTATCGTTTATATCGACAACCATACCGCTGATAGAAATATTCTGACTTTGTGCTATAATAAAATACAAATTGAGCAATGTAAGCGCTATGACTTTTTTCATTCTTTGCGTTTAAATGATTTTTTGCAAAACTAATTAAATTGCGAAAAATTGTTGCGCTATCCAAGAATATATTTTACGATTGCGATACATTCTTATACAATTTCAACTAATTTTATCAACCCACGCGAAATTTTAATTTTTTTGCGACGCTCCAGTTCTTTGAGCAGGCGTGATACAACTTCGCGCGCTGTGCCAAGTTCGTTAGCAAGTTTTTGATGTGTAATATAGATTTCACCTTTTGGATTTGCTTTTTCTTTCAGTTTTTCAATTAAACGGTTGTCGATATGCTTAAATGCGACGGCGTCAACCAAAGTCAATAATTCCAACAAACGCTCGTCATACAATTTCATTACAAATTTTCGCCACGAAACGTATTTATCCATCCACAATCTTACCAGATCGGCATTTATCAAAATTATTTTTGATGCAGAATCGGTGTAAGCATTTACGCGACTGAAGTTGTTATTCAAAACAGATGTAATTGACAAAATACAACTTTCGATAGGTTGAATATAGTATAGTAAAATTTCTTTACCGCTTTCGTCGCTGCTGACAACGTTTATACTGCCACTTAAAATCAAAGGAACAAATTTTATATGACATCCGGCTTGCAGCAAAGTAATTTTCGGGTCGAATTGATTTACAGGACATTGTTCGAGTTCGATTATTAAGTCGGGTTCGAATATTTCTATCAGTTTTAATTTGCCAATTGATTCCATAATAAGCACTTAAATTTTTTCGATGATTTGTTTAATAATTTCCAACATATACGAGCCGCTGCCATAACCATACCAATTCATTTCGACAACTTCGGAATTATCGAGATCAAAATATTTGTCGGGTGTAATGTAACCAATATAATCGCCGTTGAAACTGGTCAAAACCGGAATTATTTTTCTTTTCTGACATAAACTGTCAATGTCTGCATAAAACTGACCGGAGAAATCGCATGGTGTCCCCAAAAGCACGACGTCGCCAATTCTTAGAGCGGTAATCGAAGCTGATTGTTTTCCGATAATTGCATCAAAAGCCCAATCGCGCAATTGAACATATTTATTTAGACGCATTGATGTCGATTTTAATTCAATTGGGATTTTCGCAAAATTGAGTTTATTGGTTTCCGAAATTTTAATCTGATTGTAGCAAATCGTTGTGTATTTTGTCAGACTGTCAACATAACGATTTAAATCGTTGAAATAGGGTAAGTCATATTTTATAATTTTGTTTTCGGTATATAGTTTTAAGTCTAAAAAAAAGCGAATATAATTTTTTTTGTACGGTACTACAAAGCCAGCGTATTTTAATTCGTCAACATCGACCGGAATTTGTTCCAAATATTCGCTATGACTTGCTACTGCACCGGCGCAAAACATTGCAAAACCGACTGTCTTATTTTTTTCTAATTGACTGCAAAGTTCTCCCGGATATTCGCCTGATAAACTTGAAATTTTATTTGTTAGCGTTGTAGGGTGTGCCTGAAAAGTGGACAGCAAAGCGGTGCTTCCATCGTCGCGTAAAAATTTGATGATTCTTATCCAAGCATCATACGGTAATTGATGCGACAATCTGTTGCTAACAAGTCGAGGAATATTATATTTTTGAAAACCGGTTTTTGTTTTTTTTAAATCTTTGGACGCTTTTTTGACTGTTGACAAAGTTGCATTTGCAATTTGTTCGACAATCTGTTTGTCATAGCCGCCTAAAATCAGATAGCCCATCAATTTGTCGCTCCATCCGCCAAAACTGCTGTGCGAGTGAGATGCAGAATAATAAATTCCGTCAAGATGAATATTGTTTTCCGAAAACTTTTGTTCAACAGCTTTTACAATAATTGGCGAAACAATCAAAATGTCGTAACTGATTATTGCATAAGTTTTATGTCTGGTTGATAACAAAATGGTTCGAACAAATAATGAATCATGTACGGATTTAAAATCTCCGCGAATACCGTAACCAACCATTCTGACTTTGAAGTTTGGCGTAATATTTTCTTTTGTCCAGGCTGATTTTAATTGTGATGTGTCTTTTAAATATTCTTCGGAAATTGTTTTTTCAATATTTATTTTAGACGTTTCTAAAAAATGGGAATAGTCGAATTTTTCTGAATCTACCGGCTTGATAAAAAGTAGTATAACAACCAATATTGAAAGTAAAACGGCAGTTATAATTTTAATAGTTTTCATTGCGATTATTTTTCAGCAAAGCCATTCATTAAAATAATAAAAAAACCCGCTTGATTTCTAATTTTTGAACTTTAGAAAAAGCGAGTTCTTTGTGTTTTAAAATATTTACAAAAATCGTTTTATTTCGGCGGCATGTTGTTCTTCTTCAACAATAATCATTTCGATAAGCGGTTTTGATTTTGCATGAACTCTCGAAAGCATTTGCGTATAAAATTCGACGCTTTCGTTTTCGAACTTAAATGCTATTTCCAGTGCCTGTTTTGCCGATATTATTTGCGACGCCATTTCATTTCCTGAATCTTTCTTCTGAAAAATATGACTGTCGGCAACGTGCTGCATATACTCGTCAGTGCCGTTCATGTCGATTGTCGGACTTTCTTCCTGAAAATGCTCGTCTAATTTTTTAAAAACCTGAATGTGTTTTATTTCTTTTTTAGCCAAGTCTAAAAACAAGGTTTTAACATTTTCGTTATCAGTAATTTTTTTTGCGCCTTCGGTATAAAACGTGTGCCCGTTTTCTTCAACGCGCAATGCTATTTGTATAATTTCGTGCCCCGAATAATACATTGTTTTCTCCTTTTAAATTGTTATAAAATGTGGTTACAAATATATATTTTTCTTTTCGAAAAAACTTATCGCATTCGAAATATTTATAATAAATTTGTTGGCGTAAAAATAATTGTTTAGACAACGTTAAAATGAAATCGAAATACCAACATTTAAAATTAAACTACAAAATATGGCTCGAAAGCGACAGCGACCAAGGCGTACTTGGCGACGGGAAATGGTTGCTTTTAAAAACCATCAGCGAAACAGGTTCGCTTAAAGCTGCTTTAGAAAAACTTGGTTTGAGTTACCGCAAAACTTGGAATAATTTGCAACAAATCGAAAAACGGCTAGGCTTTGCTTTGCTCGACAGTTCGCGTGGTGGCAGCGATGGTGGCGGAACTAAACTAACGCCCGAAGGCGAAAAAATTGTTTGGGCTTTCGACCGTTTTCACCAAGAATTTGATGCGCTTATTTTTTCGGCTTTCAAAAGTTTTTTTGACGACCTTGAATCAACAAATTAAAAGGATACAGATGACGCAGTTAAAATAATCTGAGAAAATCAGTTCAATCGGCGTCATCTGGGTTCCAACATATTTTTAAAAATGCAAAGTAACATTTTGTTTGATGTCGGGATGTAAACTAATCGCAACCGGACAAGTTTTAACGATGTTTTCCAAAATTCTTTTTTGTTTATCGGTATAATCGTTTTTCGGAAAAAATATTTCAACAACAATTTCGCAGATACGTCTTGGGTCTGACGCCATGACTTTTGTAATTTTCAGTTCGGTACCGTCAATATTAAAACCGTGTGTGTTTGCAGCTATACCCATTGTCGTTACAATACAACCGCCAAGCGACGTTGCTGTTAAATCTGTCGGCGAAAAATATTCGCCCCTGCCTTTATTATCCGCCGGAGCATCGGTTATCAATTCGTTTCCCGATTTTACATGAATCGATTTGGTACGTAAATCGCCCAAATAAGTTGTTCTAACAGTTTCCATATTATTAATCAATTTATGTGTATTTTTACAGTCAAAATAATTACCGAAATCTACGAAATTTTTCCGAAAAAAAGAATTGTTCAATTTTTTTTGTAAAAATATTTTGACTTTTGTGTTATGCTTGGTAACTTTACGAATTCATTTTTTCAAAAACAATTGTATGACAAAACCGACGAATCCGGACATCCTAAAAAAAATAATGGACGTAGTTAAAGAGCTTATCAAAAGCAAAGGTCTTGACGCTGTGAGTATGCGCACCGTCGGCGAACTTGCCGGAATTACTCCGACGACCATTTATTATTATTTTAAGGACAAAAGCGAAATGATTGAGGCTGTCAAACAAGATGCTTTGTCGCAACTCGATCAATTTGTCGAAAAGGCAATCGATACAAATTTGTCGTTTGCTTTGCAATTGAAAAGTCTGATAAGTTCGTTTATTAACTGGAGTTTACAAAACCAAACTCTTGCCGAATTAATTTTCGAAAAACTGCATGAGCATATCGAACTGACTGACGATTTAGTAAAACTTTATTATAAAACACAACTACGCGCTGCTGACATTTTAGAACGCGGTCAACAAAACGGCGAATTCAAATTCAAAGATTCAAATTTGGAAGCCGCATTGATTTTCGCATGGTTGCAAGGCGTAATCATTTCGTTTTTCGATAAACGTTTACCTCCCGATTTCTGGGATCATCCGCAACCTTTAGTTGACCGTTTTTTCGAAATTTATATTGACAATAATCTGAAAATAAAAAAGACCGAAGAACAACGCCGCGATATAAGCGAAACTAAATATATAAACAAAGATAATTTTTAAAAACCATTTACCATTAATGAAATTATATTTTGAAAATAGCAGTCAACACACGCTTGTTATTGAAAAACCGGTTAGAAGGAATTGGCTGGTTTTCTTATGAAACATTAAAAATAATAACCAAACAACATCCCGAACACCATTTCTATTTTATATTCGATCGCCCTTATGACGAAGAATTTATTTTTGCGTCCAACATAACACCAATCGTGTTATTTCCACAAGCGCGACATCCTTTTTTATTTGTCATCTGGTTCGAAATTTCTGTAAGACGATGTTTGAAAAAAATTGGTGCAGATATTTTTTTGTCCCCCGATGGATATTTATCTTTAAGTAGCAAAATAAAAACATTGACAGTAATTCACGATTTGAATTTCGAGCATTATCCCGAATCTTTGCCTTGGTTAATCAGAAAATATTACAAATATTTTTTTCCTCGTTTTGCGCGACGTGCAGATCGCATCGCAACAGTCTCTGAATTTTCGAAAAACGACATTATTTCGAAGTATAAAATTGCAGCAGAAAAAATTGATGTGGTTTATGATGGCGTTCACAAAGTTTTTTCGCCACTTCCGGAAGACAAAAAAAGTTTGGTTAAAACAAAATTTACGTCGGGCAATGATTATTTTGTTTTCGTGGGCGCTTTGCATCCACGTAAAAATATTTGCAGGTTGCTTATTTCGTTTAACAAATTTAAAGAAACAATTAGCGAAAAAAATTCTAATACAAAACTTGTCATTGTTGGCGAAGCAATGTTTATGACGTTGGCAATGGAAAATACGTTTAATAAGTTGAAATACAAAAACGATGTCATTTTTGTAGGGCGTTTAAGTCCTGAAGAATTGCATCTTGCAATGGGCGCTGCAATTGCATTAGTTTTTGTTCCGTATTTCGAAGGTTTCGGTATGCCGATTCTCGAAGCGATGAATTGCGATACACCTGTAATTACATCAAATGTTACATCAATGCCCGAAGTAAGTGGCGACGCTGCATTGCTTGTTGATCCTTTTTCGGTTGACGAAATATCAAATGCAATGTCAAAAATTATTACAAATCAACATTTGAGAATGGATTTAATTGAGAAAGGTCGTAGGCGTCGGTTGGATTTTAGTTGGGAGAAGACAGCTGATAAACTTTGGAAAGCAATTATTAATTGTTAATTGTTAATATCTTTTGCAGACATTAACAATTAACAATTCGGAATTGATTAAAGATTAACCTGAAATTTGGTATCGCCTTTTTCGAAGAAGGACACAATTTGATTTGCTGCAGCTAATCCAGAATTGATGTTGGCTTCAACAGTTTCAGCACCCATTTTTTTAGGAGTGCAATAATATCTGTTTAAAAAAGATTCGTGCAATTTGTCGATGCAGTTCGGCGCAATGTCTGTGCAATATTTGAAATCCGAACGTTCGTGAAATGCGCGTAACAAATCATCTTCATCAATAATTTCTTTGCGAGCTGTGTTTACCAAAGTTGCATTGTTTGGCATCAACGAAATTAAATTCCAGTTGATTGACTTTACAGTTTTTTCGTTTGCCGGAATGTGTAATGAAATATATTGACAATTTTTGTACAAGTCTTCGACATTATCGACATATTTTATTCCGTCATGCTCAATAGTTTCGCGCGGAACAAACTGGTCATACGCATAAATGTTCATGTTAAAACCTTTGGCAATCATTCCAACATATCGACCGACATTTCCGTAGGCATGAATACCAAGCGACTTACCGCGCAACTCTGTCCCTGTTCCCGGAACGAAATTGTTACGCGCCAGATATATCATCATACCGAAAGCAAGTTCGGCAACGGCGTTAGAGTTTTGTCCGGGCGTATTTTCGACTACAATATTCTTTGCATGACTTTCGTACAAATCGATATTGTCATAACCGGCTCCGGCGCGAACAACGATTTTTAATTTTTGAGCGGCGGCTATAACTTCGCTGTCAACTTTATCGCTGCGAACAATTAATGCATCAACGTCGGCAACAGCTTTCAGCAAGTCAGATTTGCTCGAATATTTTTCGAGCATTACGACTTCGTATTTAACTGCTTCGAAAATTTTTTTAATTCCGTTTACAGCCACTTTGGCGAACGGTTTTTCGGTTGCTATGAGAACTTTTTTCATAATGTTATGGTATTAACCTTTTGTTTTTTCAAATTCTTCCATTGCAGCAATCAACGCCTTTACACTTTCTACCGGCAATGCGTTGTAAGTCGATGCGCGGTATCCGCCAACTGAGCGATGTCCTTTAATACCGACCATTCCTTTTGATGATGCAAATTTTTGGAATTCGTCTTCCAAATGTTTGTATTCTGGTTTCATTACAAAACAAATATTCATCATAGAGCGGTCTTCATGGTTAACTGTTCCGACAAATATTTTGCTGGCGTCGATGGCATCATATAATAATGTTGCTTTTGCGATGTTCATTTTTTCAATTGCTTCTACGCCACCAATACTTTTCAACCATTTCAAAGTTTCGTTGACAGTAAAAATGGCAAAACATGGTGGCGTGTTAAACATTGAACCTTCTTTGATGTGTGTGCGATAGTCAAGAATTGTCGGTATTTTACGTTCGACTTTTCCAAGCGCGTCTTCTTTTACAATTATAACTGTAACACCTGCTGGACCAATATTTTTTTGCGCACCACCATAAATAATTGCATACTTCGAAACATCAACCGGACGGCTCATAAAATCTGACGACATATCGGCAATTAATGGAACAGGACTGTCAAAGTCATGACGGATTTCGGTTCCGTAAATAGTGTTGTTGGTTGTGATGTGGAAATAATCGGCGTCTGTCGGAATTGTAAAACCTTTGGGAATGTAATTGTAATTTTTATCGCTCGACGACGCAACAACGGCGACTTCGCCAAAACCTTTTGCTTCTTTTAACGACTTACTTGCCCACACGCCGGTATCTAAATATGCAGCTTTTTTATTCAACATATTGAACGGCACCATGCAAAACTGCATACTTGCTCCACCGCCTAAAAACAAAACATGGTAACCGGCAGGAATATTATAAAGTTCTTTGAACAACGACGCTGCTTCGGCAATGATTGGCTCGAATTCTTTGCTGCGATGCGAAATTTCGAGTATCGACATTCCGATGCCATTCAAATCCAAAACTGCTTTTGCAGTATTTTCTATTGCTATACGAGGCAAAATACTTGGTCCCGCGTTAAAATTATGTTTTGTCATAATTATAAATTTTATTGTTTATTAGATATTTATTTAATTGTCTGTTCGAATAATAAATGAGTTAAATTTTAAATCGACTAAATTAAATTTTTTTATAACAATTATTCAAATAATTTTCATTTTTTTTGATTTGAGTCAATATGTTTTTAATCATAAATTTTTATCGTTTTGATAGAAAAATAATTGGACACAATTGTTTTGTGTTTTTTTTACAATGTTGTATTTTTGCAGACATTTTAATCGACCAACATCAATTTATGGACAACGAAACAAATTTCCAGAATCAAACTATTGCTTTAAATGGTTCGAATTTAATTTTGATATTAGGAATACTTTCTATACTTACAATTTTTATTTACGGACTTGGGTTGGTTTTCGGAATTGTCGGTCTGAAGAAGGCAACTGAATGGAAAATTGTTTATGACATCAATCCGGACGCATATCGCAAATCGTCGTTGCAAAAAAGAGAAATCGGACGATTGTGCTCGTTAATCGGAATTTGTTTGTCGGGCTTTAATATTTTGGGCTTGCTGATTTATATATTTTTTTTGGGTGGTATGCCTTTTTAAAATTTACAATTTATCATTGTTCGGGCATTGCGCCGGATTGTTAAGCTTTCCAATAAGAATAATTGTGTTCGAATATTTTTCGCGCAACATAAATAAAAAAGGACGGTTCAATTGCAAAGGATAATACTGGTACATGCTACCGGCTGCCGATGATGCCGAAATATTCTGGATAACAACTCCGGCATTTGCAATACCGGTTTCGCCAATCTGGAATTGTATTTTTTGTATGACGTTACTGAGATATATTTTTGCGGTTGCATTTAAAGTCGTGAAATTGGCATCGGTAGGAGAAAATAAACTGTCCAATCCCATTTGCGATAAAATGTCTTTTAATGTATAAGTTGTAACTAATTTAAATTTCGGAATATAAATTTGAAGATTTGTATTGACTTTATAAGCGCTTACAATAGAATTCCAGTAAGTATCATCAAGCTGATTAATGATGTCATCAACGCTTTTGCCAATTTTCGGAAGTAGAAAAACCATGTTATAATTTCCGTCATAACCAAACGGGACTTCGGTAACTTCCATCCAGTCGTCGATATAATATAAGTATGGTTGTTTTTGAACCATGGTTGGTACGCCGCCATTTGCTTTCAAACTGTCACCGTTGCGCAGAATAAAAACTTGATTGCTTGTAAAAAACGAGTTAAAAGCTGTTGACCACGCACCTTTAAAATACATTGCATCAATCTGCAAAAGCGAATTATATCGACTTACGGTATCTACAAGAGTCTTGATATTATAATTTGTATTTTCGCCAATCCATTGGTTTAAAGTACCGACTAAACCGTTCGAAAAAGCAACTTTTTTCGAGTCGGCAAAATAATCGTTTTGTGTTACATCAATAAAACTTTGTATTACACTATCTTTAAACCAATTCGAATTTGCAAGATATATTGAAACTTTACTATCGAGAATTGTGAAAGCATTTTTAATGGTTTTGAAAGACATATTGATGTCCGAAGCAGACTGGCTATTAACATTCCACACCTGATTTATTTGCGTCGCAGTTTTGCCCGAAGCGCCGTTGTAAAGCATTCCCAAACCAATACTTACCGGCAAAGTCGGAAATAAAAAATTGCTGTCGGCATTTAGGTTATAGTTTACTTTTTTCAGCAAATTAAATGCAAAATAATTATTCGATTTAATGGTTTTATTAACCGAGCTGCTAAAACCTAAATCGCGCACTGTGGAAACAATACCGGGCTCTTTTTTACAACCAACAATTGCCAATATTAAAATGAAAAAAAACGATAAACAAGCTGTTTTCATTCCTGAAATTATTAACGATTTCTAATGTTACAAATATACAACAAAAAATAAAAATGCAGATTTATATTCATTGATATTCCAGAATAATTTATCCAAAAAATAAATTTGACTATATTTGTAGCATAAATTTTATTTTAAAGTTTAAACGCAAATAAAATATAAAAATTTTATTCACTATCAATCTTTATAAAGATGTATTTATGAAAGTTTTGATTTTTGGAGCGACAGGATTTATCGGCAAAAATTTAGTGAATAAATTGTTGGTTGATAGACACGAAGTTCACATAATTACACGCAACAAATCAAAAGCCGAGCACATATTTCCGAAAACGGTTATTGTTCACGAACATCGTTTTACAGACCGTCAAAAATTAGCAACAATTATCAATGGCAAAAATGCCGTAATCAATTTGACCGGAGAAAATCTTTCAGCAAAAATTTGGAACGAATCGTTTAAACAAAAAATTTACAACAGCCGGATTGAAACCACAAAAAAAATTACGGAAGCCATTCAAAGCGTCCGCAGCAAACCCGAAGTGTTTATACAAGGCTCGGCAATTGGTTATTACGGCAACAATCCGCTCGAAGAACTTACCGAATATTCGCCATCAGGTACTGGATTTCTTGCAAAAACAGTTCAGGACTGGGAAACCGAATCATTGCCGGTTTACGATTTAAATGTTCGACTTGTTATTGTTCGTACCGGAATTGTTTTAAGTCGCGCCGGTGGCGTTTTTCCTTTGCAACTACTGCCTTTCAGATTCTTTTTAGGCGGACATTTTGGCGACGGTGAACAATGGATCTCGTGGATTCATATTGACGATCAAGTGCGCGCAATTATTCATTTACTGACACATAAATTTTCGTTGGGCATTTATAATTTAACTTCGCCCGAACCGGTTTTGCAAAAAGATTATTTTAAAGCAATTGGCGCGACATTCCATTCGCCGTCGTGGTTTCACAAACCAAGTAAAATTCTAAAAACATTGCTCGGCGAAATGGCTGAAGAACTTATTTTATCTGGTCAACGCGTAATGCCACACCGTTTACAAAACGAAAATTTCGATTTTAAATTTCCTACATTAATAACTGCACTTTCAAATTTAAAAAACGCATGATTTTATATTTCGTCGCAAAATATTATTTTTGCCAGACAAAAAAACACAAATTATAAAACATTGAAAAAGTTAATCAGTTTTCTCATCCGCAATATTCCGCGAAAATATTTAATCAAATTCAGTTTTGCATTTAGCCGGATAATTGCGTTGTTTATGTCCGGCAGCAAATACGAATGTCCTGTTTGCGGCGGACATTTTCGCGCATTGCTGCCTTATGGCGTTAAAGGTCGAAGCAATGCTTTATGTCCAAAATGTTTGTCGCTCGAAAGGCATCGGCTTATATGGCTTTATTTGAAAGCGAAAACTGATTTTTTTACCGCACCAAAAAAGATGCTGCATATTGCGCCCGAACAAGCGTTTTATAAAGTCTTTAAAAAATTAAACAATCTTAATTATGTAACTGCCGATCTCGAATCGCCATTGGCTGATATTAAACTTGACATCAAAGCAATGCCATTGGAAAACGAAAGTTTTGACGTAGTGATGTGCAATCATGTGTTGGAACATATCGACGACGACCGTTTGGCAATGAGCGAAGTTTATCGTGTTTTGCGCAAAGGCGGATTTGCAATTCTGCAAGTTCCCATGCAAGACATGCCCGAAACTTACGAAGACGCAACTATCACCGAACCATTGGAACGCGAAAAACATTTTCTGCAAAAAGACCACGTTCGTATTTACGGACGCGATTACGGCAAACGTTTGCGCAGCGTTGGTTTTGAAGTTATTGAAGATGACTTTGTAAAACATATCGACGCAACTTTGTTAGCAAAATACTGTTTACCGGTTGACGAGATTATTTATTTCTGTGAAAAATGAAAGACATTTATCAGGTTCTTGAAAGTTTGGAAATTGCATTTCAAAAACACGAACATCCGGCTGCTTTTACAATCGAGCAAGCGAAGCAACACTGGAAAAACATAGATGGCGCACATTGTAAAAATCTTTTCCTGCGCGACTACAAAGGCAATCGTCATTTTTTGGTGATAATCGAAGGTTCGAAAAATTTTCCAATCAAAACGTTTCAGGAAATTGTTGGTCAACGGTTGAGTTTTGCGTCCGATCAACGTCTTGCAAAATATCTTGGACTGACAGCCGGTTCAGTGTCGCCATTCGGATTGATAAATGACGAAACCAAACACGTCGAACTTTTTATTGATAGTGATTTAAAGCGTTACGGTAAATTAAATTTTCATCCAAATATAAACACAGCAACCTTGACAATTTCATTTGCTTACTTCATTAAATTTCTTGACTGGTGCGGAAATAAATATAGTTTTTTTGATATGAAAGCTTAATTTCTACTTCAAATTATCGTCAATAAAATTATTAATTTCGGTTTTCGAAATTGGTAGAACGTCGTCGATAAGCCAGCCGGAATTTGTTGTGTTTCGTTGAAAGTTTTTCACAACCACAACCCAATCCGGAATTGCAAATATATAATATGTAACTTCTTTTGAAAATTTGTGTTTAATTGCACCTCGATGAATTTCGTAAAGAAAAATACTGGTTGCGTCCCACGGATCGGTGCCACCAAAATACGATGAAAGATTGTCTTTATCGCTAAAAGCATCTGCAAGTTTCATAAAACCGGTTTCGCCGGCATTGGGCGGAATGGTGCGCTGTTCATTCATTTGTTTTGGTAATAGAAAATCTGCATTTATTTTATGTATTATCCATTCTGACGCCCCATTGTCTAAAACATTTTTTCGTAAGACAACCGAATATGCTACCTGTGTATTTTTATACTCGCCAACACATTTTGCAACAGAATAAACGTCTTTCATTTCGGGAGTTATTCCAAGATTATCCGCACAAACTTTTTTTATAAATTCGCGACGTAAAACCCTGTAATGACTATTATATTTGGGTTGCGTTGAATCGATGCGAGGATCAGTTTCATTAAAAAGCAACATAATATATTCTGGTCTGCTTATTTTATTTTTAAAATTATCGTCAATAGGTTTGTCGTCGGGCGTTTTTGTATAATTGAAGCGCTCAATAAATTGGGCAAATTGTTTAACTTGCAGTACCATTTCGGATGTTGCCGGTAATTTATTTTTTTGCATCGGTTGACCGTTGGATGCGAAACATAGAAAAATTATTCCAATAGTTAATAAATATTTCATTATGCGAGTTTTTTGTAATGATTAATCTTTTACAAATTTGCAAAAATATTTTAAAAACTCAACAAAAAAACAATTTAATAAATGAAATATTTTATTTGACAATAATTTTAATTTGATGCATCAGTAAATTTATTTACTCTGACGACATAACGCATGTCTTTAATTCTACGGAGTTTCGAAATTAATTGATTTAAATCATTTACGTTGTGCACCGATAAATCAATAGAGCCTTCGAAAATAGTGTCTTTCGCTGTGATGGTAACTGAGCGCATGTTAACTTTAAGTTCCTGTGAGATTACATTCGAAATATCGCCGAGCATATTCATTCTGTCCAAACCACCAATACTGATGCGTGCAAGAAATAATTTTCGTTTATGATTGAGCCATTTGACGCGCGCTACTTTCCTTCCGAAAGTAGAGTCGAGCGACATGGATTCCGGGCACATTGTTTGATGAATAACGATTGCGTTGTTTGACGTTTTATATGCGCGTGCGTTGTCGTTTGGTACAGGTTTACAACAAGGCGCAATTGTATATTGCACTTCCTGATCTTCATCAATTACAAATGGTTTGCGTGGATCGAAAGTATTTGGCGTTTGCAGTTCCGGTATCAATGCTGTTTTGCTGCTGAATAAATTGCTGAAAAGTCCGGTTTTTCCGCGAAGGTCTTTAATAATTTGTTCAGTGGTTATCGATTCGCGACCGACACGGTAATAAAGTTCTTCTTGATTTTCTGAACCGGTTTTCGAAACCAACTCGTTCACATTTTTGTCTTCGCAAGGAATGTCGTGGTCGTCAAATATTTTTTTAAGACTTTTTTTGCCGGCTTCAACCAAATCATTTCTTTCTTTTTTAAAATAATTTTTTAGTTTCGATTTGGCACGGGCAGTAACAACATAATTAAGCCAATCTGATTCGGGTTTTTGTTGTTGCGACGTTACAATTTCTATCTGGTCTGTACTTTTAAGAATGTAATTGCGTGGAGTCGGTTTGCGATTGACTGTAGCAGCATGACAATGGTAACCAATTTCGGAGTGTACGTAAAATGCAAAATCGAGAACTGTGGCGCCTTTCGGCAATTTAATAATTTTACCGTTTGGTGTAAACACATAAATTTCTGACGAAAACAAATCGAGCGTTATCAAGTCCAGAATGTCCAGCGAATTTGATTTTGAATCTTTCAGATGTTCTGCAATGGTACGAATCCATTTGTAAAGTTCATTGTCTTTCTGACTAATATCTGTGCCTTCGAAATCATTCATCTCGCCCATTTCCGAAATCTTATTCATTTGTTCGCTCATAATCTGCACTTCCATCCATTCGCCCATCGGTCCCATGACATCAAAAACCAACGCACGGAAACCAGTTGATTTCGGAATGGTTATCCAGTCGCGCACAGATTCATGACTTACAGGAAACAATTCGGTTATCATAGCATAAATCAGATAACACATGTATCGTTCAGCCATGTCGGGTTTATTTTCAAAAATTATCCGGATGGTCATAAAGTTGTGAATGTCGCGGAAACTGCAATTCTCGGTAACCATTTTTTTCCATGTAGAATAGAGCGACTTTGTTTTGGCTTCGATGTTAAATTCTATTTTTTCTTGCTGAAGTTTATTTTGTATAGGACGTGTGAGGGCTTGAAAATTTTCGGCATGTTTGTTTTCGAGGGCTTTTGCCATTGCCATTAGGTTGTGGTATTCTTTCGGGTGGCGATACATAAAACTCATGTCTTCGAGTTTTACTTTGATACCGTAAAGTCCCAGCCGTTGGGCAATTGGTGCATAAACGTAAAGTGTTTCACCGGCAATAACCATTTGTCGGTTTGGCGCCATCGATCCAAGTGTGAGCATGTTATGTAAGCGGTCTGCAAGTTTTATAAAAATGACGCGCACATCATCGGACATGGACAATATCATTTTTCGGAAAGTTTCCGCTTGTTGTGTAACGTGGTCAACTTCTGGATCAGAAATTTTTGTCAGCCCACGCACTATGCCGGCAACTTTTTCGCCAAAAAGATTTTCTATATCTTCAATAGTAAATTCTTCATTGTCTTCAACCACGTCGTGCAATAGAGAAGCAACAATAGATGTAGTGCCCAGTCCCATTTCTGAACCAATAATTTTAGCTACTGCCAACGGGTGAAAAATATACGGTTCGCCAGATTTACGTTTAACGCCTAAGTGCGCTTGAAAAGCCACATCGAGCGCTTTTTTTATTAATCTGCGGTCTTCTTTTCCTTGACTATGACGACAAAAACGAATTAAATCGTTGAACAGTGAATTTAATTCATTAATTTCTTCCTGGGTTTTCATTTTTGAATTTTTAATTTCATTTTTGCTTTATTATATAAAACAAAAAATCCTGAAATCAATCTAACGGTTAATATTCAGGATACAAAAAAAATTTACTTTTGACACCAACACTGGTGCAAAAAATTATTACAATTCATATCTTGAAATTTTTTTCGCAAAATATCAAATATTATTTTCATATCATGCAAAAATACAAAAATAAAAAATCGATTCAAATTTTTCAAGTCTTAAAATATTGATTAGTCGTTTTATATATAAAAAACCGTCAATATAAATTTAAACTAAATAAATTTATTGTAAATAATATGAAATTTTTATTAAATTTGAATATTGATTTTTGACAATTTATTTACGATTTATTATTTAAAATAATATGAAAACCAAAGACGAAGAATTACAGAAAAAAATAAGTGCTGCATTAAATTTGATGAAAGAAAAACACGATTTAACGCAGGAAGATATTGCTGCAAAATTGAGCGAACGCGGTTACCGTATTTCGTCGTCGGAATTGAGTCGTGCTAAAATTGATTCGAAAAGTGAGAAACTTGGTCTGCCAAAACTTAAAAAAATTTCGGCTGAGTTAGATAAATTTATAGCTGACGATTTTGGTTATGTTTATAATTTCGAGCAAAATATTTATTCCAAAAAACGTCAGTCAACCGAAACAAAATTAAAGTTAAAAGAATATTACAATACCAAATGGTGGTTTTATTCATACCTTCATGCACAATCCATTGGAAATCATAAAGACGTCATTTCAAAAGCAATTTTGCATATTTCGGAAAATGGCAATGTCGAATTACAAAATATAAACATGGAAAACAGTACCGACTATGTTGGTATATTGGAATTGCTCGAAAATCAGGTGAATATTGTTTTTCATTTGCGCACTAAACATACACACGAAAAAAATCTTATTATAAATGTTTTTATTGGCGAAGGTCGCGTATATCCAATTGCAACAGGGCTTTATCAAAACATAGACTTAAAAGGTGCAGTTGTGGGTGGAACGGTTATTATGGAATTAATTCCGTCAAATTTGCCAGCCGAACAATTATTTACCGATTATTACGAACTTGGTTCTGAAAAATGCAAAACGCAACTCAATCCGTTGGTACGACAATTCTTGGCGAGCAAAACACAAAACTATATAAAAGTTACAACCGGTTTGGTAACTTACGATAATATTCACGATTTTTTAAAAAAGAACGAAATCCGTCGCAAAACCTACGTTCACGAAGGCGATTACGATTACGATATTTTTATTTCGTCGCCAATGAAATCGTTGGACGATCAACATTATACTTCTTTACGGAACGACATTATAAATATGATTGACAAATTGAAATCTGCCTGCCAGTTCGACCAAATATATTATGCTGGAATGAATCTTGACAGTCAGGAAAAATTTTATTTGCCCTGGGTAACTTTCCGCGTCAATATGGCAGCGCTCGAACGCAGTAAATATATTGTACTCATTTATCCCGAAAAAGTTGTGTCCAGTGTTTTAATCGAAATTGGCTGGGCTGTAAAATCAAGCAAGCCATGTTTACTGTTTGTAAAAAACCGCAAAGACTTACCACATATTATGCAACAAGGTGGCGAAATAGACGACTACACAAATATCCGAATTCTGGAATATACCGATAATTCGCATATCTTAAAAATTATCGAAAACAATGGCAGAAAATTATTTGGCGAATTTTGATTTGTTTTGATATAAAAAGTCATGAAATATTTGCAGATATATAAATTATAACTATTTTTGCACGCTTAAATTTCCGAGAGAAAAAAGCATAAAGCAAATAACAAAGCTTTAAAAAACAATTTATTAATTAATTTTAAAATTTCATTTTTTATGATGAATCAGTATGAAACCGTTTTCATTTTAACTCCCGTTTTGTCTGAGACCCAGATGAAGGAGACGGTTAAAAAATTCCGCAAGATACTTGCGGACAATGGCGCCGAAATCGTCAATGACGAAGAATGGGGCTTGCGAAAACTCGCATATCCAATTCAAAACAAATCAACAGGCTTTTATCAATTAATTGAATTCAAAGCACCCGGAACGTTGATTGAAAAATTAGAAACCGAATATCGCCGCGACGAGCGAGTTATTCGTTTCCTTACATTCCGTATGGATAAATACTCAATCGCTTACAGCGAAAAACGTCGCAATGGATTAAAGGCAGTTCAACAACAAGAAGAAAAAAAGGAGGCTTAAGCTATGGCACAAAACGCATCAGAAATCAGATATTTGACACCGCCATCGGTGGAAGTGAAACGCAAAAAATTCTGCCGTTTCCGCAAAAATAAAATCAAATACATCGATTACAAAGATCCTAATTTCTTAAAGAAATTTTTGAACGAACAAGGTAAAATTTTACCACGACGATTAACAGGTACATCTTTGAAATATCAGAGAAAACTTGCACAGGCAGTTAAACGCGCCCGTCACATTGCAATTATGCCGTATGTAACCGATTTATTGAAATAATCAGGGAGGAAAATTTAAATGGAAGTTATATTAAAACAAGACGTTACTAATTTAGGTCATGCCGACAAATTGGTAAAAGTAAAAGCCGGTTACGCGAACAATTATTTGATTCCAAAAGGTCTGGCAATTATTGCTACATCTTCGAGCAAAAAAGTTCACGCAGAAAACCTGAAACAACGTGCACACAAAGAAGAGCGTGTAAAAAATCAAGCATTAGCTTTGGCAGAACAACTTAAAGTAAAACAATTGCGTATTGGCGCCAAAACCAGTTCGACAGGAAAAATTTTTGGATCAGTAAATACCATTCAGTTGGCAGAAGCAATCAGCAAAAAAGGATTCGAGATTGATCGCCGCAGCATAACTATTCAAGACGAAGAAAACATTAAGGAAGTAGGCAACTACAAAGCAGTTATCAAACTTCACCGCGACGTGAAAGTCGAAATTGATTTCGAAGTATTCTCAGAATAATTTTGAATAAAGCATATACAAAAAAACCGGCTGATTTGCCGGTTTTTTTGTTTGTCCGTGTAATTTTTTAATTTTGTCCAACAATTAAATTAATGTAGAAAATGAGCATCAAAGAAAATTTCAAGAAAGCTGCTGCAAATAATAAATACTTAGCGCCCATTTATTTCAGACTTACATTGCCATACTTCACGTGGTTATTTAATACGCAATTGAAAAAAGGTATTTTGTACGACTTTAACAGCGTACAAGGCAGCATTTGGAAACAACGCATTGCAGATGTTGTAAACTGTCCCGACAACAAATTTATTCAACGTGTGGAAGATGCCGGAAAGTTGACCGGAAAAAAACTTATTATGCACAATGGAATTTCAATTCATCCATTGTCATATTATGGAAAATACAACATGAAAATGCTCATCGACAACAAAGGCGTACACGAACCACAAGAAGAGCGCATATTTAATAAAGTGCTGAAATGTATTCCAAAAAATAGTACCATGCTGGAGCTGGGAAGTTACTGGTCTTTTTATTCCATGTGGTTTAACAAGACAATTGTAGGCGCAAAGAATTACATGGTCGAACCAAACTTTATAAGCTTGGAAAACGGCAAACTTAATTTCAGAATAAACAAAATGAAAGGTAAATTTATTAATGCTTATGTTGGAGCTAAATTTCAAAAGGGAAATGTACCAACGGTTTCTGTCGATTTTATTGTAGAAAAAAATAAAATCGAACATTTACATATTCTTCATTCCGACATTCAGGGTTTTGAATACGACATGTTGAAAGGAGCCGAAAACACATTTAATACAAATAAAATTTCGTACGTTTTCGTATCGACACATTCCAACGAATTGCACCAACAATGCACTGATTTTTTAGTTAAAAAAGGCTTTACAATAATTGCGTCGGCAAATTGCGATCAAACATTTTCTGTTGACGGAACTTTGGTAGGACGCGCCGCTTTTGTAAATGTACCCGACAAAATAAACATTGCGTTAAAATAATTCTAAATGTTTAAAACTTTTAAGTTTAAATAGCAAATAAGACAATAATTTTTTATAAATTTGCCACCCTTATACGAAAATTTAAAAATATGTCTGAAGGAGAAAGGATAATAAAAGTCAATATCGACGAGGAAATGCGTAGCGCATACATCGATTATTCAATGTCTGTTATTGTATCGCGTGCCTTACCCGATGTTCGGGACGGTTTAAAACCTGTTCACCGCCGCGTTTTGTACGGAATGAACGAACTTGGCGTTGGTGCAAATCGAGCTTATAAAAAATCAGCAAGAATAGTCGGTGAAGTCCTTGGGAAGTACCACCCACACGGCGACAGCTCAGTTTATTTCGCAATGGTACGTATGGCGCAAGAATGGTCTTTGCGTTATACTTTGGTTGACGGTCAGGGAAACTTTGGTTCGGTTGACGGTGACAGTCCGGCAGCAATGCGTTACACAGAAGCACGTCTTACAAAGATTGCCGAAGAAATGCTCGAAGACCTCGAAAAAGAAACCGTCGATTTCCAGTTTAATTTTGATGACACGTTGCAGGAACCAACCGTCATGCCATGCAAGTTTCCAAATTTGTTGGTCAACGGAACATCCGGTATTGCAGTCGGTATGGCAACCAATATGCCACCGCACAATTTATCTGATACAATTGATGCCGTCGTTGCATTTATTGACGATTCTGAAATCGATATAGAAGAACTTATTAAAATAATAAAAGCGCCGGATTTCCCTACAGGTGGAACAATTTATGGTTACGAAGGCGTTAAAGAAGCATATCGAACAGGACGCGGCAGAATTGTTATCCGCGCAAAACACGAAATTGAAGTTGCACCAAGCGGAAAAGAACGAATTATTGTTACCGAAATTCCGTACATGGTCAACAAAGCCGAATTGATTGAAAAGACTGCTGAACTGGTTAACGAAAAGCGCATTGACGGTATTGTTTATGCCAACGACGAATCAGACCGCTCCGGTATGCGAATTGTTTTTGTTTTGAAACGCGAAGCAATTGCAAATGTCGTACTCAATCAGCTTTACAAATTTACTGATTTACAATCAACATTTAATGTAAACAATATTGCGTTGGTTCATGGTCGTCCAAAAATGTTGAATCTAAAAGATTTAATTTTACATTTTGTCGAACACCGCCACGATGTTGTTTACCGTCGTACAAAATTCGAATTAGACCAGGCCGAAAAGAAAGCACACATTCTGGAAGGTTTACTTATTGCACTTGATCATCTTGACCAAGTCATTGCATTAATACGCGCATCGCAAACACCAGACGAAGCAAAAATCGGTTTGATGGAAAATTTTGCTTTATCCGAAATTCAGGCAAAAGCAATACTCGAGATGCGTTTGCAACGTTTGACAGGATTGGAGCGCGACAAAATAAAACAAGAGTACGACGAATTGATGACATTAATTGCACATTTAAAAGAAATTCTCGAAAATAAATCTTTACGCTCGCAAATAATCAAAGACGAATTGCTGACAATCAAGGCAAAATTTGGCGACGAACGTCGCACCGAAATAATTTATGCAGGCGAAGACCTGAATCCCGAAGATTTCTTTGCTGACGAAGATGTGGTAATTACCATTACCAATCTCGGCTATATTAAACGCACAGCGCTTTCGGAATTCCGCACACAAAACAGAGGCGGTAAAGGTGCATCTGCAAGCACTATGCGCGATCAGGATTTCCTGCGACACATGTACGTAGCATCGATGCACAGTACAATGTTATTCTTTACCGAAAAAGGCAAATGTTTCTGGTTAAAAGTTTACGAAATACCCGAAGGAACAAAACAATCCAAAGGTCGTCCAATACAAAACCTGTTAAATATCGAACAGGAAGATTATGTAAAAGCATATATGCCGGTAAAAAATCTGAAAGACGAGGAATTTACCAAAAATCATTTTGTCGTATTATGTACAAAACGTGGTGTCATTAAAAAGACGACACTTGAAGCTTACAGCCGTCCGCGTCAAAATGGAATTGCGGCAATCAATTTAAATGAAGGCGACCAGTTAATAGAAGCACGTTTGACCGATGGAAATAACGAAATAATTATTGCTGCACGTTCGGGTAAAGCGTTGCGTTTCCACGAAAGCAAAGCAAGACCAATGGGAAGAACCACAGCCGGTGTACGCGGAATTTTAATTGGTTCGACTGACAGAGTTGTTGGTATGATTTGTATGGCTGACAAAGGCGACGATGTGCTGGTAGTATCGGAACATGGCTACGGAAAAAAATCAAAACTCGAAGATTACCGCGTTGTAAATCGCGGTGGAAAAGGTGTCAAAACATTGAACATTACTGAAAAAACAGGGACATTGGTTGGCATAAAAAACGTAACTGATGCAAACGATATTATGATTTTGACACGCAGTGGTGCTTCAATCCGTTTGGCAGTAGCATCTTTGCGTACAACAGGTCGAACAACACAAGGCGTCCGTCTGATTAATTTAACCGGCGACGATGCTATTGCTGCAATTGCTAAAGTTGATGCATCGTCAAACGACGATAAAGAAACTGTTACGATAGCTGACCAAGAAACAGATAATACACCAGAAGAACAAATAGCTGAAAATAATGACTAAATTCATTTCTGAATTACACATATTAATTTAATTTTGCGCAAATTTTAAAAAAAATATTAACCAGTTAATTCTTATTTAAAATGAAAAAGTTATACCTAATCTTAGTATTAATTTCATGTTTTACAGCTACGTTTGCTCAATGGAATAAAAAAGTAAACAGTGCAAGTGCATATCTCGGCGATGGAGTTAAACTCGACCTTGCAAAAACGGACATTGACGATGGAACAGTTCTCGCCAAAAAAGAAGAAGCCCGTTTGTTAAAAGCAATAGACAGCGTTCAAAAAGCGTTAGATCAAACAAAAGCTTTGCCCGATGGCAAAGACAAAGAAAAAGCGATTAAAAAATCGGAAAAGGAAATTAAAAATGCTAAAGAAGATTTA
>Ga0265327_10000668_pt1 | contig 55034 bp, 35 predicted proteins | sample 41621metaG_FD_202089 | JGI IMG/M metagenome (GOLD analysis project Ga0265327, IMG submission 202089) | Rhizosphere microbial communities from Carex aquatilis grown in University of Washington, Seatle, WA, United States - 4-16-21 metaG | ecosystem: Host-associated > Plants > Roots > Rhizosphere... | reverse complement strand
CTTATAAAAAATAGAACCTTGAATTAACTCAGTTGGTAGAGCGCTTGCTGTCCCGATAGCCATCGGGAAAGAGGTCATCGGTTCGAATCCGTTATCCTCCACAAACCACCCTTTGGGTGGTTTTTTTAATAAGATGGCATTCTTTACTTACATTATTTATTCATCCACATTGGATAAATACTATACTGGCCATACAGATAACCTAACGGATCGAATATTAGAGCACAATTCAGGTATCTCGACCTATACCTCTAAATCCAATGACTGGCAATTGGTGTTTAGCGAAGAATTCCAAACAAGGAAGGAAGCCTACGCCCGAGAAATGGCTATCAAACGTAAAAAGAGCCGAGTTTACATTGAGTGGCTTATAAAAAATAGAACCTTGAATTAACTCAGTTGGTAGAGCGCTTGCTGTCCCGATAGCCATCGGGAAAGAGGTCATCGGTTCGAATCCGTTATCCTCCACAAAAAAAGAGAGCGTAGAAAGAGGGCGAAGAGCGGAGGCAATCCACTTTTCGCTCTATTTTTTTCCTCCACTCTTCGCACTGTTTCTCGCTCTTACCGCATTTCGAATAGTATCTTTTCAAAAAAGTTCGATATTTCAACGTGTGCTCCCATAAAAATGAAAGCGGGTGCGTAGAGCGAGAGCGATACCACCCGCTCTCATTTTTCCCTTCTTGGCCGCCGAAGTGAATTGCACTAAGGAGGCCGCTGTTCGCACTGTTTCTCGCTCTGAAAGACTTTAGACTTCACAAAATCGCTCATCGGTTCGAATCTGATATCCTCCCCATTGTCCGCCTCTTTATACCCCCATTGGAATAAATATGGCATTAAATCAATATCACTTGAAAATAAAAATGGTGGGATTGGTCATCGTCGGAGGCAGATAAAATGGTTTCTGAAATAGGATAAGAACGGATTTGATTGCTGAGCTTTAAATGCAATTTCTTTTATTAAGTGTCTATTCCATATTGGGGATAGCATCTTCCGAATAGCCGATTACAAAGGCAAAAGAAACGAGCATGTTTTATCCACCAATTTTCTAATAGTCGCCATTAGAAAATTTGCCTTATGACTATTTTGGGTTCAAAGCTGCAATTCATTCGCAAGAATATTTTGTCCACCATCTTCGAAAATTTACATCATAAATACCTTGATTTTTCTTGTCGCATTAAGGATTTAAATGCATAATCATTTATTACACGTGATTATTGATCAATGAGGTATATGTAAACAGTATTGTTGCTGTAATTTTAAATGCAACCTTTTCTAATGCATAATAACTTTCTTTACGTGATTCTTAGTCAAGCTGGTATATGTTAAAAACCGGTGTTTCCAGCAATATCAAGGAGGACTTTTTAATGCATAATAATTTATATCACATAATTAATGATCAACGTGGTATATGTTAAAAGTAGTGTTTCCTGTAATATTATAAAAAACACCTTAATGCATGGTGGTATTATTTTACTTAATTGTTAATCAACTCTGTATATGTTAAGAACCACTGTTTCCAAATTTTTTTTGGAAACAGTGGTTCTTAACATGTAAGTGGTTATTTCCATAAAGCACCACCATTTTTTATGTAGTATTTTTACTAAATATTAATAACTGATTATTAATTTACTATTCCGTTCCATGCTACCTTTTATGTAATCATCTACATCAATTCGGTGAAAATGATACAAACAGTTACATATTATAAAGTGCTGTTTCCAAAAATAAAATGAAAAAGTGTGTTTCAAAAACCATAAATGACTAAATAATTGGCCTTAGGAAGGTTGACCTCCAATTTGTCAATAAATTGATCCTAAAATTGAATGTGCTGCAACTTCTTTCAGGGCATATTTTAATAGTATCCGATTTTCAATACCAGCTTCATACCTGTAAGAAATCAGTCTGAATCCCAACAGCGGTGCCTAACCAATAGTGGAGCGGTTACAATATGGCTGCGCAGTTCTATGGATAATAGAAGTTTTCTAAACCTTAGATCCAGGTTCGATTCCTGGGACGGCTCCGCGAGCGGAAAGGTCAGCATTTTTGTTGGCCCTTCCTTTTTTTGATTTGCTGGAACCCGCGCCCATATTGGCTATCAGGGCAAGCACCGGATTCTCGGAGATGGTTCGATAAGTTGTTTTTAATGTATGGCAATATCAGCCGCAAGTACACAATCTTTGAGTTTACCATCTCCCGAAACAGAACTAATATCGATCTGAAATTCCCCTGGTCGCAAACTGCGAATAGTAGTTTTTTCAAAAAACTCTTCGCAAGGATGGCAAACTGGTGTGCAATAGTAATTGACGATAGCTCTGTCATCTCCATAGCGGAATTCAGGCTTTGCGTATGGCCCGGCGGAGCAAGGGTGGTAATGAAATTTTCTCCTCTCGAAGACGTCACCTTGCAATTATTGTATAGCGTACGAGCGTCGCCCTATTCTTTCATTTTTTCCTATATGCTCTTCGTCCTAATCCAAATTCCAGGCTTAGCATATGTTCGTAAGACCATCGGGTATCGGGCGAGATCTGCAGAAATGTCGGACGATAGCAAATCCCCAGGTGCAATGTCCGGTTCAACTGATAGGAGCCAGCCAACAATATTCCCAGCGAGTGACTGCGTTTTGTCTCCGGCTGCCGGGTAGGAGGAGTGGGGTCAAATTTGGATGAGTACCTCAGGTCCCAGGTATTGCGGGCAAAGGCCGGGCCATAGCCCAGTCTGAATCGTTTCCATTGAAAGTTGTCAGTAACAGCGATATAAGAACTGCTCATGATCTCGTACAAACCATCGAAATCGATAATGGTGAAGGGCATGTAGGTATCAACAGCAGCTCCTCCGGTTAAACAAACAAAATGGCCGTCCTTATACGCATAGCTCAAACCAAGACGGAAGCCCATGCAGCCCCCGCTGGTCTTCATTTCTTCCCCCGAAGGTTGAAATTGATAATTGCTCAGGATTTGATAACCCAATTGCCAATGAACATCTCCTTTTTTAATTTTCCAGGATTCCCGAAATCTTCGATTGGCTATTGGATGCCTGAAAATAGTCGTAGTATCCCGGGTATTCAGCATCAACGCGCCTCCGTATCCGAAGCGCTTTATACTGGTCAGGTCGACTGCGTATGCAATCGGAGCAAAATACAGCCACACGAGGTTTCCTCCTACAAATCGTCCATCGGGTCGAGCCTTAACAACTACCGGCCTCGAAATAGAGTCGGTTGTAAATATCAGGGGCAGATCGGCTTTGGACCTGGTCACTCGGATTTTTGTAGGCAAGGGATAAGTAGTGTCTTTATAAATGATCCTTGCATTCCTGTCTTTTGAAAACACGCTTAGATTGTATGTTTTCTTACTGAAAATAGTAGCACAGGACGACAACACCAGCAGGATGATCAGATAGCCGAGTCCCCATTTCATACAATAAATATAGTTGAAATATGTCGACAAGTTACATGTGCCAGAAAGACTTTCGTTGAAGGAACTCGGCTTGAAGCGCTATCTAAATCAATCATTTTTGCAGCTACCTAATATGCTGGTTGGCGATATGCAAAAAATACATACTCAGATTAATATGGAGTAGGTGCCGAAAATCCTGGAGTGGAAATTTCTATGATTTAGTTATTTCAGCACACATAATAATTGGTCACTTCTACAAGGTTTTTTGGCGGTTAATGAAAGAAATGGATAAGGACAGAAAACGAAAAAGGGGTAATGCATGATGCATATACCCCCCAATAAGTTCGTTTCTTTAAGATGTGGTTTAGCTTCGATAATTTCTTTAAAACCTCAATAAGTTGGCTTCATGGTCCGCTATCGTTTTAAGAGGTTTGAGTTGCATGATTATTTTAGTTGCTTAAAGGCTACCGATGTAACATCAGTCTTGTCATATTCGGCGTGTTCCAAACCATTTTATTTGAATCGTTTTATAAACAAATACAATCCTCACCACAAAGTTCAGCGATGAAACAATATAACAGAGAAACAAGTGCCAGAGCCATTATGTCCTGATTTTAGATACCCTTATGGTAACGATTCAGGAACAACAAATTGGTATCCCCTGCCTTTCAGCGTAATGATCTGAATCCGTTGATCCGCCGACAGATATTCCCGGAGTTTACGGATATACACATCCAGTGTCCTCGAATTAAAGAAACTGTCATCTCCCCAAACCTGATGCAGTAGTTTACTACGTTCCAGTATCCGGTTCTTATGCTGGCAGAGCATTGTCAGTACCTGTGCCTCCCGGTGTGAAAGCGTAAACATTTTATCTCCTGATGTTAACCCGAACCGGGAGGGATAGAAAAAATAACTTCCAAGCGAAATTTCGGAAGGAAGACAAGCTTCTGGCAAGGTCAACCTGATTTGATTTTCAATCCGGACAACCAGCTCCTCCATACTAAATGGTTTCCGGACATAATCATTCCCGCCGGAAGAGAAACCTTCCAGAACATCACTCGTCTGGGTCTTGGCGGAAATAAAGAGTATAGGAAGCTGTTTAAAATTATTCCGGATCGTACTGCCCAGACTGAATCCGTCAATATGAGGCAGCATCACATCCAGTAAGCAGATATCGGGATTGAAGCTTTTAATATGCTCCATAATTCTGCTTCCGTCCTTGCGATGCAGGACTTCAAATCCCCTACGTTCCAGGGATTCCAGGACAATTCTTGCGAGGTACACCTCATCCTCTATGTATAGAACTCTGCCTTTCATTCTTAAACATGTGGAAATTGTAAAATGAACTGGCAGCCACCACTTTCAGATGGTAGCATTCGGATACTTCCTCGATGTAGCTTCATGACCTGACTGGCATAACTTAGCCCCAACCCATATCCTTTAATGCTGTGCTCATTCCCATGGGGTACGCGGAAGAATTTATCAAAGATCCTTAAGGCGTATTGGGCAGGAATGCCAGGCCCGTTATCACTAAATGAAAGGGAAATGCCTGTCTCATTTTTTGTCAGCACAATCTGTATGAATGGTGAAGGACCTGCGTATTTCAGTGCATTATCGAAGATATTTACAATGACTCCCTGTACCTGTAATCGATCGGCTTTAATAATAAATTCCGGACCTGTAGTTTCCAGTTCCAGACGGGTGTTTTGTAATACAAGTCTGGGCTGCAATGTCCTGATAAGATCCTGGATCAGCGGTAAAAGGTCTACTGTTTCCTGTTGCAGTTGAATGCGGCTTTCTTCTAGTAGGGAGCTTTGCAGGGTTTGATTAATGAGCAATTCCAGGCGGTTTAATTCCAGCGTGGCAATGTGTATATATTCATGACTGGTCTTGCTATCCTCCAATACACCCGGCTCCTGCAAGGCTTCCAGTGTTACCTTTACTGTGCTTACAGGAGTCTTTAACTCATGACTCATATTGCTGATGAATTCATTCCTTATGGCAGCCAGCCGGGTTTGAGCCCGGAGACTTTTATAGGTAACCCAAAATGCAATGGCAGTGAGTCCCAGCAAAAACACGGTGATTAGAATCTGTGGCCATAATTTACGAAGCAGGTGATATTTATAAGAGAATATTTCCAGGTTATAACCCGGTGTCAGATCACTATTTAAAAATAGCTGGTGCTTAGGTAAGGAAATATTGGATGGCATCCAGCGAGTAGCAAATACATACCCCGTCTTTTTAATTGAGCTGTTGAAGACCTTTCCAAGCAGGAAGGTATCAATCTGGTTAACCCCATCACCGATAACAGGAACCTTAGCCTGCATATTCTTCATTATCATTTTTATACCCCGGGTCAGATCAGGGTCGGGCTTATTCCGATGCAACTTATAAGTACTGCCTGTAGTAAATACACTGACTGTATCCTTCTGGTATTTCAATCCGTTGGGGTTAGGGATCAGACGAACATCATGGATGCTATCCGTGAACTTCATTAACTTACCTGGTTTTGCTGTCTTTCGCATTTCATTCATAATGGGATTGATAATTGTTACTGATATTACAGAATCAGCAACGATACCCTGGCAATGTTCCAGCTGACTTGTAAGGTCCTTTTTCAGCACTTCCTGTTCCCCATAATATTCGCTACGAAGCCAATAAGCCATAAAGCATAACAATACCGCCTGACAGAGTATCATCAGGATCCTGACCCTGCGCAACTTGTTTTTTGAAGAAGCCATGAATTATTACTCCTGCCAAATTACTCCCCGTAAATGGCAATAGGGGTGCTTTTAACCTTAATTAACCTTAGTTGCACTTGCATTAACCTGAATGTGGGCAGGCTCCGGATACTTTTGATTTCTAACAATCTCACACCATGAAATCAGCACTTATCCTGGGTATTTCCTTAATAGCATTTTCACTTTCTGCGCGAGCGCAGATACAATCTGGCAAAGTGTATTATGAAGAAACTATAAAAATGGATGTCAAACTGGAAGGCGAGGCAGCCGAGTATGCTAATCTCTTCCCGAAAGAACACAAAGAAAAACAGGTGCTCTATTTCACCGCAGACGAAGCCTTATATCAGCATGTTCCCCGGCCGGAAAAAAAGGAAGAAGAGCAAACCCTTGCCGGTGGTGGTGGCCCCATGCTGGTAACCATTGGTGTCAGTTCTAGTGATGATAAAATTTATACCGGGATCAAGGAGGGGACGACTGTCGAACAGCACAGCTTCCTGGGCCGCGATTTTCTGGTGGAATCTGCACTTGCCGCATCCGCCTGGAAATTGACCGGAAACCAGAAAACAATCCTGAATTACCCATGCCAGGAGGCCATCCTGATTAAGGATAAGGATACGATCATAGCCTGGTTTACGCCCTCAATTCCGGTTTCTGCAGGACCTCGCGGCCTTAGTGGTCTGCCAGGTCTGATATTAACATTGACGAAAAACAGCAATCTAACAATTGCCGCTACTTCGGTGGAACCCGGGCCAGTGGAGGAGGGATTGATCACCCGGCCTAAAAAAGGAAAAAAGGTAAGCCAGGAAGAGTTCAAAGCCATTATGGACGCGAAAGCTAAAGAAATGGGGGCTACCGGTTCCGGAGGGGCCCAGATGATCATCAATATAAGGGAACATTAAGCTGCTTAGTACGAGAACCGAATTTTTGTCCCAATTCAGTTATTCTCTAAACTATTTTCCATGAAATTGCTGTCTTGCCTGCTGGCATTTATGGTGTCTTTTTGTACTTCTGCGCAGCAATTCACGCTTCACGGTGGCCTCACAGATACCACGGCATCGCCGATTCCGAATGCTGCCATCTCACTCCTGAATCCTGAGGATTCGACGATGCGATATTTTGGGATATCGAATGCTACCGGGCAGTTTGAAATCCGTTCCGTGAAGGAAGGAAATTATCTGGTCCAGGTGGCCAATATGGGCTACCAGATTCTTTACAAAAGAATTCAGGTACCCGTAAAAGATAATGACCTGGGCTATCTGTTGCTGCAGTCAAGATCCCGGAAACTATCGGGTGTGGAGATCCGTGCAGACCGGGTACCTGTAATGCTGAAGGGTGATACTGTAGAATATAATGCCGGATCCTATCCTGTGAAAAAGGATGCAGTGGTGGAAGATCTGCTCCAGAAATTACCGGGAGTGCAGGTTGACAAGGCTGGGAATATCAAGGCACAGGGTAGGGATGTCAAAAAGGTGCTGGTTGACGGGAAGGATTTCTTCGGCGATGATCCCAAGATGGCTACCAAAAACCTTCCGGCAGATGCCATTGATAAGGTACAGGTCTTTGGAAGGAAGTCAGATGGGGCTGAATTTACCGGTATTGATGATGGCGACAGGGACCAGACTATTAATCTGCAGCTGAAAGAATCGAAGCGTAAAGGCTACTTCGGGGATGAAGAAGTAGGTGCAGGTACGGATGGTAGATATAAACTAAGCGGAAAGCTCTACCGTTTCAAACCCAGTCAACAGTTTTCTCTGCTTGGAATGCTGAACGATATCAATCAGTTTGGATTTACTTTTCAGGATTATCTGAGTTTCCAGGGCGGGCTACAGAATTTAATGAATGGCGGTGGTTTAGGCCAGGAACAGCGGAAAAATGAGCTGCCCCTGAATTACGGACAACCGATACCAGGACTGATAACTTCCGGTGCTGCAGGCGTTAATTACAGCAGTAATACCGGTATCGCCAACCGGTTCTCAGTAAGTTATCTCGGGAATGGAGCAGACAAAAATCTGATTGAGGAGAGCAATACTAAAAATTATATCAGCGGCTCTGTATTTAATACCGAAGAGAATAATGATCAGCATACCAGAGACGTTGCACATCGGCTCAACTTCAACTGGCGGCAGAACCTGGATTCCACGCAACAGGTCGTATTGAAAGGAGCTGCCACATTTACGAAGAACCATTCGCAAAGTACCCTGTACTCTTATTCCAGTGCGAACGACAGTATCCGGAATAGCCTGAATAGCGAAGTACGGAATAGCGGGGATGGACTGGATGCCAATCTATCGGCTTCTTATATGAAGAAGTTTCACCGCACCACCTGGCCGGTTTGGAAGCTGAATGCTTCCGGTACGCTGGAAAATGAAAATGCGAAAACCGAGTGGAATAATCGAAGCAATTTCAGTCCGGACACCAATACAGTAACAGATCATCAGTATCAGGATAATACCTTCAGACATTACAGCCTTGAGGGCGGGACTTCCATAGTCCGGAGATTAGCAGCAGGCTATTACCTGGAGCCATCTATCCAAACTGGCACGGACCGGGATGCACTGCACAGGCAACAGGGAATACTCCCCGCTGCCAATGAAACGGACTCATTAAGTCCGGACTTCAACCGGACCTGGACTTGGGTACGGCCGGGCCTCAGTTTCAGACACAATACCCAAAAGACCCAGTTTAATATTGGGCTGACTGCCTTGAGTGCTTCGTTAAGCACAGATCTGAAGGGAATGGATCAGCCGATCGCACATTATCAATTTCTGCTGCCGGCCTTGTACTATCAGAACCAGTATAAAACGGGCAGGCAGTTTAGTGTCTTTTATGGAACTACCATTACTCCGGCATCTGCTGTGCAATTATTACCCGTTGTGAATTATCTGAATCCCTTGCAGACACAGAGTGGAAACATTGGTCTTGTACCGGAATACAGGCATACCGTACAGGCTCAGTGGATGCGCTTTGATCTATTTTCTGGAACCTCGCTGATGGTTCATCTCCGGGGCGTGTATACCAATGAGAAGATCAGCCTGTCAAGGCAGATCATGCCCGACCTGAGTGAGCGGGACCGATATGTCAATGTGCCGGATGATTACAGTTTGAGTATCGGTGCCTCCTACAGCTGCCCGATCCGACCCCTCGGACTCAATCTGAGTCTCGATCTGGATGAACAAATCAATCAGGGCCAGAGTCTGGTAAACGAACAGACGAATATCAATACCACATACAGCCACAACCTTCAACTCCGCTTGTCAAATCATCGGAGTAAGAAATGGGATATTGAGTTTGGTGGGGGCCTGAACGTCTCTGATGCCCGGTCATCCATCGAGCTGGGCGGGAACGCCACGTTCTATCACTACAATGGGTACGGCAAGTTAAGTTTTAAACCCACGGAAAGCTTCCGGATATCACTTGATGCTAGTTATGACGAGTATGCCGGCTCCGGATTTCCCAATGAGGTGCAAGTACCGCTGCTCAGTGCGGCGGCCTCCTGGTATTTCCTGAAAAATAAAAGGGGGATTTTCAGCCTGGATGGATTTGATTTGCTGAATAGGAATACATCGGTGGTACGGATCAGTCAGTTGAATTTCCTGATGGAGCGGCGATCCAATATTATTCAGCAGTATTTTCTCCTGTCATTCAAATATCGCCTGAGTAAAGCCGGGGGGGCAAAGGGACCGGTATCAATAAATGTGAACCGGGAATTATAGTCGATAGAATAGACCGTATGATTTCAAATTATGATGAGGATATCAAATCATGAATAACAAAAAAGAGAGCGGAGAAAGAGCGCTTAGAGTGGTGGAAATCCCCTTTTCGCTCTCTTTAGCTTGAATGTGGATATTAAATACGTAAAAAAACAAACCTCACCCTTAGGCACTCACCCCTTCTCTCCGGCAATCTTAACCGCCAAAACGTGCTTGCACAAGCCCCGTTTTCCCTGATGGTTTGTAAACCAATCACAAGTACACCGTGCACCACCTCCATCAATGATCACTGTATGATATGCAGTTCCACTCCCCTTTACCCTGGCCTCAACATAATCCGAACGCTGCGCATTAAACACAATCTCCGACTCCACCACGAGCTTACGTGCATTCTTTAATCGCGGATTAAGACTAAGAATGCGCTGCGTCTTAAAAGGCAGCCTGCGATAGAAATGCTGGCTATTAAGCAGGTCGTAGCCAAGCAACCCTATGCTGGAGAGATTGGCCGTCAGCGCATCCACTGTACCAAAGCTAAGGTCCTGCTCCAACGCCAGCATGGTTGGGTGGAAAGCCTCATTCGCCTTCATAACGCTGTTGACGCCATACACCAGCTCTAGTGGCATTTCTTCTACCAGGTACTCAAGCGCCTTACCCTCACCGGAAAAGCCGCGGTAAGCATCTGCCGAAAAGGCAAATACCAACTGCAGGTGCCCCATAATGGCTATGAATCCCGAAGCCTGGCTGTCGGCGCTCTGATAGACGTGCAAGCTGTCGATAAAAGGAAGCAAGCCTTCCATAAGACGCAGTCGGTGTGCACTGCCTACCCGCACCGACACAGCCTGCTGCAGCGGCGAGAACGCAACCTTGCCGGCCCGCTGCACGATATACAGATCATTCTTCACCGTACTCTTTGGCAGCGTTTGGAAGAGTTGAATGGCTTGCATGCGTGTGAGTACAAAAGCCTCCTCCATCTCCGCCAGGTAGTGTTGTACACTGGTCAGGCCCTTGATCCAGCGCTGCGGAAGTGTTACCTTTTTCTCCACGGCCTTTCTTTTCTCGGTAATCACAGTCACCGTATGGCTACCGACTGCAAGCGTAACTTCTTCCGACTTTGCAATGCCATTGAGCGCATGGATCATAGGCTCGTTGAAGTCTACGTTAGTAGTACCACTGGCAAGGAACTCCCCGTCCAGCCCTTCCGGAAGAATGTCGAGCCGGGCATAGACACCATTGCAGGATGAGAAGCCCTCAAAGCGAATCTGTTCTGCGCCGGCAGTGACAATGGGATCGCGAAGGGCAGTCAGCTCCTGGGCTGTCAGGGCAAAGCGGGAGCGTACGGTCTTAGCAATGGTGCTCAGGCATTTGGCAGCGAGATATGGGTCGCGCAGACGCCCCCAGAAAAAGCAAGGCACGGCAGCTACCTCTTCCAGTTCGGCAGTATGTGTCAGGCCGATCGCGCTCCTGCCTGCCTCTTTTTCAATTATGGATGGGGCGCTGTATGCGTAGCCATAATCTGTAAGTGTTGCCATTGCTATTCTGTTGTAGTAGCTGTGCCCAGCTTTTGTAGTGAAAGGATGAGCGGCTTTAAAGTTCCCGATGACCATCGCTCCAGCAACGACAAGACGGATGCCTCAGGCCTCTCGCCGGTTTTTACCAGCAGATCAATGTAAATCTCAATCAGCTTCTTCGTGTTCTTGGGGGCCTCACTGATCAGGCCAAAGGCATGTATCACTTCTTCGAGCAACATCAGGAGTGCCTTGTTGTGTTCAGGGCTCACGTCTTTAATAAGTTGCAGGCTTTCTGCAAAGCGCTGAACGGGTGCGTAGCTCTCACGTAACAGGGCTCCGAGTTGTTGGCCCACTGTAATAGGATCTATAGTTTGTGTACTCATATGCTGAATGAGCACCTCGGCTGCAAGGCCGCGGTCTTCGCGCTTACTGGCGATAAGTCCGCAGGCAAGCAGGGTAGTACTCATCTCGCGGAAGCGGAAGTGCTTGTCGAGCATAAGACGCAGCCCACTGGTAGCCGCTACTGTCAATTCACTAAGACGGCAGCCAGCCATTAGGAGCAATGTAAAGAGGCTTTCCGGAGCCTGAGGGATGATGCTATACCACCATCCAATATCATAATCACTGCCTATCAGCCCAAACCACCAGTAGATTTCCTTATTAGGAGCAACTAGATCATTACTATATAGCAGCGGCGATTCTGCGTATTTTTTATCTGACAGATCGAGGAACAGCTCCCGCCATGATGGGGTTCTCGTTTTCTCCTTCGTCCGCCAATCCACATACTCATTCCAGTTCTCCTTTAGGCGCCAGGCAGGCACCAGTGGACTCACCACATTCGGTCGATTGGCAAACTGTGATTTAGCCAGGCTTCCAAAGACACCATCCGGCTTCCGTGTACGCGCCGCTGTGATGTAAGCCATTTCAAAATTCACATTGTCCGTCTCCTTTCTCAGCCCAAGGCCTTTGGCGATCGTCTTGAGCAGGCCACCTTCTTTTTTGGGTGCAGGATCGCCTTCGCCACTTAGGGCAAACCGTATCAGGCTTTTCAGCGGCTCATACAGCTGTTCGGTAGCATTCAGTGCTTCTACCGCACCGTCGCTTAAGGTGCGTGTGATTGCAATTGTAAGGTCTAAATTGTCAATCTCCTCACCGGCCTCCTGATAGCGGATAAGGCGATCTACCAGTACCGTAGGAGCGATGTAGTAGGGCTTATGACTGGGAAGGCTTAGCAGCGGGAGCTTAGATTCAGCATGCATCTTTCGTTGAGCGTGATGGAGTCTCTTTATATGCAAGCGTATGGTGTCATAATCACCTTTCAACTGCTGCTGATGGAACAGCTGCTTCGGATCCTGCAACACCTGCAGCAGCCAATTGTTCGTAAACGTCCTGATACGGCTGCCATCAGCTACCTCGAGTTGTTTCACATATGGCAATAGCTGCTCCCCATCCGTAGGTGTGTCTGGTGGGGGAGTAATGCAGGCATTCACCAGGATTTCCATATCCAGCATATCGTCCGAACCTAAGTATTTGCCAACAGCAAATAGCCAGTCATTCCATGTTTGCGGTAGTACTACCTCTTCAAGGTCCCGGAGCAATGGAGCTAATGCGGGGGTGTAGTGGTAAGTGGTCTTTTCTGTCGAGGCGAAAGGTACTGTTGAAGCTTCAGGCGCAGCAATAAAATCCTGCAGTTCCTGCCGGATGGTTCCCAGCATTTGCTCTTTGTAAAGCTGCAGCTTCTCACGTAGGGTCTCATCGTTGGTACTGCCATACTTCTTTATCAGCGCGGCAACTTTTGTTTGAAGTGCAAGGTCCGTCTGGGTAAATACATCAGTCACTATAACAAGTATATCACTGTTGTCCGGTGCATCTTTCTTCATTCCCTTTTCCAACACAGAGAGCAAAGCCTTGATGGCAGTCTTGCAGTCGCTACGCATCATTACGGATGGTGCCCACTCCAGAAGCATGGCGTTATCAAAATCGGGCGAGGTAGCAATGTTCTTGATCCAACCGACAACCCAGTTGACAACATGCGGGTGCTGCGCCCCGAGTAATTGGAACAAACTCGGCTGAATATCGATTAGATCTTCAGTAGACACTGCCATCTCGTCAACTTGTTTACGGAAAAACGAACGGAGGTTAGCATTCCAGTCTTTGGTCTGAACGTTTATGCAAGCTTCTAGTAGCCATTTACGGTCGAGCTTGTTTTCTTGTAGCAAGCGGCGAAATAAACTATCCCAGATGTAGACAATGGTTATAGGCCTTTCTTTGTCGGGTTGTACACCATAGCTGGCTGTGTGCAAGTCTGTCTCGTACTCGAAAAGCAGGGGCAGGTCGCGGGTATATGCAATGGCATCATTGCACAGATAATTGATATAGCATTTTCCATTTGCTTCATGGTCGTAGTCATAGGGCCGTGCATGGCATTGCGAAATGCTTCGTGCGAAGAGTTCAGGTAGATAGTTGACAAAGCCTTTTTCTTCCCAGCGACGCAACCTCCCGTATTCTGGCATACTCCAAGCATATTTGCGGCTATCATCGTTCAGGAACTCTGTCAGCCAGGATGGTTTCGACCAATGCAGAATGCCATCCACCAATGCCTCCAACTTTAAATCGTTCAGGTAAAGCATGGGGTTGAACGACTTTAGATCTGCGACCGGTAAGATCGCTACGGCGGATAGCTCGATAATGCAACGCTGTACTTCTGTGCCTTTGTACACACCACGCCATGATTGCCCCCCTTTGCCCTCGACAACTTCAAATGACAACTCACAATAATGCTTTCGGGCTGCTTTAATAGCCTTACGTAATGCCGGGTAGTGAACGCGATTAACGGATTGCAGAAAAGGTAGGAGATCATTTGTACCTCCCTTGTTTATTAGTTCTTGGTAAGCTCGAAGCGTTGCTTCTTCGGCTTCTTTAACATCAATGGCACCGCCATTGCGGCTTTTTGGGATGGCTGTTGCAAGCGCAGCAGTTGTACCCCCTTCCTCGCTGTAGCCCTTGGCTATTTTTTCCTGAATGATCTTTTCCGCCGCTATCCGGCATTGATAAGCAGTATCATAGGTTTTATGCAAGCTTTGCCCTGCAGTGCCTATACGTCCATAAGAAACGGTATAGCTGTTTTCGGCAACAGCGATCTGCCAGAATTTATTGCTCTTATCATCCTTAAGGGTAAAGTAGCGGCTTGTGCTAGCTTCAGGGCTCATAATAGCTTCAATGCGAATCTGAAAGATAGGGCAATCAGTTGATGTGTTGCTCCTGGATGAGTTGTCTGCAACCTGGATCTTGAATCTATGCAATTCGAGGGCACAGTCGCTATCATTTGGACTGAATTACGAAATACGCTGACAATTAAATAATATAAAGCTCTGGTATGGATAGCAACTATCTACACCTAGCCTATATAAAGCAAGTATGCATTAATACTGAACGCCAATTGCCGTGTAATTTTGTATCATTATAATAGATGACAACTGCACTTCCTATTAAGATATCTCCTGCAGTGCTCACCTGGGCTCGGATAAGCATGGGTTATTCTCAGGAACAGGACGAAGAGACATTAGATCAGGTAAAAATTCTATTCATGATTGGAATTACCACCCAACATTTTTTGTGCCGGTAAATCCAATCGCTCCACCAAACTGTTGGTTGAAAAAAGAAGCTTGGCTTTGGTGTAAATAATTTTAAGAAGCGATGGTTAAAATCAAATTGCAGTTACATTAGGTAATGGTAAACCGGTGCATAGTAATGGATTAATACCTGCACCTAATCAGGCTCATTCACCCAAATTTTACACGGATATTGATGGATGCCATCCTCCCCTTATCATCCGCACAGGAAATCTTTATGCTTTGTGTCTCCGCTCGTATCAGCAGACTTTCTCCTGTCGTGGCGGATTTAATAAAATGATCATTCACATACCAATAAACCATTTTCACATCGGGTGCCGCACGGCAGGCAAGGGTTAATTCTTGCGTTTCACGGTCGAGGATCACATACGTGACTCCATTCCGAAGCGACGTAATGCGGGGTGCATCCCCATTGAACAGCCGATTGCATGCCGGATTATGCGGTGGTGATTTCTCATAATGAATGCCCTTCTTATCATACCAGTCCGCAAGCTCTGGTGCTACTTCAGGTATCAGCATCGTCTTATACCCATTCGCCGGAAGGCAGGCTGTACAATAAGAGTAGGATCCATCCCCAGATACCCAGATTTCCTTTAGATGATCACAAGCCTGGGTATTGGAAATTCCGGGTAAATAGTAATCCGTAACAAAATCGGTACAATGCGCGCCTACAGGTAAGCCCGTGGCTTTACATACCAATCGCGTTTCAACCTCTTTTGGTTGCTGCAACCAGTCCTCCCCACAACGTGGATCCAGCGCAGTGAACAGGCGAAACAATAATGGCGTTGCACTGGCAGCTCCGCTTAATGCCGTAGCACCATGCCCATCAAAATTACCCAGCCAAATTCCAACCGTGTATCGCCGGTTATAACCTATGCTCCATCCATCCCGGCGGCTATATGAAGTTCCCGTTTTCCAGGCAATCTTCGGTACCTGCTGGGATCGGTCCGCCATGGAGGGTAAATCCGGACGGGTAAGCTCACTCAGGGTTTGACTAATCATCCAGGTTGCTCCCTTACTTATTATGGGCCATTGGATCGCTGATGTCGTATCGGAATGTTTCGTCCAATGAAGGGGGCGATATATTCCATCTCTTGCAAAGGCACTATACATAGCTGTCAACTCTTCCAATCGAACGGTGCAACCCCCAAGAATAACTGATAAACCCAAATGCTTGCGCTGGGAATAAATAGAACGAAAGCCGCCGAGCATCATACTTTGAAGGAAACGTTGCATGCCAAGACTTTGCAGACATTTTACTGCGGGCACATTCAAGGAATTACGTAAGGCATCCGCAATCGTCACCCGGCCCCGAAATTCCTTGTCATAATTCTCCGGGGCATATCCGCTGAATTGCGCTGGAACATCATTGATGATCATCCCTGGTGTTGCAATACCGGCATCATAAGAAAGACCATAGAGATACGGTTTCAAAGTGCTTCCCGGTGATCGCAAGGCCCGAACCCCATCCACCTCTCCATGATGACTCCTATCTAAAAAATCGGAGGATCCAATACTCACCAATACATCGCCGTTTGTATTATCGACAACAAGAACTGCAGCATTGTGAATATCCTGCAGCTGCAATCCGTTCATATAATTCCGAACGATATCCTCCGCTTTTTTCTGCATTCTGGAATCAATGGTGCTTTGCACCATACTTACGGTAGGTGCCGCAAGATGCAAACGCAGGGCAAGTTGAGGGGCCATTCTGGGAGGTGAGCGACGGGCAGCCGATAAGGGTTCCTTCAATGCATCCGCAATTGATTGTTTGTCAAATAAGGCATCCTGCTCAAAGCGTTTCAGCCATTTATTTCGAACCGCTACAATTTTTGGGTCGTCACGACCCACGACTAGTGATCCCGGACGATTGGGTATCACACTCAAGGCCGTCAATTCTGCTAATGAAAGCTGATCAGGCGATTTGCCGAAATAGATCAGCGAGGCGGCTTTCACCCCCTGAATATTGGAACCGTAAGGGACCAGGTTCAGATATAATTGAAGAATCTCGTTCTTACTATGATGCAACTCCAGTTGAAAAGCCCGGACAATTTCTATGCCTTTATTCCAATAAGTTCGTTTGCGGGGTTCCAGTAATCGAATCACCTGCATACTGATCGTGGAGGCCCCAGAGGTCCTGCGTGCCTGTGTCATATTATACCAGAGGGCACGAACCATAGCCATCGGATTCACCCCCGGATGCTGGTAAAAGTGCCGATCCTCTTTATACACGATGGCCTGTTTAAGCTGGGGTGTCAATTCATTCAACTCCGCTTTGAACCGCCATTGCTGGTCTTTCGTTAGAAACGCATGCAGCACTTCTCCATTCTTGTCTGTAATAAGACCGGCATATTCAACATCCGTTTTTACGGGCCAGATTAAGTCTGTCAGAACAAATAGGGCCAGCAAAATAGCAAGACCTGTAAGAAAGCGTTTGACAGCTTTTTTAAGTCGTCCTTTCTTTTGAATGGTGCTATTCATGGGTAGCGTTCTTCCTGACTGAATGCGTCGTGGGCCTTCATTCATTCACCTGAACAATTCCGGCACCATTGTAAGAGTGAATGGCAGCATTATACATCGCATCGGCCTGCACAGGACCGAGTTTATATTTCCCGGGCGAGACGGCGCGTACCATGTAATAGAAATGACAGACAGTGGTGGTAGCCTTTGTAAAGAGATTGAGACGATCATCTCTGAAATCCAGGTAGTCGGCGGAAGCGGCATCCTTGATCCAGCTCATCTCAGGCAGATCGTTCAGGCGGGTATTCTCAATCTCAAAACCTGCAGGGAGCATATCGGTAATAGCAATATTCTCAACGGTTCCGGTTGAATTTGCCGACTGCAGACTTAATTGTACAATTACAAGGTCGTTCTGGTGGAAAATTGTGCCGTTAATGGGTTTACCTGTCCGGTCAAAATACTTCCTACGGACTTCTATGTATTTATCCTCTTGTTTATAACTGCCATCCGCAGTGATTCCACTGCTTTCCCAATAATAATACATCGGACCGCCTCCGCTAACCCGGATATCTGCCGCACCACCAGATTTTTTCAGATCCATTTGAAATGGTGCCCCTGTGGTAGTGCCAATTGATTTACCTGCAACAAGCACATTTGCACTAGCCCTTGAAAGGGAGGTGCGTTTAGCCAGCTTCCCAAGTGCGAGATAACCCCATACCGCCTCCTGGGTATTAAGGACCTGCTGTTGCATACTGAAACCAAGATTTCTGGCCAGTTCCGGTATCTGGGCATTGCTCGGATCGGCATCCAGCAAAGCTGCCAGGGAAATACCCTGGTCACGAACATAAGAATAAAAAGAACCACCATTTTCAGAAGCGGCCCGTTCATTACCGAAGGTGGGTGGCAAAACTTGCTTGCCAGTTGCACTTTGACCAGCCAGGGTGTACGATGCAGCCAGCAGATAGCGGCTATCTGTAGCAAGTTGTTCCGAATTGCCTTTGTAATAGTTCATCGTTGCCAACTGTGGCTGCCCTGCCAATGCCAGTACATACAGACTGTAGGCAATTTCTTTCGCCGTAATTACCCGGTGCTGACCATTATTGTAAAATAAGGTGGTGGTTTCCCGTTTCTGCAGCCGCACCAAAAGGTATTTAAACAGATTCCGTAAGGTTTCGTCATTAACCGCATAACCTGCTTTGCGTGCCTCCATCAGGAAATGCGCCCCATATACCGATCCCCACCAACTTACGGATCCGTCGCCTTCGCTTGGCCAATAGCTCAGGCCACCTTCCGGGAGCTGCATGGATTGCAGTTTATTGATAGCCTGTTGCACATTGTAGGTGGTATTTAATGGTGTTTCACTGCTACCAGATGCACGTACGAGATCGGCATAATAAAGTTGCGGGAATGCTGTCGAGATCGTTTGTTCTACACAGCCATAAGGATATTGAACGAGATACCCCAATTGCTTGGAATAGGGAAGTAATGGGGAGTTTCCCACGATCAATTTACCGGTAGCGCTGCTAGAAATGAAATTAGCTGGAATACGCACAGTTGTTGAACTGCCGGAGGCTATGGTGCCACTGCCACTCAACTTCTGAAGGGAGGATGGTGGGCGGATTCCGATTTCAGTTTCATCGCTGAAGCTTTCATTCAGTGCAATGACTTTAACCAATACCTTGCCCTTACCTATAGCTGGTTGTGCAGTGATATTGAATACCACCCTGGATTCGTGACCTGAGGGGATACTAATGCGTTGCGAAGTTGAACCGTTTACCAGAATAGGGCCTTCAGTGTTAATGGAGACCAGTGCTTCTGCCGCTTTGGTGGTGGTATTGCTAAGTGTTACCGGCACTTTCACTTCATCTCCCGGGCTTAATACCCGGGGAAGACCTGCAGAAATTACAATCGGATCAGCAACTTTCATATGCTGGTCCGTTCCGGCAAATGCTTTGCCCTTCCAGGCAGCAGCCATCACACGCAGGTCCCCTGAAAATTGGGGTACATTAACCGGATAGCGAACTATGCCCGAACCATCGGCCTGCAGGATTCCACTCCAAAATGAAACCAGACGGGCACGGTTAACAAACATGGGATTGACCCGCATATTTTCTGATTCTCCGGAGCCATCACCACCCGTGCTGCTGCGCACTCCCTTTAACTCAGGCAACAATAACGGGTACAAATCAAATGCAGCTGTCGTCAGTGCTACTTTCTGGTAGAAGTATCCATAAGGATCCGGGGTCTTATAATTCTTTACCTGCAGGATGCCCTCGTCAACGGCCGCAATGGTTACAAAGGCGCCGGGAGCTGTTTTGACAGTTATGACCTGCTTCGTCTTTGACCGCGAAGCCGCAGCCATCTTCACATTTAATGGTAAATGGTTTGCTGGATTGCTCACGGATATGGATTGGAATCCATGGGCGACGGTTAAGGGAATCTCTGTACCATCCATCGGACGGAACAGTGTAGCGGTTACATAGACATTGGGAACAGCTCCTTCATCCGCCCGGATGGTCAGCGAGGCGGATTTTTGATTGGTATTCAGGTAATAATATTTCTGGATGTGGTCGCGTTCCAATGTCACCAGCATCCGTCCCTCAAATGGGGTTGTAAACAGTAATTTGATGGGCTCTCCGGTCCGATATTGTGCTTTGTCCGCCTGAATATCTACCTGACCTTCTGTATTGATAGCAAAGGAGGTAAACCGGGAATCACCCATTCCCCAGGCATAGAAGGTTTTGCTGACATAATTATCACTGCCTTCACTGGAAATCCGGAATTCATAATCCCCGCTTTCAATGGGTGTGAAGCTGAAAGTGGTACTATTCCCGTTCAAAATGATATCCTCCTGCTTGAGGGTTTTTTCCTGGCTTTTGGAAATATACCGGTAGCTACCACCGCTTTCTTCCAGGACATTGTTCCATTCATGCCGGAGCACAGTAACTGAGGCGTTCACGCCATTTGCCTTTTTTCCATCTTTGTCCAGCGCAACCAATTGAATTTTCAGCGGTTGTCTGGTATTAACATAATCATCTCCTTTTTTTACGCCGATATAGGCATCCTGAGTATATGCTTTGAAGTGTGCATACCGGTGAATGGGACGTCCTGTCTCATCAAAAACAGTTGCGGATACGGTTCCCTGAAGGATTCCGGCTTCTGCGTAATCCTCTTTTAAATCAAAATTATCTGTAGCATGCCCGTCCGTACCTGTTGTGCCCGTATGCTGGTCACTGGTGAATTCAAATTCGGAGGAAGTTCTAAAATTGTACCCCTTATAGGCATCGTTGCTGAATGTTTCTTTCTTTAAGTTTAATTCCGATTGGTAGTTACGTCCGGCAGCAGGTGTGCCGAACAAATTGTCGGCCTGAATGGCAGCAACTATTTTTTCACCAGGTTTGTATTCCGTTTTGTCAAGTTGCAGGCTCGCCTTCATGCGATCCGGAAGAAAGTCTTCCACACTCACGTCGTAACTGTTCAGCAAAACCTCGCTACCACTGAATACCTGTAGGGTGTAGGTTCCGGTAGAGGCTGCTGGCGGAATGGGGAAGGACAGATCACAGCCACCGTCTTTCTGCGTCAAAATTCGCTGAGCGGAGAGCTCACGGCCATTAGGCATCAGGAGCCTCAGATTAAGTGGAACAGGGGCAGGTGTTTTCCAGCTTTCATCCCGCAAAACGACCCCTATATGGGCGGTTTCCCCGGGTCGGTATAAATTTCGTTCCGCATAGATCCAGGCATTCATTCCGGTACCGTTGGGTTGCCGTCCATCCAATTCAAATCGCGATGTTTCCACCCTGCTGTTTTTCAACCATACAAAAGAGAAATCATCCCCACTGCGAGCCGTCACCATACCCACATGCATGCCGGGTACTCCTCTTGAAATATGTTCGAAAACAACCACTCCCTCCGAATTGGTGCGACCGGTATATAATTTCTGGTTACTACGGCTGATAATGGAAATGTCGGCCCCGGATACTGGGCGGGCATACCGGATCGAGTTTGCAAAAACATAAATCTTATCAGCCTCTTCCTTAACGATCAGTCCGATGTCGGAAAGACAAAGTACTTTATGTTCCTCCATCCAATTGCTCTCAGGATTGGAAACTGTCACAATATAGACCCCGCTGTAGCCTTTGAGGCGGTCCTTAAAGTCAAGATGCAGTAAACGAGAAGAATTCAATTTCGGCAGCTTGTCAGTACTGTAACGTTGGTTAAAGACCGTATCAGTCATCTCCTCACGACCATGATAATCGTAGCCACCACCTTCTTCAATACCCTCTTCATCATCATAATTACCATTAGAGCGAAGGTTGTGCAGGATATTATTCTCATAGACTTTAGTGACAGTCACCTGAACAGCAGGAACACCAACGAGCCGGAGTTCAAGATTCCGAAAACCTTTACTGGATAAATACAGGCCTTTTTCATTGGTAAAGCTGATGGATGGGGCTGGTTTTGGAAATACAATCTGTTCGGAATAGTTCTTTTTCATTCGGCCGCCAAAGCTTCCGGTTAGGGTTTCGGCAATGGTTAACTGATAGGTATCTTCTGCCTTCATAGCATCGCTTCGGATCATGAAGCCTCCATCTACCGCTTCAACTTCGTAGGTAGTGGCAGGTTCAAGCGTGATAAAGCCTTTCAGTGTTTCTTCCTGTACAGGTTGGCTGGTATGCACAAAGACGGATGCGCTGGTGCCATCATGAGTCGGTTCCAGGCCGCTTATCTCCAACTTCATCCTTGATGGCGCGACGATTTTAAACAGGGTATCCCGACTTGCCGCCTGGTGGCCAGTAGCCAGAACAGACCCTTTCGCGATTGCGACGTCCAGTTTTTCTTCTTCGTCTTTTTCCGAAAGTGGGGCAAATTGAACAGACAGTATTTTGCCGTTCCCAGTACTTATAGTATTGAAATGAATTGGATTGCCGCGGTTCCGTAGGCTTAGCCTGCTGGCTGCAGAACTAAGGTATACCTCATAATTGAAATTGATATCGAGTTGGGTCTGAACGGCACCGCCATCCTGGCCTCGGGTATAACCAATATGGGTATCCTCAACTCTAAGCCAAGGCGTATGAAATTGTATGGTTTTATCCGTTGAAAGGTGTAGGCCTTTCTTAGCATGTTTGAGCAGTGCTGGATTGAGGGTAGCCGTATATTCTGTTCCGGGATCAAAGCCATTTACGGGGGAGAAAACCAGTTCTGTAGCGCTATTCCAGCGAAAAGAGCCAGCTACGACCGGCGAAAATTCAATATAATGGGTGGAATCTTCCCAGGCACTTTGCAGGCCATCTGCCTCCAATGGTGTATTGAAGTTGAATGTTAGATTTTGCCGCTCCGCTATTTCGGTAGGGAAGTTTTCTTTCAGCAATTTTACCTCGTTGCGGTGACCACAGGAAGTAAGGAAAATGTCTGCTATCAGCACGACAACCAGCCAACATTTGGGTTTCATAAAAAAGAACTGCTACGAATTTAACGCAGCTAGGCATCGATTGCATATGTCATCTGAAAAATATTTTTTGTTCGTTATTTTCGGCCCGTAAGGACGATTTATCGCTTATATGCCGAGTCTTTTAGGCTTGCCAGTATGGCTCGAAAATTCAATTGTGATTAATTATCCATGGGAAGTATCACCTGCGGTGAATTACCGTTTTCCATTCCAGATTAGCATGGCTACCGGGACAGAAGCAGATATGCCTGAAGCCAGATTCAGCAGCATCGATAGCAGTTGGGCACCAGCATGGTTATTATCAATAGGCTTAGTGAGCGTTAAAGCGTTTTTTTTATGAGATAACTTACAGATAAAAGGGCCAAACATTTTTAAAAGCCAAAACTTAAAAGCGGGAAAATTTGAATAAAAGTATTTTTTAAATAGAGTTAATGAAAGCTTGATCCACTGCAGGTAACTAGTACGAGTACATCGATGAATATATTCACTAAATAAAGCTTCGTTTGAATTATATGAAATTATTTAATAGAAATTGGATCACTCTATTAACCGATCATTAAAAAATTGTGGATTTAATAATCTTAAAAGAGCAAATACCATTTATATTTGCACTCCTTAAATTTTCATAATCTGATTTTGTTATATGTAGGGCATTTTATCCCGTAAGTAACAGGATTAGATTGCTTGTTAATTAGGTTAAAAATATTTTTATTCAAAATTTCTATATGCATCGTCGACTGGCCTTTTTGATCCTTTTACCATCTATTTTAGGTTTTAATGCCATTTCCCAAACCACTTTTCCCTGCAGAGAATATGTTACCAGACAAATTATCAATACGGGTACAACCACTGCCACAACGGAATTAGGATATGTTTACCGGGATAAGACAACCGGTAATAGTCTAATCGTTCCCATTGATACATTTTCAACCATACCCATCAATGGATTGGCTTATTACAATGGTCAATTGTATGCCTGGTTGCAATATAGTTCTTCAAGTACCGGTACGGGTGGACAAGCCATTTTAAAATTGAATCCGAATCTCAATGGAACGCCATCTTCAACTACTATCAATACATCCAATAGTGCGGTAATTAATGCCGCCTCGATTGATCCGGCCACTGGTATTTACTATGGAGCCAGCGTAAGTAACAGTACAAGCACGACATTTATTATTAACCGTGTAAACGTAAGTGGCGCGACACCAACAGCCCTTAATGATTTGACAGTGACATTGCCTTCCGGAGTAACTGTTCCAGGTGCGGCCGTTGGTGATATTGCCGTCGTAGGGAACGAAATGTACTGTTATCTCAATTCTACTGGCCTGATGAAATATGCGATTCCTTCTTCCTCCACAAATGCGGTCACCTGTACCATGGTTGGTCCTAATACATCAGGGACCTCCAATAATAGAACCGTTGGGTCCGCATATTGGATTTCAGCTGATCCTGGTTTTCTTTATGGTTTTGGATCTGCCGCTGCATCATCCCCACCGGCTCAGGACCGGATTCTAAAAATTGACACACTCACTGGGGCCGTTACAGAATTAACGGGGGGAGGATCTACCACCTCACAATCCGATGGAGCAGGATGCTCTTCCGGAAATTTTACAAATCCCTTATTGCCGGATCTCTCCGGAAATGTATTCAATGATGTCAATGGATTAAGCAATTCAAACCTTGTGGATGGTATTGGAATCGGTTCACCATCAGGTACCAAACTCTATGCAAATCTGGTAAATGCTTTAGGTAATGTAGTGGATACCGTTGCCATTAATGCTGATGGCACTTACACCTTTGCGGATGCCCCTGCGGGTACGCTGACTGTACAGATCAGTACCACTAAAGGAACCATCGGTAGTGCCGCACCAGCTGTAGCGCTTCCGGCAGGATGGGTCAATACTGGTGATGTAATCGGAACCGGTGCAGGAAGTGCAGCCACCCCAGGAATCAGTGGACCTATTACTGTTGTCGCTGCAACCGGATTAGGAACTGCCAGCGATATTACCAATATCAATTTTGGGATCGAACAGCCACCGACAGCCGGCTCCGGCGTGAATAGTGCATTGAATCCAGGAGGAACGATCCAGGTTACAGTACCCCCCAATACTTTTACAAATACCACCCTTAGTTCGGATCCAAGTCCGGGTGGCGTAACGGCGATCCGGATCACAGCATTCCCGACAGGAGCAACCAGCATTGTGATCGGAGGAACAAACTATACGACTCTGGCTGCAATTACTGCCGCTTACCCGAATGGCATCCCTACCGATGCAAGTGGTAATCCGACTCCCGTGATCACAGTAGATCCTACAGCGAACGGAACAACAAGTGTAACGATTCCTTTTGTGACCATTGATGCTGCAGGATTCCCAAGTAGCAATACCGGAACTGCCGTTCTGAACTTAAGTGCAGTGAGTATCTCCGGGAATGTTTTTGACGATGCCAATGGTCTGACCGGTACCCCCCTGAATACCGTTGATGGAACAGGCACTAATGCGGGCGGATTGAATGCGGTGCTTATCAATACAACAACGGGCTTAGTTGTGGCGACAGTGCCTGTAGGAGCAGGTGGGACCTTTACATTCCCGGATCAACAGAATGGAAATTATAGTGTCCAAATTACAACGGCTACCGCAACCATTGGAAATACCCCGCCGGCAGTAACACTTCCAAGTGGCTGGGTATCGACGGGTGAAAATAATTGTATAACAACAGCTGGCTGCACAGGTAATGATGGTACGGTAAATGGTATTCTTCCCTTAGGGAATGTCACCAGCAGCATCACCCAGGCCAATTTTGGAATCGAGCAGCCTCCAGTATCGGTAGTCCAGGCCTATACAATCGCAAACCCGACTAAAAATACATTTCTGACCTTGAACGGTACTGGTACCGGCAGTGGAAATAGCCCAGGGCCATTGCAAGGTTCTGATCCAGAGGATATGTCGGTTACCGGTAGCCTCTCGGGTAAAACCATAGCCATCACCTCTTTACCAACTAATGGTCAATTGTGGTATAATGGCGCGCAGATTACCGCAATTGGTAACATCGCAAATTATAATCCCGCCCTTTTGCAATTCAAATTTACCGGCAGTGGCTATAAAACGACTTCATTCGGATATAGCTATATCGATCAGGCCGGAAATGCAAGCACACCTTCAACCTATAGCCTTAACTGGAGCATTAACCTGCCTGTTAATCTTATAAAATTTACCGGTAGTTCTAATAATTGTATCACCACCCTAAACTGGGAAACCGCACAGGAAATTGGCTTGGACCAATTTGTGATCGAACGCAGCCTGGATGGTAAATCATTCGAACCAATCGAAAACAGGCTTGCTTCTGGCACTAATAAGCTAGGTGCGGTATATCAATATAAGTGCAGCCAGACTACTGAGCAGACCTATTATCGCCTGAAGATGGAAGATTTGGGAGGCGCATTTGTCTATAGCTGGACGCTTGTGGTACAAGGTCAATGTATGCCAGGTATGATCACGGTCTTTCCGAATCCGGTTGCTAATCGTTTGAATATTTGGGGACTTAATGTTGCCGACAAGGTGACGATTTATAATGCGCAGGGGCAATTAGTATTCAGTGGTTTTGCTGCAGGGACTGAAATAGGTATTGGATTTGAGACGTATCCATCCGGATTATATGAAGTGATCGTACAAAGAGGGGCGGTTCTGGTCACCAAATCAAGGATTGTTAAAGAATAGAAATTGATTAGCTCATCCTGATGGTTCTTTACCGTCAGGATGAATCTTTTGACGCTGCTTTATCCGCTGATTATTCACAGGGACCATTCACAACGACCATTCACAGCGACTTTGTCATTCCCGAAGGGAATCCGTTTTATTGCAGCGACCGTCCACAGCAACAATCCACAGCAACAATCCACAGCAACCTTCCACAGCGACTTTGTCATTCCCGGAGGGAATCCGTTTTATTGCAGCAACCGTCCACAGCAACAATCCACAGCAACCTTCCACAGCGACTTTGTCATTCCCGGAGGGAATCCGTTTTGTTGCAGCAACCGTCCACAGCAACAATCCACAGCAACAATCCACAGCAACCGTCCACAGCAACCGTCCACAGCAACCGTCCACAGCAACCTTCCACAGCGACTTTGTCATTCCCGAAGGGAATCTGTTTTATTTCCCATCTCAAATTTTACCTACCTAAATCCTGCCCTATTATCATTTTTCCACCGCTCTTTTACTTCGTCAATTTGTAGTTGACATGGTGGCCAATTACCGATTATTTCAAGATTAAAAAATTTCCATTCAGGGTTGCATGAAGTAATTAAATCAATTTTCTCTTCCCTTGTAAAACATTTGATTTCATTCTCGCGGTGGATAGCATTTAAAATATATTTCGTGGATTCGTACCACACTAAATTGTAAGCAAAATATTGGGAGGTGAATTTGCTACCTGCACCTATATAATGTTCGATTAAGCGATATGGCAGATTATTGGTTACTCCAGTATACAACACGGTTTTTCTCCAATTTGTCAGTATATAGGTATGGAAGATTGGATTGTTCATGCTGAAAATTCAGCAGGTTTCATGAATTTTAAATTGGATTATTGACAAAACTGTCTTTGAGTAGGACGATTTTACACAATTATAATTATGATCAAAACAGAATTCTGAATAAATGACTAATCTGCTGTGGACAGTTGCTATGGACGTTAGCAGTTACAAAACGGATTCCCTTCGGGAATGACAAAGTTGCTGTGGGCGGATGCTGTGGACAGTTGCTATGGACGTTAGCAGTTACAAAAGGATTCCCTTCGGGAATGACAAAGTTGCTGTGGGCGGTTGCTGTGGACAGTTGCTATATAAGGTAGATGCATACAGTCGCTGTGAAGGGCGGCGGCACGACAACGGATTCCCTCCGGGAATGACAAAGTTGGGATCAGCTAACGCAGATTGCTATTGTACAGGCTCTCTCAGGAGAACGTAACTTTAATGGTCAAATACAGCTCCTGAAATAGGTTTCATAGCTGTATTACTTTCCCCATGTCCGAACATCTGAATATCCCTCTGGAAACCCTGGAGGATCCTCAATCCAGCCTCACACTGGATCAGGTATTGGAAGCATTACCCGGGGTCATACCTCATTCGTTGAAATTCCATGACCACCGGCTTGAGCTGGACGTTGATGATGCCCAGGAACGACTTCCCGAAATCATAACCGCTATCCGGAGTACAGGTGGGAAGGTCCCTACACAACGGAAACAATTTCCGGTCACAGGCATGAGTTGCGCCTCTTGCGCCTCCAGTATTCAGAGTACCCTCAACTTCCACAATGGAGTCGTTCTTGCCAATGTGAATTATGCCAATGCCAGGGCCCAGGTGGAATATGTTGAGGGTATGACCAACCCGGAAGAATTGCGAAAATCGATCCAGGAAATTGGCTTTGACCTATTGACTAAAAAAGAGGAATCCACGAGCGAAAACCTGGAATCCCTGCAAAAGGAACATACACGGTCCCTCCGTCTGAAAACCGGAATGGCGGCCCTGTTTTCCATTCCACTGCTGATCATTGGAATGTTCTTCATGTCATTGCCCTACGGCAATTTTATTATGTGGGCTTTGGCGACTCCCGTAGTTATGATAGCCGGTGCTCCATTCTTTATAAATGCCTGGAAACAGGGTCGGCATGGCCATATGAATATGGATACACTGGTCGCCATGAGTACCGGCATTGCCTATCTCTTTAGTGTCTTTAATACCTTATTCCCAAATTATTGGCGATCCCGTGGAATTCAGGCCCATGTCTATTTTGAGGCGTCTGCTGTTGTGATCTTCTTCATTCTCTTGGGAAAAGTGCTTGAGGATCGCGCCAAGTCAAATACATCCTCCGCCATCAAAAAACTCATGGGCCTGCAAGTGGGCACAGTGACCCTGATACAGCCTGGAGGGCAATATCAGGAACTGCCTGTCGATGCGGTGATGCCCGGCGACCAGATCCTCATCCGCCCGGGAGAACGATTCCTGGTTGATGGTACTGTGATCAGCGGGAGTTCCTATGTCGATGAAAGTATGCTGAGCGGTGAAGTGATGCCCCTGCTGAAAGAACCGGGTGACAAGCTCTATAGCGGAACCATCAATCAACAGGGCAGCCTGCAGTTGACAGCAGAAAAGGTGGGCGCTGATACCGTCCTGGCCCATATCATCCGGGCTGTCCAGGATGCCCAGGCTTCGAAAGCGCCGGTGCAGCAATTAGTGGACAAGATCGCCGGGATATTTGTTCCGGTAGTCCTCGTCCTGGCCGTTATCACCTTTAATGTCTGGATACTTTGGGGCGGGGATCAGGGGATTTCACATGGGCTGATGGCGATGGTGACGGTCCTGGTCATTGCCTGTCCCTGCGCACTCGGCCTTGCTACGCCAACCGCAATCATGGTGGGTATGGGACGCGGGGCAACAAATGGAATCCTGATCAAGGATGCTGAAAGTTTGGAGCGGAGCTGTAAGATCGATACAATTGTCTTTGATAAGACCGGAACTATTACCGAAGGGAAGCCCCGCTTAATCGATATACATTGGGAGGAAGGTATGGACACCCAGGCCTTAGGAGCCATCCTCTATGGTTTGGAACAAGCATCCGAACACCCCCTCGCCAAAGCCATTGTTCAGTATTATGAAAAAGCAGGCATACAGGCAGCAAGCCTTGAACAATTTCAAAATCATCCGGGCCTGGGAGTACTTGGAAACTACCAGGGTAATCAGTACATCGCCGGAAATCAGGCTGCATTGGAGGCTCAAAAGGTGAGTATCCCGGAGTTGTGGTTGACAATTGCCAGATCCTGGCAGGAGGATGCCAGAACGCTCATCTGGTTTGCAAAGGATCAGGAACTTTGTGCGCTGATAGCGATTGCAGATAGTATAAAGACAGGATCCAGGGAAGCCATCCGAAAACTGGAAGCACTTGGCATCACAAGCTACATACTCAGTGGTGATTCGGAAAAGACAGTCAAAGCAGTTGCGGAGCAAATGGGAATCCGCGAATACCGCTCCCAGCTTCGGCCTGAGGATAAAGCGAAAGTGATCCAGGACTTGCAAGCCGCTGGCCATATTGTTGGTATGGCCGGGGATGGTATCAATGACAGCCAGGCTCTTGCAAGAGCTAATATCAGCATTGCCATGGGCCATGGATCCGATATTGCGATGGATGTAGCGGGAATGACCCTGATCTCCTCGGACCTAAATAGCATACCAAAGGCGATCCGCCTTTCAGCTAAAACGGTTCAGGTGATCCGACAAAATCTATTCTGGGCCTTTATCTATAACCTGATTGGAATTCCACTGGCTGCGGGAATCCTGTATCCGGTTAACGGATTTTTATTGAATCCGATGATTGCCGGAGCAGCAATGGCATTAAGTAGTGTAAGTGTGGTCAGCAATAGCTTAAGACTCCGTTGGGTTAAATTGTGAATTGAAGCGAATAGTAAACTACATGAAATCCTTCCTCGTTCATTTACGGTACGCACTTCTAATTGGTATTTTTTTATGGCCAGATAACTCAAGTGCAAGAATAATCCCGGTCATTCATTCTATTAGTGAAGTAAAGAATGATACAGTTAGAAATGAGATGTCTATTCTGTTGCGATCCTTTGGCAAACCTGACAATCCGGAGATGGATGATGATACATTGAAGCCCTACCGCTTGCGTAAAAAATATAGAAAAGGGGACCAAATCATTTGTTTAAAAGGTAAATCCGGGGACTGGACTATTGAGTTTTCTTCACAAATAACGAATTTCCAAAAAGAGGGTAGACTATTCTATTTTGATATTCGGATTGAACCAGAGTTTATAAAGAATTTCTACTTTTATCACGGACAATCAGGATGGCGTTGCGATACTACAATTCCTGAACGTGTAGGCACTGTCTTTGCGAATGAATTCAGTTCTATTTATACTGGCAAAATTGAAATGGCGGCATATTTGTCCACTGATTGCAAGAGAAGATATTTGGTGATCCAATCTTTAAATGATTTAGGTCAAAACAAAATGCTTATCCTGGCTTATTATATGCTTACGAATGATTTGATTTTAATACAGGACATCCGGAATAACAAATTCTAGTGAGTGATTGCAATTACCCCCAACCCGTAAGTTACAATAGTAACTTTGCTTAGTAAACAACCAGTAACATGTCAATCCTTAAGTTCAAGACAAATATCAATTGCGGCAATTGCATCAAGGCGATTACCCCGCATTTTAATAAACTGAGTGCCATTCATTCCTGGAAAGTGGATACGGAGAACCCCGAAAAAATCCTGGAAGTGGATACAGATGAATTAAGTGCAGAACAATTGCTGAAAACCATTGAGAAAGCTGGATTTAAAGCCGAAAGCCTGAATTAATTCAGACCATAGCCATTGATGATGGCTGGGATAGGCAATTACATTAGATAACCCGGAGGACTAAAGGCCTGGGCTCGTCTGATGTGCCTATTTTATTTTGTATGCCTAGCTGAGATGACTGAAACAATGAAGTATATAATGCAAACGCAATTCTCATCACCCTAAAAGGGACATGACAGAATATAATTGCCTTTGATCCACTGTCTCACTCACAATTGAAGGATCTACCCGGCAGATCAGGATGGATTAAATTCTCCGGATATCGGCCCCCAATGCATTGAGGCGTTCATCGATCCGTTCATAACCCCGGTCAATCTGGTCGATATTCTGTATAGTACTCTTGCCACGTGCTGAAAGGGCTGCGATCAGCAGAGCCACACCGGCACGAATATCCGGAGAGACCATAGTAATTCCTCTCAATGGATGACTATGATCCAACCCGATCACAACAGCCCGGTGCGGATCGCATAGCACGATCTGAGCACCCATCTCAATGAGCTTATCCACGAAGAACAGCCGGCTTTCAAACATTTTCTGATGCACCAGCACCGTGCCTTTAGCCTGTGCCGCTACAACCAAGACAATACTTAGCAGATCCGGGGTAAAGCCTGGCCAGGGATGATCATAGATCGTGAGCACAGAACCATCAATAAACGTCTGAATGGCATACTGGGCCTGGTGTGGAATGTAAATATCATCTCCCTGGATCTCGAGTTGAATTCCCAGACGACGAAAAGTTTCAGGGATCACGCCCAGGTGAGCCACATCGGTATCGCGGATTGTGATTCCGGAACCAGCCATAGCTGCAAGTCCGATAAACGAACCCACCTCGATCATATCGGCCAGTAAACGATGAGCGGCTCCATGAAGCTCACTAACCCCTTCGATATACAGGCAATTGGACCCAATGCCGGTGATCTTTGCCCCCATAGCATTCAGGAGTTTACATAGCTGTTGGACATATGGTTCGCAGGCTGCATTATATAGGGTGGTCAATCCTTCTGCCATCACAGCAGCCATCAGGATATTTGCAGTGCCCGTAACAGAAGGTTCATCCAATACGATATAGGCGCCTTTCAGTTGATCCGTACTTAGCTGAAAGAGGAATTGTTCTTCATCATAACTAAATTGAACCCCAAGACCTTCAAAGCCCCGCATGTGGGTATCCAATCGTCTCCGTCCGATCTTATCCCCACCAGGCTGGGGGATCTGGGCCTTGCGAAAACGAGCCAGCATAGGGCCTGCCACCATAACGGAACCGCGCATACGACCGCTTTTGTGCTTAAATGTTTGTCCGGAGAAATATTCCGTATTGATGGTGTCCGCCTGTAAAATGACGGTACCTGGAGCGGGCCGTTGGACCATCACGCCCATATCAGAAAGCAGTTCGAGCAGTAGATTGACATCAATGATGTCGGGTACATTGGTATAGGTAATGGCTTCACGGGTCAGCAGGGCAGCGCAGAGCACCTGAAGGGCCTCATTTTTGGCCCCTTGTGGCCGGATTTCTCCCTGGAGTGGCTTTCCGCCACGGATCTCGAATGCGCTCATAGAAGTAATAAAGGCCACAAAATAATAACACCACGTCGAAGCGTGGTGTTATTTAAAAAATGAAGTTCCGGAAAGGGCTTATTGCATACTCCCTTTATTTTTGTTCTTGAATTTTCGGTTCTTGTTATAATTATTCCCAGGTCCATTATTTCCGGATTGGAAATTGCGGTTCTGGCCTCCTTTGTTTTTCTTTTTAGCAAAAGTGGTATTGCCGTTTGGCCGGGTATCCAGGGTCACTTTAAAACCTCCAGCTGGTTCATACAAAAGGGCACCGGCAGTCATATGCGACAATTCCTGACGGATCATATCATCCTGCACCGGTTCCTTATGCCAGTTGGCATAAGCCAGTTTCATGAAGTAGGCAATATGTTGGGTAAAGCCTTCTTTCTTATCGCTATTCGGTTCGGCAACTGCTTTGTCCAAAACCTGTTCAATATTACCGCCCAGGTGTCTGTGACGGATCTTACGGGCGGGATAAGGAAGAACTTGCGGTTTTTTGCGGATCTCCTCAGCGGTGGGAGCCGGGTAGGGTGCATTCACCTCCAGTTTGAAATCCGTCATCTGGTATAGATGGTCCCAAAGTTTATGGCGGTAATCCTCAATTTGTTTGAGGTGTGGGTTCAGAATGGCCATGATTTCAATGATCGCCTCGGCATTCTTCAGGCGTTTTTCAGGGTCTTCTATAGTTAGCAGATATTCTGCCATGCTTTGCACATTGCGGCCATACTCAGGCATCAGCATCTGTGTGCGGGTAGTATTATACTCCATCTAAAATTTTAAATTCGTCAAGAAATCAATGCACCAGGATCAAAGTGTAATTATTCTGTTGGACCTAGAAATTCGTCACGAACAGGATTGGTGCAGGTTCAAAAATAAACAATTATTGATGAATGGTGGTGCTAGGGTATTTTGTTGCGTCTGAAAGATCTTGTAAAACTTAGTAATAACTTAGAAGTTTTTCTGATGATTAGACGGTAAGGAATTGTACTAGCCCTTCAGCAAAGTAGCTCGTTGTGGCTAGACCCCGTCTAGTCACAACTGGTCTTGCAATCCCCCGATTGCGGAGAAGATTTATAAGCTTAAAATGAGCATAACTCAGCCATCAGGGGATGGCAAGGCCAGCAGTTCTTAGACGGGGTCTAAGAACAACTTCTACTATTATTACGGTTGTTCAATTCGAAGGTGGATTTTAAAATAAAGCTTTACCACTTCACATTAACCCCCAGCAACCAATTAAATCCAGCCTGAGGAAAATAGAAATTCTGCGTATTCAGTGCCGCCGCATATATATAGCTATAAGTGTACCCATTGCTCTCATATTGCTTGTTCAGAACATTATTCAGAAGCAGGCTAAAACCGATTTCCCGGAAGACTTTCGTGACAAAATGATACCGGATCCGGATATCACATAATCCATAGTCTTTCAAACTTCGTCCGGCATCGCTGGTATTATCCAGGTATTGCATCCCCACATATTTTCCAAGAAATTCTAGCTCCAGGGCCTTTAATGGTTTGGAGTATCTAAAAGGTTTTAGTTGAATGGAACCAGCCGCAATCCAATCCGGAGAGAAGGCAATATCCGTATGCTCATGCTGGATCGTCTTTTGCGTATTATCATCATAATTGTCGATGTATTCCGTAAACGCCTTGATCTTATTCTGGGAATAGGTGGCATTTGCACCTAAGCTTAGCCATTCATTGACCTTATAACCAGCCTGTGCCTCCAATCCGGCACGATAAGATTGAGGGACATTGGTCCGGGTATAGGCACCCACATCATTGATCTTTCCGGTTAGTACCAACTGATCCTTATAATTCATGAAGAAACCATTCAGGGAAAGGTTTAATCCGGACCGATTGAGTTCATAACCGGCTTCCAGGTCCGTTAAGCGTTCGGGTTTCGGCAGGTCATTGAGCGAGGCCTCAAAATCATCCCGGTTGGGCTCTTTATGGGCGATAGCAATGGAAGCATACAGTTTTTCACGGAGGGTGGCCGTATTGCGGAAGGAATAATTAATACCCAATTTGGGATTAAAGAAGTTATAGTTCACAGCAGGTTTGAGATCCGGATTGGCTTCAAAACCATTCATGAAATAACCGATATTCCGGAATTGCAGGTCAGTATAAAGCCATAAATTGGTATACAACTGCTGCTCCCATTTGGCATAAAGATTGAAGTCATTCTTTTGGGCATCCACCTTATACCATTCATAATTTTCAGGTACTCCGTATTGAGCCCAAACAACGTTGCCATAATGGCTACCCGTGTATTGACTCCATCCCCCACCAAAGTTCAGATGAGTTCCCTTAGCAGGTGTCCATAACAGGGAGTAAACGGCACCATAGTTATAATTATCCAGCCAGAGCCGGCGGATCAGATCGGTAGTGTGGATCGTATCCCCAGGTCCGGGATTAAAGTCCGGCAAACCATAGGCGCTGAAGTTTTGCTGTGGTTTATATTCTTCATAATAGCCAATGCCCCGGGTCAGGAAGAGGCCCAAATGAGCGCTAAGATTAGGATGAAAAATATGGTCGACAAAAACCTGGTAATAGTTTTGCTTGTAGTTATCCGTCTGATTATTGTAGGTGAAATAATTGTAGGTCCTGGGATTCGAGCCGAACAGATTTTGGGAATCTTTGGTCGTATAGTAAAGGCTACCGACATTATTCGCATAGTGGGCAGCCAAGGCAGAATCAGGGCCATATAGTTTTTCGCCAGGCACACCATTCCAGGCCTGATAGGTTGTTTCAGTCCCCATTAAGACCATGGCTTTGATAGTGGTCTTTTTACCGGCCTTCCACAAAACGCCGACCTGTAGGGCATTCAGATTGGAGCTGGCCCGGTCGATATATCCATCCGATGTGACATGAGAAACCCGAAAATCCAGGGCTATCTGATTGGAGATCAAGCCGGTTCCTGCACTCAGGGTGTACTTCTGGGTATTAAAAGAGCCGTATGATATACCAATAGCTGCATGGGCTTGGTCCGGAATATCGAGGTTGGCAATGCTCAGGGTTCCCCCAAAGGCACCGGCACCATTGGTGGAGGTCCCCACCCCGCGCTGAATTTGCAGGGAGGAAGTAGAGGAGGCCAGGTCGGGGAGGTCAACAAAATAAGTGCCGCTACTTTCCGCATCATTGACGGCGATTCCGTTTAGCGTTGTATTGATCCGGGTGGCATCGGAGCCTCGAATGCGGATGCCTGTATAACCAACACCGGCACCGGCATCGGAGGTTACCACAACCGAAGGGGTGTATTGCAGCAGGATGGGGAGGTCCTGGCCAAGATTGTCTTTTTGAAGGGTAGCCCCGGAAATATCCGTTTTGGCAAATGGCGCTACATCGGAAGCCCGGATAGCCCGTACCTCCAGAGGGCTTAATTCCTGAACCGGCGGGTTAGGACGTTTAGAAACTGTTAAGGTATCCGGATCTTCCAGACTGGAATCAGCTGATTGACAAAATCCAGGATTATTTAATACAAACAGCGCTAAGGACAGCAGAAAAAGGAAGCGATTCTTCATGATGGAATTATTAAAGCGTTTGGCAAACCGGGCGCTTTAAAACCTGAAGAATCGTAACTGCTGAGCTACAAACATGAGCCCTAAAAAAGGGATGTGATTGGTCTTCCCTAACCGGCATTACCCGGTCCAGGTTCAGCGGGTATGATCTCAGCCGGTAAAGGCACCCCGAGGCGGTAGAACCGCAATTGTCACGCAAAATTAGCGTACATCTTTTGTTAAGGGGGTGATTTTTTTTCGTATCGTGAAGTTTTGATTAAATAAATCTTAATTTCGGCGACACAATTCAAAAAAATCATTCTTAATCAAAAGCCATGAAGAAACTATTATTCTCAATTATAGGGCTTGCAGGAATCCTGAGCGTAAGTCAGGTGAGTGCACAGACCTTTACGGAAAATTTCCAGGGTGGGATCCCTGCGACCTGGGTTCGAATTAATGATGCAAATGTCCCGTACGGCACATCCACAACAGGATTGACAGCCGCTGCCATCGCTAAAATGACTGCAAATTCTTGGGATATCAGCGTAACAAAAGGTACTGCAGACCAGTGTGCATTTTCCTGCTCTTTCTTCAATCCTCCTGGAACAGCTGATCGTTGGTTGATCACGCATGCCTTTACAGTTGCTGCTGGTCAATGGCTGACCTGGGAAGATTTTTCTATTCAGACTCCTGCAGATTCACTGGAAGTTTGGGTTTCTCCAACAGCAGGTACTGTAGCTTCTGCTTTTACCACCAAAATCTATTCTGGCCCTGCACCTGACGCAAATGTGACTGGTACTACAGCTAATTTACATCTGATAAATATGGCTGCTTATGCGGGTCAGAACATCCGTGTTGGTTTTAGAGAACATTCCACTGCCAAATTATTGGTCTATCTGGATAACGTTTCCCTAAAGACTGTTCCATCTGCTGAAATGGCGTTGACTTCACTGACTCCAGCAGGTTCTTCACCGCTTGCTTATGGTCTGGTGGGTAGTTCTGTTACGTTCAAGGGTACTGTTCAAAATAATGGTTCATCTGCCATTACTTCTTACACCCTGAGCTATAAAGTAGGTTCAGGTTCTGTAGTAAGCATGCCAATAAGCGGTTCTATTCCAGCTCTTGGATCCGGTACTTTCAGTGCCACTACTCCTTATACCATTGGTGCTACTGGTTCTGCTGCAGTTAAAGCCTGGGTTACGCTTTCCGGTGATGCCAATCATGCCAATGACTCCGGAGCTACTACCATCGTAGGTGTTACTTCTTTCCCTAGCAAAAAGCTGGTTGTTGAAGAAGCTACCGGTTCATGGTGCGGATGGTGCGTTCGTGGTGCTGTTTATATGGATAGCATGTGGAAGGTTCATCCTTCTGATATCAGCCTGGTTGCTGTTCACAATGCAGATCCAATGACTGTTACTGCGTATGATAATATTATCAAGATCCCTGGATTCAGTGGCTATCCTTCTATCGTAATTGATCGTCGCGAAATTGCCGATCCGAGCAATATTTTTGATGTTTATACTGCTGAAAAGAGCTACTTCGGTTTCGCTGATGTAACTATGGGTAAGGCTACCACTAGTGGTACGAATGTAAGTGTTCCAGTTGTTGTTAAGCCAGCTACGAACCTGAGTGGTGATTATCGTTTGTGCCTTGTTATCACCGAAGACCGTGTTAATAATGCTTCAGGTGGTACATGGGACCAACATAACTACTATGGTGGACAAGCTAATTCAGGTAACTATGTACTTCCAACCTCTTCAACTTTCGGTGACTTCCACACATTGCCATCTGTTATTCCTTCCGCAACGTACTATTATGATTTCGTAGGTCGTGGTGGTTTCCCTGATATTGCTGGTGGAACGGGTACACTTCCGGCTACTATGAATTCCGGTACTGCCTATACTGCTACCCTGACTGCAACGATGGATCCTAGCTGGGTACATAGCAAAACTCGTGGTGTTGTATTGCTGATCGATCACACGACTGGTCAGATCCTGAATAGCGCTAATTCCCGCTGGCCTTTGGCTGTTGAGAATGTTAAGGCTGGTATCGATGAAGTTTCTATCGTTCCAAACCCTGCTAAGGATTTTGCTCTGGTAAACTTCAACCTGGCTAATGCTTCTGACGTTACCGTTCAGGTAGTTGATGCTATGGGTCGTACCGTTAGCAATCAGGCTTCTCACATGAATGCAGGCGCACAAAATGTTCGCGTAAATCTGAACACTATGGCTGCCGGCGTTTATAATGTTGTTATCCGCACAGAAGCTGGTAATGTTTCTCAAACACTTTCTGTTGTGAAATAATCAGTTTTTGAATTTACTTTTAAAGGGGCAACGTCATGTTGCCCCTTTATTTTTTTAGCGAAACCATGAAACATTGTTTATTACTGCTTGGTATTGGCCTGCTTTCCCTTCAATTGAACGCTCAAACCCGGTATTCTCTCTATGAAGAATTTACCGGAGAGCAAAGCTTTCCCTGTACGGCAGTCAATCCGGGTTTTCAGGCGCTTATGGCGGCGAATACATCTAAAGCCATACAGATAGCCTACCCAAGCCCATTTCCCATTGCTGGCCCAATTTATAGTGGTTATAAAACAATTTCTGATGCCCGGATCAGTTACTATAGTATCAGCACCGCCCCCATCGGTCGCCTGAATGGCACCAAAACAGGGAGCGGAACGGTTTCACCCATCGTTGGGAATGCAGCGAATCTCACGCAGGCCGATATCAATTCCGAATTTGCCTCCTCAGCTCCTTTCAATCTCTCCGCCAGCCATAGCTGGAATAGCACCGGCGATTCCATAAGCGTTCAGATCACCATTAATACACCAGCTGCCTATGCTCCTGCTGGCGCCGTTTTCCGATTGCGAATTGCCCTCATTGAGCACCTCCATTACCATATACCCCCTGGGATCAATGGCGAGCAGGACTTTCCCAATGTTGTGCGCGAAATGTATCCGAATGCCGGTGGAACCATCATCAATAGCGTGTGGACCCTCGGACAGAGTACCACGTTTACCGTGAAAGGGCTCGTGCCAAGATTCGTCAATAAAGAGACCGCCAATATCGTCGCCTGGATCCAGAATGATGCCGATAAGTCTATACAGCAGGTAGCGGTTTCAAATATAGTACCGATCACGGTCGATGCTGCTGCCGCCGCGATGAAACCCATCGCGCGCTTACAATGTGCTGCTGGTTCGGCTATGATCTCATCCACTGCCACCTTGCGTAATGCGGGTACCTCAGCGCTTACCAGCGCCCGGATCTATTACTATGCGGATGGAGGTGCGCTGAACTTGTACACCTGGTCTGGCAGCCTGGCTCCGGGAGCCTCCACGGTTATTCCTTTACCAGCAATATCTGTCAGTGCCGGTAACCATACCATTACGGATTCGATCGTGGCCCCGAATGGAGGGACCGATATCAATTTGGGCAATAACATTGCCCAGGGACCTGTAAGTATTTTTAATACCAGTAAGAATAATCTGCCCATTGCGAATGGATTTGAATTTGCTGCGGGAGCTATTCCCGCGGGATGGATTCTTTATGATGCGGATTCGAATGGCCGGAATTTTGTCATTACCAAAAACATCTTTGGCGGAAATGCAGGCTTTGGGAATTCCACCTATTTCCTGCTTCACAACAACTATTATGTTCCATCCGGAGAGACCAATTATGCCATATTACCAATGGCAAACCTTCCGGTGGGTCCAAAACAGCTCACTTTTGCCCTGGCTCATGCGCCCTATGCCTCGGAGAATGATCAGTTGGATGTGATGTATTCAGGTGATTGCGGCAATAGCTGGACCAGCATCTGGAATGCGGGTGGTAGTGGCCTGACCGCCAGTGCCCCGACCACTTCTTTCTTTATCCCGGCTACGAGTGATTGGGAATCGAAGCTGGTGGATATGACTACGGTGCCAGTAGGCTCCATGATCGCCTTCCGGGCAATCAGTGATTTTGGCAACAGCCTGTATATCGATAATGTGCAGCTCTCGTCACCACTGGATGTGCCATCCATTCCACGTATCCAGCAGCTAAGCATCCGTCCGAATCCTGCCCGGGAAATCGCCAGAATACAATTCTCCCTGAACCTGCCCGGTATGGTCAATTTCGAATTGGTGGATATGAATGGCCGTGCAGTCATGAATCCGGTCAGCACCTATTATCCAAGTGGTTCACAGTCGATGAATCTACCCCTTGAAAACCTAGCTGCCGGCATTTATAGCCTGCGCATGTGGTCAGATGGGGAGATGCTGACCCGGCAATTGGTGGTGATGGAGTAATTGATGAGAACCTTCAGGCCGGTAGTTGCCCCGTGCCTTCAGGCTTGCCCGCCGTAGCATAGCGAAGGAGGGCCCGGGTTTCGCAGGTACAAAAGAATGCACAGGCCTTGAGGCAATTAGTTGCCCCGTGCCTTTAGGCTTGCCCGCCGTAGCATAGCGAAGGAGGGCCGGGGTTTCGCAGGTACAGAAGAATGTTCAGGCCTTCAGGCCTTTTGCGCCAGGTCCTGATAACAACCCTGGCAAAAAGGCAAAGGGCTAAAGCCCTTCAATAGAAAATTAGAACCTATTAATCCCCAGCCTAAAGGCGTGGGGCAACTGGAAACCTAAAGGCTTGGGGCAACTGTTCTGAAGCCCCCCTCAATCCTCCAACCCAAAATAATGCACCATACAGGCTTTCAGCAAACTTTCCTGCTCTGCCATCGTCATTACCGGAATCGGGTTCTTGTTTTCAAAATGCGGCCATCCATCCTCATCCCGCCCTATGAACGTATAATAGTCCATCTGACTTAATAGCGTGCATACCGCAATATGCATCAGATCCTGCTTCTGCTCCTTGGTGAATTTATCCCGCTTCGGCTCCTGGCCAAATTCATTCACGCCAATCAGGAAAAGAATGCCTTCCGTATCCGGGATCTTTCCAAATCGGGTTAATAACAAGGCTTCCACAGCCGGCCATCCATGCAAGGTTCCATCCGACATCATCCGGCAAAAGTACCGCATGCAAAAGCCATATCCATTCCGATAAAAAAAGTTAAACATCCGGATTGTCGGAGCATCATTATTTTCGTAGCACTACTTTTGGCCAACTATGGAAAACGCTGTAACAACGTCCGCTCCTGATATCCGCGCTTTGAATGAGCGCATCCATGCGCAAAGTGCCTTTATTGACCTCCTGATGATGGAGCTCAATAAAGCAATTGTCGGTCAGAAACATATGACTGAGCGCCTGCTGATCGGTCTGCTCGCCGGTGGGCATGTGCTCCTGGAAGGCGTTCCTGGACTGGCAAAGACCCTGGCAATTAAGTCCATGGCGTCTGCTATTAATGCCAAATTCAGCCGGATCCAGTTCACCCCCGATCTTCTGCCCGCAGATGTCCTGGGTACCATGATGTACAATCCGCAAGCCCATGAATTCTCCGTCCGTAAAGGTCCCATCTTCGCCAACTTTATTCTGGCAGATGAAATCAACCGGGCCCCTGCCAAAGTACAGAGCGCTTTACTCGAAGCCATGCAGGAGCGCCAGGTAACCATCGGTGATACCACCTATAAGCTGGATGAACCCTTTCTGGTATTGGCTACCCAGAATCCCATAGAACAGGAAGGAACCTATGAATTGCCGGAAGCTCAGGTCGACCGCTTTATGCTGAAAGTAGTGATCACCTACCCGCAAAAAGAGGAAGAACGACTGATCATCCGTCAGAATCTGAATCCGGAAGGCGCCGTTGCCATTAGTCCGGTTATCGATCCACAGACCATCGTCGATGCCCGTAAGCTCGTTCGGCAGGTGTATATGGATGAAAAGATCGAGCAGTATATCTTGGATATCGTCTTTGCCACCCGCTTCCCGGAAGCGGCGAAACTGCCTAAATTAAAGGGCCTCATCTCTTACGGTGGCTCGCCCCGGGCCAGCATTTCACTGGCCCATGCTGCCAAAGCCTATGCCTTTATCAAACGCCGGGGTTATGTCATTCCCGAAGATGTCCGGGCCATTTGCCCCGATGTTATGCGCCACCGCATCGGCATCACCTACGAAGCGGAAGCAGAAAACATCAACTCAGAAGATATCCTCAAGGAGATCCTGAATGTGGTAGAAGTACCCTAGTGCTCCGCATTTTATCGGATGATCCAGCTTTTGTTAGCCCGGTTTAAAAATGCAGATGCCTATCTTTAGGAATCGGTCATCCATATGTTCTCCTTCTTTAAAAGAAAACCTGAAGCCCCCGACCTGAGTCGCGCACCCAGGGATTTTTCCTTTCTGGGCACAGATATGCACAGCCATCTGGTGCCTGGTATAGATGATGGATCCCCTGATTTCGAGACCAGCCTGGAAATGATCCGGAAATTAAAAGACCTGGGGTACTCTAAACTGATCACCACACCGCACTCCCACCTGGAGTTCTATGATAATACCGCAGATAAGATCCGCACACATTTCGATAAACTACAGCGTTTCATTGAAGATCAACGTCTCGGTATTACACTGGACATTGCCTCTGAATATTACCTCGATAGCCTGTTCCCAAGTGCCTTGTTACCTGCCGGGCTGCTAACCTTCGGCGATAATTATGTCTTGATCGAGGTGAGTATGGCCGGTTGGCCCCGGACTTTCAGCGATTTAATCTTCTCTATTCAAAGTTTGGGCTATAAACCGATATTGGCACATCCGGAGCGGTATTTATATGAAGAAAATATTCGTACATACCAGGATTATAAATCACGTGGTATGTTCTTCCAGATGAATTTATTGTCGTTAACAGGTTATTATGGTAAAGGGGTCAAGGTATTAGCAGAACACTACCTTCAGGAAGGTCTGTATAGCTTTTGTGGTACCGATACCCACCATCCACGGCATGTAGAGACCCTGGGAAGGATTGCCCGGGAACTTCCCGAAATCATGTTAAAACTGGCCGATTACCCCCATTGGCTGAATCGAACGCTTTAGTATAAATGTGCTGTTAGCATTCAATTACACTACATTTGCAGGAATTTTCCTGCTTATGTTTCGTAGTCGATTCTACCCTTTTCTGACTATAACCCTCCTTCTATTAAGTTCTTGTAAGAGCACCAGGAATGTCGTTTATTTTACTAAAGACATAAGCCCTGATTCGAATATTACCTTACAAAATGTGGTACAACACAATGAGGCAATTATTCAACCAGATGATATTATTGCCATAAATGTTGCCAGCATTTCCTTCGCTCCGGATGACCGGCCCAGTCAGGTCTTCCTGGATGGTGGTTTAAATTTTACAAATTCAACGGCCAATAACGGCGGGAATAATACCACCAAGAATTCCTACCTGGTAGATAGTAGCGGTAATATCGACTATCCCCGGATTGGTAAAATGAAAATGGGGGGTCTGACCATCCGGGATGCCAAAGATCAGCTGGCTGCCAGGCTTAAGGATTATCTGAAACAACCTGTTGTGGAAGTGCGGATTGTCAATTACCGTATTACCATGCTGGGAGAAGTAAGCACACCTGGCCCTATCCTGGCGCAGAACCATAAGATGAGCATTATAGATGCGGTGGCAGCTGCAGGTGGAATTCCCATAACTGGCAGGACCGATAATATCCTCATCATTCGGGATGCAAATGGACGCCGGGAATTCGCCCGGGTGGATCTTCATAGTCAGAATATTTTCAACAGCCCCTACTTCTACCTCCACCAGAATGATATTGTTTATGTGGAACCTTCCCGTATCAAGAGACAGGATGCCAATGAATTCCTAAGGATCTATTTACCCATTTTCAGTACGCTGTTGTCTTCAGCAGTTACAGTAGTGGCACTCGTCTCCCTTAAAAATAAGAACTAGTCCTCTCGCCTTACCAACGAGCTACCCCTAAGTGTATATGGATAACGATCAGCTTAAAAATTCTTTAGCCAAACAGATAAATTCCAGTTTTGACTATCGCAAGCTGCTGGCAGCGGTATTTTCTGGATGGTATTGGTTTGTGCTGGCACTTGCTATTTGTGGTACCTGTGCCTGGTTATACCTGCGCTATACCACCCCGGTTTATGCCGTTCGTGCCACCATTCTCATTGAAGAGAAGAATGATATTACGAAGAATGTCCTGAGCAAACTGGATCCGAATGCTCAAAAAAGTGATGCGAATCTGTACAACGAAATATTCCTGCTGCATAGCCAGGATCTTATCGGTCAGGCAGTAGATTCCCTCGCATTGAACGTTCATTATTTCGTCAAAGGCCGGATCAAGGAAAATGAAATTTACGAGGAATCACCCATACATTTTGTATTTGATTCTGCTGGTTATAAGGGTGGGATGGTGGACCTGATGCTCCGCCAGGCCTCTGAAGGTGTCTTTGAATTGGAAATGAATAAGAAAAAGACCCGGGTCAGCTTTGGCAACTGGACAGATGGTCCTTTTGGTAAGTATAAGATTGTGTATCAAAAGGGGCCACAGGTAAAAGATCAATACCTGAACCTCGGTATCCGGGTCCACATGGAGCCGGTTGGTACGACGGTTGGTAACATCGCTGCCAATTTTAAAGTGAATATTACGGACGGGCGGACGTCCATGCTTGACCTTGTTTCTGAAGATATCTTACCGATCCGAGGGGTTGATTTTCAGAACGCACTTCTGGTCTTTTACCGCCGGGCAGAATTGGCCAACAGTGTACTTTCTGCTCAACGCACCCGAAATTTTATCAATGAACGCCTGGAAGGCCTGGAAGGGAAATTACAATCCGCCGATGCCCAGGTTGCCAATATTAAACGTGCCAACGGAGTCGTAGATGCCACTCAGGGTACCGCTATCTTAACGGCCAAAACAGAATCGGAACGCAAGATCGATAACCTGGTCATGCAACGCCGGGTGGTGGGTGTACTCAAATCAACCGTATTAAGTGGCAATGGCGCGATTGCCGGTCTTCCTATTGAAGATCCTACGCTGACAGCCCTTACCAATCAGTATAATCTGGCACAACTGAATGCTGAAAAACATAAGGACGATGCCAGCCTGGGTCTTGAAAAGGAAAATGCTGAAAAAGCCCTGGCAGCCATCCGTAAACGCATCGCTGATGTGGCAGACCGGGTTATCTCCACGCTCGATATGAGCCTGCAAAATGCTTATAGCAATGCCGCCGAATACTCCAGTCAGTTAAATGCAGTTCCCAGCGTTGATCGCTCCATCAAGGATATCCAGCGGAATTACCAAACCAATCAGAATGTCTATCTCATCCTCTATGAGAAAAGCCTGGAGAATGAGATTGCTTCCAATGCAATGACCAATAAAAGCAAGGTCGTCGTTGCTTCCTATGCTTCAGGAACCCCTACCAGCCCGATTCCGAATAAGATCTATGGCCTGGCAGCTTTGCTTGGACTATTGGTTCCCCTTTCCGTCTTCTCTTTCCGTGAATTGCTCAACAATAAACTGGGTAATGAAGGCGATATTACCAGCCTCACCAATATCCCGATCCTGGGCTCCGTTAGTAATAATTCAAGTGGTCAGGATATCGTCGTAGGTGAATCCATCCGGACCGGTATTGCAGAACAGTTCCGCCTGATCCGGGCGAACCTGGACTTTATGACGACGGCTGAAAATAAGAAGGTGATCATGATCACTTCGAGTATCAGCGGTGAGGGTAAAACATTCATCAGTATCAATCTGGGGCTCACCATGGCCATCGCCTCCAAACGAGTGCTGATCATGGAATTTGACTTACGGAAACCAAAGATCTCCGAGCGTTTGAATATTGGCCGAGAAGGCGGTATTTCTGGCTATCTGGCAGGCATTGTCGGCCTCGAAAAGGTGATCAAGCCTTCCGGGATCCATGCCAATCTGTATGTGGCCAATTGCGGGCCTATTCCTCCGAATCCATCTGAATTATTGCTATTGCCAAAAACAGGGCAGCTATTTGAAGAACTCAAGGAAATGTTTGATGTGGTCATCATTGATACCGCTCCGATTGGTATGGTGAGCGATGCCTTTACCCTGTCTCAATATGCAGGTGTTAACCTCCTGATCACCCGCCAGGGCCGTACTGTGAAGGAGCATATCAAAATGCTGGAGATCACTTACCAGGAACAAAAACTCCGCAATCCGGCCATTATCTTCAATGGTGTGGAACATCATAAGCGCTATGGTTATGGTTACGGCTATGGCTACGGTTATGGTTATGGCTACGGTTATGGCTATGGTTACGGAGATGGCGGCGGGTATTATGAAGAAGGCGATGCCAAGAAGAGTAATGGCATCTTCCGTAAAAAAAGGAAAAAGAAGGTTTCCTGATCTAAATTGCGGCTCATGGAAACCCCTTATCTGATCTCCTTTCCCTCCCATGGTGCCTCTAATCAGGGGTTCATCACGGTGGCGGAATGCCAAACACATATTCCCTTCGATATTCAACGGGTTTACTGGACCTATTACACACCGAATAATATTGAACGCGGTGGCCATGCCCATTATGATCTTTACCAAGTGCTCATTGCTGTGAGTGGGATCATCGATATCACCACCGAATCCCGGTCCGGCGAACAAGAGACCTTTCTGCTGAATAGCCCGGACAAAGGACTTTTATTGCCGCCTCCTTTCTGGCATACGATGCGCTTTTCCCATAATGCGGTGCTGCTGAGCCTGAGTAATATGCATTACAAAGCAGCAGATTATATCCGCGATTATAACCAGTTTAAGAAGGGTTAAATCTTATGGCATCGATCCATCCGAGCGCAGATGTACAAACCAGCCATATCGGGCCGGATACTTACGTCTGGCAATTTTCGGTCGTCCTGAAAGGTGCACGAATCGGAAATCATTGCAATATCAATTGCCATTGCTTCATCGAAAATGATGTTTTAGTCGGTGATCGCGTGACCATCAAAAGTGGGGTTTACCTCTGGGATGGCTTGGAATTGGAGGATGATGTTTTTGTGGGTCCGAATGTGACCTTCGTGAATGATCCTTATCCCAGGTCCAAACAATACCCCGAGCAATTCCAGCGAACCCTGATCCGGAAAGGCGCATCCATTGGTGCCGGGTCCACGATTTTAGGTGGCCTGGAAATTGGGGAGGGCGCCATGATCGGGGCAGGAAGTGTGGTTACCAAAAATGTTCCGGCCCGGACAAAATGGTATGGGAATCCCGCAAAAAACATGGGATCGGTGTAATTTCAGGTAATGGTAAAGTTTCTGGATATTCAAAAGGTCAATGAACAGTATCGGCAATCCTATCATCAGGCATTAGATGAGGTCCTGGATTCCGGTTGGTTCATCATGGGCAATAACCTAAAAGCCTTTGAGTCAGAATATGCTGCCTTTTGTGGGGTGGAGTATTGCATCGGTGTCGGTAATGGATTGGATGCCCTGATCCTGATCCTGGAGGCGTATCGCGAACTGGGATTCCTGAAGCCAGGGGATGAGATCCTGGTCCCGGCCAATACCTACATCGCGAGCATCTTGGCTGTTTACAAAGCAGGAATGACGCCCATCCTGGTCGAGCCCGTGCGCGACACCTTCCTGATTGATCCGGCGGCAGCAGCCAAACTGATCACCCCATTAACCAGGGCTATTTTACCCGTTCACCTGTACGGACAGGTCTGTGATATGGATGCCTTACGTTCGCTGGCAAATGCTCACGGTCTCAAGATCATTGAAGATGCCGCCCAGAGCCAGGGTGCCCAATATAAAGGGAAGCGATGTGGCAATCTCGGTGATGCAGCCGGCTTTTCATTCTACCCCGGAAAAAACTTGGGTGCACTCGGTGATGCCGGAGCAATAACCACAAATGATCCCAAGCTGGCAGAGGTGCTGAAGGCCCTTCGTAATTATGGTTCGGAGAAGAAATATTACAACCAATATAAAGGGCTGAATAGCCGATTGGATGAACTCCAGTCCGCCTTCCTGCGTAAAAAGTTGCCCTTCCTGGATGCAGATAATGCTTATCGCCGAACAATAGCTGCCTATTACCAGGAGCATATCCGAAATACCCTGGTCCGACAACCCAATGCACCAGAAGCGGCGGAACAGCATATCTGGCACCTATACGTAGTCCGAGTGGCCGACAGGGAACATTTCCTGGAGCATATGACTGCGAATGGCGTCCAAACGATGATCCATTATCCTGTGCCACCGCATATGCAACAGGGTTATCCGGAACTCGCCGGCTTATCCCTTCCGGTCTCGGAAACGATCCATCAGCAGGTCGTCAGTTTGCCCATTTCAAATATCATTTCCATGGAAGATGTGATGCGGGTGGTGGAAGTGGTAAACTTGTACCGCTAAATTCGCGGTATGTCCGGCAAACTTCTTTCTGTTATCCTGCTCTCTTACTATAGTAAAGAGCGTATTCCGCAATGTTACGAGCGATTGAATTCGGTGCTCGGAGCTGCCGGCATTCCATTCGAGCTGATCATCATGGATGATGGTTCCAAAGACCAGAGTTTTGAGTTGGCCCTCCAATTGGAACAGGCTCATCCGAATGTGCATGCTTACCAATTAAGCCGGAACTATACCAGCCATTATTCCATTTTTGCAGGTCTATCTGTTTGCTCGGGTGCCTGCGCTGTACCAATCCCTGATGATGAACAACAACCGTATGAGACCCTGGTACAGATGTACCGGCTCTGGGAGGCCGGGCAGAAGATCATCGTCCCTCATCGGGTGCAGCGGGATGATCCTGCTATCAGCAAATTCTTTTCCCGGAGCTTTTATAAGCTGATGAACACGCTTTCGGATGTGCAATTCCCGGAAGGTGGAGCGGATACGTTCTTTATAGACCGGGATATCATCGATATCATCAATCAGCGGATTCATCCGATCAATACCTCTTCCATTTCAGAGATCTTGCGACTTGGATTCGATCCCTATTTCCTGCCGTACAACCGGCCCTCCGGAAATAATAGCAAATCAAGATGGAGCTTTAAGAAGAAATGGCGACTGGCAAAGGATTTTTTCTTTAGTTCCTCCTCCTTTCCGATCCGGTTTATTACGTATTGCGGCACCTTTTTCTCGCTGTTTGCCTTGGCTCTGGTCGTTTGTTTCATTGTTCTAAAGCTGGTTAGTAAGGAGCATTCTTTTTTCATTTTCAATGCAAATGTCCAGGGTTGGACGTCCCTGATCATTGCGATCACCTTCTTTTCCGGATTGATCCTGTTTAGTCTGGGAATAATCTCTGAGTATATATTCAGGATTTATGAGGAGGTAAAGGCAAGGCCGGGGTATATTATCAAGAAGAAGGAAGACCAGGTTTCCTAGGAATTCTGCGCTGTGGTTGGTTTCATCAACCCCATTCCATACACGTCGTGGCTGGTGAATGACGGCAACTGGAGGGATCTGTTATTTATTAGCCGAAGGTGGCTCCCGGAGTGGTTGATGAGGACATCAAGCTTTAGATTTGCCTTCGTCCGCGGTGGGAAAGGCATTTCTGGTGAAATGATAGGTGAAAGGAGGGAAGGCTCTGGCCAGATGCTAATCCATTTCTAATTTACCGCTAGTCTTCGGCCAGGCCTTGGCTAAAACTTCGCAAAGGCATGGCAGTAAGTTTTATTGCCATGCCTTTGCGGAGTTTATGGGAAGTTATTGAACCCGATATACTATTATGAACATATGTGTTTGTGGTTCATTCCAGACAGTGGTAGATGAGGACACCAAAACGGCAGATGTGGGTTTACGAAGCTTGGTGAGCCCCTTCTTTATCCTTCTGCAATCACCTCCACGGACCGGATATACTCCAGCCACTCCTCCAAACTACTCGCATGGTCCACATTGAAATTTCCGATTTTCGTGCGACGAAGCGATTGTAAATAGCCCCCGCAACCCAGGAGCTGTCCATAATCTTGGGCCAGGGAGCGGATGTAGGTCCCAGTACTACAGCTTACCCGAAAATGAACTTCCGGTAATTCTATTTTTGTGAGCTCGAAGCTGCCTATCGTTATGGGACGTGCCTGAAGGACTAGCTCCTCCCCTTTCCGGGCATATTCATACGCCCGCTTTCCATCCTTTTTTATCGCAGAATGTATAGGAGGCACCTGCATGATCTCACCGGTGAATGATTCAGTAGCCTGTATCAGTTCCAGTTCGTTCAGGTGGGCGATTTCCTTGAAATCTTCCGGTTCACTTTCCAGGTCAAAGGTTGGTGTACGGGCACCGAGGTGAATAATACCGGTGTATTCCTTTGGGAGTTGTTGGTAGGCAGTGATCTGCTTCGTGAATTTCCCGGTACAAATGATCAGCAGTCCGGTTGCAAGTGGGTCCAAAGTGCCGGCATGCCCCAGTTTAGCCTTCATAGGCTTCCGGAGTTTATTGATAACGTCAAAGGAAGTCCATCCGATTGGTTTATCAACCAGGATAACACTGCCTTCGGCAATTTCGGCAAGAGATGGTTTGGAGCTCATGGATGGCTTAAGACTGCCCGGAAGCGTGCAGCCGATGAAAAATAATCGGATCAGAAAACGGTCTAGGCTGGAATGGCGTCCTTCAGGATGCCCAGTTCGCGGCCTGCCTTTGTGAAAGCGGTAATGGCCTGATCCAGGTGGCCCTGCTCATGGGCTGCGGAGATTTGTAACCGAATGCGTGCCTGTCCTTTGGGAACTACCGGGAAGAAGAAGCCAATGACATAAATTCCCTCATCCAGCATACGTGCTGCAAGCTTTTGAGCCAATACGGCATCATATAGCATAATTGGAACGATCGGATGGATGCCTGGTTTGATATCAAAGCCCGCCTGGGTCATCTTTTCACGGAAATAACGGGTGTTGGATTCCAGCTTATCCCGGAGCTCGGTTGTTTCACTGAGCATATCCAGAACGGCGATGCTGGCACCAACAACACTCGGAGCAACGGTATTCGAAAACAGGTAAGGCCGGCTGCGCTGCCGAAGCATATCAATGATTTCCTTTTTCCCGGAAGTAAATCCACCAGATGCACCACCCAAGGCCTTCCCTAAGGTGCTGGTGATAATATCGACACGATCCATCACGCCGCAAAGTTCATGTACCCCACGGCCTGTAGCGCCCATAAAGCCAGAGGAATGGCTTTCGTCGATCATTACGATCGCATCATATTGATCAGCGAGGTCACAGATCTTATCCAGTTGGGCTATCGTTCCATCCATGGAAAACACGGAATCCGTTACAATAAAACGCGTGCGTTTATCGCTATGTTCTTTTAGTTGGGCTTCCAAGTCGGCCAGGTCATTATGTTTATAACGGGCGCGAACACACTTGCTAAGGCGGACCCCATCGATGATGGAGGCATGATTCAACTCATCCGAAATGATCACGTCCTGGTCCCCGATCAGCGGTTCAAATACGCCGCCATTGGCATCGAAGCACGCAACATACAGGATGGTGTCTTCGGTACCCAGGAATTTGCTGAGTTTTTCTTCCAGTTCTTTATGAATATCCTGGGTGCCACAGATGAAACGGACACTGCTCATGCCGTAGCCCCGTTCATCGATCGTCTTTTTCGCTGCAGCAACCACCTTTGGATGGGAGGATAGCCCCAGGTAATTATTCGCGCAGAAATTAAGGACCTTCTTACCGTTCACCTGTATTTCAGGGCCTTGTTCACTCTGAATAATGCGTTCATTCTTGAATAGGCCGGCATCCTGGATTTCCTGGACTTCTGATTGGATACGTTGGTAAAAGGCTGGACTGGACATATGGAATAGCTTCGGTTTGTGGGGGCAAAATTAGTCAGGAATGAATTATCCGCTTAGGTAGTTTTAGTCCATAATGATGGGTGATTCAGAATCTCTAATAATTCTTCCCGGGAGCAGTGAAAATGCTTTGTCGTTACAATTCCTTTTTCGCTAAATAGCTACGGCGGGGAACCCTAAAGGCGTGGGCAACTGCAGTGACCGACAATGCCATCTTACACGTTACTTCGAGAGCTTTCCCGTTACCAGAGCGGATTCGAAGTGCCCAAACAAGTAAAATCTTGCTGCGAAACTGTTTTGGGAATTCATTCTGGGGCCATACCTGTTATTTTGCAATAGATAGGCCCTGGTTTGCAGCTTTCCATTCATGAACCTGAAATCTGGTTTGGGATGACGGAACCGAAAGGGGCATCTGCGTTTGGAATTCATTGATGAGTATCTCTAAAAATCGATAAGGACGGCATGCGTTATTATATCATCGCTGGGGAAGCAAGTGGGGACCTGCATGGCAGCAATCTCATCCATGCTCTGAAGGAACAGGATCCATCGGCCGAGATCCGTGCCTGGGGTGGCGATAAAATGCAGGAAGCCGGAGCAGAGCTGGTAAAACACTACCGGGACCTGGCCTTTATGGGTTTCCTGGAAGTGGTGAAGCATCTGGGCACCATCCTTAAGAATATAGAATTCTGCAAAAAAGATATTGTTTCCTGGAATCCTGATGTAGTAATCCTGATCGATTACCCGGGCTTTAATCTGCGTATCGCCAAATGGGCACATGCTGCAGCATTAAAAGTGGTCTATTATATCTCACCACAAGTATGGGCCTGGAAGGAAGGTCGTGTTAAGGAAATTAAGCAGAACGTAGATAAGATGCTGGTGATCCTTCCCTTTGAAAAGGCCTTCTATGCCAAGTGGAATTATGAGGTCGAATATGTGGGGCATCCACTGGTTGAGGTTATAGGCAGGGAACTCGCAGAGCCAGTGATACCCATCTATACAGAGAAACCCATTATAGCGGTATTGCCAGGCAGTCGGGAACAGGAAATCCGGAAAAAGCTTCCATTGATGTTGAAAATGGCAGCTAGATTCCCGGACTATAGCCTGGTCGTAGCCGGTGCGCCTTCGCAACCGGATGAGCTGTACCAGGAAATCATTGGATCAGCGCCAGTGATGCTTTTAAGGAACGACACGTACAATTTATTGAAGCAATCTAGAGTGGCTATGGTCACCTCTGGAACTGCGACACTGGAGACGGCATTATTTGGTATTCCCCAGGTAGTTTGTTATAAGGGAAATCCAATGTCATTCTGGCTGGCAAGAAAACTGGTTAATGTTCCATTTATCTCCCTTGTGAATCTGATTATGGGTCAGGAAGTAGTACGTGAACTCATACAAACCGATTTCACGGAAGCTGCACTGGTAAAGGAATTGACGGGATTATTGACGGATGAATCCTATCGGGAGCGTATAATTGGTGACTATAAGGAACTTTGGTCCATGTTAGGAAATGGACGTGCATCCGAGACTGCAGCGGCACTTATTACTGGTGAAATTAATCGGGCCTAATCCAAGGTTTCAAGGGTGTTTGAACCTTCTACATTGTTAATTGCAAATATTATTCCTATCTTCATCCCCTTGTTTTTGGTACTAACCAAAGCAGCTAAATTTGTATTGGTATATTTAGATTATTCTAACAGGAAAAGAGGAACTTGATTTGGGAAAAAGGCAGGGAAAAGACGGTTTAAGCAGCAATTTTTGTCATAGTAGTTACAGACTTTTGTCATATACACTATAAACAACGCTTTTTTTTATCAAAATAGTCGTGACAATGTTGTTTCTACATAAATCCGGCTCTAAATTGCCTAATAATCAGGAGGTAAACCCTTGACGCCTGTTTGGAACTTTTTAAAAACCGCTCATTATTTGACTAAAAATTTATGAAAGCACATCTCCGCTATCTTCTGCTGTGTGTCGTTCTGCTGTGTGTGAGCGCAGCATCCCGGGCCCAGCTCTCCGGATCTTACACGATCCCGAGTACCCAGTTCCCCACACTCAAATCGATTATCGATACCCTGAATATTAAGGGTATTACTTCGAGTGTTACGGTGAACTTCACACCAGCAACAGGCGAGACGGCTCCTGTGGGCGGTTATCGCCTTGGTTCTGCAACATTGAATGCAAACCTGAATGCCACGACTACCCTTACCATTAATGGTAACGGGAATAATATCACGGCTTATGTGGGTACGTCCACTACCGCAGATGGTATGTTCTGGATAGCAGGTGCTGACTATGTCACCATCAATAACCTGAACCTGCTGGAATCGGCCGCGAATACCACATCCACTACCCGGATGGAGTATGGCTATGTTCTGGCGAAACTCAGCTCAACCGCTCCTTATGATGGTTGTCAATATGATGTCATCAATGGTTGCGTGATCACGCTGAATTATCTGAATGCGGTATCTTATGGTGTCGTCCTGGCACACTGGTTACCAGGTACCAATACCGCACTGAGCACAGCTAGTGTCACTAATGCCAGCTTGAATAGTTATAACCGGATATCTGGTTGTACGATTTCGAATGTCAATTATGGTATCCGTGCTATTGGTGTAACCGCCAGTGCAGCTTCCTACGATAAGAATAATATCTATGGTGGCGCCTCTGCGGCCCAGGGTAATAATATTACCGTGGGTGGTGGTACTACTGCAGCTTATGGGATCTATCCTTCTTATGATAGTGTGATCACGATCAAGAATAATAATATCCATATTGCTACCGGTCATAACACAACGGTTTATGAAGTCTATATGGGGAATGGTTATGGTGACTTGACGGTTTCTAATAACAACTTCGATGTGAATTGTGCTATGACAACCTCGACGGTTTATGCCTATTATAATTATGGTATCTCCAGTGGTCATGGTGATCCATCAACCGGTTTATCCTCCCAGTCAACGCACACGATATCCAATAATACTATTTCCGGTAACAACACCACAGCGACTTCATCCAGCTTGTATAATATCTATGAATATTATGCCTACTGCCGGACGATGAATATTCAGAACAATAGCATTACCAATATTAATTGGAATACG
>Ga0265327_10000667_pt1 | contig 55048 bp, 47 predicted proteins | sample 41621metaG_FD_202089 | JGI IMG/M metagenome (GOLD analysis project Ga0265327, IMG submission 202089) | Rhizosphere microbial communities from Carex aquatilis grown in University of Washington, Seatle, WA, United States - 4-16-21 metaG | ecosystem: Host-associated > Plants > Roots > Rhizosphere... | reverse complement strand
CCATATGGGTGCGGTGTCCTCCTCCGTTGCACCCGTGTCCGTAGCCACCCGGCGACCTTCGCTACCTAAACTGGACAAATCAGTTTCGACTCGCCCCGCGAAGCCGTTGTTGTGGAAGATCGAAGGGCCCGGCGTTGAAACGCCCTCTTACCTTTTCGGAACGATTCATTTAGGGAAGGCCCTGGTTGGCGATCTTCATCCCGCCGCCGAAATGGCTTTTCGCGAGTCTGCCGCGGTCCATACGGAAATTGCCATGGATGAAAAGTGGGAGGATGTGAAACAATTGTTTACAAGGGACGATGGGAAGACGCTGGAGGAGTCCATCGGAGCGGACCTCACCCGACGGTTGGCGGCGGCATTGACGCTGGTGGACTGTCCAGCAAAGGTCGAGGCCTTGTCACATAAGAAGACTTGGTATGCCGCTTATGTCGTGGGTTCGTTCAGATCGAGGCAAGCTGATGCGGGCACCGCTCTAGACATGCGTCTGTGGGACCGCGCGGTGAAGGAAGGAAAGAGGACGGCGGGCATGCAGACCCAGGAAGCCCAATTGCTGGGCTTTCTGGAACTGACGGAGGAGGAACAGATCGCCTTTCTTTCCGAAACTATCCGCTATTTTATCGAGGAGGATGAGGACTTCGATGAATCGCTCAAGGAGAGCATCGATGCCTACCTCAGTGGGGAGCCCGAACGATTGGTTGCGCTGATCGAAAGCGAAGAGAGGACCACCTTGGGAGGACGTCACGGTGAGCTGGGGAAGCGGATCATGAAGAGGATTCTCGATGATCGCAACGTCATCATGGCCGACTACATCGACCGCGTTCTGAAGGAGGATGGCAGGGAGGTGAATTTCTTCGCGGCGGGTGCCGCGCACTTCGTGTTCGACAATGGAGTCCGCTCCTATCTGGAAAAGAAGGGATACAAGGTCACCCGTATCTCGGAGTAGCCCGATGCGATACGCCAGTCCGCCGCAGGAGATCGCAAGCAGGAATGCTTACGTTACTTTTCGGGTCACTGCGCCGTCTCCAGCGCCTTTTCGTGCAGGGCGGCGAGCGCGTCGTCCGGGATCGGAGTGGGCTCCGCGTATTCGAAGAGGCCGCCCTCGTAGTTGCGGAGGATGACTTTCCCCGGTTCGCGGGTGATGACGTATTCCGGGTTGATCGGAATCTTGCCGCCACCGCCGGGTCCATCGATGACGAATTGCGGCACGGCGTAGCCGGTGGTGTGGCCGCGCAGGCCTTCGATGATTTCGATGCCCTTGGTCACGCTGGTGCGCAGGTGCGACGAGCCGGTGATGAGGTCGCACTGATAGAGGTAGTATGGTCTCACCCGGCACATCAGCAGCTTGTGGACCAGCGCCTTCTGCACGTCCACGGAGTCATTGATGCTGCGCAGCAGCACGCTCTGGTTGCCCAGCGGAATGCCAGCGTCGGCCAGGCGGCCGAGGGCATCGCGGACTTCGGTGGTCAGCTCGCGCGGGTGGTTGGTGTGCACCGAAATGAACAGCGGGTGATGCTTCTTCAGCATCGCGCAAAGCTCGGGCGTGATCCGCTGCGGCAGGAAGATCGGAATCCGCGAGCCGATGCGCACGAACTGGATGTGCGGGATCGACCGCAGGCGGGTGAGGATCTTGTCCAGCTTGTCATCGCTGAACAGCAGGGGATCACCGCCGGAAAGCAGCACGTCCCGCACCTGCGGAGTCCGCTCCAGATACTTGAACGCGGCTTCCATCTGGGTGTCCAGGTGCTGCTCGCCCACGCCGGAGACCACGCGGGAGCGGGTGCAATAGCGGCAGTAGGAGGCGCAGCGGTCGGTGACCAGGAACAGCACGCGGTCCGGGTAGCGATGGACCAGTCCGGGCACGGGCATGTGGCTGTCCTCGCCGCAGGGGTCGGACATTTCCTCGGGGGCCGTCCAGCCCTCGTCGATGCGGGGGATCACCTGCCGCCGGATCGGGCAGTCGGGATCGTCCTTGTCGATCAGGTTGAAGAAGTGCGGCGTGATCGACATCGCCAGCTTGGTTCCCGCCAGCAGGACTCCGGCGCGCTCCTCGTCGGTGAGGGTCAGGCGGCTTTCCAGATCGGAGAGGGAGTCGATGCGGTTGCGGAGCTGCCACTTGTGGTCGTGCCAGTTTTCCAGGGAATCTTCCGCCCAATAGCCCGGTGCGTGCGACCGGAAGGCGGGCTCAAAATCAGAAGGGCGGTTGGCCATCGGTTTGGAGGCAAGCTAGGGTTAGTTCGAGGATTGTCAAACCATGGACCTACTTTTGCGGGGCGCAACGGACAATTTGCGTTGGCAGCCGGCTTCCGTCCAACAAATCATGGGGCACACCATGTTTCTTCCCGGCTTCCGCGACCTCGTCAAACCCCAGTGGGTGGCTGTGATCGAGGCATTGAAGCTGGCGGGCGGATTGCCGATCAGTGAGTTGGGTCGGAAATTGGACATGGCCTACATGACGGTGAAGCAGCATTGCCTGGATCTCCAGGAGCTGGGCTATCTGGAGCGCTGGCGGGTGCCTCGGACCCAGGTGGGGCGGCCTGAGATTTTCTATCGGCTGACGGCGAAGGCGGATTCACTTTTCCCACAGGCGGGGGTTTCACTGACGCTGGACCTGATGGAGTCGATCAAGGCGTTGTTTGGAGATACGGCTCCGGATCGGCTGCTTTTCCAGTATTTCCAGCACCAGTTGGAGCGCTGGCAGCCGAAGCTGGCCAAGGCCAAATCGCTGGTGGAAAAGGCCACGCTGCTCGCCGGACTGCGGGAAAAGGAAGGCTGCTTCGGCCGCTGCCGCTATGACCCCGAGCGCGGTTTCCGGATCGAGGAATACCATCACCCGCTGCTGGCGATTTTTGAAAAATTCCCGCACGCGGTGGGCATGGAACTGCGGATGATGGAGATGCTGTTAGGCACGAAGATCATGCGCCGTGAAATTCCCGGCGGCCGACATGGCCCGTCACGCGTGGATTTCGAGGTGGCGACGCTGGGAGTGAAGGGGAGCTGACCTCACAGATACCCCGGGCCGGGCAGGTCCTCGATGTTGTTCGGCGGACCGTCGAGGTGCTGCATGAGGGCTGTGCGCCACTTGACGACGCTGTCTGGCGAAAGACGGGTACTCAGCTCGCGGGTGCAGTTTTCACAGAGCAGGAGTGGCAGCAGCCCTTCGACCAGATAGCCGCCGGAATCGAACAGCGCCGAGATGCCGAAGCCATGCATCTGCGAACGCGGCGTGCGGCAGGCGATGCACGAGCCCATGCGGGTCTCCAGCGTGGGATCCATCATGAACTCGGCGGTGCGGGCGGCGGAGTCGATCCGCGTTTCCAGGAAGCTCCGCACGGCCGCCTTCGACTCCTCGCTGAATCCATCTGAAACGGCCGCGCGGCAGGGCTTGCACACGGCGTATTCGAGAATGCATTCGCCCATCCGGTACTCCTTTGTCACCAGCCACGGCGCGTCGATCTCCAACAGCGGCAGGCGGCAGTAGACGCAGTGGCGGAAGGGTTCGCCCGTTTCATCGGACATCAACCAGGGGGACGGGGTCAGCATCGCCTCAGTTGAGCAGATCCGGCGGCTTTCGTGAAGGAAGGAATCCGCGTGAATTCGCGCCGGTTCCGGTTAGATTCGCCGCGATGATCGACGTGCGGCGAATTTCGGGCGAGGCGGTGAAACCCTATCTGGCGGACCTGGCGTGCCTGCGGATCCAGGTGTTCCGGGAGTTTCCCTATCTCTATGAGGGCGACGAAACCTATGAGAGCGATTACCTGACCTCCTACGCCGACTCGGCCCGCAGCGTGATCGTGCTGGCGCGGGATGGAGCGCAGGTGATCGGCGTCTCCACCGGCCTGCCACTGCGGGAGGCGGATGAGGCCTTTCGCCAGCCGTTTGTAAAGGCTGGGATCGACGTGGACCGTGTCTTCTATCTGGGTGAATCGGTGCTGCTGCCGGCCTATCGCGGGCAGGGGCTGGGCCACCGTTTTTTCGACGAACGGGAAGCCCACGCCAGCGAGCGTGGATTCGCCCTTACAGCCTTTTGCGCGGTTCAGCGGCCGTCTGACCATCCGCTCCGACCGGCGGATTACCGACCGCACGATGTCTTCTGGACGAAGCGCGGTTACGTGAAACGACCCGAGCTACAGGTCACGCTGCCGTGGAACCAGGTTGACGGCAGGGAAGTGGAGAACGTGCTGACGTTCTGGACCCGAGGCTAGGCTGGTCAGAGACCGATCTTCTGGGCCAGGCCGACGTCCGGGAGAGCTCCACGTTCAAGCGCTTCGTGGTAATACCGCTGGGCGTCGGTCATGCGACCATCCCGCGAGCAGAGGAACGCGAGGTTGAAGTAGGGCTCTGGGAGAATCGGATTGGAGGTGATGGCGGATTTGTATTCCGACTCGCATTCCGCCACCCGACCCTGCCGGAACAGCACCTGTCCGAGAATGAGGTGGCTCGGCGCGTCGTCCGGAGCCAGTTCCAGGGCCCGGCGCAATGCCTGCTCCGCGCCGGACAGGTCATTCAAGCGCAAGAGGGAATAGCCCAGCATGCGGCAGGCATAAGGATTCGTATTATCCATCTCGATGGCGCGACGGAATGTATCGATCGCCGCCGGGAGATCCTCCAGCTTGAGCTGGATGAAGCCGAGCTTGTTGATCGCACCGGTGTCACCCGGATCTGCCTTGACAGACATTTCGTAGAGTTCGCGTGCCGGAAGGTAACGGCCCTGCTCGAAGGCGCTCTTCGCGGCATTGTCGTAGCTTTCCAATTCGCGGCTCAGACCGGCGCGGTTGAGAGCGGCGGTCTTGGGATCTCCCGGACGTGGGTTGACGAAAATCATGTCGCCGGGCTTGTCGGCCATCACCTTCTGCTCCTCGGGAGTCAGGGCGATTTCCTGGCCGTCAAACAACTCGATTGCCTTTTTGACGGTCGGATCCGAAGAGCCTTTGGCGGCTTCGATGAGTTCGTCACGGGCATCGCGCTGGCGCTTCTGAATCGCGAGTTGCTTCTTGATCACACCACGGAGCGTGGCGACTTCGTTGGGATCGGAAGTGCCGCTGGAAAGCTGGCTGTCCTCGGTCCGCAGCCGTTGCTCCAGGTCGGCTACGCGCTGGTCCTGATCGCGCTTCTCCTGCTGGAGCTTGTTGATGCGGGATTTGGCGATCGCCAGGTCGGTGAGCGCTTCTTCGAAATCGTTCTGTGACTTCTTGCCTTCGGCATCGAGGCGATCCACGCGTTCCTTGGATTCGCGGAGGTCCTTGGCCAGGCCCATGTTCTGCTCGATCAACTGCTGGATGCGGCCGGCTTCGTTGAGCTTGAGCAGGGCGGACATCTGGTCGCGCTCGCGGATGAGGGATTCTTTTTCCTGGGCGAGCTGCTTGTTGGCTTCCTGGCTTTCGGTCAACTGGCGGGTCAGGCTGATGATGTTGCGGGTGGCCTCCGCCAGCTCCGAGTCCTTCTGCTTGACCTTGGCTTCCAGCTCCTTCTTCTGGTTCATCAGGCCAGCCACCGTGTCGTTGGCGACTTTGGTCTGCTTGTCGAGGTTTCGCTGGAGGTCGGCCTTGCCCTGCTGGGCCACGTTGAGATCGGCTTCGAGCAGCTTGATCTTGGCCACGGCATCTGCGTAGCGGCTGCTGCTCTGGTTGAGCGCGCGGCTCATGGCCTCGCGTTCCTGCTCAAGCGCGTCGATCTTGCGGTCGAGGTCCTTGACCTGGCTCTGAACCGGTGCCGAGGCGAGACTGGCGCGGAGCGCGTTCAGGTCCGCCAGCGCCCGCTGCAGTTCCGCCTGCGCCTGGTCCCGCTGGGCAGCCAAGTCCCGGACCTGCGACTGGCTGCGCGCATTCTGAACCACATCATCCGGGGTATTCCGAAGCTTTTGCTCCAGGGCGTGCACCTGCGCCTCCTGAACGGCGAGCCGCTGGCTGTCACGCGGGTCGGGCGTATTGACGCTTCCCAGTGGCCGGGCATCCCGGGCCGGGTCGATGAACTTGCCGTTCATCCGCTCGCCACCTTCCAGCTCCGCCATGGCAGCGCTTTTTTTCCGACGAATCTCATCCGCCTTGGGTTGCACCCGGGCGATCGACTCGACCGTTTTGTCCTGCCGGCCTTTGACCATCTCGGGTTTCCAGGTCGGGAAATACCGGCTGATGGAATCTCCGATCTTGCGGGCCTGTTGGAGCTTTTCCTCCGCCCCGACGAAGTCGCCGGCGGCTTCCAATTTCTCGGCGTCGCGAATGGCCAGATAGCCTTGGAAATAAACGGAAGACGGGTCGAAATTGGCAGCTTGGACCGGCGGCTTCTGCCCCCCCGCGTCCGGTGCCTGCGCATCCACCGATGCCTGGGCCAGCAGTACCACGAGTGCTCCGGCCAGCAACGGCGGCAAACGGAGAAAGGAGGGGGTCCGACGGATCATGGGTGGCGGACACTAGGGAAGTCCGGGCGGCTCGGCAAGGGGGAAGTCGGGTCGCGAATCTAACCCATTACGCGGAATTTTCAGGGCCTCTTAGCGGGAATTTCCGAAAGTTCGCTCACGGCGCGTCGCGGGCGTCTTTCAGGGCCTTCTCGATCTGCGGAATTGCGATTTCCTGGAGCGTATTGTGGTGCCCGCCCGGGACTTCGATGAGCTGCACGGTGTGGGGCGCGGCGGCGGCGAGCTCACGGGACATCCGTACCGGGATCACCTCGTCGGCTTGGCCATGCAGGATAAAGATCCGGCCGCGGCCCTTTGCTTCGATTTCCCGCAGGCGGGCAAGGTTGTCGAAGCGGTGCCAGACCAGCCAGCCGAGCGGCAGTCCGGTGACGGCCCGCGCCATGTCCATGGTGCTGGTGAAGGGGGATAGCAGCACACCTTCGCGGATGTCGTATTCGCGGGCGGCTTCGAGGCAGATGGCGCAACCGAGGCTGTGGCCGAAAAATCGCAGCCGTGACTGCGCTTCTCCGGGCGACCAGTGCAGGGCCTCGGCCGCCGCCGGGACCACGGCCTTTACCGTGCGCCGGATAGAACGCGGGCTGGGCGAACCGCCGCAGGCCCCGTAGCCCGGCATGTCGACCAGCAGCCACGCATCTCCCGGAGGACCATGTTTGCGAATCCAGTCCGACCATTCGAGGGCCACGGTGCCATTGCCGCCACACACGAACCAAAGGTGCTCCGGCTTGGCGGTGGTCGAAAGCAGGTAGGCCTGCTGGGGACCATCCTCGGTGCGGTAGTCGATGAGAGTGGCTCCGCCGCCCTTCGACCACGTCGTCACCTCGCCCGCTTCATAGGGGCGTGGGAAGTAGATCAGGCTGCTCTGGCAGGCGGTGAGGAGGCCGATGAACATGAGGCAGACGCCGAGCGTCAGCTTCGCGAGAAACGTGACCACTTTCCGGCTTCGGCTGCGGGGACGAACATCGGGGTCGGTCTTCATGAGGCATCGCTGATCTGGCGGAGTGCTTTTTCCACCTCGCCGGGGGCCACATCAAGGAGATTGAGGTGCTTTCCGCCGGGGATCTCGGTCAGGTGCACGGTGTGAGGGGCGGACTGCTGCAGCGAGCGGGCCATCCGGATCGGAATGCATTCGTCGCTGGTGCCGTGGACGATGATCACCTGGCCGCCGCCCTTGGCCTCGATCTCCATCAACCGGGCGCGGTTGTCGAAACGATGCCGGACCAGGAATCCGAGCGGGATGCCGGTGACGACCGAACTCATCTCCATGGCGCTGGTAAAGGGCGTCATCAGCACGCCGCTGCGGATGTCGTTCTCCCGGGCGGCGATGAGGCAGACAGCGCAGCCAAGGCTGTGGCCGAAGAAGCGCAGCCGCCCCTTCGATTCCTGGGGCGACCAATGGAGCGCAGCGATGGCCGCCGGCACGGCCACCCTCATGCTGCGGGCGATCGAGTCCGGGCTTGGTGAACCCGCGCAGGTTCCATAGCCGGGGATGTCCACCATCAGCCAGGCATCGTCCTTCGGCGCATGTCCACGCAGCCAATCCGTGAGCTCGATGGCGCGGCTGCCACTGCCACCGCAGTAAACCCAGAGATGTTTTGGATTCGGGGAAAGGGACAGGAGATAGGCCTGCTGCGGGCCGTCCGCCGTCTGATAGGGGATCAGCTTCGTGCCGGGCTCGGTGATCCATTGTTCCACCTGACCGGGCGGGTAGGGACGAGGAATGTAGATGAGGCGTTCCTGGAAAAAGAACAGCAGCGCGAGCACCACGACCACGGTTCCGGCGACGATTTTGGCGGTGTTGATCAGAAGCTTTCGCATGGGGACCGGCGGGTTGACCGGACTGCCACCCTAAGTGAATCGAAGCTCTGCGGTGAATCGATATTTTTAGAGGGATGATCGATTCACCTGATGATTCGTCACCCGGCCTCGCTGCGTTCGACGAGGTCGGAAATGTCGTTTTCGAGACTTTCGAGAACGGCGGGATCGGAGACCTTGTGACCGTCCGCGGTGGTCAGATAGAGGGTGTCCATGGCCACGCCTTTTTCCGTGCTGATGCGGGCGTGGGCGGTGTTCAGGCCGTGGGAGTTGACGGCGTGGAAGAGGTCGTGGAGCAAGCCGATGCGGTCGAGCGCCTGGATCTCCATGGTGGTGCAGGACGGGTGAAGGTCGTTGGTGACGTAGGCGCGCACCGGGACCTGGATGCCGCTGTCGGTGCGCGGTTTCAGGAAGTTCATCTTCCGCTTGAGATACTGCTCGGGCTTGTAGCTTTCGGCCGGCAGGATTTCTTCGAAGATCGACAGCACGCGCTTGCGCACGCCAGCGTCCGCCACCGGCTCGAAGTTCGTGGTGCAAACGCGGAAGAGGTTCACCACGATGCCATCGCCGCGGGTGAAAAAGTCAGCCGAGAGGATGTTGATCTGTTCGGAGGCGAGGGCGCAGCAGATCTTCTCAAGAAGGAGCGGCTTGTCCCGGCAGGCGAGCACCAGTTCGGTGTAGCCCTTGTCAGTGTGGTCGATCCACTTGATGCAGGTGGCGTTCGGCTCGGAGCCGTCCTTTTCGCGCTGGAGGAAATGGCGGACCGTGCGGACCTGGGTGACGATCTGGCCGGGCTGCCGGAAGCGGAAAACGGCCGGCGGCATCAGCTCGAAGTGGCGGTAGATATCGGGGTAGTAATCCTCACGCATCAGGCCGATCACGCCGTCGCGAAGTTCGAGGCGCTCGCGGTCGAGGGTTTTTGTGTACTTTTCGTGACCCTCGGCGAGGAAACGTCTGGTCGCGGAATGAAGCTGGAGCATCAGCGTCTCCTTCCAGCCGGTCCAGGCATCCGGCGCGGTGCCGTTCGAGTCGGCGTAGGTGAAGAGGAAGAGGGCGTCGAGGCGGGCGGGGGTTTTGACGATGGCCGCGAATTCGGCGATCACGCTGGTATCGTCGATGTTACGGGTGGTGGCGGTGCGCCAGAAGGTGAGATGGTTGTCCACGAGGAACATCACCAGGGCGCGGCGGGTGCCATGGATCTGGAGGCGATTGCAGAGTCGGGAGGCCAGCATCGCGGAGCCGTCGATATGCTCGCGGACGTTTTCCGCGCGGCCGGTGTCGTGAAGGATCAGCGCGAGGTAGAGTGCGTAGGGGTCTTCGATTTCGTGCAGCAGGCGCTTGTAGACACGCAGGCGCGGTTCCTCGGTGCCGACCAGGGCGTCCATCTGCTCCGCGCAGCGCAGGGTATGCTCGTCCGCGGTGTAGCGGTGGAAGAACTCGTGCTGGACGAGGCAATCGAGGGCACCGAATTCCGGCAGATAACGGCCGAGGAATCCGACGCGATGCATGTTGCGCAGGGCGCCGGCGACCTCGCCCTTGCGCTCCAGAATGGCCTGGAAGGTCTCGCGATTCGTCTTCGAATAGCGGAATGGGCGGTCGATGTCCTCCCAGTGGGCCTTGACCAGCTTGCGGATCGGCGGGCTGAGGCGCAGGCCGCGGAGCTGGCAGTGCTGGAACAGACGCATCATCCGCGTCGGGTCATCCTTGAAAATGTCCGGATTGGCCGGGTAGATGCGGCCTTCGCGGGCGATGAAGCCATCGAACTCCTCGCGCTGCTTCTTGCGGAAGGTCAGGAACGAGCGGAGGCCGGTTTCGGAAAGGTCCTCGCGCTCGATTTCGAAAATCTCCATCAGTGAGGTGGTGTGCTGGTAGAGATTTCTCGTATGCCGGTAGTAGTCCCGCATGAAGGCCTCGGTGCGGCGGAGGATGCTGCGCTGGGGGTAGTTGAAATTCGTCGAGACCACGCCCTGGAGCTGGAGGGTCAACTGGTCGGTGGCCTTCTGGGTCGAGTAGTGCAGCTCGTTGCGCACGCGGTGGACGAAGTCATAGGCGTCCTCGATCTCCTGCCACGCGGTGGCGGTCAGCAGTCGGCCGTCTACCAGCTTTTTCAGGTCGGTGGTGCCATACTTCACCCGCGCCACCCAGTAGATGTTGTGGTAATCGCGGAGACCACCGCAGCTTTCCTTCACGTTCGGCTCCTGGAGGAACACCGTGTGGGAATAGCGCTTGTGGCGGCTGCGCAGGTCCATCCGCCTGAGGTCGAAGAAGGCGTCCTGGCCCTTCAGGATGCATTCCTTGCGGAAGCGGGCTTCGAATTCCTTGTAGAGCTTCGCGTCACCCGCGATGTAGCGCGCGTCCATCAGCGACGTCTTGTTTTCCTGGTCGGCCTTCGCCTGTTCGATGCATTCGGCGATCGAGCGGCAGGCATGGCCGACTTTGAAGCCGACATCCCACAGGAGATAGAGGATCTTTTGAACGGCCTCCTCGAGAGGCTTCGGCAGGCGGTTGGAAGCACGCGGCAGGAGGAAGAGCAGGTCCAGGTCGGAGCGCGGGTTGAGCGTGCCGCGGCCGTAGCCGCCGGTGGCCACCAGTGCCAGCGGCTGATGCTTGCCGCCGCTCTCTTCGAGCGTCATGTGCAGCACCGCAGACAGCACGACGTCGATCAGTTCGGCCCGTGCCCGGGCCACTTCCAGGCCACCGGCCCCGGCGCGATGCTTGAGCAGGATCCGGTGCTCCTCGATCTTCATGAAGCGCTTGTAGAGCGTGATTCGCTCGGCCGGCGAAAGCTGCTTCTGCAAGGCGGGCGTCAGCGCTTCATTGGCGTGCTCGTGTAGCGTCTTGAGGTGATTGGGCATCGGGGAAAGGCACTGAATTCCTGGCTGGGAAGCCCAAACGAAGTGGGAACGGGCTCCCGGACATTGCAACCCAACCAGAATCGTTTGAACAGGATTACGGGAGCGCTGGGACCGATTGGTGACTGCTTCGCTCAGAAGTTGATGGCCGGCTCGCCCATTTTCGTGCCCATCTGCGCATACAGCTCCACCTGTTTTGAGGAAAGCTCCAGCAGATCGGCGGCCAGCCTGACCCGGCCGGGTTCGAAGATGGTAATGGTGGAGGAACCACCGAAGGCGAAGAACCCTTTTTCCGCGCCCTTGGCCACCGCTTGGCTCGGGGTAAAGGTCTGGTTGATCGATCCCACGCAAGTGGCCCCGATTTCAAGCAGCAGCACGGTGCCGAGATCGGCCGTTTCGAGCCGGGTCACGGTGCGCTTGTTCTGCCAGAGATAGCTGAGGTTCTGCCGCAGCGCGAGGGGGGAGACGGAGAACAGCGGTCCCTCGATGACCTGCGTGTCCGATGGCACGCCCGCCGCCGGGAAGTGGAAGCGGTGATAGTCCACCGGGCAAAGCCGCGAAAGGATGAGCGAACCGCCCGCATAACGCGCGCCCAGTTCCGCAGAGCCCAGCAGCCCGGCCAGATCGAAGCGCTGGCCCTTCACGAACACGCCTTGGATGTCGGACGCGCGCTCGAACCCCAGATGCCGGCCATCCGCCGGAAAAACCACCGCGCTGTCGTCGATCGGGCGGGCCTCCGGCTTCAGCTTGCGGAAGAAGAACTCGTTGAAGCTCTTGTAAGTCGACGGGGTGTCGGCGAACTCCGAAATGTCCATGCCGTAGTCGCGGATAAAGGGCTCGATCTTGGCTGCCGACCCGGGGCGATCCATCCGCCAGCCGTAGAACTTCGAGAAAAACGGCCGCTTCACGAAGGCATGCAGCGCGATCTTTCCGAGCGGATTGCCATAGGCCCAGCGCAGAAAGCCCTCCCCGTAGACCTGCTCGGTTTCGAGGCTTTCAGTGTGTCGGTTGTGATATCGGATCGGCTCCACAGCGGCCTTTTAGGACGGGAATCCGCTGCGGGCAAGGAGCGCGAAGCGTTGTGGCGTAAAGATGCCCAACGTTCGTGTCCATTTCTTCCCTTCGTGGTGAAAGCTTTCTGAACGTCGAAGGGACGATGAATCGTGACTATTTCACCGACTTGTCGGGCTTTTTCGGGACTTCGGGAACTTCGCGCGGGTCCTTGGCGACGAGCCCCTGGAGGTGCTTGACGGCTGTTTCGAGCTGCACGTCCCGGCCTTGGAAGGTGGCGTGCGGGGCGTTGTCCACGACTTCATCGGGATCCACGCCATGTCCTTCGATGAGCCAGGTGCCTTCGGGACCGAAGACGCCGGTTTCGCCGACGCTGCACATGCCGTTGTCCACCAGCCAGCGGCGCACATCGAGCCAAATCTCGCCGCCCCAGGTCCGGGTGCCGATGACCTTGCCGAGGTTGAGGCGCTTGATGCCTTCGGAGAATGCTTCGCCATCGCTGGCGGTCCGTTCGTTGCAGAGCACGCAGAGATGGCCGCGGAAGGCATACTGCATGTTCCAGGTGGGATTTCCGGTACGGGCGGACCAGTAGAACCATGCCTTGCGCAGGAGCTTTTCGAGGATGATCGAGTCGGTGGAGCCGCCTGTATTGTGGCGGACATCGATGATCAGACCCTGGCGATCGAACACGGGGTAAAATTGGCGAGCCCATTCGACCACGCTGGTGGCTCCCATCGAGCGCAGGTGGACGTAGCCAATTTTGCCTTCGCCCAGTTTCTCGGTCTCCAGGCGGCGGGTGTATTCCCATTCCGAGTAGCGAAGGTCTCTCGCGGCTTCGAGCGTAAGCGGTTTCACGACCACCTGGCGGGTGGCCTTGTCAGTCGCGCCAGCCGCTTTCATTTCGAGAACGATCGGCTGGTTGCCCTGCTGGAGCAGCAATTGCTGGGGATTGGGCACCGACAGGGTGGGCGTGCCATTGATGGAAACGACGACGTCACCCTCACGAATCTCGACCCCGGGTTTGGCCAGCGGGCTCAACTCGCGGGGGTAGTCGGGATCGGCACGGAAAATATGATCCACACGCCAGCCACCGGCAGCAATGTCGCGGATCATGCGGGCTCCCAGGGAGGACGGTTGGATGCGGTCCGTGCCTTCGCGCAGGTCGCCGTAGCTGACAAAGGTGTGCAGCGCACTGAGTTCCCCGGCCATTTCCTGGATGACTTCGCTGAGGTCGGAACGGTCGGCCACCCGGTCGATCAGCGGCTCGTATTTCTTCTTCACGGCCGGCCAATCAACGCCATGGAGATCGGGATCGTAGAAGAAGTCCCGCATCATCCGCCAGGCTTCGACATAGATCTGGCGCCATTCTTCCTTGGGATCGATGGAGAAGCTCCAGCGGTCCAGCGGCACGGCCTTCTCCAGCTTGGCCGGCAGTTCGCCATCGGCGGGGACGACGTAGAACGCGTCCGCCACCCGCAGCATCACCTGCTTGTGATTGCCGGAGAGCTCCCACTCCCGCACATCTTCGGCAAAGATCTTCGCGCGCGGTTCCTTGTCGGAAATATCCAGCCGCATCAGGCGCGGCTTGGTCTCGAAGCCCGGTGTCTTCGAGAGGAAAAACAGATGCTTCGGAGCCGCGACCAGATTGGTGTAGTTCCCGGAAGGGCCGGGGACCTCATACAACGCCTCGCCGAGGTGATCGGTGTCGATGGCCGGTGGAGCGGGGGATTCATCGGCATCTTTCTTTTCGCCGCGTCTCGGCACGGACTCTGGCTGGTGGGGATGCAGTTCGTCGGCGGGCTCGAAGGGCGAGCGCAGGCCCTTCTGCAGCGGCAGCGCATAGATGCGGGTGCTCTCCGTGAAGAACGGCTCGGGCTGCCGGGAGCCCCACGGGCTGTTCACCAGCGAGCGCAATTCGCGGTCGCTCAGGAAGAACAGCCACTTGCCATCGGTGGACCAGGCCGGTGCGAAACTGATCACGCGGTCGCTGGTGGCGGCGATCAACTTGCCATCCGTCAGATGGTACAGCTTGATCTGGCGGAAGGTGTTCGCGGCGGCTTCGGAAAAGGCCAGCCACCGGCTGTCGGGCGACCACGTGAGGCCTTCGAAATTGCCATGGACGCTGGTGCTGACCTTTTTCGACACCTTGGCGTCGAGATCGCGGACCCACAACTCCTGGTTCTTGTCCTGCCAGGCCACGTGTTTCCCATCCGGCGAGGCAACCATGCCATAGCGGTAGATTTTCCCGTCCTGGGTGAGCAATTCCGGCTGGCCGATGCCATTCGCGGGCAGCTTCACCATTTCGATTTCACCGGTCTCGTCGGTCTGGGCAATGAGGGTCTTGCCATCCGGCAGGAAGTTCGCCTCGCGATACCGCACCCCATCCTTGTGCGGCACGGTCACGAACCGGCTGGTCGCTTCCACCGGTGCCACGAACACGCCGCCGCGGGCGGTGAATACGATCCGGTCGCCATCGGGAGAAACGTGGGCACCGGTCAGGTAGTCGAGCGGCCGCTTCACCCAGCGCTCGCGGGTTTGGTCGAAATCGGACGCGAGGGTGATCGGAATGACGCGGTCGCTGTGGTCCTTCAGCGTCAACAGGTGCAGATCCGCGCCCTGCTGGTAAACGATGCGCCCTTGGTCGAGGTGGGCCACCTTGATGTCGTAGTCCGGATGCTTCGTCACCGCCTGGAGGTCGCTGCCGTCCGTCTTCATTGACCACACGTTTGAAACGCCTGATCGATCACTGAGGAAATACAGCCGTCCCTGCCACCACATCGGGTTTTTCGAGGTGCCGGCGTAGTTCGCCGTCAGTGGCACGGCTTCCTCGCCGCCATCATCGTAGCGCCACAGGTTCTGGGCGGTTCCGCCCTGGTAGCGCTTGGTACGGCTGCCTTGAAAGGGGAGGCGGGTGAAGAACAGACGCTTCCCGTCCTCGGTCATCACTCCTTCGCTGGCCTGGTCGAGTGGCAACAGCGACTCGTCACCCGTCGCCGGATCGATGGCCACCAGTTGCTCGTTCGGCAGGGTGGAATAGGATTTGGTGGCGTAGAGGACTTTGCCCTGCGGCGTCCAGCCGACGGTGAGCGCACCTTCGCCGTTCCAGGTGAGACGCCGCGGTTGTCCGCCCTCGATCGGCATCACGTAAATTTCCGTCGGGCCCTCGTATTGGGCGGAAAACGCGATGGTTTTCCCGTCGGGCGAGATCGCCGCGAGCGATTCCCGGCCGGGGTGGGTGGTCAGGCGCTGTGCGGTGCCACCGGCGGCGGGAACCTTCCACAAGTCCCCTTCGGCCGTGAATACCACCGTGTCGCCGTGCAGCGTCGGCGAGCTGTAAAATCCCGGAGCCGCCGAAACCGGTCCCCACAAGGCCAGCAGCGGCCAGACACGACGAAATATGCTCATTTCCAGACAAAAGAGCCGGAAACCCCGCCGATGGCAACCCTACCCGTAGCATCGAACTCCTGGTAAGCCCCAGAGGCGCATGGGTCAAAAGCCTTGCACGCCCCGCCATGGGGAACTATCCCCCACGGCGATGAAAATCCCGGTGCTTTTCGGACTTGTGGCCGTCCTTTCACTGCCCGCGTGTCGCAAGCCGCCGGCGGAAGTGACCGTTTCCGAAACCCGCGTGGAAACCACCCGCGATGGCACGACCAAGCTGGGAGCGACCAGCGATGAGCGCTTCCGCGACACTCGGCCGAGTCCGGTCAAAGGTGCCACGCCCGAGGGCTGGCTGGCGCTTCCCGCGACCCAGATGCGCCTGCTCAACTATCGCTTTGGCACCAGCGGTGCGGGCGAGGTGTGGGTCTCCATTTCCAGTGGCTCGGTGCTGGACAACGTGAACCGCTGGCTCGGCCAGTTCGGAGCGACCAAGATCGATTCCAAGGGTCTGGGCGACCTGCGGCAGGTGCCGCTGGCCGGCATTCCAGGGGTGTGGGTCGAAGCTCAGGGCGATTACGCAGGTGGCATGGGCGCGGCCGGAAAGCCGGACTATGCGCTCGCCGGGGTCGTCGCCCAGAGCCAGGGCCGCATCATCACCGTGAAAATGGTAGGGCCGAAAGACGAAGTGGCGGCTGCCAAGTCCACCCTCGAAGCCTTCTCCCGCAGCCTGACCGTGGCTGAATGATCCGCCGTCTCCGGCACGTAGCTTCACTTTCTCTTCTGCTGATTTTCCCATGGACGCCGTTTCCGATCCGCCCAAGCCGCCAGTCTCGATCCCGCGGCGGGTATTCGATATTTTGTCCGGTTTCGGCCTGGCGACTTTCCTGATCCTGCTGCTGGGGCTGCTGACCTGGCTGGCCACGCTCGAACAGGTCGAACGCGGCCTGTTGCCGACGATGAAGAAGTACTTCGACGCGTCGTCGTTCTTCTTCACGCCCGACCTGAAGATTCTCAACTTCAATGGCACACCGGTGAAGATCCCACTGCCCGGCGGCTACTGGGTCTGCGCGCTACTGTTCGTCAACCTGTTCTTCGGTGGCATCATCCGCGCGCGTAAAGGCTGGCGGCATGCCGGCAATCTGATCTCGCATGGCGGCATCCTGCTGCTGATTGTGGCGGGTGGCGTGGCCCAGTGGAAGGAAGTTCGCGGTAACATGGCGGTGTCCCAGGGAGCCAGCAGTGACGTGGCCGAGGACTACACCGAATACGTGGTGGAGGTCTCCGAGATCAAGGACGGGAAACGCAGCAATATTCACGTCATCCCCGGGAAGTATCTCGATGACCTGCAGGAGCAGCGGATCGGCAGCCTACGCTGGTTCAACCGCAAGCTCCATGGCATGGCGACCGACGGCAGCGAGCCCCGCACCTTCCGCCTGCCCGATTTCCCATTCGACCTTGAGGTCAATGGCTGGCGCGAAAACTGCCAGCCGGTGGGGATTCTCGAACGCGCCCCGAGTGATGGCGAACTGGTGGCGGACGGCTACTATCTCCTGAAGCGGGAAGGGGAGAAACAGGCCGAGGCGAACAGCGCCGGCTGCTATGCCCGCGCACTCAATCGCGATGGCAGCGCCAGTGATCCGTTCATCCTCGCCGGTGCGAGTTTCTACGGCAAAACGATCCAGATTGGGGAACGCGCGTTCCTGGTGGAGATGCACAAGCGATACTGGCCGGTGCCGTTCAAGGTAAGGCTCGACAAGTTCACCGCCACCTTCTCGCCGAACACGATGAAGCCCGAGAGCTTCGTCAGCAAGGTGACCCGCATCGAGGGAAATCACGAGATCCCGGTGACGATCCAGATGAACGAGCCGATGCGCCAGAATGGCCTCACTTTTTACCAGGCCAGTTACGGACCGACCGGCGAGCGCGATCCAGAAAAGATGTTCTCGGTCTTCGAAGTGGTCCAGAATCCGTCCGACCAGTGGCCGAAGATCAGCATCGCCATCGTGGCCCTTGGTCTCGCCATCCAGTTTCTTCTGAAACTCGGCATCTTCATCACCGCCCGCATCAAAGCATGAATGATATCCCCAAACGCAACGCCGCCATCCGTTGGGTCGCGCTTGGTTTCCTGTTGATCGGCGGGGGCCTGTTCTTCGGGATCTACAAGTACAGCAAGTCCCTGGAACCGCTGCCGCGCCACCTCGAAGGCTATGTTCCGTGGTCGGCGGATACCATCGCGGTGGCCGAGTCCATTCCGGTGCAGGAGGGAGGCCGCATCAAGCCTCTCTCCACGATGGCCGGTTTCGCGATGTACCAGATCCATGGTAATCGGGAACTGGAGATCGACATCAAGGATACTTCGCCGGAAGCCAAGACCGGCAAGGACGGCCTTCCACCGCACAAGGTCCTCAAGCTTAAGCCCACGGCCTGGCTGCTCGATTGCCTGTTCCGGCCACAGGTCGCCGTGGAGATGCCGACGTTCGTGGTGGACAACTCGGACGTGATCACCGCGATCGGGCTGACGCCGGGTGCGAAACGTGACCGCTACAGCTACCACGATCTGGAACCCGGCCGCGACAAGCTCAAGGAGCAGGCGAAATCCTACCAGGCCAAGGAGGCGGCCGAACGCGGACCGGTGGGTGAACAAATCGTCAACCTCGAAACCAACGTTGAGAAATATGAGAGCCTCATCGGTTACTTCTCATTCGTGCGCGGCGTGACCATGCGGAATCCGACGGGAACCAACAGCCGCAATGCCCAGGTCAGCCTGGTCATGACCGCCGCCCCGCAGATCCGCGAATCACTTGCCGGGCGCGACAAGCCGGAACACGTGATGGACCTGGTTGAGCAGGTCAATGACATGGCCAATCTCGCCCATTCCGCCCTGCTCCTTTTCCCGCCCGACGGCCAACCGCAGGCAGACAAGCCGGAGTCCCGCGCCTGGACCAGTGCCGGCGACGAGATCTGGAGCACCATGATCCAGGAGTCTCCCAATCCGGAGCGCTCGATCGCCCGCATCAAGCTGCTGGAGGAAGTCACCTACAATGCCAATGTGAGTGACGATGCCTTCCGTGTATCGCTTTCACAGTTGCGCGATCTGACCGTGGCGGCGGCCACCGCACGCGGAGAATACCGCGCGATTCAATTGGAATCCTCGTACTACAACCACGACTGGTTTCTGAATGCGATCGTGTTCTTCCTCCTCGCCAGCATTCTCGGCATCGGCATGTGGGGAGCCGGCTGGAATCTGACCGGGAGAATCCTCGCCTGGGCCACGGGGGGGCTCACCGCCTTCGGCTGGGTCTACTGCGTGATCGCCATCGGCCAGCGCTGCTACATCATGCAGCGGCCTCCGATTGGAAACCTCTACGACACGGTCATCTGCATCGCGACGGCGATCGTGCTGTTGTCCTTCGTTGTTGAACTGCTGACGCGCAAGCGCTTCGCCCTCGGCCTGGCACCGGTGATCGGCGCCGCCCTGATTCTCATCGCCCGCCAGTATGAGGTGGGGGACGCCAAGGACCACATGGATCCGCTGGTGGCGGTGCTGCGTTCAAACTACTGGCTGACGATCCACGTGATCACCATCACCATGGGATATACGGCCGGTCTGTTCACGGCCCTCATTTCCCATATCTACCTGTTCATGCGTGGCACCGGCCTTGATGCCGGAGATCGCAGCCTGCGCCGCACCCTGACCCGTGCCGCTTACGGCTGCGTCTGCTTCACGCTGTTCCTTTCCCTCGTCGGCACCGTCCTTGGCGGCGTCTGGGCGAACGATTCATGGGGTCGCTTCTGGGGCTGGGACCCGAAGGAGAACGGCGCGCTGCTGATCGTGCTCTGGAATCTCGCCATCCTTCACGCCCGTCTCGGCGGGTATCTGAAGGAGTGGAGCTTCCACCTCGCCTGCGTGGCGGGCTCCTGTGTGGTGGTGTTCTCGTGGTGGCATGTGAATTTCTTCAATACCGGCCTGCACAGCTACGGGTTCACTTCCGGCAAGGGAATCGTGTGGATGTGGTATGGCCTGGAGGCCCTCTACATCCTCCTCGGCATCATCGCCTGGATCGTGTGGACCAACATTGAGAACGACGAGAAGGAACGTCGGGCTGCCTTGCGTGCCATCGCAGATGCCGCATGAGGCGTGCGATCCCGCGCGGGTGAAAATTCAAATCTGAAATTTCAAATTCGCGCGGGTGTCCTAAGCTCCGGGCGTGTCCAATCGCCCGCGCTCCAGTTCCCGAAAAGCCGTTCGTGTGGTGCTCGCATCCGGATGGGTGGTAGCCGGTGTTTTTGCGTGGATGAAGTTCCATTCAGAGCCGCAGCGAGCTCCGCTCGTTCCTATATCTTCGGTTCGGGCAAACCCGTCGTCGCCTGCCGTTGGGGCGGTGGCCTCTCCGCTCGATTCCGTCTTCCGGGAAGCCTGTGCCGACCCCTCCCTCGCCGGGGCATTGGTAGGCTTCACCGTGCTCGATGAGCAGGGGAGGGAAGTCTATGCCTCGCCACTTGCCGGGACGGCGCTTTGCCCGGCCTCCGCCCTGAAAACCGCCACCACCGGGGCGGCCCTCGAACTGCTCGGGCCGGAGTTCCGTTTCGAAACCACCATCGCCGCCGCCGCTCCCGCCACCGATGGCATGCTGCCCGGAGATCTCGTCCTCGTCGGCTGCGGCGATCCCACGCTGGCTTCTGCCGATCTCGATGCCCTGGCCGATGCCGTGATCGCCTCGGGGATCAAAAAGGTGACGGGGAACCTCCGCATCGACACGTCCATTTTTCCCTCCAATCCCGTGAGCGAGCATTGGAACTGGGGGGATATCGGCAATGCCTATGGAGCCGGGGCCTATGGCTTCAACCTCGATCACAACCGGGTCACCCTGTCGTTCGATCCCGCGGCCGGCATCGGGCAGCCCGCCACCCTGCGTCCCGCCGGACTGGCCCTGCCTTCGTTGCGGTGGAGCAATCAGGTCGTGACCGGACCGGCAGGCAGCGGAGACCAGGTGATGGCCTATTCCTCGCCCTATGGTCGCTCGGTTTCCCTGCGTGGCAGCGTGCCGCTGGGCGAGCCCGGGTTCGAGGTGCACGCGGCGATTCCCGATCCGCCGTCGCTCGGATTGGAACTGCTCGGCACGCGGCTGGAAAAGGCGGGGGTCCAATTTCAGGGGCGCAAGTTTTCGGTCGACGCACCGCATCCGGTCGTGCTCGCACGTCACCAGTCGGCCCCTCTGCCCGAGATCATCGACCACCTGCACCGGGTGAGTGACAATCTCGAAGCGCAGTGCCTGTTTCTCACGCTGGGGCTGCGTGAACACGCCGATCCCGCCGAGGTAGTGCGCCGTTACTGGTTCGCGGCGGGACTTCGGCCCGTGGGCTGGCGGCTGGTAGATGGCAACGGCCTCGCCCGTGCCAACATGATCCGCCCGCTCGATCTGGCGCGTCTCAACTTCACAGCTCGTCATGCGCCCCATGGCGATCGCTTCAAGCAAAGCCTCACCGCCTACGACAACGGTACCACCCGCGCGAAGCTCGGTGCGATGTCGGGCGTGCGCACCGAGACCGGCTTCATCCAGCGTCCCGACGGCCGCGAATTCACCTTCGCCCTCATGACCAACGGCCTCGGGCAGGGTGCCAATTACCAGGAACTCCGTAGCAAGCTCCTCGCCGCGGCCCGGGGATTGTGAGCAGGCAGCTCGCTTCAGCGCAGCATCGCCGCCGCCCGCTCAACCGACCCGGCCAGAGCGGCCACGTCGTCCTCCGTGTTGTAGAGCGCGAAGGATGCCCGCGTGGTGCCGGTGATGCCAAAGCGCGCCATCAGCGGCTGGCAGCAATGGTGCCCGGTGCGCACGGCCACGCCCATCTGGTCCAGCAAAGTACCAAGGTCATAGTGGTGCACGCCTTCCACGGCGAATGACAGGGCACCCGCACGATCGTCAGGACCGTAGAAACGGATCCCGTCGATCCGGGCGAGCGCCTTTTCCGCCGAGCGCATCAATCTCGTCTCATGGGCGTGGATCGCCTCGATGCCGATGGCATTCACGTAATCGAGCGCGGCTGCCAGGGTGATCGCGCCTTCGATGTTCGGCGTTCCCGCCTCGAACTTGAACGGCAGATCGTTGTAGGTCGTCTTCGCGAAGGTCACTTCCTTGATCATTTCGCCGCCACCGCGGAAGGGCGGCAGGGTCTCCAGAATCTCCCGCCGGCCCCATAGCACGCCCACGCCGGTGGGCGCGTAAACCTTGTGCCCGGACAGCGCGAGAAAGTCGGCACCGAGGGCCACCACGTCGATCGGCAAGTGGGGCGTCGCCTGCGCGGCATCGATCAACACCAGCGCTCCTGCCGCCTTCGCTTGCGCGGTCATGGATTCCACCGGATTGCGGGTGCCGAAGGCGTTCGAAATCCAGTTGAACGCCACCACCTTCGGCTTTTCCTCCAGCAGCCGCCCATACGCCTCTTGATCAAGGGACCCATCCTCATGGCAGGGGATCACGCGCAGTTCCGCTCCGGTCTGCCCGCACAGCATCTGCCACGGCACGATGTTCGAGTGATGCTCCAGCGTGGAAATGAGAATCTTGTCGCCGCGCCCGATCATGCCCGACCGCGTCAGCGACACCGTCACCAGGTTGATGCCATCCGTCGTTCCGGCCGTGAAGATCACCTCGTCGGGCGACTCCGCCTTCAGGTGCCGGGCCACCGTCTGGCGGCCGGCCTCGAACGCTTCCGTCGCCAGCCGTGCCAGGAAATGCGCGCCGCGGTGGATGTTCGAATTCGTTTCTTCGTAATACCGCCGCGAAGCGTCCAATACCGTCTGGGGCTTCTGGGTGGTCGCCGCATTGTCGAGGTACACGAGCGGCTGACCATTCACCGTCTGGCGGAGAATCGGAAAATCGAGGCGGAGGGTGGCGGCATCCAACATGGGCGGCGCACCATGGCACCGGATTCGCCGCCCGCCAAGCCCCGGGGCGGCGACTTTTTCGCCGGTTCAGTGCTCACCCGCAGGCCGCGAAAGATGGATCGTCTCCGTCGTCCGCCTTGCCCCGATCGGTGCGAAACCTGCGGAAATCACCCGCCTCACCGGCTGCCCGGACACCGGATGCACCGTGTAAGGCGCCTCGGTCATCCCCTGTTTCAACTCGAATCGCTCCACCACGCCCCCCGGCGTCTCCGGCAGGGTTTCATAAACGTAGGTAGGCATCTGACCCCACCCATACGCCGGGCCAACCCATCCCACAACGAAATTACCGCCGCTCTACGGTAATCAGGCAGCCGGATACTGCACAAATCCTCTTCAAGGCATCACCTCATCCCGAACTTTTCCACTTCCGGCTTCCAGGAAACCTCTTCGAGATGCTTCCGCAAGAAGGCCAAGACATCCGTGTCGTTCGTGTTCACGAGCGACTTCACCTGCACCAGGGCCGTTTCATCCCCGCGCGCGGCCGCCTCCGCCAGCCATCTGAACGCCGGGGCATCACCTTCCCGGGCTGCCCACCAGGCGAACACCGGTCTGCTTTCATGAGGAGTCAGCATGTATTTTTCGCGCTTCCAGGCCGCCTTCGCGAACACCGGCCAATCCATCCCCGGCAGGGCCTTCAATGGCTGCTCAAGCTCCGCGACTTCCCCGCCCAACCTCATCGCCAAGGCCGAAATGTCCCCGGTCAATGCCGGATCTTTCTCCGCGGCCAGGGCCTTCAGATTCTCCAGATCCAGCGAGATGCGTTCCTTCGCGAATCCCTTCAAGAGCGGCATCGCATCGGTCTTCCAGCCTTTGGACAAGCAGATCTCCCCGAGCCGCGGATCGGCCGTCATGCGCTCCAACAGGGCGGGCTTTTCAACCACCGTCGCGTGCTCGAGGAGATAAGGTTTCACCACGCCCCGCCAGACCGCGTCCGACCACACGGGGCGCTTCAAGAGATAAGGCATCAACCCCGCGGGGAGTTGCCGGGCGTTTGATGACTCGTCCGGAGTGACCCCGTAGTCGGCCAGGTAATCGCACCGGTTCATCGCATCCACCGCGATCCGTTCGAGGGGATCGGGGGAGTCGGACGGAATCTGCGGCGGCGGATAGGGAGGATCCGCCGATGGCGCGCCCGGTTGCGGGAGGTTCGGCTTGGCTCCGGCGTTCGCCACGAAAACCAGCAGCTCGGAGCCAGGCAGGAAGTCCTCCGGTGTGCTTGTGTTCGCAGGAAGAACCAGTGGGGAAGGCGCTTCGCCAGTGAACGTTCTAACGGAAACCGGCGACAATAGGATAGAAGCGGGTGCGGCCGTTTCGTTCAAATTGAAGCAAGCGCTATAGTGCCCGTCCCCCAAGTGGACGATGAGGATAGGATTCACCGTTTCCTCCGCCAGCCGACGGGTGCCGCACAGCAGCTCGAATTGGAATGAAACCGCTCCCTTCGCCATTCGGACTTTGCTGATACGACCTCGTATTCCCGGGATTTCTACCTTTCCGCCCTCCACCAGCGGGATACTCAGGAGAAGCCGTGATTCGATTAACGGAGGACCTGCTCTCCGTGGAGAGTGAACAGGACTTTCTTCTTCGATGAACCTCGCATCGCGAGGGAGCATATCTCGGGCAATGGATTCCAGTGGCTTGGGATGCGTGTTGATAGGACCATTCATCCGGCAGTTGGCAATTTCCCAAGTTTGGCTGGAAGGATGCTTGAGCTCGAATCCAATTCCGGCCGTTGCCAGAGCAGCCGCGCCGATGGCGATCTTCCTGCCCCATCCGGGAAGGAAGTGCGGGATGAATCCTCCAACCGCCCAGGCCCCGAGCGACAGCAGGGCCAGTAGCGTTAACGGGGTCAGTAAATTGTCCGCCAGGATCTCCATCCACTGTCCCGCTGAAGGGCCGACTTGAACCTGCACGCACCACAGGCGAAGCAGGACCGCAGGCAGGAGCACACTGACCAGTAGCACAGAGGGTAGCCAGCTCATCGGCAAACGCTCGATCGGGCGGACCCTCCAGCCGCCTTGAGTCAGGAATACCGGCTCGGACAGACCGATCCGTAATACCAGCCAACAGAAGCCCAGCCCCTCCAACACCGAAAGCCCGACCGTGGCCAGATTCGCTCCATGGTCGAGCCTTTCACTGGCGACGCAACACGTGCACAAGAGGCTGAGAAGCATCCACAAGGCGATTTCCAATCGATAGCGACACACTGAAGTCCGATAGGCATGGAAAAACGTGTTCATGGCTTCAACGGGTAAGAGTTGCCGCAAGTGCCCAACGGCGGCTCAGAGGATCCCATTCGTAGTCAGATGCCACGTGACCTTCGAAGATGCCCTTTGCTTCCTCAGCGCTGTGCTCGAGTCCGGTTGGAACGACGACGTAGTCTGATATATATCCCCACCTGACTGGAGGAGAGGCATGTGAGATCCCGATGAACCAATTGTCGAAAGCTTCCCGGACGCCCATTCTGATGGCCACGGCTTCGCTGCCAAATCGCATCACACCATCGGATCGCCAGGCGCCATCCGGCCTCCATCCACTCTTTTCGCGTTTGTAAGCCTCCATTATTGTTGCGGTGAGACGCGGTTCGATGCCGGGGACTTGCCGCACTACCTCGTATAGTTTCAGATCCACGCCGTTCCCGACTGTTTCCAGGATCAATGGCACCAGCGACTCGTCATCGAGCGAGGCGGCAGCGGTGAGCAGGCGTCCCCGCGGGTCGGTGGTTATCGTGAAGTCGCTCCGCAACAGGTCAGCCCTGGCCTCCTCAGTCCACCCTCGATATTGTGCCACGCTCGACAGCCAATCCGAGTTCCGCTGCCGGTGGATCGAACCGATTGCTGCGATCACTTCCGCCTTTTTCGATTCCGGGCAATATGCCTCTACTGCTGCGGGCCAAACGTCGTCATCCGACGCCGTTTGCAAAATTGTAGATAACTGGCGGGGCAAAAATTGGGCGATGTCCTTTTTCTCGAAGGCCGAACTACGGTAAGTATAGGAATCCATCGTCCAGCGCCAATAATCCTCGCCGGTGGCAGTCCGCGGATCGGGCCGCCTTTCGAAGTCAACTTCCTTCGTGGAGCGTCTGTAACGGCCGATGCGGAAAGGTGCGAGTTCGCCGGCCCGATTGCGACCGTTTTGGATCATCTCCAGAGGAGAGTCGCGTGGTGCCCGCAGATCCCCCGGTCTGCGGTTGATTCGCAGCGGCATTGGCCCGCTTCGCATCGTGGTTCGGATGGTCCCGAGAATTTGAGGACGCAGTAAAATAAATCTGGCGCCGCGGATATCGACGTCTGGAGGGGGTTCCGTTCCACTGGGACCGTAGACGGACTGGCTGATTGAATACCCGGAGAGCAGGGTTTGTGCCGCTTGGGCGGATGCTCTCCAGACGAAGATCTGGTGGGTCGAGGGAAGATAGATGAACGCCAATCTCAGGGGAGCATTCAATCTGGCGAGTTGATCCGCATCTGAGGTGAACCGGGAGAATCCCGCCCACACTGGTTTCTCTTCGATGACTTCCGCCAGTGGGCCTGGAAAAGTCCTCCCGATTTTTGTCTTTTGTCTTAATGGCCGGATATCGAGCTTCCCGCCGTCCAAATCCAGGTGGGTATTGTTTTCCAATGGCACGTCGACGATCTTCTCATATCGAAAGACCGAGCCCGCCATGTCGGCTTGCAACTGCACTTCCCTGCCATCGGTCAGCATCCCGGGATCGAGCACCCCGAGCTGCAGGGGCTCTTCGAAACTTTCATAGAAATGGTCTGGGAAACTGGTGCCAGGAGGCATCACGGCCAGAACCGCATCATTTCGGGAGGACCAAACGACATTGGGTATATGGCGGGAAAGGGGACCATTCGCCTTTGCCACGACGCTGCCGCCGACCGTCAGTTGCGCAGGGCCGGTCCAATCCCACATGGTGTAATAGCCGTCAGGAACATTGGTCGCCGCCCACGACGGTCTGATTTCAAGCATCGCTTGATTCGGAAACCTTTTCTGGGCGTAGGAATCCGGCCACATGCCCAGTTTGGCGGTGATCTCTCCACCGGCCGGAATGGCCCGGACTTCCGCACTCAGGTCAGGCCATCGTGACTTGGATTGAAATCCTGCCAACCAAGCGCGGTTCAGGGTCACAGGGTATGCCAGCTCCTGCGGAACGATGAACCGTGTCAGCGCGATGCCCCCCAGCCACAGCACCGCCACCGCACCGATGCGGACCGGACTGCGCAGTTTACGGGGCAGGAATACCAGGGCAGCCGCCAGGATGAGGACGCCCGACCAAAGCAGCCAAACCGACAGCCAGTCTGTCTCACGGGCGAATGAATCGGACAAGACGCGCCATGCTCCGTGAGCGAGGAATTCAGTTAGGTGCCACGGCCATTCAAAACGCATCGGCATCAGAGGCAGGATAAACGCCGCGATCACTGAAACGGCGATGATCAGCATCAGTCCCCCGCACGTTTTCCAAAATCCCCGGCACACTGCCGCGAACAGACACAGGCACGCCAACCGGGGGACGATCACCAGCGCCGCCTTCGCTCCCAGCTCACACACCGTTCGGGCCTCGAAGCCGTGAACGGAGAGGTTGAGCAAGCAGAGGCCGGTCAATGGTAGCGCCAGACAGGTGGCTAGAATCGCAGCCTTCGCAATCAAGGTGTCGCACTTGCCAACAGGCCGCACCCCGCTCCAGGTCTGCCCGTGGAGACCGATCATGACAGCCATCAGAATCGTGATCACATCCACCACATACGGCATGCAGAATTCGATTCCGCTCCACCCTCCGGGCAGTGGATACACGCCGGATGACCATCCATTGTCCGCGATCACGACCTTGGCCTTGAACGTCATCACCGGCCACGCGACCGCCAGCATCGCCAGCCAGCCCAGCACGAACCACCACCGCAGTTGCTGCCAGCAGGTCTTGTAGGAATGGAGGATCAGCCGCGCGTTCATGACAGCTTGGCGTGGGAGGCACCGGGTCTCTCGGCCGGGCGCACCAGAGTGACGAACAGCTCGCGCAGGGTGATGGCACGTACGTCCGGAGTTCCGCAGCCCGGCAGTAGGCGGGCCGCAGCCTCACCGAAGGCAGCCGGCTCGTAATGGGTGTCGGTGAAGCGCAGCACCCGTCCGGATGAATCCGCCGCGATCCAATTTCGCGGAAACGCTGGCAGGGCCGCGAAGTCCGGTGGCAGCACCACTTCCACCCGGCGGTGTCTTTTGAGCAGGGACTCCGTATCCTCGTCCAGTAGCACGGAGCCTTCATTGAGCATCACCACATGGTCGGCCAGCCGGTCCACCTCCTCGATGTCATGGGACGACAGCACGACCGAAAATCCCTCGCCTCCCGCCAGTTCCAGCAGGCCACTGATGAATTCATCCCGTACCAGCGGATCGAGACCTGAGAACGGCTCGTCCAGCACCAGCAGTTCAGGGCGATAGGCGAGGACGGAAACGAGGGCGGCTTTCATCCGCTGGCCGCGCGAAAGGTGTCTCAGTCTCCGGTCGCCCGGCAGGCCGAATTGCCTGCGCAGATCCCGCTCAAGGTCGGTGTCCCACTTTGGATACAGCGGTCGGCACCATCCGAGAAACCGGTCCACCGTCATCCACAGCGGCAGGTCCATTCCGTCCGCTACATAGCCCAGCCGCTGAAGTTGGGCCGGGCCGAGCTTCCGTGAATCGACGCCAAGGATGTCCGCGTGTCCGCTCGAGGGACGCAGCAGATTGAGCGCGATTTTCAGGGCCGTGGACTTGCCGGCCCCGTTCGGACCGAGCAGGGCCGTGATCGACCCGGCGGGGACATTGAACGACGCCTCGCGCAGCGCTGTGGTCCGGCCGAAGCGGCAGGACACTGCGTGGAATTCAAGATGGCTTGTCATGATTTTCGATGGTTTTCCGGAGTGCGTAGAGGGTTTCCTCCGCGGTTAATCCCAATAAGGACGCCTGCCGCAGCAGATCGCGACAGGCAGGAAAAAGCTGCAGAACCAGTTGTTCGCGCGATTCACCGGCAGGCTTGACCACCACCATGCCCGCTCCCGGCCGCGTCGCCAGAAACCCCGCATCGCGCAGTTCCAACACCGCCTTGTGCGCCGTTGTTGGAGAAATTTTCAGCTCCTGCGCCAGCAGCCGCACCGATGGGAACCGGTCGCCCGCCGCCAGTTCCCCCGTCAACACGGCCCGCTGCACCGCCTTCACGAGCTGGTCGGAAACGGGCAATCCATCAAGGATCTGGAAGCGAAACGGGAGCATGAGACAGTGCCAACTGTAACAGTATGAATGATACGGTTGTGCGGAAAGGGCAAGCCAAATTTCTGCACGCGTCATCAGACCTCATCTGAGTATCAGCGCCAGGCCTTCCGATGGCCCCCCGAGTGCCAGTGACTGGACGTTTCTTTCTCGTTCTCCTACCACGCGGATGCTTGAGTGAGGGCCGGTCGCATGAAATCCAAGCAAGAGGGCGGTGATATCGGGGAAAAAATATCGTCCCGCGATGACCATGTTAGTGTCTGCCGGATACCATCGAATCGTATGAAAGCATGGGCGCGCTATTACGACGGAACCGAGGTGCGGGTTGGTGATTGGGTGAAGATAGCCGACCAGCAACCGAGGCAGGTCTATGCATTGTACCCATCTGACCACGAGGTCAGTATTTTGTATGGAATGACCAATGGCTGCATTGGTATCTGGCCTGCAACCGTGGATTGTAATCCATTGGATGGGGACACTATCCTGATAAGCAGGGGGGAGTGGCTGGGTGATCCGAATTTATAAAAATAACGGAGCAGAGGGTCACGACTGAATGGGAACATCTTGGCTGGTTCTCAAGTATATTTTCGGACTATCGCGTCTCTGGACTTTGGCCGCGAGGGCGCATGCATCGAATGTCGTCCACCTGGGGGGGAGGACCTTCGCGTTGCGAAAGCAGGTCAGGGAGTGCCGGGAAGTCACGCGGCGCTCCGCATTTTCACCTTTGATTCGTGCCACCGTCACACCACCACGCGCGACGGCAGTTCGATGGTGAACCGCGTGTCCTGGCCGGGGGTGCTGGTGACGCCGATGGTGCCGCCGTGGGCTTCGATGGCGCGCTTGACGATGGAGAGGCCGAGGCCGGTGCCTTTGATCTCCTGCTGGGAGTGGTGCTTCTCGACGCGGTAGAAGCGTCGGAAGATATGAGGCAGGTCGCCGCTGGGGATGCCCACGCCATTGTCAGCCACCCAGATGCGCACGCCGCCGTCCGGTAGTCTGGTGCAGCCGATCTGGACCTTCAGGCCCTTGTGCGGGTTCTGCTTGAGGGCGTTTTCGACGAGGTTGAAGAGCACCTGCGTCCAGTAGAAACGGTCCGCATTCAGGCGCAGGTCGTCATCGGGCATGATGACGGTCACATCCGCCTGCTGCTGGCGGATCATCGATTCGAGGCGTTCGAGAATGTCGTGGATGCAGGAGCGGAAGCGGAAGGGTTCCAGCTTCAGCGCCGCGGCCTCGCCGGACTCCAGGCGGGAGATCACCAGCATGTCTTCCACGATGCGGGAGATGCGGTCCGAGTGCTTCCGCATCACGGTCAGGAAGCGCCGCGTCATCTCGCGGTCATCGAGCATGCCATCGTCGAGCAGGTTCTCCAGGTAGCCGTTGATGATGGCCAGCGGCGTCCGCAGCTCATGCGAGGCATTGGCGACGAAGTCTTTGCGGATCTGTTCGAGCTGATGTTCGGATGTCACGTCGCGGATGACCACACGGGTAAGGGAAGGGCTGCCGGGGGTGTCCGGAAGGCGGGCGGCGTCGACGATCCAGGCGGTGACGCCGCGGGTTTCAATATCGCCACGCGGTGAGGCCTGCTGGGGGAGGATGACGCGGGATTGGCCCGGTTCACCGGTTTGGAGGCAGTGAAGAAGGGACTCGGCCAGCCGACCATCCAGGAAGGCCTCGCGGACGGGCCGGCCGATGAGCTCGCGTTGATCGAACAACTGACGGGCGGCCGCATTGACGAAACGGATCTCCGAATTCGCGTCGACGAGAAGGAACGCGTCCCCGAGGGCGTCGAGGAGGCGGTCACGTTCATTGCGGGCTTGGTTGAGATCGGATTCAAGGCGGAGTTTCCAGGCGGCGGCTTCCTTGCGGAAATTCCGGCGTCCTTTCAGGAAAAGGACGAGGAGGATGCCAAGGGTGATACACGCGAGGGCAGCGGAGGCGATGGCAAGGGGATCAGTCATCCGGCGGTCGGGAGAGCCACCAGATAACCGACACCGCGGACGGTTTCAATCAAACCGCCGTGCTCGCCCAATTTCTGGCGCAGGCGCTTCATGTGCGTGTCCAGCGTACGGCTGTGAACTTCATCACTGTAGCCCCAGACGGTCCGCAGCAACTCATTGCGGTCCTGGGCCTTGCCACCGCGCTCGCAGAGATACAGCAGGAGCTTGAACTCGGTGCTGGTGAGATCGACGGGTTCGCTGTCGATGTAGAATTTCAGCGAGTTCTTGTCGAAACGGAACGGGCCGAAGGTGAAATCCACGCTGCCGGGAGGGCCGTCCGAGCGCTTGAGCACGGCACTGATCCGGAGCAGCAGTTCCTTCGGGCTGAAGGGCTTGGTCAGGTAGTCATCGGCACCGGCTTCCAGGCCCTGGATCCGGTCTTCGGTCTGGGCGCGGGCGGTGAGCATGATCACGGGGATCTTCACCGTCCGGGCATCCCGCCGCAGCTCCTTGAAGACGCCGTAGCCATCCCGGCCCGGCAGCATCAGGTCCAGCACGATCAGGTCCGGCCGCTCCCGCATGGCCACGTCCGTGCCGGAGATGCCGTCGTATGCCTTGATGACTTCGTAGCCCTGGCGCTCGAGATTGAAGCCGATCAGGTCGGCGATATCCCGCTCGTCTTCGACGATCAAAATCTTGTGCATCAGGCAGGGGTGTATCTGGGAACCCTGTCACTTACGAACCGGCACGTCGTGACAATTGCGTCACAGAAGATCCTTGCCCACATAGGAGCCCGGCTTCGTGGTGCGGGCAATCCCGATCTTGATACCGGCCTCGATCGACGTGTTGACGCCGGTTTTCACGCCGTCCCCGATGATCGCACCGAATTTCACCCGGCCGGTGTTCACGGATTTCCCCTGGATGGAGGAAACGTGGTGGCGGCCGTCATGACGGTGGTTTTCCGTGCAGGTGCCAGCTCCCAATGTCACATGAGTGCCCACGATCGAGTCGCCCACGTAGCACTGGCGGGAAATGTAGGTGTTGTTGTAGAGGATCGAATTTTTCACCTCCGCGCCGTTGCCCACATAACAATTCGCCCCGATGGAAGTGGCGCCGCGGATGTAGGCATTCGGGCCGATGTGGCAATTCGGGCCGATCAGGACCGGGCCTTCAATCACGGTGCCGGGCAGGATCTTCGAACCCGCGCCGATCCGGACGTGACCGATGATGGTGGCCAGCGGGCTGACTTCGCCGTGCTGGCTGGACTCGTCCATCATCGCCAGCACTTCCTCGTGCATGCGCAGGAGGTCCCAAGGATAACGGATGGTGAAGCAATTGGCATCCGTCACCAGGCGTTCGGGGCAATTGGCTGGATCATCATCGCCCTTCCAGGCGAGAGGGTGGCCTTCGCTGTCGTAGAGGCAGGCTGGCATCGCCACGCGACCGAGCAGGAGCAAGGCACCGATCTCGATCCAATTGTCGATTGGCATCCGGATGGTCCGGTCGGTGGCCTCCGACGGATCGACCAATTGGAAACCGGCGCGAATCAGGTCAGTGCTGATCAATTCTCGCAAGGGAATGTTCGCGATCGGGCAGTCTCCAAGCTGCCGGTTCGCCGTTAACGGGGTGCAAAGAGCGGGGTGACGTGGGGGTAAAAGACAAGCCTGCATCGCATTTACAATGCATCACGGATTGGCGCGCACAGCACGACTTTTTTGTGTGTGGAACGCATCTATTTCTCGCACCTTTTCGCGATCGTCGGTGTTTCATCGGGCCACTTGCTGATCGAGCCCGTTACTGAGGCGGGCGCACCGGATTTTCATAGGTCCCATGGGATGCAGGGGACCCATATTGGCAGAGTCGGCGGGATCACTTACGCCACCGCGTGCTTCTGGTGCCACTCGTGATAGACCTTCGGTGAAATTTCCGAGGGCTTGATTTCGGAGCGGCCGCCCCAGAACACGTTGGTGTAGGTGACCGGGATGCCGATCTCTTCGAGGTAGCGGTCGATTGCCGCCTTGTGCTCCAGCACGCGCCCCTTTTCGGTGCCGTGGACCACGCCCATGATGTTGACGTCGCCGAATTGCGGTCCGCCTTCACGCCAGTAGCAGTGGGTCATGCAGTAGTGGCGGCCAACCTCGCCGCCAGCTTCCATCTCGCGGCCTTTTGGCACGGCCCAATGGAAGAGACCGTTGAAGCGTGTCACCCGCTCGCCGCTGGCGGAGGGCTTCACATGCTCCAGGAATGTCGAAAAGCGCCCGATCACCTTCTTGTCATTGAGGGTTTCAGCGACCTGGCAGAATCGATCGATGCTCACGCCTGCCTGGGCGGCGCGGCCATCCCAGGGGCTGGCGTTGATTTCTTCCGGCGTGAGCTCTTCCTTCAGGGCGAGCAGCACGTTCCATTCTTCTTCCGTGAGATCGACCGGCACGGTGGTCATCATCACGCCCGGCTCATCGGCGCGGTCCCCGGGTTCCAGGGCGCGACGGCGAATGTGGCCGACCCCCAGAGCGAAAACTCCATGTGCCGGCATGAGAAGATATTCCCGGGCACCAGTCAGTCGCATCAGCACCTTGGCGTGCTCGTCCAGCGACTCGCCCACCGGCACCTTCAGCGTGGTCCAGAGGCGATAGCCGGAACCGGACACCTCGGTATCCGTCGAGCGAATCACCACGTGGCCGGAAAACGGGTCTTCCTTCGACATAAAGTCGAACGCTGCATTCAGTTTCTCTTCCGGCACCTTCCAAGCCACCAGGGCACCGTGGGCCAGCTTCGTGGAAAGCAGCGTCTGTCGCACGCGGCGGATCACACCCGCCTCCAGCATCGCCCGGATGCGTTCCAGCACGGTCCCGAGGTCCACCCCGGCCTTCTCTGCGATCACATGGAACGGGTGGCGATGGAAGCCCGAGATCAGGTCTTCGGAAACGGCGAGGATCGCCGCGTTCACGGGATCGGTGTGCTCAACAGGGACGATGTGGCTCATGGACGGGGGAGATCGTAGTCGGCGGGGACCCGGCTGGCTACGGCGTTTTCGATGATTCCTGCCGCAGATTTTATACCCCTTAATTTCCCGGTTAAACGGAGCGAGGTGGCTCAAATCAGCTCCCGTACAAGGGCCAGTGCCGCCTCGCGATTGCTGATCCGGCCTTCCAATTGCTCTGTTTCGATCGTTTCCAACAACTCTTTGAAACGGGGGCTTGGTGTCAGTCCTAAGGCGATCAGATCCTTTCCCGTCACGAGGGGTGGGGGAATGAGGGGCTCGCTGGCGAACTGCTCGCGCTTTTCCTGAAGGAACTCGTAGTTGTCGGTGAAGCCGTTGGATGAGCCGCAATCGACGCGGTGCAGTTCCAGTTCCTCGTCGAAGCGGGGCTCGGCCATGAATCGCTTCAGCTTAGCCACGCGCATCTTCTGCACGTTCATGAACTGCATGTGGCGGGCCACCATTGGCACCACCGCCTCGATCACGTGGTTTGGGTAGCGCAGGCGTCGCAGGATTTCCTCCGCCATCACCGCGCCCATGGCGTCGTGGCCATTGAAGCGGATACGGTTGGCGGCTTCGTCGAAGGTGTAGGTGGGCGGCTTGGCGATGTCGTGCAGCAGCACCGCCAGGCACAGTTCCAACGACGCATCGGGACCGAGCATGCCCAGCATGATCCGCGTGTGTACGTAGACGTCGCCCTCCGGATGCCATTCGGGCGGCTGCTTACAGCCGATCATGGGCAGCACCTCCGGCACGATGTGGCGGATCAAACCGGACTCCACCAGCAGGTCGAGCCCATGGGCGCGATCGGGCGCGGTGATGAGTTTTGAAAATTCATCGCGGATGCGTTCGGGCGAGATCCTGGCCAGGTCGTCGGCATGGTCCTGGATCGCGCCCCAGGTGACCGGCTCGATTTTGAATCCCAGCACGGTGGCGAATCGTACCGCCCGCAGCAGCCGCAGCGCGTCCTCGCCGAAGCGCGCCGATGGATCGCCGATGGCCCGCAGCGTCCTGCTCTCCAGATCAGGAAGGCCGCCGACGTAGTCGATCATCTCACCGGTAACCGGATCTTCGAACAAGCCGTTCACGGTGAAATCCCGGCGCTTGGCATCCTCCGGCGCGATGGAAAATTCCACCGTCTCCGGGCGACGGCCATCCTTGTAGCTGCCATCGGTCCGGAACGTCGCCACTTCGATCGGCACTCCGTTCCGTTTGACGATCACCACGCCGAAGTGCGCGCCGACTTCGTTCGAGCCGGGAAACAACCGCAGCACTTCTGTTGGTGGCGCGGAGGTGGCCACATCGTAGTCCTTCGGTTCCTTGCCGAGTAGGCCGTCACGCACGCAGCCACCGGCCAGCAAGGCCTGGTGACCGGCGGCGGTCAGGCGGCTGGCAACTTCAAGGGCGGCGGCACGGGCGGACATGCGGGGATTCAAATTCAAAATCCGGATTTCAAAACGCTAAAAAGAAGAAAGTGCCGGGATCAGTGATCAGTGATCAGTGATCAGTGATCGGTGATCAGTGGAAGAGTCCTGAGGACTGGACTCTTGAGCGAGTGGTGGCCGTTCGATCGACGAAAGGGCTTTCTTCTCTGATTACTGATTACTGATCACTCGGCACTCGGCACTCGGCACTCGGCACTCTTCCCCAACTTGGCACTTGGCACGGCGCGCTGATCCCCTTGAATAAGGTTGCTTTGCCCTTCTACCCTCCCTTCGACCACTGGCTTTGGATCATTCCCTCGTTCCTGATCGGGGCGTGCATCGGATCGTTCCTCAATGTCGTCATTTACCGGCTTCCGCTGGGGTTGTCGGTCAATGAGCCGAAGCGTTCGTTCTGCCCGAAGTGCAAGAGCCCGATTCCGCTGCGACGGAACATTCCGCTGTTCAGTTGGCTGCTGCTGCGGGGGCGCTGTGCCGACTGCAAATGCCGGATCCCGTTCCGCTATTTCGCGGTGGAACTGCTCACCGCGCTGCTGTTCACCGCCGCGTGGTGGGTGTTCTCGAGGCCCGGGGTCGATGGGGCTGTTGCGATTCCGTTTTTGTGGCTCTTCCTTTCTCTGCTGGTGGCGATCACCTTCATCGATGCCGAGCATCTGATCATCCCGCCGGTGCTCACGTGGGCGGGTGCGGCGGCGGGGCTGGTGGCCTGCGCTCTTTGGCCACAGCTTCCGGCCCTCGGCGGACAGGCGGGCGGTTGGCTGGACGGATTGAAACATTCCGCCATCGGCTGGGCCGGTGGCTTCTTCGGCCTGTGGGCGGTGGTGGAGCTGGGCAAGCTCGCCTTCGGGCGCCTCGACAAGAAATTTGAAACGGCGGTTCCGTGGAAGGTCCAGGAGGGGGCCGGTGAGGATTCCCCGATGGAGTTCATCCTGAATGGCGAGACCATCGAATGGTGGGACATCTTTTCCCGCAAGACCGACCGGCTGATGATCGACGCCGGCGAAATCGTACTCGATGGCGAGACCCTGCCCGGCGGGCGGCTGATCGTGCGTGAGCTGGAGTTCGAGCTTCCGGACGGCAGCGTGAAGCCGTTCCTGCAGATCCGCTCGTTCGAGGGCACGGCCACCCGGGCGGTGATTCCACGGGAAGCGATGGGGATGGGAGACATCCACCTACTCGGCATGATCGGGGCCTTTTTCGGCTGGGCCGGCATGTTCTTCGCCGTCTTCTGCGCGTCAGTCTATGCGATCATCCTCGCCATCATTGGGCGGGTGGGCTTTGGCGTGCGTTTGCCGTTCGGACCCTTCCTGGCCCTGGGTGCGGTGACTTGGATGTTCGGTGGGTGGAAGCTTTGGGAATGGTACCTGAACGTCCTCGGCCCGATGGACTTCGGGAGATAGCCGGGTGCGGACCGCCGCGCCGGATTTCCTGTGGTCCGGCGTTGTTTGATTGGTCCGCCCGGTGCGACCCCTTCAGGGTCGGGGAGAATTCAAAAGGCCTCAAATCCGGAGGTCGCTGCGCGACACTCCGGCTACGTTCCGTGATCCCTTCGGGATCGAGAGGGGAGGTATGTTCCGGGTAGATGGGTTACGTGCCGTGATCCCTTCGGGATCGACGGGCACCAAGATGCCGGTAGGAACCTTTGGGAACTGCGGCGCTATTTCTTTTCCGGCGGAGGCGGTGGTGCCTGCTGGATCTGCTGCACCGGCTGTGGATGGGTCCGGCCTGGCTGCATGAAGTTCATCAGTTCCATGGCGAAGTGCATGTCGCTGTGCTCGAGCTTGTTACTCGTCTTGGTCGTGAGAATGTTGTTCGGGTCGTTCGCGGGCTGCGCCGGTGGGGCTTGGCCCGCTTCGGTGGGCCACTCCATCGGGGTCACGCCTGTGGTCGGAATGGCCGGCAATGGCGCGGCGGGCGGAGCGGTTTCCTGAGCTTGAGCGGCATCGTGTTCGCTGGTCACGTAAACGTAGGCAGCCCAGGCAAAGAACGAGAGCACCACGATTGGCAGAACTTTGGAAACGATCTTGCCCTGGCCATGCAAGCGCGCCGCGATCTCCTTCTCGCGTCCTTCGAGCATCGCCCGAAGCTCACGCTCGGTGGGCTCGGACTTGCGGGGCGGCAACGGTTCCTCAGACACGCTCCTTAGCATGCTCTGACGAACGGAAAGTGTCAAATATCAACCAAAACCGGCAGTTTCGGGGGGAGGGGACGTGATGCTCCCACACGCCGCCGTGGGCACCGGCGCCTCTACTAGAGTTTTTCCGCCAGTTCCAAAATGATCCCTTCCGGACCACGAATGCAGCAGAGCTTGTAGATGTTCTGGTAGTTTTGGATTTCTCCGAATGGCTCTGCGCCCGCTGTCTTCAACTTCGCGACAAGGTCCTCGATACCTTCCACGGCGAAGGCGATATGCCGGATGCCCGGCGTATTGGACAACGAAGGCTGCGTGCCGTGTTCATCGGACGGGGTGTGGAATTTCACCAACTCGATCGTCGCCTCGCCATCCGGCGTGCCCATCGTGACCATGGCTGACTTGACGCCATCCAGGCCGACCACGCGGTCAACCAAATCGCCTTCGACTTCCCCCTCGCAAAGCACGTCGAGGCCGAGGGTGAGAAAGAATTCCTTCGCGGCCAGGAGATCATTCACGACGATTCCGACATGATCGATTCGCTGGATCTTCATGGCTTAATACCTTGCGGCACATCCGCATCCGGTCAAGTCGCGCCGAGCCCACCATTTCTGATCGGCTCGATGCGTCTTCGTTCAGTTCCGCGAGCGGATCTGCCAGATTTCGCAAAGCTGGTTGTTCTCCGGCTCGTTGCGGCCGAAGCGCTCGGTGGAGCCGAGGTAAACGGCCTGCACCTTCTGATTGGGCAGCTTGGCGGAATCGAGGGACTTGGCCACGGCGGTGGCGCGCTCGGAGGAAAGCTTGCGGTTGTCGTCGGCATTGCCGGTCTTCGACGCATAGCCGACCACCAGCAGAAGGCCGTCATCCGGCAGGGCGCGCACGGCGGCGCGGGCGGCGTCGTCATCGGACGGGGAAGGGGTGGCGGAACCGGTCGGGAAGGAAAGGTTCTTCACCACCTTCGCACCGAGGGTGCCACGGAAGCCGTCATAGGCGAGGCGGATCTCGGCGTCGTTGAGGGTCTCCAGCTTCTGGAGGCCGTGATAGAGCTCGATGCCGAGTGGTGCGAGTTCCTGCTCGCTGGATGCGAATAGCTTCTTCGGGGCGAGCTGCGACCGCAGGTTCGCGATCTCCTCGCGCAGGTGCTGGAGCTCGGAGTCGTCATTTGTGTTGAGCTTCATCTCAAGCTCCTTGACCCGCGTTTCGAAGAAGGACTTCGCGCGGGTCGCTTCGTCGAGACGGCGCTGGAGGTCGGCGATGTCATCGCCAGACGGGCGGCCGGCGTAGTCGGCCAACTGGGCACGGGCCTTGCTCAGATCGGCGGAAAGAATGTCGAGCCGTTTGGTGGCGTCGGCGAGCTGGGTTTTATAGAGATCACCGGACGAACCGTTGGCCAGGGCGCGGTCGAGGTCACTCTTGAGCGAGGCGCACTGGGTGAGCAGGGCATTCTTGGTGCGTTCGGAATCGCGCAGTTCGGTTTCCTTGGCCAGCAGCAGGGCGTCCTTCTGGCTGAGGTCGTTCTGCGTGTGACCGTTCAGCGAAAGCAGGGTCTCGGTGTCCTTCTTGATGCGGGCGGCGACTTCCGCCTGGCTTTCCGCGGCCGGAGTGGATTTGGACTGGAAACTCACAAAGAGGAGGGCGCCCAGCAGCGCCATGATGATGAAGCCGAGGGCCAGTACGGCGGGCGAGGGAGGCGCGGATGGCGCGGCCGTCGCGGGTGCGGTGGCATCCGGTGCCGGAGTGGCAACTGGAGCGGAAGCGACCGGAGTCGCCGGGGTGGAGGCCTCCGTGGCCGGGGAGGTGCTGGGTTCCGTCATGCCAGGAGGTTGCTTGGCTCCGGCCGGTTCTGTCAACAAGGCGCTGGTACGGCGGCGGGATCTTCACCCGGCCAAGCCTCACACCACGCGGGTCAGGTTCAGGAACTCGGTCGGGTGATCCAGCAGGTGTTCGGGATACTCGGCGGCCAGGGATTCGCGTGAATTGAAGCCCCAGGTCACGCCGGCCACGTGGATGCCCGCTTTCTTCGAGGCCTTGATGTCGCGGATCTCGTCGCCCACATAGACCATTTCCTCCGCTTGGAGGGAGAAGGTTTTGCGGATCGCGCGGAGGTGCTTCGCCTTGCCGGTCAATTTCGAGGTCGAGGAGATGAAATCGAAGAGATCGCGCAGGCCGTGGGCTCTCAGGAACAGGTCCACGTTCGCGGTGGCGTTCGAGGTGAGGATGCCGAAGCTCTTCACGTTCTGCCGCAGCACCGGCAGGACCTCGGCCATGCCGGAGATCAGTTGCAGCTTGGAAATGTTCCCGCGCATCATCGCCGTGCCGCGGCCGATCAGTACCGGCACGCGCCGTTTCGGGATGCCCAGGTGCACCAGCAGTTCTTTCAGGGAAAGGTGGCGGAGGTGCTGGAGTTCCTCGGCCGCGACCTCGCGCAGGCTGTAGTCCGGCGCCATCCGGTTGTAGATGAGGCGGCTTTCTTCCAGCGTGTCGGCCAGGGTGCCGTCGAAGTCGAAGATGAACGTGCGGTAGGCCATGGATGACAGTAGCAAACGTTAGGTCGGGTGGCGGGTCAATGGTCCGCCTTCCGAAGTAGGGAATTAACCACGAATTTCACGAATACTCACGAATGAATGGATGAGGAAATCCCCCCTCGGATTTCTCGGATTCGTGTCCATTTGTGAAATTCGTGGTTTGAGTTCTTCGTCTCAAGCCAGCGCCAGATTCGGATCGATATCGGCATCCAGAGGGCTCGATTCGCCGGCCAGATGGCGCAGCAGCGCGGCGAAGGCGATCATGGCGGCATTGTCCGTGCAGAGCAATGGATCCGCCACGGCAAGCCGGAAGCCGTGTTTCTGGCAGACGGTTTCAAATGCCCCGCGCAGCGCCTTGTTCAGGCTGACTCCGCCGGATAGCGCGATGAGCTTGTGTCCGCCGGCTCGTGCGGCCTTCACCGTCTTGCCGACGAGAATCTCGATCACGGCGCGTTGGAACGAAGCCGCCAGGTTCGCCACGGTCTGCTGGTTCTGAACCACCTCCATCGGATCGCCCAAACCCTGGAGCGTGTAGAGCACCGCTGTTTTCAGGCCGGAGAATGAGAAATCATGGTGTGGGTCATGCAGCATCGAGCGCGGGAAGTCGAAGGCTGCGGCATCTCCCTCACGGGCGATTTTTTCGATCTCCGGTCCGCCGGGGTAGGGGAGGCCGAGCATCTTGCCGACCTTGTCATAGGCTTCTCCCGCAGCGTCGTCGCGGGTGCCGCCCAGCTTCCGGTAGCGGCCCGGTCCCTTCACATCCATGAGCAGGGTGTGGCCGCCGGAGACGATGAGAGCCAGGTGCGGTGGCACGCGGGTCTCGGCCACGAAAGGGGACAGCAGGTGACCTTCCAGATGATTGATCGAAAGGAACGGCTTGTTGGTCGCACACGCGAGCGCCTTCGCAGCGGTGCTGCCAATCAGCAGGGAGGAAGCGAGTCCCGGTCCGGTCGTGGCAGCGAAGGCATCGATGTCCGCCACGGTCAGCTTCGCGTGTTCGAGCGCCTGCTCCACCAGTGGTCTCAATCTCAGCGAATGATTCCGCGAAGCCAGCTCCGGCACCACCCCGCCATGCACGCGGTGTAGTTCGATCTGGGAAGAAATCTCCGAGGCGAGAATCTGCGTCGCCACGCCATCCTCGCCACGGACGATCGAGACGGCGGTTTCGTCGCAGGAAGATTCGATGGCGAGGAGGGTTTTCAAAGGAGCGGAGTCTGGCGGATTTCAAAACCACGAATGGACACGAATGACCACGAATTTCTGAGATCTCCGTCATTCGTGTCCATTCGTGTCCATTCGTGGTTCCATCTCCACTGGAAGAAAGGCTTCGGTCGCCTTCTGCCCCATCGCGAGTCTCGCGTCCCGTTCTTGTTCGACCAGTCGTGCCAGATCGGCCAGGATCGCGAGTTCCTCATGCCTCGTGTCTTTGCGTCTTGGATAGGATAAAATCAGCACCAGCGACTCCAGGAAAAGAATGGAGGTCGGTGGTTCAGTATGGATTATCGATATTGCATAGCAGGCGAACAGGAGTCCAAAGACCAACCACTGAAAGGTTCTAAATGGCATGGGTTTCCGCAATTCCTGAATCCGGGTGAGCAGGCTGTCGCAGTTCATGAGCTCCGGCGTCGGCGTGTCGTGAATGGGCTTCATGCGTTCACTGTGCTTACTCGTGGCTACTTACCCGTTCCTCCAAATCACGCACCACTTCCACGAGAGACGAAATTCGTTTTTGCACCCTGAGATGTAGAATTAAGAGAAGTCCGATCGGCATTATCGTCGCGCCCGAAAGGCCGAGCAGGGTCCCGATCCATGGCATCGCGCCGTGACCGAAGGACCACAGAAGCGCTCCCAAGGCGATGGCGCAGGAGCAGGGGATCCTGACCGTCGAGAACCTGGGTCGCGATGGAGATTCCGCCTCCCCCATGTGGGTGTTGGCCCGGAGCAGTTTGACCGCCTCGGTAGGGATCGGTTCGCGGAGTTCGTGGTTTCGCTCGATGGTCGTTCTCATGGCGCCAGTTCCTTCAACGCCGCCGTCATCACCGGATCCTGCCACTTCTTCAGGCGGGCTGCGTCATCCGGTTTCAGGGAATCCTTGTGGCGATAGAGATCGAAGCACGCGCGGTCCTCGCCGCTGAAGGGAATCACCACATCCGGGGTGATGCCCACGCCATGGGGCGTGCGGCCCGATGGGGTATGGTAGTGGGCGATGGTCAGGCGCAGCGCGGTGCCGCCGCCCATCGGTATAATGTTCTGCACGGAGCCCTTTCCATAACTCTGCTCGCCGATGATCTTCGCGCGCTTCAGGTCCTGCAGCGCGCCCGAGGTCAGCTCGGAGGCGGAAGCGGACATGCGATCGACCAGGACCACCACCGGATACTCGCGCCGCCGGCGCTCGCGGTCGGGGGTTTTCAGCGCCTCGCCGATCTGGCCGTCGCGGCCGATGGTGGTCACCACCGAAGTCGCGGGAGGAAGGAACAGGCCGAGAATTTTCACCGTTTCATCGAGACTGCCGCCGCCATTTTCTCGCAGGTCGAAGATGAGCGATTTCATGCCCTGGTCTTCGAGATCGTCGAGAGCGGCCTCCACCTCCTTCGCGCAACCCGAGCCGAATTGGGCGAGGCGCACGTAGCCGACCGTCTTCGCGTTTTCCAAAAGATGGGACTCCGGCAGCGATTTCGTCTCGACCACGATGTGGGTCAGCTTCAGTTCCTTCGGCTTCGGCGCGTCAATCGACTTCACGGTCAGCCGCGTGACCTCGCCCGCCGGGCGGCTGAGCCGGCCCATCAGGTCGTTCAGGGAAAGCTCCTTCGCGTCCTGGTCATCGATCTTGAGAATGCCGCTCTCCGGCAGCAGGCCGGCATCGGCCGCCGGTCCGTGCGTGTCCACCCCCGCCACGTAGGCACCACCATCGCGCAGGCCGAGGGTGAGCCCGAGGGAGGCTACGTGCGGATCAACATCGCCCTTTTGCATCGCCCCGGCCATCTCCGGATAAATGAATGATGAGTGAGGATCCAGGCTGGCCAGCATGCCCTCCAGCGCGTGGTTCACCAGTCGGTCGTAGGTGACTTTGTCCACATCCGGGTGGCGTTTCCGCACCGCCTCCAGCACCTGCACGAAGCGCTCAATCGCGGGATAGGCCGCCTCATCCGCATCCGCCGGGGCAGTCGTCTCGCCAAATGAAACCGCACAGGAAACCAGCAAACCAAAAGCAGCAGCAGCGCGCATGGTCGATCCCTAGCAGGGCGATGCCGGGAAGGGAAGGGGTTCCGAGCGGAGAGATGGTGAGAGTGATGTTCCGCTCATCACCACTAGGGTTGAACCGGTCCGAATTTCAATGTCACCTGTCGCGGTGACTGTGCCGTCAATTGGTAGTGGACGGGCGGCCGACCCATGGATTCCAGGATCAAGTCCAATGGACGCCCCACCAGGCCTTTGGCTTTCAACCGGCCATCTTGTCCCCTCATTTCAGTGTATTCAAACTTCAGCCGTGGATCGATCACTGGTCTTGGACTTCCTGCCGATTGTGTCCACGCACCGCCAATCTGGTTGACCGGCTGGTCCGTTGCTTCATCCACGCAGATGAATTCGGTGTCCGCCGCGAAGAGACCTTCCACCTCATTTCGTTTAACCTGCGCGGTATTCGCCGTGAGCAATCCACTCAGAAATCCGGCAACCAACATCGGCCACACCCATTTCGATCGATAACCGCCGAATCCCTTTCCCGACCGATACCAAGCTCGGGATTTTGGAAGCACCAGCGCGGTCAAAACCAGAAGATAGATCGAAATCGACAGCAAGACGTAGAAATATTCGAGGCGCGTGTGAACGGGAAGCAAGCCGTCATGCCAAAGGCAGGAGATTAAATAAACCAAGCCGATGCCCCAGGGAAGGATGACGAGGATCGCCCACCACCAGCCAGTGGAACGGCGATCCAAGATGAACCAGCCGATGGCGATTGACAGGAAGTTCGCACTGAAAGCCTCCCCGTGGGAAGGAGAGAAAGTCGCCATCACCAGCTCCGCCAGCGCCTCCGCCCCGAGCACAAAGCACAAGGCCGCGCTCAGCCGCAGCAGCAACGGCGGCTCGTTTTCGTCCATCTTGGCGGCTGGCTAAGCAGTGAGCGAATCCTCACGCCGCATCCTGATCCGCTCTCCGTCTCCGGATCAGCGGGGGACGTTCGCCAAGGACCACGGGGCGATTCAGCGTGACGGCCTCGATGTCGCCGCGGGACGGGACGTCGAACATGATGTCGAGCATCAGGCGCTCGAAGATCGAGCGCAGGGCACGTGCACCGGTGCCGCGGCGCACGGCTTCTTCGGCCAGGGCGCGCAGGGCATCGCGGGTCACGCGGAGCTTCACGCCGTTCATGGCGAGTTGCTTGCTGTACTGTTTCACCAGCGCGTTCTTCGGCTCGGTGAGGATCGAGATCAGTTCGTTTTCCGTCAGCTTCCGCAGCGACGAGATCACCGGCAGGCGGCCGATGAATTCCGGGATCATGCCGAAGTGCAGCAGGTCCTCCGGCTGCACCTTTTCCAGCACATTGACGTTGGGATCATCCAGATCCACCCCGCCCTTGTCGGCGTGGAAGCCGAGGGTATTGCGGCCGAGGCGGCGGCGCACCATGTCTTCGAGGCCCACGAAGGCACCGCCGCAGATGAAGAGGATCTTCTCCGTGTTCACCTGGATGTATTCCTGCTGCGGATGCTTGCGCCCGCCCTGCGGCGGTACGTTGCAGACCGTACCTTCGAGAATTTTCAGCAGGGCCTGCTGCACGCCCTCCCCCGACACATCGCGGGTGATCGAGACGTTTTCCGTCTTGCGGCCGATCTTGTCGATTTCGTCCACGTAGATGATGCCACGCTCGGCGCGCGCCACGTCGAAATCGGAGGCCTGCAGGAGACGCAGGATGATGTTCTCCACGTCCTCGCCCACGTAGCCGGCTTCCGTCAGCGTAGTGGCATCGACGATGCAGAAGGGAACATCGAGCACCCGTGCCAGCGTGCGCGCCAGCAGCGTCTTACCGGATCCGGTGGGACCGAGCAGGAGGATGTTCGACTTTTCGATCTCCACGTCCTTGAACTCGTCCGCCAGCTTCATGGTGTCCTGGCGCAGGCGCTGGTAGTGGTTGTAAACCGCCACCGAGAGAACCTTCTTCGCGTGCTCCTGGCCGATCACATGCTCGTCGAGCTTGTCGCGGAGGAAGGATGGCGAGGGAACCTTGAAGCCGCTCTTGTCCGCCGCGACCTTGCCCTTGCCTGGCGTGCCGGCGAGTTCCTTTTCGAGGATGTTCGAGCATACCTCGATGCACTCGTTGCAGATGTACACTCCCGGTCCGGCGATCAGTTTTTTGACCTCGGAGTGGCTCTTGCCACAGAAGGAGCACATCGTGAGATTGGAAGCGCGGGCCATGGTGGTGGAGGATGAGAGGGCGGGCCTCCCGGTGAGCCCGATACTACCCCAGCTTTCCCAAGGCGAAATGAGAAAATCTCACGACTTTCGGAATCGTGGATCTCGTGGATTTCTCAGCCCCAGATCGACGATCCCAATCAATAATAGAAATACCGCTTCAGCGACAGCATCGGCCGCTCGAGGACGTTCCAGCTCACGAGGGCGGCCCCGATGCTCACCGCGAAGGTGGCCACGATATACAGCAGCAGCGAGACCACCGTGTCCGTCCCTGAAAAGGCGGCGATCTTTCCGTACACCACCGAGGACAGCCAGGGATTGAACAGGAAATGCAGCACGTAAAGCGCGTAGCTGTATTTTCCGAACAGCACCCAGCCCTTGCCCGAGAGCACTTGCTGGAAGGGGGAGCCCGCCTTCATCGTCAGCATCAGCGCGCTACCCCAGAGGAAGGGCGCGTAGAAGATCAACGTCGTCGGCAGGAACCACACGTAGTGCAGGATCGACTGCGGCGTGATCCAGCCGAAGACCGACATCGCGGCCGAAATGAGAAACACCCGCGGTGCCAGGCGCATCCAGCGTTCCCAGCGCTCGGGCTCGCGGAAGATGATCGCCAGCAGGGCTCCGGCTCCCAGGGTATTCAGCCGGGTCGAGGTGAACATGTAGGAGGCCGTTTCATAGCCGTGCGTGTAGAGCCACGCATTCGAGGCCGGGGCGATGACCAGACACGCCAGGCACACCCATTTCAGGTGCTGCCGGTTCACGAACCTGACCAGCAGCGGCCACACCAGGTAAAACTGCTCTTCTACCGCCAGCGACCAGAAGTGAGCCAACTGCACCCCCACCGGCGAATAAAGCCACCGGTTCTTGATCGTGGCGCCGATGTTCGAGGCGAAGAACCAGTACCACAGCGGCGAATCCTCGCCTGGCGCGCAGGTCAGATAAACGATCGCCAGCACCGCGAAATAGAGCGGGAAAATGCGCACCCCGCGTCGCAGATAGAACACCGAAAAGTAACGGGCTGTCGTCTTCGGCGCATCCAGCAGGATGCCGGTGATCAGGAACCCCGAAAGGGTGAAAAACATATCCACGCCCACGAACCCGAGATGGAGGAAACGTCCCCAGACCGTGTGATCGCTCACCAGTTTTCCGATCACGATCGCGTGGCTGATGATCACCAGCACCACCGCCAATCCGCGGAAGCCATCGAGAGCACGGAAATGGCGCGTGGAAGGGGCGGGTTCGGACATCGGGGGTTTCAAGCGTCGTGCTGGCGTTCGTATGGGCGAATGTCACGGAAAGCGCCAGCCTTCAGGCAGAAAATCGATACCGGCCGTTCTTGATCACTTTGGAATACAAGCGAGAACGCCCCCCACGGCTCCAAACGTCACGACCGCGAACAAGGGGTAGGTCAACGCCTTGTTGTTCCGCACCCAGGCGAGAATCGAGGCGGCAATCACCAGTCCGGCATAGATGTCGCAAACAGTCCAAAATGAGGAATTGTCTTCCAAATGGTCCTGCAAGGCCATGCCCGGTAGCACGATTGGCGCGAGCAATCCCTCCGGATTTCTAGCCACCCATAAGCCGGCGGCTGAAGACAATCCCATGATCAATCCCATTGCGACGATCAGGCGGCGTGGGTCGCTCATGGGGGACTGGCATGAAGGAGACGTCATGGAATTGGATCAGTGTTGGTTGAAGTAACGAAGGTGAAGTTCCCTTACCTCAACCCCATGAGGCGCCCGTACATCCACACCGAGCCAAGAAGTACCGCCGGAACGGTTGTCGCAGTGTAGAGATAGATGCCGAGCGGCCGCTTCCAGATCCAAGCGAAGACGCCTGTGACCATCAGGTAAACGGCGAAGCAGCCTGGCACCACCCCAAACGGAATGCCAGTCAGCAGCCGGCCGGGGATCAATGCGGTGGGAGCGCAGAAGGGAGCCCAATAGAACTCAGAGTCGAAGGAAAAACCAACGCTCTCCCCTCCGGCCAGACCCAGCGTCAGACTTATAAAACCGATGAGACCCGCTGTCGCGACCAGCCACCACCGATGAGCCGAACTCGGCGGACGGACCCGCAAGCCTTGGGAAGGATCAGACTCGGTCATTGTTCAAAGGCGACTTGCAGAAATGTGCATGGGAAGCTCACCGGAGGCAATCTCCCTCACCCTCTGCACAAAAAAGCGCCGGACGTTTCCGTCCGGCGCTTTCCGAAATGCTGATTGGATCGTTCAGGCGTCCTTCTTCTCCTCGACGGCAGTGAGCACGTCGGCGGGAAGCTGCTTGCGGCTTTCGAGGACCTTGTCCACGAGACCGTAGGCCACGGATTCTTCAGCGCTCATGTAGTTGTCGCGGTCCGAGTCATGCTCGATCTGCTCCACCGACTTGCCGGTGTGCTTGGCGAGGATGCCGTTGAGCCGCTTCTTCAGGTTGAACATGAAGCCGATGGTGCGCTCCACATCGGAAGCCGTGCCCTGGGCACCGCCGGAGACCTGGTGGATCATCACGTGCGAGTTCGGCAGGCAGAAACGCTTGCCCTTCGTGCCGGCAGTCAAAAGCACCGAGCCCATCGAGGCGGCGATGCCGATGCAATACGTGTTCACGTCGCAGGTCAGGAACTGCATGGTGTCATACATCGCCAGACCAGCCGTGACGGATCCGCCGGGCGAGTTGATGTAAATGTGGATGTCCTTCTTCGGATCCTGCATCTGCAGGAACAAAAGCTGGGCGATCACGGAGTTGGCCACGAAGTCATCGATGGCCGTCCCAATGAAAATGATCCGGTCCTTGAGCAGACGGGAGTAGATGTCGAACGAACGCTCGCCACGGCCATCGCTTTCGACGACGACGGGGACGTAGTAGCTGTTCTGGGCGCCCTGCGGGCTCAAATGACGGGTCGCGGTGGGGAAAAAATCACTCATCGGTTGGAAGTGCTTCATTTGTCTCCTCGACGTTGGCGTGGCTTACCACGAAGTCAATGGCCTTGCCCACAAGCATCGAATTCCGGATGCCCGGAAGGCGGTTGGCGCGCTGCAGGTCCTTGATCATCTTCTTCGGAGCCACCTTGCGGGACTGCGCGATCGCCACGAGGTGCTGCACCAGCTCCTGGTCGCTCACCGAGAGATTCTCGGCGCGGGCGATTTCCTGGAGGATGAAGTTCGTCTTGATGTTCGTCTTCGCCTGGCTGCCGGCGTTTTCAAAAATTTCCGTCTGCTGGGCGGCGACTTCCTCTTCCGTCATGCCGGACTGGATGCCGCGCTGCACCATGGCATCGGCCTGGTTCTGGGTTTCCTGGTTGAGGAGTTCGTCCGGCACGTCGAATTCGACCTGCGCGTTGAAGTGTTCCACGATCTGGTTCACCTTCAGGTCGTCGATCTGGCGGCGGCGCTGGTTCTCCATGTTTTCACGGATGATCGTCTTGATCTCCTCCATGGTCTTGCCCGGGGCCAGCTTGGCGGCGAGTTCGTCGTCGAGATCCGGCAGCTTGGCGGCCTTCAGTTCCTTCAGGGTGACGGCGAAATCGACATCCTTGCCGCGCAGGTCGCTGAGCGGGAAGTCGTCCGGGATGGAAACGGTCACGTTGCGGGCCTCGCCGACGGACAGGCCCACCAACTGCGCGGCGAAACCGGGCAGGAAGGAACCTTCGTCCAGGCGCACCCAGAAATTCTCACGGCCAGCGATGTAGCCGGCCGGTTTGCCGATGGCTTCTTCGATCGGCTTGCCTTCGACGGTGCCGGTGTAGTCGATTACCGCGAAATCGCCGGTCTCGGCGGCGCGGCCTTCGATTGTCTCGAAATCGGCAAAACGCTCGCGCAGACCGTTGAGCTGCTTGTCCAGCTCCTCGTCGGGCACGGCGGCGGCCGGCACCTTCACGGCGATGCCCTTGTACTCGGGCAGCGTGATTTCCGGGGCCAGCAGCATCTTCGTCGAAAAGGAAAAGCCGCCATCCGGGGTGAACTCGGTGCTGTCCGGTACGCCGAAGTCCAGCACCTTGAGGGACTCCTGGCGGAGCGCCTCATCGCAGCCTTCCTGCATCAGCGTGTCGCGGAGCTGCTCGTCGATTTCCTTTTCGTAACGCTTCTCGATCACCTTCCGCGGAGCCTTGCCGGGGCGGAAACCGGGGATTTTGGCCTGCCTGGTGTAGCCGGCCACGATGCGATCCCGCTCACCGGAAACCTTCTCGGCGGGGATCTCGACGCGGAGGGTGGCGACGCACTTCGGCTGCTTTTCGACGACAATGTTCATGTTGGCGGGGCCGGCCAGTTCGGCCGGGGGCGGGAAGCTAGGGCCTCCGCGAGCCGCTTGTCAAACCGGCTCTCCGGAAAACCGCTCCCATTTCGCCGATCCCGGGCGGCCAGAAGAAAGCAGTCGCGGCTTCAATCAATCTCTCGACCCAAGGGTGGCCGTGCGCCTGGTGTCCCGGGTGGCGCGTCGAAACGGCCCAGTTGCCCCAGGTTCAGCACCTCGCATCGCGGCAGCATCTTCCGCAGGTTCTTGAGAGCAGCGCGGGAAAGATTGGAGACTCTCAGGTGGCTTAGTTCTGGTAGTTCAATGAGTGGCGAAAAATCCCGGACCTCAGTCCCGGCCACATCCAGCGTCTTCAGCCGGGTGGATCCGGCCAAGGGTGAAAGGTCGGTCACGGGGGTAAATCCCAGATGCAGTAACGACAGTGAGTGCAGCGCATGCAATGGAGACAGGTCAGCCACCATCGAGTCCGATAGAAACAAGCCACGAAGATTGGTCAGCCCAGCCAGCGGGCTGAGGTCCGCCGCCCAGGTCGCATCCAAGGCGAGAACCTCAAGTCGGGTCAATTTGGCCAGAGGTTCTACGTTCTCGATCGGATTGGTCGATAGTTGAAGCATCCAAAGGCTTCGGAACTTCTCCAATGGCGCCAGTGTCCGAATCTCCGCATTTCCCAATTTCAGAATCCCAACTGTCTCGACGTCTTGCTTGGTCAGGCCTGCCACCGGCTTCTTGAGCTCGGCAGCTATTTCATCCAGCAGGCGCTCGCTTATCGCCTGCCGCCACGGCTCAAAATACTCGGCTGGAATTGGACTATTCATCTGGGGAAGCTAAGACGCGGGCGAATGGTGAAACGTCATGGTTTGCTGGACAATGATTGCCCCTCGATTTCACCCGCCCACCACCACAATCCCGGATCGAGTGCCTCACGGGCCGCGAACGCGACGGACTCCGCCTCCTTCCCGTTGTGAAGTAAGGCAAACATCGTGGAACCGGAGCCGCTCATGAGCGCACCGGCGACTTCCGGTCTCTCTAGCAGCCACTGCTTCACCTCCGCCAGGAACAGATGCTTCTGGAACACCGGCTTCTCCAGGTCGTTGACGAGTTCGCCCCACGGGAACACCTGTGGGTCGTAGGAAATCCCTGGCAGCGCGGCGGCGTCTTTCCAGCGCTTGTAGGCATCCGGGGTGGCGACGCCGAACCCCGGCTTCAGCAGCAGCACCGGCAGGGCGGGGGGAGAGGGGGCGGCTTCGAGGATTTCACCCCGGCCGGTGCAGCGCACGGCCCCCGGCATCAGGAAAAATGGAATGTCCGAGCCGAGGGAGGCGGCGATTTGAAGGAGGCGGTCGTGCCCGACTGGCTCACCATGCAGCGATTCGAGGGCCATCAGCGTGGTGGCCGCATCGCTGCTGCCGCCGCCGAGGCCGGCTCCGTGGGGAACGTGCTTTTCCAAATGAATCCGATAGCCGACCGTGATGCCGGAGGCTGACTCCCAGGCACGGACGGCTTTCACCACGAGATTGGATCCGTCCGCGGGCACACTGGAATCGGAGCAGGTGAAGGCGAACTCGCCCGGCTCGAACGTCAACTGGTCCGCCAGCCCCGGCAGGCGGACCATCAGGGTATCGAGGTCGTGGAATCCATCCTCCCGCTTGCCAAGCACGCGCAGGGAGAGGTTCAGTTTGGCGGGTGCGTCGAAGGTGAAAGTGCCACTCATACAGAAGAATCCCGGGTGATCAGGGCCATCATCCGGCCGGTCTTGCCCATTTCGGTGCGGTAGCTGTAGTGCCGCTCCAGGTCGAGTGCGGTGTTTTCCCCGCAATCGAGGAACGCTGCCACACCGGCCCTCTGCGCCTGACGGCCGATCTCCGCCGCGAAATCGATCTCATACTGCGGCGGGCGGATGCACGGACCCAGCACGGCCACCACATCTTCGGGGCACGTTCCAAAGCCGGACGCCATGGTGTCGAGGGCCGCTTGGAAGATATTCCCTTCGCTGCCCTTCTTGCCCGAGTGCAGCAGGCCGATGGCTCCGGTCTTCCGATCCGCCAGCCAGATCGCCCCGCAATCGGCCACGTAAATGGCCAGCACGATGCCCGCTTGGTTCGTCACCAGACCATCCACGCCCGGCACCACCGGCAGTCCGTCCGGCGCTACGATCGTCTCGGTGCCCGGCACGACGGCCACACCGGTCCCATGGACCTGTTCGGCACGCCACCAGCCCGCATGGGCCGGGGAAAATTCCGCTACCGCCTGCTCGTGCAGGGGCCGCAGATGCCGCATCGCCTCATCGCGATCAGCCATCACATCCACGCCGGGAAGGCGGGGAACCCACCCTGCCCGGAAGCCGGGCAGGGAATTGATCAGATCCAGAAAAGGGGGCACCTCCGTCACGGAGCGACCGTAACGGAGGCGCTAGGGATCCGCCAAGCGGGTTATTCGTTAGCGGGTTCCATCGCTCACGCGATCGCGCGGCCCTTGATGGCGCGCTTGGTGTGTTCGACAGTTTCCGCTTCGTCCTCGTCCATGCCGGAGAGGATTCCCGCAAGATCCGTGGCGATTTCCTTGCGCATTTTCGAGACCAGCTCGACGCCCTTTGGAGTGATTCGCACCATGATCTTACGACGATCTTCTGCAGCGTGGACACGTTCCACGTAAGCCAGCTTTTCCAAACGATCGACGAGGCCAGTGGCCGCGGCGGTCGAGTGACCCATCTTCTTCGCGATATCCGACATGGTCAGATACTCCTCGCTCGAAAGATAGGTCAGAAGGAAGAATTGGGGGAATGACACGTTTCCTTTGTTCAGTTCGGACGACAGGTTCAGAATGCAGCTACGCTGCGTAAACAAGACGAAGTCAGCGAGACGATCCGCATCGGCTAGGACCGACGCGCTCGAAGCGCTCGATGTGCTCAATTTCATGGCTGGTTTTAGTGTTCATGCTTCGGGACAAGTAAGGGAGCACAGCCTTTGCGAGATGGAGACTAGCAGGAGAGCCAGATAGTATTCAACCTCAAATTGCAAAAATTTAAGACCTCTTGATTATCGGGATTACAAGTTTTTGTAACTAGGCGGGTTGAGTTGAGCCTGAACGAGCATTTTGCCCGATCTTTTTTTGGAAATGGCCAATTTCCCCTCCACTTTCAGGTCACATCAGCTCGATTATCGGCATTCCCGAACATTTCATCGCTCCTGAAAATTGCCCGGTCTTTTTTTGAAATGTCTCTGGTTGCTGATCTCCGCAGAGGGGGCAAAAAGCTGAGGATCAGTTGCTTGCGGGAGGGGGCGGGAGGGCAGGAATGTTTTCAGGGGCATGCGGCTTCTCAGGCACCGCTGGGGCGGATTTCGGAATGGGGGCGGACGCGGAGAATACCGCATCCCCCACCAGTGGCAGGCCCGCCTGGATGTCCGCCGCGGCGAACTGGCCCAGCTTCTCGCCGGTGTTTCGCAGATTTGAGGTGCGGTTTTCGCCACCTTCGGTCGTCAGCACGCTTCCGACCGGCACCTCCCACGAGCCGTAGCTCTGGATCAGTACGAATTTCTTGTCTGAGGAGATTGAGGCGATGCGACCGACCAACTGTGACTTGGCGTCTTCTTTCTTCTTTTTGGCTGCCGCATCGTCGTCGGCGGTTCCGTTGCGATGAAACCACGAGCAAGCGGGGAGGGTGGCCAGAGCCGTCACGGCGAGCAGGGGGACGAGCGACAGTTTCATGCGGGAATGCTGGGTGTCGTGATGGACCACTGCAAGCCGCGGCTGGCGCTTTGGGCAGGTCATGCAAATTTATCACGCGAGGGTGTTGACGTGGGCTGCTGGCTATGGTTCAACCCTCCCGCGCAAGCACACGGAGCGGTGGCTGAGCGGTCGAAAGTACCTCTTTGCTAAAGAGGCGTAGGGGAAACCTTACCGAGGGTTCGAATCCCTCCCGCTCCGCCAGTCAATTTCATCGAGCGTCCGGCCCATTTTATCCGGGCAGTCATTGGGGCTCGCTGAGCAAAGGAGGGATGAGAATCACTTCGATCGACGCGAGATTCTTGATGCCGACAAGAGCTGTGGCGATGAGGATAGGGGTCCCGCGGGTACAATCAGGGAACGCCGTAGGCAACGCAGCGGGTCTTCCGCGCCTTCGACCTAGGCGGAGCTCAGCAGGACGAACTGGCATGGCCAGACCATGGCGGGCCACTCCGGGTCCGTATCCGGAGCCTCGTCCTCCGGCTGCATCGCAAAGCCATCCAGGGGATGGAGATTCGGATGGTTGAAACATCGGAGCGGGACACTCCGGACAACGGACTGGAGCAGGAGGCTCCAGCCACGGGCGTGACAGCCCAGCGTGCTCCAGCACCCTATAAAACGAACGCCCCGCCCTGGTGACAGGGCGAGGCGTGTGCATTGCTCATTTGACCCCGGAAAGTTACGGTGTCTCCTCGACATGAAGGCGGATCATGGCCTTCGGCTGAGTGGGCGCTCCGGAAGCCGCGCGGAACGTATGCCATTCCCAGTTGGAATCGAGTGACGGCGTGGTCAACAGGGCACCCAGAGCAGTCTTGACGGCCGTTGCGTCAGCTCCGGTGACTTCACTGACCGACAGGGTGTTCCAGGTGGCGAGATCGGTGCTGGCTTCGATTGTATACTGGAGCTGGTCCTTGTTGGCGGTTTGCTTGGAGGCATTCGGGCTGGTGGCGGCGGCGAAGACGGCATTCTTGCGCACGGCGAGCGTGTAGGTCAGGGCGTTGGTGCCGCCGATGACGTGCATCAAGGGGTAGATGCGCGGGCGGGAGTTGGGATCGGTCGGATCGCTGGCGGTGGCGAATTCAAGCAGGTTGCTGACACCGTCATGGTCCGGATCGGCACTTCTGGTGGCATCCGAGCCGAAGAGACCGTAAGCGGCCGCCCAATCCTCGAATACACCCGCGCTGCCGGCGGTCAGGGTGAGGGCGTGCACGCCGGCCACCGTGTCGTTGTAGTTCAGGAAGTAGGTGTTGCTGCCCACGGTGATCAGTCCATCGTCCGGCATGCCGGAGAACGGCGTGCCGTTCCAGGTGCCGGTATAGGTGGCGAGGACGAATTTCGTGCCGGCGGCAGGAGTGGCAGTGCCCAGATCCGTCACGGTCAGCACCGAGTTGGGATCCAAGGTGAGGTCACCGGTGATCGCGAGCTTGTCCGCCGTATTCGTGGAGCTGTTGATCTCTTCGACCAGGGAGCCCGAGTAGGTGAAGGTGGTGCTGCCGACCGAGAGGGTGCCGATCCCGTTACCCGGGGCTACGATGCCATTGGCATAGACCGTTCCATTCGACAATCCGGTGCCAGTGAGCTTGCCGGCAGATGTGACGGTGATGTTCGAGGGGGTCATTGCGGCACCATCAGCTTTCACCAAAGAGCCATTCAGTTCCAAAGTTCCATTGGTGATCGTGGTCGGGCCTCGGTAAATATTGGTCGCGGCGAGTACCAAGGTGCCGGCCCCGGTCTTGTTCAGACCGCCCGTGTCCCCGTCGCCGCCCTGGAGCATCACTCCGACCGTGAGTCTGCCGTCGTTCACGGCGAACACGGAGTCCGAGCCGGTGCTGCTGAGCAGCACCCGGCCAGCCGAGTGGGAAGTGTCGGTGGTGGTGATCTGGGAGGTGCCTGTCGAAGTGAGGGTGCCGTTGATGCCCCACGCGCCGTAGTCTTCACCCGGGCGGGACGGGCTGATATCGTTGGCTGGCACGGAATTGCCCGTGGTGGAGGTCAACGTGCCGTTGTTCAGG
>Ga0265327_10000666_pt1 | contig 55059 bp, 44 predicted proteins | sample 41621metaG_FD_202089 | JGI IMG/M metagenome (GOLD analysis project Ga0265327, IMG submission 202089) | Rhizosphere microbial communities from Carex aquatilis grown in University of Washington, Seatle, WA, United States - 4-16-21 metaG | ecosystem: Host-associated > Plants > Roots > Rhizosphere... | reverse complement strand
GATTCGGAGGTGCCGCTGACGCCGGAGCTGGTGGAGTGGGCGGATCTGATTTTCGTGATGGAACGGCAGCACAAGACCAAGCTCTCGGCTCGCTACAAGGAGTATCTCTCCGGGGTGCGGGTGGTGTGCCTGGATATCCCGGACAACTATCCGTTCATGGATCCGGCGCTGGTGAAGCTGCTGGAGGCGAAGGTGCCGCGGTATTTCGGATCGCCATATATATAAGTTTAATAAATTAGCTCGTTGATTGGTGGTGGATTGATATTTTGAATTTCCGTAATGGGAAATGGCGTGAATTTTGTATTGCCCAAGCTATTCCTCGGATTCACCCTGACTCTTTGCTGAAGACGACTCAATGTACCCATGCCCAAGCGTATCCCAGGTATTCCAGAACCTTGGCAGAATTTCCTGCTCAGCGTCATACTTCATCTCTTGCTTCCTCTTTTGCCGATTTTGATAGAGAGATGGCAATCTCCTTGGATTAGTGACAAATCCGCCACCTTGACGGCAGCAATGTATGCAATTTCGATCGGATGTTCTTCTCGCAGCAAACTCCTATTTGGCTTGGGTATAATCGTGAGTATTCTTTTTTCAACGGCCTACGGAATAGCGGGGACGCCCGCAAACGCGCTTCCAGGTTGTGGTGGGGCGGCTTTGTTTGCCGTGGCGAGTATTTTTGTTTTCCACGCATTGGAAAGGTATAATAGGCACGTAATTGACAAAACGCCATTTTGGGAATTCTTGACAACTTCATCCAATGAATGACGAATTCACTCTTCTTTGTATAGTGGGAGCTACCATGAGCTTTTTGGGTGTCATGGTGTCTGCGTTTCGACTCATCCTAAAAATGAAAGCCAATGCCGAACTGGTTAAGCTTCTTCGTCGAGACAAGGAATTGAAGCTCATCCTCAGGCGTAGGAATATCATAGTTCATGGGAAAAACTATGTAGATATGTCTTATGATGACTATTTGGCTGTGCGAAAATTCATCAAGAAGGAACTCGAAGAATTAAAGCTTCTCCAACGTCACTGTGTCGAGGAGGCTCTAAATCAGCCATCCATTAGGGGGCGAGAGGACTACGCCGCAAAACTGATAGAGGGAGCGTTCCTAACAAATGATTTAGCTCAGAAGCATTGATTCGATGCACGCTCCGACCGTTACTTGAGCGTTTGCCAAAGTCACAACCGAACTGGAGCCAAGCCGAGACCGATTCACGGGCTGTACTTGCTTTATGGGCTCCCCACTTCAGCTACGGTCTGACGATCACAGCTCCTCCGGCTTCTGCAGCAGCGCCGCCACGCGGCTCAGCAGCAGGCCGGCTCCACCGCCATCGACGACGCGGTGGTCGAAGGTGAGGACCAGATCGGCTTCGGTGGCGGGCAGGAAGGCTTCCACCTGCTTGCTCCAGACGGGCTTTTTCACGCCGGCACCGATGCCGAGGATGAGCGTTTCATTCGGCAGGGGAATCGGGGTGGCCCAGGTGAGACCGAAGGTGCCGAAGTTGGTCACGGTGGCGATGCCGCCTTTGGTGTCCTCTTCGGTCAGGCGACGGCGGCGGCCGCGATCGACGAGGTCGGCGTATTCGGTGATCAGGTCGCGGAGATTCTTCTGGTCCACCTTGCGCAGCACGGGGACGACGACCCCATCCTCCACCTGAACGGCCACGCCGATGTCGAAGGCGCGGGGATGCACCACCTTGCCTCCCATCAGGAAACCGGCGCTTTCCGGGTCTTCGGAGAGGGCCTTGGCGAAGGCGCGGAGGAGATAAAGAGTGAGGCCGGGCTTCGGCTCGCTGCTGCGGCGGTGCTCGAGCACCCGGTCAAGGAGGACCGGCATGCCGACGCTGGCCAGCGGGCGGGTCCAACTGCGGCGCATGGCATCCGCCACGGCGGAGCGCATCGGCGAGGCCTGGCTGCTCGGCCAGGTTTCGATGTAATCGATGAAGCGCTCGAGGTCGTTGACGGTCACACGGCCACCGGAGCCGGTGCCGACGACGGCGGAGATGTCCGCCTCGCGCAGGCCGAGGTCATCCATCCGCGCCCGCATGCGTGGGGAGATGTAATGGGCACCCATGATGCCGGTGGGAACGGGCAGGCCCTTCACGCTCGGCACCACCGCCGGAGCCTCCTCATAACTTTCATCCTGTGAGCCGAAGTGAAGGTTCGCCTCGGCGCGGGCGCTGCCGGGCTCTGGAACTTCGGCGCGCTTGGCCTCCATGGCCTCTACCGTTTCCACGCCGGTGCGGACGACTTCTTCCTCGGTCACATCGAGCAGGCCGAGCAGCGTGCCGACGGAATAGGAAACGCCTTCCTGCACGCGAAGATCGGAGACCACGCCATCACACAGCGTGGTCACACCCATCACCGCCTTGTTGGTCTCGACCTCGATGATCTCCTGGTCGGTGCGCACCTTGTCACCCACCGCTACAAGGAGCCGGATGATGGTGGCTTCGGCGATGGATTCGCCGAGCTGGGGCATGAGGATCGGGACGGTTGGCATGACGAAAGAATCCAGAGTCCAGATTCAAGAATCCAGACGAGATTTAAGAGAAGAACCTAGAAAGAAAGCAGGCGGCGGACGGCTTCGCAGATGGATTCGGGCGTGGGCCGATGGGCGGCCCAGAGCTTCGGATGATAGGGAACGGGGGTGTCGCGCGCGTTGAGTCGCTGCGGCGGGGCATCGAGCAGGTGGAAGCCTTCGCTTACAGTACGGGCCACCACTTCAGCGGTGACACCTCCCCAGGGAAACGCTTCGCCGACGGCCAGCAGGCGGCCGGTGCGGGCCACGGAGGCGAGCACGGTGTCCATGTCCAGCGGCTTCACGGAACGCAGATCGACGACTTCGATTTCCCAGCCGTCTTCCTGGAGACGTTCGGCGGCGCGCACGGCCTCATGGACCATCGCGGAATACGCGACCACGGTAGCATGCTTGCCCGGGCGGACGATGCGTGCCTGGCCGATGGGCAGGTAGTCGCCATTGATCGTCTTCGCCTTCAGCCAGCGGTAGAGGAACTTGTGCTCGCAGTAGATGACCGGGTCATCCAGCGCCACGCTGTCGAGCAGCATGTGATAGGCATCCGCCACGGTGGCAGGTGTAACCACCACCAGACCGGGATAGTGGGCGTAGATCGCCTCCATGCTTTGGCTGTGGAACGGGCCGGAGCCGGGTGTGCCGCCGGAGGGCAGGCGCACCGTTAGAGGAATCGGCACGCCGGTGCGGTAGTAGTGCGTGGCGGCCTGGTTGACGATCTGGTTGAACGCAATCGAAGAGAAATCCGCAAACTGCATTTCCACGATCGGACGCATGCCTTCGATGGCCGCGCCGACCGCCAGTCCGATCATCGCGTCTTCGGAAATCGGTGCGTCGAACACCCGGTTCGGAAACTCTTCCACGAGGCCCTTGGTAGCCTTGAATGCTCCGCCGAAGGTGGCGATGTCCTGGCCGTAGAGAAAGACACGCGGGTCCTCGCGCAGGAGCTTGAGCTGCGCTTCGCGGATGGCGTCGATGTAGGTGACACTCACTCGTTTGGAGAAAATCGGGTGGAAAGGGCGCGCCATTCCGCGGTGTATGGATCGGGCACGGGTTCCTGCTGGGCCTGGGCGACGGCCCGCTGGACTTCTTCAGCGGTATCGTCCTGCCATTTGAGGATTTCATCGACCGTGGCGAAACCGTGTTCGACGAGCTGGCGCATGGCCACCTCGATGCAGTCGCGGCCATAATGGCCGGCCTTCATCGTATCGGGAACGTAGGCACCATCGTCGTGCTCACCGTGGCCGGAGAGGCGGAGAAGCTGTGCGACCACCATCTGGGGGCCGGCTCCCTCGCGGGCGCGCTTGACGGCATTGCCAATCACGGATGCGCAGGCCAGCAGGTCGGTGCCATCGACCGCATGGCCGGCAAAACCATAGCCGCGCGCACGTTCGACTAGATCGCGGCAGGCGAACTGGCGATCATTCGGCGTCGAGTAGGCGAAACCATTGTTGGCCACCACCACCACCATCGGCAGTCTTTCCATGGCGGCGAGGTTCACGCCTTCATGAAACGCACCAGTGGACGTGGCGCCATCGCCGATACAAGTCGCTCCCACCACGCCTTCGAGTTTCCCCTGCAAGCGCCGCGCGAACAGCATCCCCGCCACCACGGACACCTCCGCGCCGAGGTGGGAAATCATCGCCGGCATGCCCTTGGCGGGACGGCCGCGGTGGATATTGCCATCCCGCCCGCGCATCGGCCCGAGGACCGAGCCGAGGTAGGTGCGGGTGCAATCGATCATGGGCTCGCCAAAGGCATCGCGGCCGGCCTGGTCGCGGATGAGCGGGGCGAAAAAATCCTTTCCTTGGACCAGCGCGGCACCCAGGCAGGCGCTCACGGCCTCCTGGCCGCGGCCAAGGTAAACGCCGCCGACGATCTTCCCCGCCTTGTAGAGGCTGGAGAGCTTGTTTTCGAGAAGGCGGGCCCGAAGCATCGATTGGAAGGCGGACCGGATATAATCCCGGGTCAACACCGCTCCATCGGCAAAAGGTGGCACATCCAGTTCAGGCACGACGGGAGGCTAGGGCAGGGGAAGCGAGCCTCGCAACAGCATTCGCAGGCAGGCACAAAATGCGAATCATTTGAAAAATGTGTCTGTCAGAGTTTGACGCTTCCGGAGAGCCGGGCCATCCGCTTGTCATTGGTGACAGTTTTCAATCCCTGGCGGTTGTAGTCATTCACTATCAACCGGTCAAGCAGCCCGCATCGGGTCATGGTGGAGAGGTCGTCCAGCACGGACGGCCCGTTCGAAGGGCTGACAAGACCGCTTTCCAAAACGGATTTCAAGGCCGTGCGTGCGACCGCCTTGGATAACAGGTAGTGATGCTGCAACGCCACATAGGCTTCGCCGATGACTTGGTTGGATGCCGCGATTTCGGCACCGTCGGATTCCACCAATCGTGAAAGCGCGCCCAGCGTGGCGAGGTAGTCGCGCTCTGGATCACCCGTCGCCAAGCGTACCAGAACCGACGTATCAATCCCGTAACGAGCGCTCATGCGGTTGATCCCGGAATTGATTGATGTCGAACGGAGCGATGCGCGAATCCAGTTTGCCGCGCAGCGTGCCCAATTTGGAATAGTCGATGCGTTTGGGCTTTACCGTGAAACCATGAGGACCCTCGATGATCTCAAGGCGATCTCCAGGTCCCACTCCGAGGGATTTCAGCACCGCAGCCGGGAATGTCACTTGTCGTTTGGATGTGATTTTGACGACCATGGTTGTCTCCTTACCGTCTTTTAGCATCGGTAAGGTGAAATGCAAGGTTTGCGTCTAGCTCGGCTTTGTGGGTGCCAGCGGGGGTGTGGAGCCAAAGTCTTAATCAGCCCCGCCGGTTCCACGTCACGAGATCGGCATAGCGCACGCCCTTGCCGCCGAAAATATCGAGGGCGCTGCCAACCGTGACGTCGACCTTGCCAAGTCCCAGCGCATCCACCTTTGCCACGTCCGCCAGGCTGGCCGCGCCACCCGCGTAGGTGAGAGGGATTTTGCCCCAGTTGCCGAGAAACGCGACTAGGTCACCGTCAATGCCGCCGCAGAGGCCTTCGACGTCGGCGGCGTGGATGAGGAATTCGGCGCAGTGTGGCGCGAGTTGGTCGAGCGTCTTCACCGTCACGTCGAGATCGGTCAGGGTCTGCCAGCGGTTCATCGCCACCGTCCAGCCGCGATCGGTCTTCCGGCAGGAAAGATCGATGACCAGGCGCTTTTTATCCACCGCCTTGACGACCGCCTTCAGTTGATCCGGAAGGAACCGCCCGTCGCGGTCGAATAACACGGAAGTCACAATCACGTGGCTGGCTCCGGCATCGATCCACTGCATCGCATTGCCCGCGGTGATGCCTCCTCCAAGCTGGAGCCCACCCGGCCAGGCGGCGAGTGCCTCGCAGGCGGCGTCATCATTGCCGGGACCCAGCTTGATCACGTGGCCGCCTTTCAAGCCGTCGTTGCGGAAGGCTTCGGCGAACCAGGTGGAAGGCTTCTCCGAGACGAAGTTTTCGGTCGGACCTGCGCCGTGGTCGCTGAGGGTGCCGCCGACGATCTGTTTGACCTTCCCGTCGTGGAGATCGATGCAAGGGCGGAAACGGGTCATGGAACGAGGTGAATCGTAAGGAAGGCAGAGCCAGTGTGCTTCGGTGCAGCTGTCACTTTTTCTTCAGACCGCTGGGGGCGGCGCTCGTCGGCTTGTCAAAGATCAGCGTGGTCTCGCTGACCACGCGTGCCGGATTCGTGGCGGGGTTCATCGTGGAGATGGTCATCTTGTGGAGGGTATAGACGCCGCCGCCGACCTGCATGATCTCGTCCACATGAAACTTCTTCACCATGCCGCCGGCCTTGTTGAAGCCGCAGACCTGCATGAAGGCCCCCTGCTTGGCGTGTACCCAGACGTAAACGACTTCATAGCGGCCGCCGCTGCCCTTGGGCTTGTCCAGGCGGATCTTGTAGCAATTTTCGCCGCCGACCGGCTCGATGCCTTCCAATTTCGGGTCGGGCCAGTAGAAGAACTGCAACGAGAGATCCTCGTAAGTAAGATCGGTTCCGGCGATCGGCTTAACCAGCTTTTCAGCGGGAAAGATCGTAGTCTTGTTGTCTGGCGCGACGTCGAAAAGGTCGTATTTTCCTTCGCCGAGGCGGAGGTGGAAGTGCTGGGCCGCGCCTCCTTCCTGAAATGCGAACTGGATGTTCTCGTTTCGCAGGAAAAGCGATACCGGGGTCTTCTTCCCGTCTTTGATCAGATTTCCGGCGAGGTCGTTCTTCTCAAGCGTGGCGGCGATGCGGGCTCCCTTCATGATCTGGACCGGATCAGGAGCCTGGGCGGCGGCACTCGCGATGGCGAGGACGGTGGTGGCGAAAAGGGAGCGGAACATGGTGGAATGATAGTGGAGATGCGTGATTGGACAAGTCCGGGAGGGAATTCCTTCAAAAAACTTCGGTGATGTGAAAGGGATTTTAAAAATGCAGCCATTCCGGGCTTGATGGGCGGGCAGGTGGCGAATTGGATGACCCTAACGCATTTCACGCGTTCAAGTTCCCATGAGTCTTCGCAAGCAGTTATCGGACATTCTCCCCGCTTTGCTCCCCAATAATCCGGTGGATGCCATCAAGGGGACGGAACTGATTCGCCTGACCCGCCTGCAGCTCACCGGGAACTATTCGGACGCGTCGTTACGTTATCATTTCTCGATCATGTCGTGCGATCCGGCTTCGCCGATTGCGAAAGTCGAGAAGGGCCAGGGTTATTACCGCCGCACGGCTTCGGTGCCCGCGCTTTCAGGAGCGCAGGAGCTGCTCTCGATGACGCAGGGCCGCCTGGACGACCTCACCCACGATCCGCAGACGACCGATACGGCGATGATGCGGATCCGCAAATTCCGCGCGGTGGTGACCCGCTACTTCGAAGTGAACGGGCGCTTTCCCTTCGCCTTCCGCGAGGCTTTCGCGAAGGAGGCGCCGCTGGGAAACCTGTGGAAATATCCCGAGCTGGTGCTGGTGGACTGGGAAACCGGTGGCTCGGCCGATGAGGAAATGACCTTGGACAGCACCATGCTCTCGCTGAAGCAGCGGTTGGGCCTGCCGCCTTTCCGCCTTCATGGCGCGCGACTGCGCCTCCAGCCGTCGCTGATGAGCTACCGTGAGGATTTTTTCCAAACGCTGGCGGTGTCGATGTGGGCGCAGGGTGGCGAGCTGATTTATGCCGCGCCGATCGCGGACGAGGCCCTGGCGGATGGCTTGCGGAAACTCAATGCCACCTTCGGCGTGGGCGTGACGTCGTTCGGCCTCACCGCAGAAGCAATCGATGACCTGCCGCGCCCGGCCAATATTCTCAATGCCAGCTCCCGCGAAACCGAGGCCCTGATGGCGCGGCTGGATGTCAACCGCATCGCCGCTCCGCACTCGCGGCCGCACATCGACTGGAACGCGCTGGGCACCCTGCGCAACGAGTCTGTCGAGGCGGAAAAGCTCGTGGGCTGGCTGACCCGCTGCCTGGAAGAGCAGAAGGCGGAGCCATTCAAGGAAGACTGATGAAACGCGCCGCGCTGCTGGCGGTCTTGGGAGTGCCCTCCTGCCTGGTGTCTCCCCATCCGGCGGTGGACGCGGGATTCCGCCCGTATCTGCGGCGGATCGAGCCGGTGGACCGGCCGCCGCACGGGCTTTGGGAGGTGGATCAAGTCGCCCACCGGGTGGCGTTGGCCAGCGGACGCCGGATTTCCGGAATGATCGAGGAAAGCCTCAATCCCAACGGACCGGTCGCCTCGATCCAGGCGATGCCGGATGGCGACCGGATCACGGTGAATCCTCACGCGGCACGGGAGATTCCACCAAACGCGTGGGCGTTCATTTTCGGTCACGAATTCGCGCATCAGGTGTACGACTTCGGGCACCGCGGCCACACCGATCCGGCGCAGGAACTGCGGGCCGACATCATCGGAGCGGGCTACGCGAAGAAAGCGGGCTACGAACTCGTGCCGTACTTGCACTGGATGCTGTCGTGTCATGCCAAGGAGGACCAGAGCCACGGGGATCTGCACGAGCGGGCCCGCGCCCTGGCACGTCACTTCAGGATCACCACGGCGATCGAGTGAGCATCATGCTGGACCTCAAATGATGCCGGGCGGAATCAGGAACTGCAACTGGCCGCGGCGACCGGTGTGATTGAGTTCCAGGCACACCAAGGTGCCTTTTTTTACATCGACTGATCCACCGTTGGCACCCAGCAGCCATTCGATCAGGCCGGAGAGATCGGGCTCGTGCCCGACGATGGCCACGCGCCGGAAGCGCGAGAAGGCGGTGAGCTCGGTGAGCGCGGTTTCCGCACGCATGCCGCTGGCCAGCCAAGGTTGTGCGACCGGTGCTTCGAGGCCGGCGGCCTGGCAGAAGGTTTCCGCGGTTTCGCGGGTCCGCCGGTAGGGACTGGTGAGCACGAGGTCCGGCAGCAGACCGGCGGCCTGGATCAGGGCACCGGCTTGTCTGGCCTGATCGAAGCCCTTTTCCACCAGGGCGCGTTCCTTGTCACCGCCACTTGCGGCGTAGTCTTCGGCCTTGCCGTGGCGGAGAATGAGAAGCTGCATCGGCGTCCGCTGCGTAGGTTACATGGTCATGCCGCCATCGACCGCAAGCACCTGGCCGGTGATGTAGCGGGCCTCGCTGCTGGCGAGGAAGAGCACGGCGGCGGCGATGTCCTGGACGCTGCCGAAGTCACCGAGCGGGATTTTTTTCAAAACCTCCGCTTTCACGGCTTCGGGAAGCTCGTCGGTCATGTCGGTAGTGATGAAGCCGGGGGCGACCGCATTGCAGGTGACCTTGCGCCCGGAGAGCTCGCGGGCGACGGCTTTGGTGAAACCGATCAGCCCGGCCTTGGACGCGGAGTAGTTGGCCTGTCCGGCATTGCCGATGAGGCCGATGACGGAGGCGATGTTGATGATGCGGGGATCCTCGGCCTTCATCAACACGCGCATGAAGCCTTTGACGGTGTTGAAGGCTCCCTTGAGATTGGTGTCGAGCACGGTGTCCCAGTCCCCCTCCTTCATGCGCATGAGCAGGCCGTCGCGGGTGACGCCGGCGTTGTTAACGAGAATGTTCACGGTACCGAGTTCCTCGCTGATCTTCTTGGCCAGATCCTGCACGGCGGCGTGGTCGGCCACGTCCACGGCGTAGGCGGTGGCGGTGCCTGGATACAGGGCATTGATCTCTTCGGCGGCTTTCGAGCAGCTCGATTCGCTGCGGCTGACCACAGCCACCTTGGCCCCCTCGGCGGCGAGGGACTTGGCGATTTCCTGGCCGATGCCGCGACCGGCACCGGTGACGACGGCCGTTTTATTGGCAAAGCGTTGCATGGCCGGAGACTCCAGATTCCGGAGACCGGAGTCCAGAGAAAGACGAAACCGGGCGAGGAAGACGAGGCCTTGCCAGCGGTCGAATAAGCTTGAATTGGGAGGTCAAACGAGTTGTCGAACGAGGGAATCCTAATCGCGATCCTTCCATGAAAGCATCTACAACTCCGGTTTTGTTGGCTGTCCTTCTCATCGCCTCCGGTATGTCCCCTGCCGAGTCAGGGAAGCCCGAGATAGCCAAAGCGGCATCGGTGACCCGCAAAATCACGGTCAAGATCGTCGCGTCCAACGGTACGACGACCTCTGAAGTAACGGTGCCGGCCTTGGAATCCACGTCTCCCAGCCTGGGTTTCGAGGTATCGGCCACTCTCGAAGCGACCGGCATGCCCGACCGCATCGTGGAAATCGATTGCCGAGTCGGCGCTGACCAACTGCGGGCAATGGGCGTTTCGGTCGAATCTCAGGATCGACCGACTCTTGCCGGTGGAGGCAACGAACTGGCGGTGAGTGCGTCTCACACGCTTTTCCGAGTCTCCTCCCTCTACTCCGGTCCTGGGGAGTACGAAATCTACAGCAATCCAAAGGAGCGAATGAACGTGACCGTCAAGTAAGGCCGTGATGTTCGCTTTCCTTATTTTCCGGATCAGTTAGATTGGCGGCGATGCTTTGCCCCTTCTGCCGATCCCCGCTCACCGCTGGCGCTCCCGAGTGTCCCGCCTGCCGGGTGACGTTTCCACGGGCATCGGCGCTGCTCGGGGCGCTGCCACGGCTCACGCCCGGTCTATCGGATGGGAGTCATTGCCTGAATCCGGCCCAGACGGCGCTCCTGAAGAAGGCGGCGCAGAAGTTGATGTGGAAATTCCCGCAGATCTTCGTCCAGGTGGTGATCCACACCTTTCCGTCCGAACACCCCTTCGGACTGCATGCGTTCTGGTTGTTCAACGCGGCCTCGTTTTCCGGGGACAGCCGGCGTGGGTCGGACAATCACACGGTGCTGCTGGTGCTGGACCCCGTGCGAGGTGAAGCGGCCGTGGTGCTGGGATACGGTCTGGAGTCAAAGGTCAGTCACGAGGCACTGGACCACCTTCTTGAGCTGGCGGGGCCGGCCTGGCAATACCAGCGCTGGGCGGATGGGCTGCTCGGGGTGCTGGAAGGGTTGGGTCTGTTGCTTGAAAGCGTGGCGGAGCTCGATGACCCCGCTGCACTTGGGGCCGAAGATTTCTAAAGGCGCGGACCGAGGCAGTCAGGGCGCGGAGGTCATTTGCTGTTTCCAGGCCGTGGCCTTGACTGGGTCGGCGAGTGCCCACTGGGTGGCGACTTTGGCCACGGCCGAATTCCTGAGGTCGCCGGACGGAAGCCCTCCCACCCAGGCGGCCGCCTTTTCCGGATCGCTTGCGGTCCAGGATTGGGCGATACCGAGGACGGTGCCGGACTGGAGCGAACCGGGTGTCATGTCCCCGCTCGCAATGGCCGCAGCGGCGGCGGGGTCGCTGGTGATCATGGCAGAGACAATGCCCGCGAAGACTTGGTCCTTCATGCCGGTATCGGTAAGTTTGCGTGCCCATTCTACGGCAGCGGCGGGATCGGTGTGGGCCCATCCGGTCGCTGCCATGTTCATCAGGGTGTCCCGCTTCAAGTCGTCGTCGGGTAGTTCCTGAAACAATCGCAGGGCTTCGGACGGATGGGCGACCGTTTCAGTTTCCGCCAGTGAACCAATGGCCAGCAGGCGGGCCTCGTCCGAGGGCAGTTGGCGCGCCCATTTTTCCGCGGCACCGGGATCGGTTTCGGCGGTGGCATGGATGACGCAACTGATGGCATCATCGCGGAGGGTGCCTTCCGGGGCGTGCGCGGCCCACTCGGAGGCGGCGGCGAGGTCGGTTTCCACCCACCGCTGCAGGAGACGGTTGGCGAGTTCGGCTGCGACAGGATTTTCGCCGCATTGGTCCAGGTAGGCGAGGGCGGCAGGGAGATCCTTCAGGGTCACGGCGGCGGCGGCTTCGTCGAAGAGCTTGTTTTGCCTGCGGCTGTCCTTGGACGCGAGCAACTCCTCCAGCGAGGCCTTCAAGGCGGGTACCCATGCGGCAGTTGCAGGGCCTGCGGGAAACGCGCCGGAAGGGCGGCTCTGGGCGTGGACCGAACGCACGTCGCCTTCGCGAGTGGCGGGAGGTGGGGCCGGAGCGCGGCTGGATATGGCCTTCAACAAGGCTGCGATTCCCAACGCGACCAGCAGGGTCCCTCCTCCGACGAGAAGTCTGGATGGCACGGATCGGAGATTTCCGACTGGGGGCATCTCCCACTTAAGGCCGGATTTGTTATTGGGAAAAGCAGAAATGGAACACATCCTAGCAGGTCACGCGCCTGATGCGGTTATCGCCGCATATGCTGACATGTTGTTAGGTGCCGTCTTGTTCGGGCCGTCGCACGATGAACCTCGGGATTGCAGCCGGGTGTTTCAATTTGACACGAAAATCCCGCGCAACCTACGCTCGGGAGCTTCTAACAAGTCCATTATGAAAAATACCCCATCGATCATGAAGTTCGCCGCCAGCGCTGCCGCTGTTTTTTTCTGTCAGCAGGCGTTCGCGGTGCCTGTCTCGGGCGTCACCGCCGTGGTCACCAACGGTGATCTTTTGATTACGGGCACGTCCGGTGCCGACAAGGTGTCCGTCACGGAAGTTGGAGATGGCGTATGGCGGGTTTCAGGTGCGGGCAAGACGACCATCAACGGCCAGGCTTCGGTGGATCTCGAAGTCTCCGGCTCGATCCGTGTCAATCTGATGGAAGGGAACGACTCTCTCTACATTCACGACGGCACCGTGCCGCGCAGCCTGTTCGTTTCCATGGGCGATGGCAACGACACCGCCACGGTCACCAATCTCGTCATCGGGCAGCCGGTAGTCGCCGGGATCATCGGCGTGGCCGACGTGCCTCAGGTCAACGTCCTCAGTCTATCCGGGGACGCGGGGAACGACAGCCTTTATGTGAGCGGCGTCCAGGTGCTAAACAGCGCCAATTTCACTTCCATCCAGAGCGCTATCGAAGGCTCCACGATCGCCGGCGGCGATGGCAACGACCAGATCATCGTTCAGAACTTCCAGGCTCCCTCGCTGGCTGTAACCGGTGATTCCGGGAAGGATCAAATCTCCCTCCAGCTCCTTTCGTGCGGCTCCCTGACCGTCGACGGCGGAGACGACACCGACAAGATCAACATCAACGCCGTCACCACGGGAGTGATGAAGGTCGGCGCGGGTGAAAGCAACGGTGACGTCCTGAACGTGTCAGGATGCCGCGCCAACGTAGCTACGTTCTTTGATGATGGCAAAAAGGGCACCATCAGTGGTGCGTTCAACGTCTTCGGGAAGTGGTTTGCGAAGGGCTTTTCTTTGAATAATCTTTCAGTTTATTCGCCTTCGCAGAAGTAAGCACTCCTGGCTCTGGCGGATAAAAACGCCCGCACAAGCTCTGAATAAAAGAAGCCACGCCTTTCGGGTGTGGCTTCTTTGCGATTACCCTTCCGGCCTTTTTTGCCGATCGGTAAACATTTCCGGTATATCGCCAGTTGGGGAATTCCATGGAATGGTAAATGATATCATATTGACTTAAATAACAGAGTGTTTCACGGTGATCGTCCCTCAAAAGGAAATACCATGAAAACATCACATTTGTTCACGAAGGTGGTGGGTGTTGCATCCATCCTGTGTGGCGGATCTGCTGCGGCTCTGCCGGCAAGTCCAAGTGTTACGGCTGTCATCAGTGGTGGTGATCTGGTGATCACCGGCACCGAAGGGGTCGATCGGATCGTCGTCACCCAGACCGGCCCCGATACCTGGAGGGTCTCGGGAGTGGGCAAGACCAAGGTCAACGGAGTTGCTTCGGTCGACCTCGATCCCGTCACCGGTTCGATCAGGATCGATCTGCTGGGCGGGAATGACGGGCTGCTGATTCACGACGGGACCGTTCCGGGTGGTCTCTGCGTGCGGATGGGCGATGGCAACGATAACGCCGCCCTGACCAATTTGATCATCGGAGGAGGCAGCGTGCTTCAGGGGGACAGCATCGCCACGGAGGGCTTTTCGAGCGGCAATCTCGTGCTCAAGGGGGATGCCGGGAATGATACCCTCTATGTGAACAATGTGCAGGTGCTCGGCATTCAGCCCGAGGCGACCCAGGTCGCATCCGTCATGGACGCCACCACGCAGGGTTCCGAGTCCGGCGGAAGTTCATGCGCCTCTCTCATCGCCGGTTGCGATGGAAAGGATCAGATCATCATTCAGAACTTCAATATTCCGAACCTGGAAGTTACCGGAGGAGCCGGAAAGGATGCGATTTCGCTCCAGTTTGGCGTTAGCCAGTGGCTTTGCGTGAAAGCCGGCGATGATACCGACAAGGTGAACGTGAACGGGATTTTCACGAACATGCTGAAGGTGGACGTCGGTTCGAGCGCCAAGGATGTCGTTAGCGTTTCCGGCTGTGTGGCCAATTGTGCCAGGTTCAAGGACTGTGGCACCAAGGGGACGATTGATGGCGCAGTCAATCAGTTCAACAACTGGAGTGTGGACGAGGCGTTCTACCACAACACCCTTTCCGTTTACTCGCCGCAGCCCTAGCCGCGGATGGTTCCAACGGATTGGAAAGAGGAAGCCGCGCCCTGGCGTGGTTTCCTCGTTCTCCTCTATCAGCCAAAGGCGCGGAGAAAGCCGACCTCCAGCGCCAGTTGCTCCTGGGCGTTCGTCTCAAGTGAGCGCCGCAGCGATTCCAGCGCATCCATCCGTCGCAGCAGGCGGTCCTCGGTCTCGCGTTCCGCTACTTGCTTCAGCGCGGGGGCCGAGGTCGGGAAGTCCAGGCCGTCGGAGGCCGTTTTCACTCGCAGCACATCGGCCATCCAAGCGGCCAGGACGTCGAAAAGGCGGCTTCGGGCTTCCAGGTATTCCGACTCGGCTCCGGCCTTGTGGAATTCCTCACGGCGCTTGAGCCAATCGCCCTCGGTGACGTTTTTATACGCCTGCTCTTCTTCCTTGAGGGCGGCTTCGGCAGCCTCGGTGGCGTCTTCCCGGCGTTGATCGAGGATGCTGGCGAACATCGCCTTCAGCGTCAGGGCGGGTCTCGGATTGCCAAATCCGGCGCTGGCCGCGAGGTCGAGTGCCTTTACCAGGTCGGGTCCGCCTTCGACTTCCAGTCCGGTTCCACCCAGTAGCGGCATGCGTACGCAGCGGGAAAGAATCGTCGGCAGGAGTGCCTGCGGATTGGCGGTCAGCAGCAGCAACAGAGTCCGGTCCGGCGGTTCCTCCAGAGTCTTCAGGAAGGCATTGGATGCCTCTGCGCCCATGCGATCGGCCTCGGCGATCACGCCGACCTTCCAAGTGCCTTCAGGAGCGGCGAGTCGCAGCGGGCGCTCCAGATCGCGAATCGCATCCACAGCGATCCGGCGGGATTTCATGCGCGGACGCAGGATGCGCACCCACGGGCCTTCGAGGTCGTCCAGCGGCGGCGTTTCCACCACCACCGGTTCGCCAAAAAGGTCGAACCCGCCTCCGCCGCCTCCGCCATTCACGTGGCCGATGATTCTGGCCGCCAACCGTTCCTTGCCGCTACCCCGCGCGCCGCTGATCAGGAATGCATGCGCGAGGCGGCCGCGCTTGTGCGCCGCCTCCACCAGTTCGTATGCCCGCTCCGCCGTGTAAGCCATCTCGCCGCCCATCGTGCCATCTGTCTGCCGATTTAGGCGACCTTTTTGCGCAGGGGGCTGAAAAATCCCCGCCGGGGTGGGGCCGCCGTTGTGTGGCCGGTGGCCAGTGGCCAGATCAGGAGGAAGAGCGGCTCCTCCGGTTCTTTCTCTCTCTTCCCTGGCCCCTCGAAGGCAGACCGGCCCTTGAACGCCCAATGAAAGTGCCCACATTGGCACTTGGCAGGCCACGAGACCGGTTGCACCGTTCCGGCATGAATCCCGTGTTCGCACCCCGTGGCAGCAAGGCCGACGTCGAGGAAGGTTCCGCCTTTGCTCCCAAGTTCGACGCCGAGGGCCTGATCGCCGCCATGGCCATCGACTCCGTCTCCCATGAGCCACTGATGCTCGCCTACATGAACGAGGAATCCCTCCGCCGGACCCTCGAAATCGGCGAAGCCGTCTACTGGTCCCGCTCCCGCAAGGAATTCTGGCACAAGGGCGCCACCTCCGGCCATACCCAGAAAATCGTGGAAATCCGCACCGACTGCGACCAGGACGCCCTCATTCTCCTCGTTGAGCAACACGGTGCCGGAGCCTGCCACACTGGTCGCGAATCCTGCTTCTACCGCCGCGTGGTCAAGGCGGCCGATGGCTCTCCGGCGCTGGAATTGACCCACACCCACCGCACGTTTGATCCGGCTTCCGTGTACGGAAAACCGTGAGAGGACGAATTTCGCGGTTGCAATCCCCGCAGCAATCCTCTAGCTCTCCCGCCCCGCGCGGCTTGGACTGATTTTCGGACCCGGCCTGACGGTTTACTTTCCAGCGAAGGAGGACCCCATGGACATCATCAAGAAAATCGAGCAAGAGCAAATGAAGCAGGACGTCACCGAGTTCCACGTCGGTGACTCCGTGAAGGTCCACACCCGCGTTGTCGAAGGCGGCAAGGAGCGCCTCCAGGTGTTCGCCGGCCTTGTGATCGCCCGCCGTGGCACCGGCGTGAACGCTTCGTTCACCGTCCGCAAGATTTCCTACGGCGAAGGCGTCGAGCGCGTTTTCCCGGTCCACACGCCGCGTATCGCGAGCATCGAAGTGGTCACCAAGGGCAAGGTTCGCCGCGCCAAGCTGCATTACCTCCGCGGCCGTATCGGCAAGCGCGCACTTCTGGTGAAGTCCGCCGCCCGCACCAAGTAAGCGTCGTCTTTTTGGATTTTCCCGAGCGCCCCACCGGTTTTCCGGCGGGGCGTTTTGCTTTTTGATTGGCGGCGTGTGTTTCCGCTTTTCGGGCGTCGGGAGGCGGGTCACGTTGCGCGCGTGCGAGTGCCCGTATCCATCGTTTTGCTGCTGGTTGTGGCGGTGATCACGTTGGTCTGGTGGCAGGGGACGCTGAAGGCGGATTTCCTGACACCGCCGACGGCGGAGCGCCTGGCCATCGTGAAGGCGAGTGCTGCCCGCGAATACAGCCCGGCCTCTCCGGCGGAAGAATCCCGCCTGGCCGGCGTTCCGGTTTCAACCAATGCAGGTGAATCTGCCTCCGGTGAAGAAGAGGCGAAGGGACCGGATCTCGGGGATCTGGAAACCCTGCCGGGCCTGGAGGCCTATGCAGCCGACTCATCCAAGGGCGCGGAGTATCTGATCAAACTGGCCACGGCCCTTGAGGCGAAAGGAGCCTTCCAGCGGGCCTTTCTGGCTTGGGAACGCGTGCTCGACCTTGGAAAAGCGGACCCGGATGCCTATGGCACGGCACTTTCGGCCGTGAAGCGGCTCCGCCCGACATTGCCCGCATGGAATATCGATCCTGAAGCTTCGATTCCCGTGGTGATTCATCTCGGCACCGGCCCCTCCGTGGCCGCCCAGCTCAAGCCGGTGCTGGACGAGGTGGCCCATCAGTTGGGGGGGGCCTCGGCCGGGATTCTCACCGTGACGGTGGACATCGCCGTTGGCAAAAAACTACCGAATCCCACCAGTCCGGTGCCGGCCGCACTGTGGCTCTCCGGAGTGGCCAAGGATGCACCTTCGACTGCCGCGCTCTCCTTTACCGTGGAAGATCCCGCCGCCTTGCGTGAACAGGTGCTGCGGATCATTTACGGCTTGGTGACCGAGTATCTCACCCGCCAGACCGCCTACAATCCTCCGGCACCATTGCCGGCCACGGAAGATCCGCTGGAGGGGCTGACTTACCGGGTCACCCGGCTGTGCTGGCGGGAATTGGGAACGGGGCTGAATCTTCCCCCGCCACCGCCGCCCGCGCCACCGGCCCAGCCTGCGAATCCAGGCCAAAAGTCAAAGCCGTCGAAGCCGGACTCATCGAAGCCATCGTCCCCCAAACCATCCGTCGCCAAGCCGGTGGCACCGCGGGCCACTCCGGCTCCGGCCCGCCCTTCTCATTAAGGGGCTGGCCGCTGACGCGCTTTGACAAACCGGCATCGAACCACGAGCGTGGTGACCATGTCGATGATGCGGACGATTCTGGCGCTTCTACCACTGCTGCTTCCGGTGTCCGGTTGGGCGGAGGAGGAAGAGCCTCTGGATCCGCCGCCAAAGCCACCGGAGAAGCCGGTGGTCGAGAAGATCGATGACAGCCACTACCGGATCGGGCAGGTGACCCTCGACAAGGCCACCCGTGAGATTCGTTTTCCCGCCGCGGTGAACATGGTGGAGGGGCCGCTGGAATTCCTGCTCGTCCACGTGCGGGGCAAGGTCCATGAGTCGCTGTTTTCCACGGAGGTTTCGCCCACTCATCTCAATCTGGCGTTCACCCTGTTGCGCTACACGCCGTCACCGGAGTTGTATGCCACCGACTCGCCGCCGGAGCATGAGGCCGGCTCGAAGTTTCCGGAAGTGGCCGCTGATGTGAAGGCCGCAGCGCGGGTGAACATCAAGGTCGAGTGGTCGGACAAGGGCGAAGTGAAATCGTTTCCGGTGAATGACTGGGTGCTGCACACGACCACCGCCAAGGCGATGCCTGCCGGGCCCTGGGTATACGGCGGATCGGAATTCTCAGCCGGGCGTTTCCAGGCCGAGTCGACCGGAGACATGATTGCAATATTTCTGAGCAGTGCGGCGCTACTCAATTATCCCGGTCAGGACGATCGGGACGACGACGTATGGACTCCGTTTACGAAACGGGTGCCGCCCATCGGAACCAAGGTCACGCTTGTTATCTCACCGAATTCTCCAGTCAAAACCGATACCAAACCATGAAATCCGCGCTTCTCATCAGTTTGCTTGCCACCGGGATCGTCGCTGCGGCACCGGCCGATGCCGACCGCTACGTCTCGCTCAAACAGGAGATGAAACTGGCCATCGCCCGCGGCAATGCGTGGCTGAAGAGCCAGCAGAAAGAGGACGGCCACTGGGACGACGATGGCACGCCGGCCTTCACCGCCCTGGCGCTCACCGCCGCCGTGCGGGATCCGAATTACGACATCAAGAAGGACGCGCCCGAGAACATTGCCAAAGGCTTCGACTGGCTGGTCAAGCAGCAGAAGGAGGATGGCGGGATCTATAACAAGGGTCTCTCCACCTACAACACGGCGACCTCGATCACTGCCCTCGTTTCCACCGGCAAGACCGATTTCGAGCCGGTCATCGTGAAGGCGCGCAAGCACCTGATCGGCCAGCAGTGGGATACCGGTGAAAAGGGCAAGACCGACAACCCGAACGATGGTGGCGTGGGTTACGGGGCCGGGACCAACAAGGATCACGACGACCTTTCCAATACCTGGCTGGCCATTGAGGCAATCGCGCTTTCCGACAAGGTGATCGCGGACGGCAAATATGGCGAGCAACCGGACCTGGACTGGAAAGCCGCCGAGACCTTTCTTTCCCGCTGCCAGAACCTTTCGGCCACCAACGACCAGCCGTGGGTCTCGGAAGATGAGAAGAACAAGGGCGGTTTCGTTTACAGCCCGACCGGGTCCAAGGCCGAGGACAAGCTTCCCGATGGCCGCACCGCGCTGCGCTCGTACGGCTCCATGTCCTACGCGGGCCTCATGTCGATGATCTATGCCAAGGTCTCTGCCAGCGATCCGCGGGTGAAGGCGGTGAAGGAATGGCTGGGGAAAAACTACACCGTTTCGGAAAACCCCGGCCTCGGCACCAGCGGCCAGTATTACTACTACCAGACCATGACCAAGGCTCTGAGCGTGGCGAAGATCGACCGCCTCAAGCTGGCCGATGGCAACGAAGCCGACTGGCGCCGCGACGTGGGGGACAAGATACTGTCCCTGCAGCAGGGCGATGGCTCGTGGAAAAACACCGATGGCAAGTGGATGGAAAGCAATCCCGTCCTGGTGACGGCCTACACCATCCTGGCGCTGGAGCAGGTGTATCACTCGATCCCGGAGTAATCCCTTAGCCGGTCAATTTCGATTGGCTCGTCGTTGGACACTCTCGGTGGTCTTTGAGCTTGCTTGTCACCCATATTGCAATATGGTTACCTTGTCATGAAGACCACCTTGGATTTGCCTGAGGACTTGCTGATCGCCGCGAAGCAGGTGGCGGCGCAGAGGCGCACGACTCTCAAGGAGATGGTCACCCGCTCGTTGCGCAGGGAGATCGGCCTCGACGCTGCACCCACATTGGCTCCGGATAGTCCGTTCGAACTTAGTGAGTATGGATTGCCCCGATTGAAGAAACGCGGGGCGGTAATCACCAGCGACATGATTTACAAGATGCTGGAGGACGAAGAGGTTTAATGCAGGGCTAATGTTCTTGCTTGATGTCAACGTCCTCATTGCCTTGGCTGATGCTGACCACCAGCAGCATCATGCGGCGGCGGTTTTCTTTCAAAAGGTGCTGCTGACCGGTTGGGCAACCTGTCCGCTCACCGAGAATGGCTTCCTAAGGATCTTCGGGCATCCCAATTACGAAGGAGGAGCAGGAACTACGGATCAAGCGAGATTCATTCTAAAGACCTTTCGTGAATGCCCGGGTCATCAGTTCTGGCCGGACGGACTCAGCCTATGTGAGCTGTCAAAATTCCCCGTGTTACCGGCGTCGAAGCACCTCACTGACTACTATCTCCTGGCACTGGCCCTTGAAAAGGGCGGTCGATTGGCCTCGTTCGACAGGCGCATCGATCCTGGCTTATTGCCGGGAGGCCGATCAGCTTACTCGATCATTGACTCGTGAGCGATGAATTGCCCCTGCTGCCAGCGTCTGATTTACAGTCGGCAGCCCAGGAGATGCGGTTTTTGCAGAGCCGAACTGCCTTCCGAGCTGCTGCTTGAGCCCCATGAAGTGGATGATCTCAAAAACGAGATCCGCGACATCGAAAAGCGCTCCGCCATCGATCTGGAAAAGGAAGCTGCCTGGGAAGCCGAGTTGAAAAGTCGGCGGCGCAGGGACTAACCCCTAGTGACCTTCTGGAGCCTTTGTCCGGTTGAGCGGAGGCGGTGGTGGCGGACGTGTGCCGGCATGGGGTGTAGCCGGACGGAAAGGAGGGGCTGGCTTCTCTATCCCGGTGCGAAGCTTGCCGTCGATGACTTCATCATCGGCGTTTACCTGGCGGATGAAGTCCAACACCTCGGACTCAGTGACCAGATTCTTCGATACCAGCAGACGGGTCATCGCCGTGATGACAAGCCTCTGGCGTGCGACCTCCTCGGTGAGATTGCGGATCGTGTTGGCGTGGGTGGTCGACGCCCGCACGGCGGTCCGGGCATTGTCCTCGATCCTGCGTATCTTCTTCTGGGCCGTTGAAAGATCCACTTCGAAGAAATCGCTCAACCGCAACGGGCTCGGTTTCATGGCGCGACTTTGAACCCACTCGCGCTGGCATGCCATTCCAAATGCCAGGCCGATTTCTTCCGAATTGGGGCAAGTTCTCAGAACTTGGACCCTGTCTGTCACGTGCTTCAACCGCCGAATTCGAGCCAAAACATGCCGAGCAATCCTCCCAGGATCACGAGCGAGGCCAACAAGGTGAGCAATTCGAAGATGCGATCGTTTCCCCGCAGACCCCAGAACCAGCGGGCGTGGCAGAAAAGAGCAATACCAGCGCTCGCGATGGCGAGTGATCTGGCACTCGGGCCTAGAAACAACGTGCCGGAGCCACGGTTCGGCATCCATGCATGTTGGCTGAGCCAGGCACTAACGGCCCAGTAGAGAAACCACCCCGGCAGGCCGAAACCGAGAAGTATCTTGGTTCCCATGCCACCCTTGGAGGGCGGGCAGGCGAGGTCGGTCGAATCCCAACCGCCGACGTCTCGGTCCCGGTTCCGGAAACTCATGGGGAAACTCTATCGCGCAGCGGCGTCCTTGCCAAGAAGCCCGTCCAACGTGCGGAGGATGACTCGCATGGAAAGGTCGAGCGAGTCGGCCGAGATGATGGAGAGATCATCCTTGCCGCCGCCTTTGTTGTGCCACCAGTTGGTGGCGGAGAAATCGCCAATGACGTCGATGGTGGGAACGCCGACCTGGTTGAGCGGGACGTGGTCATCGATCATGTCGCCGCGGGAAATCGCGAAGTGCTTGCCACCGTTTTCCTCCACGGCCGCGGCCATGAGGGGCTCGCTGAGGAAGGTGGGGGAATCGGCAGGCAGTTCGATGCGGAGGTTCTTGTGGCCGATCATGTCGAGCAGGATTCCGAAGCGCGGCTTCTGCGCCTGGTTCCGCCAAAGCCCAGCGTATTCACGGCTGCCGAAGAGACCGTCGAGAGTGGTGATGGAGTCGTCGAATCCTTCCTCGCCATCGAAGAAAACGAGCTCGAGTTGTCCGGCTTGTTCCGGCTTGGTCTCCGCCAGGAACCGGCCCATCTCGATGATGGCACCACAGGCGGAGGCGGCGTCGTCGGCCCCGAGGAAATCGGCACCGGGGATTTTTTTCGAGTCGATGTGGGCGCAGAGGATGCCGGCGCGTGGCGTCATCCAGGGGTCGGTTCCCTTTTTTGCGAAGCGGGCACGGAGGTTGACGAAGGAGACGAGCCCTGCCGGGGTCTGGTGCTTGAAGGCCTGCTCCTGGAAGGACCAGCCGGATTTTTCGAGTTCGGCCTTCACATAGGCACGGACCGAGGCGAGTCCGGCGGACTCCACCGGACGCGGGCCATGGGCGAGAATGGCAGCGGTGTGCTTGTAGGCAGCTTGGCCGAGCGCGCCGTCGGACGGTGTCGCCGCGTGGGATTTCCACCAGTAGAAGCCGCCGCTGGCAAGAACGGCCAGGAGCAAAACGACAATGATCGCGCGCGCTTTCATGGCCGGGACGATGGCGGGACCTCCGTCATCCGGCAACGTGAATCCGGGCTTTAGTTGGCAGTAGCCCGTTGCACGGTTGCGCGCCGCGGTGGGGCGATGGTTTCCCCGGGAACAAAGAGTGGCATGATCTGGGTGAGACCGTCGGGCAGCCCGGCACCGTCACTTTCCACCCAATGTTCAAGGTGCGTCACATACGAAATGGCGGAGAGGGAGTAGCCGCTGAAACCGGGATCATGCCACGCGGTGATGTCATCGAGTTCCGCGATCAACAGGGAAAGGTCCTGGGGTATCCGGAGTCCGCGTTTCATGCAGTAGCTTGTAACGGCAAGTGCTTCCCCCAGCCAGCCGACTACGATGGCACTAGGAAGGCCCTGGCCGCATAGCTCATCAAGGAAGCGATGAAAACCGCCGGGACTGCCGCTGTGAGTGGCTTCGGGCACGTGCCGGGCGGAATCGAAGGGAAGCCCGGCAGCCAGAAAGACCGGCTTCACGGCCTGAATGACGGCGGCACGGCCATAGTCGCCCAGATCATTGATGCAAAGGACGATGTCCCGGTGGCCGAGGGCGATGAGACGGCGGGCTGCATCTGCAAGAACCGGTGCGATGGCCATCGCCACACATGGCAGTTCGCCCCGGCCACGCACCTCCCCGCCGAGCAGAAGCGCGCTCAGGCGGTTGGCCACTGCCCACCGGATGGTGGGATGCAGGGGTTTGACGAAGATCCAGCGGCAGTCGGGATGTTTTTGCAGAAGTTCGTCCAGCGTCGCTTCCGGATGGGCGTGGAGGATCGCCGGGCAGGAGATGTAGTCGGTCTCATGTCCGCGGCGATGGAGGCGGAGGAAGATTTCTTCGACGATGCTTTGGGCGAGTGGCTTCACCTGTGACAGCGGCGCGTCCCCCACCACCAGGATCCGGCGTGCGGCGGGAGTGGTTTCGGCTACGGTGAAGTCCTTCGCGATCCGGCGGCTGCGCCGTTTGGAGGGAGGCAGGAGCACTCCCTGCCGGGTCAATTGATCGAGCGCGGTCTCGACTGTCGTCCGGCTGACTCCGAGGAGTTCGCCCAGATCCCGGTAGCCGGGCAGGCGGGATTGCCACCGGCCGTGGCGGATTTCTTCCAACAGGCGCGAGGCGACCTGCTGGGACAACGGTTGCCGATCCAGGGGGTGCATAGGGTTTGGTCCAAGTACAATGAACTTGGCATCCTATCGAAAAGTTCGAGCCCGGCAAGATGCAATGACGGCCAAGGCTGAGGGGAACGGGTGGGGGGATTTACGCACGGGGGCCGACAGGCCTCAGAGCCTGTTTTTGCCAGGATCGATGATTCGTTGTGTTTCGGTCAAATCCGCCGATGCCATTCTTCGTCGGCAGGGCCGCCGTCATCGAAAACGAGATGCAGCACGCGTCGATGCTTCGGCTGCAGTGCTTGTGAAGATGCATGTAGGACAAGGGGGCGCATCAATAGCGCGACCCCTTCATCAGCCACGCACGTGAGCGGAGCCTGCCCTGACAGATGGATGGGTATGTTCCCGGTCGAAATGATGCCATGGCGGTGGCTGCCGGGAATGACCCGAAGCGGGCCATTCGAATCATCGCAGTCGTCCAGGTGCAGCCGCACCGCAAGCAGTCGCTCCAACACGCCGATTGGGGGCCGTGCGTAGTCGATGCCGCCTTTTTTCACCGGCAGGTCGTAGCCCGGAGAAGTGACCGCCTTTGCAAAGGGAAACATGAGGTCCTGATGCCAGGCAACCTTCCAGTTGGTGCCGGAGGTCTTGTCAAAGGCGATGGCTTGGATCGCCATGGCCTGTGGCGTGAGGTGGCCGCTGGCGACGAGTTCGGCGCGGAGTTCGATGACAACTTCGCGAATCGGCGGCTCATCCAGCAGGCAGCGTGCACCGGCTTTTCCGGCATGGAACATCGACTCGCGAAGGCGGCTCCGGCTGGCGGATGGGATGCCGGTCGTGAGGAGTTCGCAGCCGGATTCGAGCAGCGTCATGGGTGAATGGTGAAGATCGGAAGAAGCTTCTTCCAGCGTGTTCTGTTGAGGTGACGGCAGGGCGCGTGACTACGATTTGCAAAAATCGTTCACGTCCATGTCACATCCGGGCATGTTGGGATCAATAGAAGGTGAAGTGCCATGAAAACTCTCGCCATCGCCTATTCCCCGCCCGAGATGGACCGCTCCCGATTTTCCGACCTGATTCGTGACCATCACCGGTCATTGTTGGCGTACGCCCGAGTACTGGCCGGGCAGCCCGAACGGGCGAGGGAGCTGGTGCAGGATGCGTTCGTGGCCGCCTGGCAGACGATCGGGAAATTCGATGTGACCCGTGATTTCGGGTCGTGGCTGCGGGGAATCGTGCGGAACAAGTGGCGGGAGGATTGCCGGAAATACCGCCGCGAGGTGCTGCTGGGCGATCCGGAGCTGGCGCAACTGGAAGAGGCGGTGCGCACGTGGAGCGCCTGCGATGGAGAAGCCGGCCTGCTGGATCGGCTCGCCGAATGCCGCTCGAAATTGCCGGAGGCTCTCTCGACGGCCATCCAGGCTTATTACGACGAAGACCGGGATGGTGAAGGAGCAGCTGCTTCAATCTCCATACCCCCAGCCACCTTCCGTAAGCGACTGGAGCGCGCCCGTGCCGCCCTGCGTCTGTGCCTCGAAACCACGATCTAACTTTCCAACCCACTTTTCATCATGAACTCTGAATTTCCCGAAGCCCCTGAAGACCGCCTGTTGGACGAGCTGCTCCTGGAGCAAAACCACGGTCCGGACGAAGCCTTTCTCCGCCAAATTGAAGCGGCGGTGGATACGCAATCTTTTAGAGCGGCACCTCCATCAAGCCGATCATTCGCGCGCTATGCCGTGGCGGCGAGCGTGGCACTTGCGGCTGGTGGCGTCCTTTGGTGGGGAGTGTCCGGGCGATCGCCGTCCCGTGCGGTTGCCGTTCTGGAGTCCCGTCCCGTCGAACTGGCAGAGCGGGTTCACGCAGAGAAGATTGTTGTCGAGGCGGCCCCAGCTCCAATTACCCGCGACGAGGAGGCGTCCCATGTCGTTGAATCCAAGGCGGAAGCCACAAGGATACTCGAGAAAGCGGCTCCGGTCGATAAAACGCCAATCGCTTCAACGCGAAGCGCCCCCCGCTTGGAAAGCGCCTTGGAGAGCATCGGCGACGAATTGCGGCCGTCTGATGGAGGGACCCTTATTCCTCGTGCAAAACCCAGAGATATTGGAAGCAAGATGTTCGGTGATGCAGCGGCTCCAAGTCGGGCGCGGGAGGACATCAGTGTTTCGAGCGATCACGATGCCGTCTCTGGCGACCGATACGGTAAATTCATCGACCAACCCTGGCGGTCTTCGGAGCATGACCCCCTTTCGACATTCTCGATCAACGTCGACACCGCCTCCTATGGCAATGTGCGGCGGATGATTCGAGAAGGGCGGGACGTGCCTCGCGATGCGGTCCGGATCGAAGAATGCGTGAATGCATTTTCGTACAACTATCAGCCCCCGAAAGGAGACGGCCCCTTCGCGGTGGGAGCCACGGTGGCGGTGTGCCCTTGGGATCCGAACCATCAACTGGTGCGCGTGGCGATCAAGGGCCGCGAAATCGAGGCTGCGAAACGCCCGGCGTCGAACCTGGTATTCCTGATCGACGTGTCGGGCTCGATGAGCAGCCCGGACCGGCTGCCGCTGTTGAAAAAGTCCATGGCTACCCTGGCCGGTGAACTGGACGAGCGGGACCGCGTGGCGATCGTGGTCTATGCCGGAAATGAAGGTGTGGCCTTGCCTTCCACCCGTCTCGATGCGGATGGGAAGGCCAAGGTGCTCAAGGTCCTTTCCAAGCTCGAGGCGGGTGGCTCCACCAATGGCGGCGCCGGCATCAAGCGGGCTTATGAACTTGCGATGAAGGACAAGGTGGAAGGTGGCGTCAACCGGGTGATTCTCGCAACGGATGGCGACTTCAATGTCGGCGTCACCGGGCAGAAACAACTCGTGGATCTGGTGAAGGATCGCGCGAAGAGCGGCGTCTATCTCACCGTCCTCGGCGTCGGCACCGGCAATTTCAACGACTCGATGATGGACGCCATCACCCATGACGGAAACGGCAACTACTTCTACATCGATTCGGAACGTGAGGGCCGGAAGGTGCTTTCGCAGAATCTGACCGGCACGCTGGTCACGATCGCCAAGGACGTGAAGATCCAGGTGGAGTTCAATCCGGCAAAGGTCGGGAACTATCGCCTGATCGGCTACTCGAACCGGGTGTTGAAGAACGAGGATTTCAACAATGACAAGGTGGACGCCGGAGAAATCGGCGCAGGCCACACGGTGACCGCCTTCTATGAACTTGCACCCGCGGGTGAGTCGGCGACGGATACCCTGAAGTACCAGGCCGCTCCGGTGAAGCCCGCTACCGGGAACGAATGGCTCACGGTGAAGCTGCGCTACAAGCATCCGGACGGCGATGAAAGCAGCCGCATCGAATTTCCACTGACAGGTGAGGCACTATCAGTTGATCATGCCGATACGGACTTTCAGTTTGCCTCGGCCGTCGCCTTGTTCGGCATGAAATTGCGCGGCATGGATGAGGTGAGGAATGTGGGATGGAGCAAGGTAGTGGAACTCGCACAGCCGGCTCTCAAGGACGACCGCACGGAGGATCGCGCGGAGTTCGTGAATCTTGTCTACAAGTTGGGGGACAGTCTTCGGGATCGCCCCTCGCGGAATCTTGAATCGCGGCCCGAGGATCTCGAAAACCTCCGCGGGATGCGCGACAAGGAGTTCGGTGATGGGTTCGGTTACAGCCGCCTTTTGCCGCCTCTTCCATCGGTTCCGAAAACCGGACAGGCTGAGGTGATGACGCCGAACCAAGAGGCGGACATCGTTCCTCCCGTCGATGCGGGTGGTGAGTTCAATGCGGTGGACGGACCGAATGTGCGGGTGATACGGCATGAGGACGGCTCGCGTTCAGTCTTTGTCCGTAGTCCGAATAATCAGGTCCTTACCCAGAAGACGTTCACCCGCGGCGGGGTTCTGGAGACGATAACGATCTACCGGATGGACCAGAATGAAAATCCATTGAGTGGAAAGATCTTCGATGGCCTCAAACAGGAGCTATTCAAAATCCGCTACGGCTACCGGAAGAGCGACGGCCATCTGGTGGAAGAGCAGATGTTCGATTCGCGCCAGAAGAACATCGACGAAACAGGAGCCGAGATTCCAGTCCGGCGCCTGATCTACACCTATGACGCCGAAGGCAAGCGCAATGCCCCAATGTCGATCACGCTCAAAGCGGGCAAGACGGCACAGGAAGTTTACAAGGGTGGCGACAATTTCGTGCCGGAGTCGAATCCGTTCCGTCAAAAGCAAAACTGAGAGAATTTTCCGACGGACTTCGAATCTCCAAGCCATGGATCAATCCGCCTGCGGGAACCAATTGAAGGCCTCGATGGAAACAATCTCGACGCGCGGTGTGCCGTCGGGATTTGTCTTCTTTGAGAGCTTCAGAATCGGACCCGCGGCTCCGTGTCGGGCCAGCAGCTTGGTTAGGTCGCTGGCGAGATTCGGATCCTTCGGAATGAATGCCGGTTGCCGGTGGGCGTTGATGGGATCAATCAGGATGAAGGACGCCGGGGCACCTGCGGCGGGATCAGGGTCGGCCGCCAGGAGGCCCACCCGGAACGTGCCGATCTCATCTCCCTTGGCGGTCAGAAATTTCTGGAACTGGCGGTCCTGGAAATCGATGAAGCCGTCCCAGTCGATTTTCCAGCCATCGGGAGTTTCCCAAACGGAGACCAGGTAGCCTTCGTAGCATTCGGCGGTGTAGACCCGAAAGATGACGAGCATCATTTCGGTGGCTTCATTGACGTGGCATTCTTCGACTTTCAGCTTAACGGGTACGATGGCTCGCTGCGGATGCTTTGACTCGTAAGCCTGCATTTTGGGCAGGACCGTTTCCGGATAGAGCACGTATTGGCCGCGGGTGTTCAGGTCGGGTGCCGAAAGGAATGCTTCCAAGGTGGCTTTCGGGGCCGCGAGGGCATTCGCGTGGGGCTTGGGCTTGGCAGCGGAAGGTTCCTGCTCCGGTTCGGCGGTCCTCTTTTCAGCCGCTTTCGGAGGGTTGGAAGAGGCTGGGACGGGTCTGCTGACCTGCCGGCCCGTTTGGTATCCCCCGGCAAAGGCGAGGATGGCGGCGAACGTGCCGACGAGTAGCGCGGTTGAGAGCCCGGCTTTGAAATTACCGGGAACCACCCGGTCGTCAGGTGGTTGATACGCCGCCCTTGGCGCGGGAACTGGAGAGGAGGCAGGCTGTGGGGTGGCAACCGGAATACTTGCTGGCGCGATGGGTGGCGCTGACGAGTAAAACGGACCCGGATCCGATTGGTGGAACGGCTGGCTGGGGCGCGCAGGCTGTGCCGGCGGCGGTGGTGATTGAAGGACCTCCACGGGTGGCACGAACGGCTGACTGGCGAGACAGCAGGCGGGGGTGCCGCGCAGCGGATCGGGAGCGATGATCGACTGCCGGCAGTGAGGGCAGGGCCCACGTTGGCCTGCTCCAGCCGCCGGAATTTGCAGAGTCACGCCGCAGGCAGGGCATGGGAATTGGAGAACCTGGGCCATGAAAGTCAGTGCTCGGTGGCGGCGGTCGATTCCGGCCACACCGGCACGTCGAGGATCACCACGGAACCCAGCGGCGGCAAGGCGCAAAGATGGGCAACGTGGTGGTCGAGAGCCGGATGCTGGAGGCGATGCAGGGGCCAGGCGTGGCCATCCTCATCGAGCGCGGCGTCAGCGGTGATGCGGATTTTTTCCGGAGGAGTCATGAAGCCGGTGCCCCGGGCTTTGACGAAGGCCTCCTTGGCGGTCCAGATGCGGAGCAACTCGGAAGCACTGGGCCGCGCGGCGATTTCGGCGGGGTGGCAGAAGGTATCGGCACAGGCGCTGAGTTCGGCCGCGCGGCTGAGGCGTTCGAGGTCAATGCCAACCGGGCCATCTAGGGAGAGCGCCACGACGGCGAACTGGTCATCGTGGGAAAGATTGAAGTGGAGTGGAGAACCGGGAATGTAGGGCTTGCCATAGTCTCCGGTGGCCAGCGGAGCTTCGTGGGCCTCACAGCCGAGGTGCGCTGCCAGGATGCGGCGGAGACTGGCCCGGTAGCGGGTCCAGAGATCGGCGTGGGCTGCGAAGCGAAAGGCATCGGCACGCTTTCGCTCGGCAGGAGAGAGGTGGGATTTCGCGATCTCCAGGGTGGCATCGATCGGGCGGATCAGTCGGACCTGCACGGTGCCGGGTTGGAGAGGCGCGGGCGTCACGGGTCGCTGGCTTTGAGGGCGTGATCGAGCTTCTCGGCGAATTCGGGGAGGTGCTCGGTGTCGAAGAGGGTGAGATGGTGCCCGGGGACCTCGTGAATGGTGAGGCCATCTAGGCTGAAGCTGGACCAACCGTAGTCGGCGGGGATCTCCAGCTTGTCACCGGTAAAGCGGACCTTGTAAAGGTGGGCATTGCCCGCGAATTCGTTCGGGCTGTAGCGCATCATCACTTGGTCGTGCGCTTCGCGGAGCTGCACGCGGCGGAGATCGGTGTGGGCCTCGGCGGGGCCACTAGCCTCGGCGGCGGCGAGTTCCTGCTTGATGCGGAAGTGGGTCTTGGTCCCCTCGATGAAGCGTGAGGCCAGGCGCGTGGTGCGTTCGGCGAGGGGGAGATCGGCGTGCTGTTCCCAGAACGATTTCACGCGACCGAGGGCCGAGTGCTTGCGGGCACCGGCCTGGGGATTGACCGTGTCAAAGAGCGCCACGAAGTTCACCGTCTCGCCGGCGTTGCTGAGCTGGCAGGCCATCTCCCAGGCGACGAGGCCGCCGAAGGAATACCCGGCAAGGGAGTAGGGGCCGTGTGGTTGCTTGCGGCGCATCGCCGTGATGTAGGCGGCGGCGGTTTCCTCGATGCTGCCCACCTCGATCGGTCCGCTGTGGCTGAGCTGCCGGGATTCGAGGGCATGGAACGGGCGATCGGTGAGCATCGAGGCCAGTTCGCGGTAGAACAGCGTCGCGCCATCGCCACCATGAACCGCGAAGAGCGGGGTTCGCGAACCGTTGGCGAGAGTCACCACGATGGCGGCGTCCTGATCGTGGGGTTCCTCCGGCGCGGGTTCCACTGCCGGGTCGAGAATCGCGGCAAGCTTCCGAATCGTCGGGCTGGTGATGAGGGTGGCCAGTGGCAGGCTGCGCTCGAAATCACGGTGGATGCGCGAGAACAACCGCAGGGCCAGCAGCGAATGCCCGCCGAGGTCGAACCACTCGTCATCCGCGCCGACATCGTCGCGCTCGAGGAGCTCGCGCCAGATCGCGGCGAGCTTTTCCTCCGAGGCGGTGAGCGGCCCGTTGTTTGCGCGAGCGGGTGCGGAGGGATCGGGCAGCGCCTTCACTTCCACCTTGCCGTTCGCGGAGAGCGGGAACTTTTCCAGCACGCCGATGGCCGCGGGACGCATGTAGGCGGGCAGGCGGTCCTTGATGAAATTCTGAAGCGCTGCGGGCTCCGGCGTGCCCTCACCGGGGGTGACCCAGGCAAGCAGCTTCTTGGAAGCGGAATCGTTGCCACGGGCGATGACCTTGACCTGGCCCACGCTCGGATGGGCGGCGAGGGCGGCCTCGATCTCGCTGATCTCGATGCGGAAGCCACGGATCTTCACCTGATGGTCGCGGCGGCCGATGAACTCGATCGTGCCATCCGGCAGCCAGCGGCACAGGTCGCCCGTCCGATAGAGCGGAGGTTCGGAGACAAACTTCTCGGCCGAGAGTTCCGGCTGGTGGAGATAGCCCGCGGCGAGGCCGTCGCCACCGGTGTAAAGCTCGCCGGGGACGCCGACGGGGACGGGACGGAGATTCGCGTCGAGAATGTGGGCCGTGGTGTGGGCGATGGGCCTGCCGATGGGGATGGTCGGGCGATCGAGATCCGCGGCGGTGATCGTGTGGCAGCAGGTGAAGGTGGTGTTCTCCGTCGGGCCGTAGCCATTCACCAGCTTCGTGCCGGGCAGGGCCGCGAGAGCCTTGCGGATGTGGGCGGGCGAGAGGACATCGCCACCGGCGAGCAAATACTTGAGTCCTCGTAGATCGTCCGGATGCTCGTCGATCATCGACTGGAACAGTCCTGCGGTGAGCCAGAGGCAGGTCACGCCCTCGTTTTTCACCGCGGTGGCGATGCCGGAAAGCGTGGTGCCGTTTTCACCGGAGAGGACGATGCTGCCACCGAGCAGAAGCGGCATCCAGATTTCCAGCGTGGCCGCATCGAAGGAGATCGGCGCGGACTGGAGGAAGGAATCATCCGGGCCAAAGTCCATGAACCCACCGTGGATGAGACGCACGATGCCGCGGTGCCGCACCACCACGCCCTTCGGCATGCCGGTCGAGCCGCTGGTGTAGAACACATGGGAAGGGGAGGTGGCCGGGATGCCCGCCACGGGCGCTGCGCCGATTTCCGCCGTGCTGCCAATCGCGATTTTCTCCAACAGCAGGACCTTGGCATCGCCGGACGGAACCTTGGATGCCAGTCCCGGCGTGGCCAGCAGCACCGGGGCGGCGCAGTCGCGCAGCATGTGCAGCAATCGCTCCGCCGGATAATCCGGGTCCAGCGGCACGCAGGCGGCACCCGCCAGCACGATGCCGAGCTGGGCGGCGATCATCTCCGGCACGGATGGCGCGCAGAGGGCCACGAAGTCGCCCGGTTTCACGCCCGCCTCGATCAGGCGTGCGCTGGCGCCGAGGGCGGCATGGGCGAGGTCGCGGAACGAAATACTGTGTCCCTCGTAGCGCAAAGCCGCACGGCCGGCGTGCCCGCGGGCGCTGGCGAGGAAGAGTTCCCCGAGGGGCGTGTCGGCGGGGTAGTCGGACTTCGTGCCGGACCAGGCCGCGATCTGGCACTCCTCGTCCCGGGTGAGCAGCGGCAGGTTGGAAAGGGTAAGAGCGGGGTCGGCCGTGACGGCTTCCAGCAGCGTCTCGAAGTGATCGAGCAGGCGCAGCGCGGTCGCGCGGTCGAACAGATCGCGGGCGAAATCACACGACGCCCGCCAGCCATCCGCGCGCTCGACCATGAAGAAGTGCAGGTCGAAGATCGCTCCGGGCGAACGCGAGGGAAACGCCGTCAGCTTCGCGCCGCCGAAGGACACCGGCCGCACGAAATCGCGCTGGTGCGTGAAGTTGACCTGGAACAGCGGATTGCGGCCCGGCTCGCGGCGCGGTTGCAACGCCTTGACCAGCTTCTCAAACGGGAGGTCCTGGTGCGCGATCGCCTCCGTGGCGGTGTCGCGCACGCGGTTGACGATTTCCCGGAACGACGGGTCGTTGGAAAGATCGGTGCGCAGGAGCACGCTGTTGATGAAGGTGCCGATGACTCCTTCCAGCTCCTCGCGATTGCGCCCCGCCACGGGCGAGCCGACGGCGATGTCGGACATGCCGGTGTAGCGGCTGACCACCGCCTTGAACGCGGCGAGGAAGACGTGGAACATCGTCGCGCCCTGCTCGCGGGCCACCTTCGCGACCTTCTCGCTCAACGCCGCCGGAAGAATCCGCGAGACGATGTCGCCATCCCACGATTTCTCAGCCGGGCGCGGCCGGTCGGTGGGCAGCTCGAGCTCGACGTAATCCGCGAGCTGCGTCTTCCAGTAATCGAGGTGCGGCTTGAGCTCCGGGCTTTCGAGAAACTCGCGCTGCCAGACCGTGAAGTCCGCATACTGCACGTCGAGCGCTTCGAGGGCTGGTTCGCGATCCTCCAGGAACGCATTGTAGAACTCGGCCAGCTCATCGGTGATGATGCCGATGGACCAACCGTCGCTGATCGCATGATGGATCGTGATCTGGAGAATGTGCCGGTCGGAACCGGTGATGAGCACGCTGGCACGGATGAGCGGCGCTTCCGAAAGGTTGAACGGCTGCCGTGCCTCCAGCGACCCGAGGCGGTCGATCTCGGCATCAAGTTCCGCACCGCTGAGATGGGAGATATCGGTGACGGGCAATGGCAGCCCGGCGTCGTCCTCGATGATCTGCAGCAGCTTTCCTTCTTCTTCGGCGAAGGAAGTGCGTAGGGATTCGTGGCGCTCCGCCAGTGCGCCGAGCGCCCGTTTCAGCAGCGCTGTGTCCAGCGCACCATCGAGGCGGAAGCGCACCGGCACGTTGAACGCCGGATGACTCGGGAACAAACGCTCGAGATAAAAGAACGCTTCCTGCGCCGGTGAGGCGGGAAAGGCGAGCACTTCGCTGGGGGGGGAGTGTTCCACGGGATCAGATCTTTCGGCGGTAGGCATCTCTGTTTACCCGATGAATGGTGGTGCTGGCAACGACGGCTTCAGGGGGGCTCGCGGCGGTGGCCGCTGCGAGCGCGGAAATGTTGCGCAGGCGGAAGACCTGGGCCGGCGTGAGCGGCAGCCCCGCACGGTTGGCACGGGTGGTCATCTGGAAGATGAGGATCGAATCGCCACCCAGCTCGAAGATGTCATCTTCGATGCCGATGTCCTGCGCCCCGAGTACCTGCTGCCAGATGGCCACGAGCTGGCGCTCGGTGTCATTGGTCGGCGGGACGGTGCGGCGCGGCGCGGCATCCACCGGGGCATCCGGGGAAGGCAGCGCCTTGCGGTCCACCTTGCCATTCGGCGTGAGCGGCAGGGCATCCAGCACGACGAACGTGGTCGGCACCATGTAGTCCGGAAGCTTCGCCCCGAGATGCTGGCGCAGCACGCCGGTCAGGTCGGCGGGCTTGGAGCCGGGCTTTTCGTGATACGGCACGTTGACCAGTGTGGAGGGCGGCACTTTGGCCACCGACTGCCACACCGGCAGGGCCGGGCATTCCTCGGGCAGGAAGATCGCATCCAGCAGGCCGTTCGTGCCATCGCTCTGCCAGCGCACATGGGCGCGATAGCCGGCATGCGCCGCTGCCTCGTAGAGGTCCTCGGCCGTGGTCGTGATGAGGAACGAGGGCAGCGCCGGGACCGGATCGTGGGCACCACTGTTCTGCAACTGGCGGTGGAACGCGAGCGGTGCGGCCAGGCGGCCATCGGGAATGCCGGTGAACGCGAGCTGGTCGGGCTGCTCGGCCAGGATCGCCTCCAGTTGCTCAAGGTTGAGCGGATGCCAGTCGCGCCAGGTTTTGATGCCCGTGAAAACAGGAGCCGGGTCGGCGTGGAGGATCACATCGTAGTGATAGGCGGTCGTTTCATTCACCAGCTTGCCACGGCGCAGCTGGATCTCGACGTGCGAGACGCCGGGGAGATCGACCTGCTCGAACCAGCCGGGATCAAGCGAAAGCTCGGTCTCGTGGGCGATGCGCTGGACGAGCTTCTCACGAAGCTGGCCGCAGGTGCTTCCGGCAGGCGCGCGTTCGCGCAGCGTCTCGGCATGATGCGCGGCGAGCAGCGCGTTGCCCTGGTTGTCACCCAGGTAAATCCGGCCGCCGGGGCGCAGCGTGCGGATCGCGCCCAGCAGCACGCGGTGCAGGTAGTCCGCATTCGGGAAATACTGCGCCACCGAGTTGATCACCACCGTGTCGAAGAACGCATCGGGAATGTCCGAGAAGTCATCCGCCGGGCGATGGAACAGCTTGAGCTGCGGCAGCGAATGATTCGCCTCCAGCGCATCGATCGCGACTTTTGAAATGTCAGCCGCCCAGTAGGCTTCGGCGGCAGGCGCGAGGCGGGCGAGAATCTGCCCGGTGCCGCAACCGATTTCCAGAATGCGCCGCGGGTTGAGGGAACGGATGCGCTCGATGGTGGTGTCGATCCATTCGCCGACCTGCCCTTCCGCATCCTCGATGCCGGCCCAGGAGGTGATCACCGCGTCGAGCTTGTCGAGCTTCGTCGAGCCCGATTGGTCGATGGCGGAGCGGTAGAGCATGTCCCACTGGTCCTGCCACAGGGCGGTGTCGTTGGAAACGATGCCCGGCTTGCTGCGCAGGTAGGCCACCAGCCTTCCATCGTGCACATGGGCCACGGCCTGCTCGACCAGCGGGTGCTGCTCGAGGTGCGTCTCGATGTCGCCAAGCTCGATGCGGTAACCGCGCACCTTCACCTGGTTGTCCATCCGGCCCAGGCATTCGAGGGTGCCTTCCGGCGTCCACTTCGCGAGGTCTCCGGTGCGGTAGAGGGTTTGTCCCTTGAGGGTGATGAAGCGATCGGCTGTGAGCTCCGGACGATCCAGATAGCCCAGTGCCAGCCCATCGCCACCGATGAGCAGTTCCCCGGCGATCCCGATCGGCTGCGGCTCCAGCGCGGCATTCACAATGTAGACCTGCGTGTTGTCGATCGGATGCCCGATTGAAACCGGGCCTTCACCCGCACTCAGGCGTGCGGTCGTGGACCAGATCGTCGTTTCGGTCGGACCGTAGACGTTCCAGATCGCACCGCACAGCGGGGCAAGACGGTTCACGAGGTCCCGCGGCACGGCTTCGCCACCCACGAGGGCTTTCAAGCCGGGCTTCCCGGCCCACGAGGCTTCGAGCAGCAGGCGCCATGTCGAAGGCGTCGCCTGCAGCACGCTGATACCCTGTTGCTCGATCTCACGGACGAGCGCGTGGCCATCGATCACCATGTCACGCGTGGCGATGACCACCGTCGCCCCGGTCGTGAGCGGCAGGAAAATTTCCAGCCCGGCGATGTCGAACGAAAGCGTGGTCACGGCCAGCAGCACGTCGTTTTCGGTGAGGCCCGGTTCGCGGCGCATCGAGTTGAGGAAGTTCACCACCGCGCGATGCGGCAGGCGCACACCCTTCGGACGACCGGTGGAACCGGACGTGAAGATCACATAGGCGAGGTCCTCCGCATCGCGGCTGACCGGCGTGAACGGCGAACTACTGGAAACCTCGTCGATCAGCACCGCCTTGGCATTCGAAGCAGGCAGCGTGAGCGATTTCTGTGTCAGGATCACCGGCATCCGCGCGTCCTCGATCATGTAGGCGAGGCGCTCCGCCGGGAAGGCGGGGTCCATCGGCACATAGGCGGCCCCGCATTTCAAAATGGCGAGCAGCCCCGTGGCAATGGAAGCCGAACGTTCCAGGTAGATGCCCACCAGGTCACCCCGTTTCACGCCGTTGGCCTGGAGCCGGCCCGCCAGCGTGGTGGCCCGGGCTTCGAGTTCTGCATAGGTGAGGGATTCATTGCCGCAGCGGATCGCCGTCTTGGCCGCATGCGTGGCTGCGATTTCCGAAACCAGCGCGTCGACCGACGTGCGCGGATACTCGCGCGCCATGGCGTTCCAATCGGTCAGCACCCGCTGGCGGTCCGCCGGTGGCAGGATCGGCAGTGAAGCCAGCGTGGCGTCGCCATTCTCCACCGCGCTCGCGATGAGTTGCTGGAACGCGGCCAGCCAACGGCGGATCGTCGCCGCCTCGTGGAGGTCGGTGTTGTATTCGCACTCGACGATCAGGCGCTGCTCCGACTGCACCAGGTTGAAGAACAGGTCGAAATTCACGTAGCGCTTCGGATTGGTCTCGACGTCGAACGAAAGCCCGTCGAACCCGAACTGGTCGAAGCCGGATTTGTCGATATTGAACATCACGGTCACCAGCGGCAGGCGGCTGGTGTCGCGTGGCAGCGTCAGGTTCTTGAGCAGGCTGCCGAAGGTGTAGTTCTGGTAGTCGTAGGCTTCGAGCACGTCGGACTTCACCGCGGTGGCGAACTCGCGGAACGAACGGTCCGCACCGGCATTTAGCCGCAGCGGCAGGAAATTCAGGCAGTGGCCGATGAGTTCATCCCGGCCAATGCGCGTCTGCCCGGCCGCAGGCACACCGATCACGAGGTCTTCCTGGCCCGTGAGGCGGTGCAGCAGCGTGGCGAAGGAGGAAAGCAGCGTGGCGAACAGCGTGCCGCCGAGTTGCGGCGAGGTCTTCTTCAGACGTGCGAAAAGATCGCCATCCAGCTCCAGGGACTCCATGGAACCCGCATAGGTTTTCACCGCAGGGCGCGCATGATCGACCGGCAGATCCAGCACCGGGCAGTTGTGCTCGAACTTGGAAATCCAATAGCGCTCGGCACTTTTCGCCTCGGGCGTGCCGTGGTCCGCCACCTCGTGACGGGCGTATTCGGCGAACGACATCGCCGGTGCCAATCTCGGCAGTCGTCCGGCCTTGCGGGCGTTGTAGGCTGTGCCGAGTTCGGCGATCAGCATGCCGAACGACCAGCCGTCACACACCAGGTGGTGCGCGGTGAACAGCAGTTCGTGATGCCCTTCGCCCAGCTTCGCGAGATGCAAACGCAGCAGCGGACCGGTGACGAGATCGAAGGGCTGGCGGGCCTCGCTCTCCAGCACCTCGTCCCAACCGGCGGTATAGGTCTCATGACGCACGATCTCCAGTGAACGCGGGCAGGGATGGAAAAGTTGCGTGTCGCCATCCTCGCTGAAGGAACTCCGCAGCGCCGGATGCCGCACCACCAGGTCGAGCAGTGCGGCATTGAGCGCGGCTTCGTCCAGTTCGCCATCGAAGCGGATGCGGTTCGATTCATTGAAGGACGCATTCGCTTCCGGGCCCATTTGCACGGCGTGGAAAATCTCACGCTGCGCTTCCGTGCTCGGCGCGCTGTCATGGCGTGGGAAGCCGGTGGGCGGTTGCGGTGCGCCGTCCGGAGAAGCTGGCAGGAAGCCCGCGGCCTGCATGTCCCCCACGGCGGAAACGAAGGCGGTCACCACCTGGTCAAGGTCTTCATCCGTGTGCGCCGTGGTAAAGTAAAGCGGGCGCCCTTCCCAGACATGCACGCCTTTCTCGCGGAGATGATACCAGAGCAGGCTCGCATACTTCAGGTCCGGTGCGTGTTCGATCACGGCGTAGGCACTGAAGTGCGGCAGGCGAATCGGCACGCCGTGCGCGGCGAAGTGTTCGTTGAGCGTGCGGCAGAGGCGGCTCACACGTTCCTCCATTTCGATCTGCAGGCGCGGGCCTTCGCCCTTCAAGTGCTCGACCACCCGCACCGCCGCGGCCAGCGCCAGCGGATGGCGAACGAACGTCCCCGCGAAGAACGTCACGCCGACTTCCGGGAAACTATCGTCACCGTAGTTCCAGGCGCCTCCATCGAGGGCATCCATGTATTCGCGCTTGCCGGCCAGCACGCCGATCGGCATGCCGCCGCCGATGACCTTGCCATACGTCGCCAGGTCGGCCTCGATGCCGAAATAAGCTTGCGCCCCACCCGGCGCGCAGCGGAAGCCGGTCACCACTTCATCGAAAATCAGTGCCGTGCCCGTCGCCTTCGTGATCGCACGCACCTCGTGCATGAACTCACGCGGCTGCAATCCCGGCGCGCGGCTCTGCACCGGCTCGATTATCACCGCGGCGATTTCATGCCCATGCGTGCGCAGAATATCCAGCGAGGCCGGATCGTTGTAATCCAGCACCAGCATGTTCTCCACCAGGCTCTGCGGGATACCCGGCGCGATTGGCTGCGCCTTGTAAACGCCATCGACCCACGCGCCGCGCACGAGGACTTCCTCGAACATGCCGTGGTAGTCACCGGTGAAGTAAGCAATCCGGCTGCGGCCGGTGATCGTGCGCGCCAGTCGCATCGCGGCCATCACGGCCTCCGAACCGGTATTGCAGAAGGTGGCACGATCCATGCCGGTCAGTTCGCAGATGTCCTTGGCAAGCTGTCCTGCCAGCGGCGACTGCGGTCCGATCTCCATGCCGGTGTGAAGCTGCTTCTCCAGCGCCTCCACGATCCAGTCCGGCGAGTGGCCGAAGAAATACGTGCCGAAGCCCATCGTGATATCGACGTATTCATTGCCATCGATGTCCCACAGGCGGGCGTTCTTGGTGCGCGAGGACACGATCGGATAGACCATCTCCTTCCACTGCGACTTGAAGCCGGAAACGGCGCGCGGGTCCGCGTAGTGGGTGCGGTGCTCGGCGGTGTAGGCCTTCGACTTCGGCGTCTTCTGCACGTAGCGCTCGATCAGTGCATCGAGCGAAAGCTGCTGCGTCGTCGTCAGGCCGCCCTTCTCACCCTTGTCGATCGGCTTGTAGGGACCGAAGCGGGTGTTGGTGGAAACGGTGCGCGGCGTGTTCGCGGGCCACGGGATCGGCGGCAAGGCGCTGGTGGAAACCGGAGCGGCCACGGGAGCCGGGGCGCGATGATTGTCCAACAACGCCTGCATGAGCTGGATGTTGTTCGCGATCAATTGCTCGATCGGCGCTCCGCTGGTAGGCACGGGAGAAAGCGTGGCTGGGACGGCTGCCACGGGGGCTGTGGCAACCGTCTGAGCCGGTACTGATGCGGGCATTTCCGCATCGAGATACGTGGCCAGTGCGGCGACCGAAGCGAGGTCGCCCAGCATCTGGCGGAAAGTGACTTTCACGCCGAACCTGGCGTGGATGGCCTGGCTCGCCTGCGTGAGGAACAGCGAGTCGAAGCCGAGTTCCATGAACGTCGCCTTGTCATCATCGACGGCGACGCCGGAAAGTTCGAGGACGACCGCGCGCAGCTTGGCCGCGAGGTCGGGTTTGCGGTCAACGGGGGTGGACATGACAGCCGGGGTGGGGGGGACAGCAGGTGAGACCGTGGGTGCGGCCGGGATAGAACGGGGAACGGAGAGTGTTTCTTCCTGCGAACGATCGATCCAATAACTCTGGCGTTCGAAGGGGTAGGTGGGAAGGTGGACGCGGTTGCGTTCCTGCGAGGCGTAGAAGGCGGGCCAATCGAGGGCCACGCCGTGCTTCCACAACTCGCCGGCAGCGGCCATCAGATCGGATGGATCCGTTTCCGGAGCGAACGATGGCAGTGTGGAAACGACCGTCGCGGTACCGCGTGCAGGGTGTTGCAGCGCGAACGGCGCCAGCGCACGACCGGGACCCACCTCCAGCATCAGCAGCCCGGCATCCGCGAAAGCCGTGCCCAGCGCATCGCTGAAACGCACGCAGCGGCGGAGCTGCCGCGCCCAGTAACCGGGATCGGACAAGGTGGCGGCATCCATTGGCCGTCCGGTGGCCGTGGAGATCCATGGGATCGTCGGCGCGGCGGCAGGGATCTTCGCCGCCTCTGCCGTGAATGATGCCATGATCGGCTCCATCGCCATCGAATGGAACGCGTGCGAGGTCTTGAGCACGCGGCAGACGATGCCTTCCTTCTCAAGCTCCGCCTGATAGGCGGCAATCGCCTCATGGTTTCCGGAAACCGTGCACAGCATCGGGCTGTTCATGGCCGCCACTTCGATGCCCGCGGGCAGCTTCAGTTGGGATGCACCCTTGCGAACCGCGAGCATGCCGCCACCGGGCAGGTCCTGCATCAGCTTCGCGCGGATCGAGAGCAGACGCAGCGCGTCCGGCAGCGTGAACGTCCCGGCCAGCACGGCGGCGACGTATTCGCCAATGCTATGCCCGATCAGCAGCGAGGGCACCACACCCCATGATATCCACAGCTTCGCCAGCGCATACTCCACCACGAAGATGGAAGGCTGCGTGAGCCAGGTCTGGTGGATGCGCTTAGTCGCTTCCTCGCGGTCGGCATCGGTGGGATAGAGCGTTGCGCGGATGTCCAGATTCAGATGGCTCTGGAGCAAGGAAGCGCATTCATCCACCGCCTCACGGAAAGCAGGCTCGGAGGCATAAAGGTCGCGGCCCATGTCCGGATATTGGCTGCCCTGGCCCGGGAACAGGAACGCCACCTTCGGCGTGCCTGCTACGGCAGACGTGGTAGTTTCTCGGAGCTTCGAAATCGCGTCATCAATCCCTGCGGCCACGATCGCGCGGCGTTGCGGAAAATTCCGGCGTCCATTGGCCAGCGTGTAGGCGGCATCGGCGAGCGGCGTCGCGTTCGCAGCGAGATGATCGGCCAGGCGCGCGGCCATCGCATCGAGCGCTGCCGGGGTTTTGGCTGAGAGAACCAGGAGCTGTTGCCTGCGACCGGGGGTCGTGGGAACCAGCGCGGGGGCTTCTTCCATCACCACGTGCGCATTCGTGCCACCCACGCCGAAGGCGCTGATGCCCGCGATGCGCGGCGTTTCACCGGCCTTCCATTCAAGCTCCTCCGAGACAGGGATGAACGGGCTGTTGGAGAAATCGATGCGCGGATTCGGAGCCTGGAAATGCAGCAGCGCCGGGATCTTCGAGTGGCGGAACTGCTGGATCGTCTTGATCAATCCCGTCACACCGGCCGCCACATCGAGATGCCCGATGTGCGTCTTGCCCGTGCCGATGGCGCAGGTGCCGTTCGCTTCAAGCCCGCCTTCACGGAAGGCCTTCGTCAATCCGGCGATCTCGATCGGATCACCCAGCGGGGTGCCGGTGCCATGGGCCTCGATGTAGGAAACTTCCGAGGGATGCACGCCCGCCGCCGCCTGAGCGAGGGCGATCACATCGGCCTGCGCGTTCACGCCGGGTGCGGCGAACCCGATCTTGTCCGAGCCATCGTTGTTCACGGCCCAACCCTTGATCACGGCCAGGATCGGATCGCGATCCGCCACCGCTTCGCTGAGGCGCTTCAACAGCACCACACCGCAACCGCTGCCAAACACCGTGCCTGCGGCATCCGCATCGAACGCGCGGCAGGTGCCATCCGGCGAGACCATGCCCTCTTCCGCGAATTGATACTCGCGCTGCTGTGGGAAACTGATCGAAACACCGCCCGCCAGCGCCATGTCGCATTGATAGGTCAGCAGCGAGGTCGCCGCCTGGCAGATGGCCACCAGCGAGGTCGAGCACGCGCATTGGATGGCCATGCTCGGGCCGCGCAGGTTGAGCTTGTAGGAAACGCGGACAGGCAGGAAGTCCTTGTCGTTTCCAAGCATCGTCTGGTACTCGGCCACCTGGTAGTTGGCCGCGAGTTCCTTGGCCTTGCCGAGGTTGTGAAGCAGGTAGGTGTTCAGGCTGAGTCCGGCATAGACCCCGATCATGCCGGGATAAGCACCGGGATCGCAACCCGCGTGCTCGAGCGCTTCCCACGCGCATTCCAGAAAGATCCGGTGCTGCGGGTCCATCAGCTCGGCCTCCTTCGGATAGATGCCGAAAAACGACGCGTCGAAGAGATCCGGCCGGTCGAGCACGCTGCGCGCGCCGACGAATTTCCGGCCATCGCTTTCCTCACGCACGCCGGTGCGGGTGATGCAATCCTTGCCCGCGATCAGGTTTGCCCAGAACGCGTCGGGATCGCCCGCGCCGGGGAACCGGCCGGACATGCCGATGACGGCGATGGCTTCGGGAGCTTGGAGTTCTTCGTTCATCGGGGGGTGGGGCGGCGGAAACGGGCGAGCCCGGCCTGTTGCAGGCGGGCCCGATCCTGGGCGGTGGCATGGGTCGTCGGAACGACCTGGGGTGAGAGATACTGGGCGAGCGTGCGGGCGCTCGGGCGGGCGAAAAGTTCCGTGATCGGGATGTCGTGGCCCGTCGCCTCACGCAGCCGCACATGGACCACGGCGAGATTGATCGAGGTGCCGCCGAGGTCGAAGAAGTTCGCCGTTGCATCCGTGACCGGGCGTCCGAGCACCTCCGACCAGATCGCGAGAATGCGAGACTCATGCGAATCGTCCGTGGCCACCACCGCCGTTGGTGCAGGGGTCGTGCTCTTCGTGAGCGCGAGCCGGTCCACCTTGCCATTCGGCGTCAGCGGGAAGTTTTCCATCACCTCGAAACGACCCGGCACCATGTAGGCCGGCAGGCGGCTGGCGAGGTGATCGCGCAGCGCCGAGGCTTCGCCCGAACCAGACGGCTGGATGAAGGCTATGAGCGTGTTGTTGGAAGCGATCACCACGGCCTCGCGCACCGCCTCGTGGAGGTTGAGCGCGATCTCGATCTCGCCCAATTCGATACGGAAACCGTTCACCTTTACCTGATGATCGGCGCGGCCACGGAATTCGAACACCCCATCGGGCAGCCGCTTCGCCAGGTCCCCGCTCTTATACAGCGTGCCGTTCAGAACAAACCGCTCGGCCGTGCGGACCGGATCATTCAGATACCCACCGCCGACACCCGCGCCGCTGATGCACAGCTCGCCAAGCTCGCCATCCGGCAGGATCGCCAGCGATTCATCGCGGATCGTCACTTCCACGTTCGGGATCACCTTGCCGAGGGGCACGAACTCGAACGCATCGAGGTTGCCCTTGTGCAGGCGGTGGAAGTTACAAATGTCCGTGCACTCGGTCGGGCCGTAGCTGTTCACCACCTCGGCGCGGCAGGAGGGGTGCTCGAACCAATCGCGCAGCCGTGGGATCGAAATCGGCTCGCCGCCCAGCACCGCGAAGCGCAGTGAGGCCAGCGCCGCATAACCATCCGCCGCCGCGGCTTCCACCAGCGGGTAGAAGGCGCTCGGCGTGCAGTTGATCAGCGTCACGCCGTGATCCCGGATCAGCGCCGTAATACGGGAAATGTCGTAGGTCGTCTCGTGATCGAGGATCAGGCGGCCACCGGAGATCAGCGGCGCGTAGAAATTCTTCTGCGTCAGGTCGAAGCTCGGCGAGCTGATGACCAAAGTCCGGTCCGAAGGGCCCAGCTGCAGCTCCTTGATGTACCAATCCACCAGATTCGCAAACCCGCGCCGGAACACCGAGGCCGCTTTCGGCTGGCCCGTGGAACCGGAGGTGAAGATGGCGTAGAGAGGATCATTGCCGGAAGCGGGCAGGGGAGGCAGCAGCGCCGAACCGGCATGGACCGTCGCGCTGGTCAAAATCCGCGTGAGACCGGACGAGGCGATCATGTGCTCAAGCCGCGCTGCGGGATACGCTGGATCCAGCGGAATATACGCCGCACCCGCATCCACCACCGCCAGCAGGCACACCATCAGCTCGATCGACCTCTCCAGCTTGATGCCCACATAGTCTCCCGGCTTCACCCCCGTCTCGCGCAGGCACCCCGAAAGTTCCCGTACCCGCCGCGTCAGTTCCGCATAGCTCAGCGACGCGGAGCCGCAGATCAGCGCGGTCTCGTCCGAGACCGGGCAGGCTGGTAACCTGGGAAGCAGGGTAAGGGGGGGGCTGTCGTGCCCGGAGACATCGGGAGAGAACGACATGGGTAAGTGTGGGGGGAATGGCAGATGATCCAAATATTTAATAAAACTTAAATATCAAGAAAAGGCGGCTAGGTTGAGGATAGGGGGAATTACGAGCAGGAGGAGGACCAAAATTGCTCTGGCTGAGCGGAAAGCATTGAAACACCGATGATCAGGCAAAGGTATTACGCGAAGTCGTAGGGTTGGGAAACTCGAAAATTCTTGTCCACAGAGTTGAGATTTTTTAATGTGTCGCTGTTCGTCCCCTAACATGTCCCGAAAGCCACAGTCCCCCCGGGTGGTTTGCGCACTTCTCGCTGCACTTGTGGCGGGTGGGTGCCTGCAAGCGTCCGGGCAAGAGACCGACAGCGCCTCCGAACGGCGGGTCTCGGACCGGTTTGACGTGCGGGTGAAGCCGGATGACGGATACCGGCCGGTGGGGAGCTCCAATCAGGTTCGTCAGGACGGCATCGATCTGAAGGCCGTGATTTCCGCCGCCTATGACGACAATATCATGCTTTCGTCGTCTGCACCGCAGAAGGATTTCATCGTCCGCGTCGCACCGTCGGTGGCTTACACCCACGGTGATCCGGAGGGAAAGGACGGCTATTACCTGCGCCTGGCCTACCGTCCGGTCGGCGTCATCTACAGCGACCACAGCCAGGACAACCGCATCGATCAGGATGCGGCTTGGGAAAGCGGTTGGCGTGGGGAAAAGCTCGCGTTCGCCTCCGGTGGCCGGGTCCAGCAATTGGGCGATGCAACGCCTGATACCGGCCGCCAAAGTGACCGGGTGGTGCTGGACCAGGTGGCGCGGCTCGCCTGGACGCCGGGTGAGAAGCTCACCTACGAACTGGCCGCGGGCCGATCCTCGACCGATTACCGCGACAAATCGCTGGTCGATTCCCAGAACACCTACGGCGAGGCGGCGATCCGCTACAATTATTCCCCGAAGACCCGCATCGGCTTGGTATACCGCGCCGGCACCTTCCAGGTGGATGGGGCGGGGGATCAGACCGTCCAGCGCGGCACCGTGCAGATGCAGTGGAAACCGCGGGAAAAAATCGCCTTCGATCTGGAAGCGGGGGCCGAGCACCGCAAGTTCGACAATGGCAGCTCCACCAACCCGGTTGTCGAGGCCAAGGCCACCTGGACCCCGCGTCCCGGCACCGAGATTTTCGTCGGCGGCTACAGGCGCACCGAGGCTTCGGCCTCCTTGGTCGGCCAAAATTACGACGTCACCGGCGCTTCGGCGGGCATTTCCCAGAAGTTCGGCCAGAAGTGGACGGGCAAACTGGAGACCGGCATTGAAAATGCTACCTATACCCGCGTCTCGGGGGCTGGCATCGCCAATCGTCGCGACAAGATCCTCTTTGTCCGGCCCAGCGTCGGCTACCAGTTGAACGAAAACCTGCTCCTGGAAGGCTTCTACCGCTTCGAGCGTAACGATTCGAATCAGACCGGCCTCGGCTACGAAGACAATACCGTCGGTCTCCGCCTCGGTTACCAATTCTAACCCTCCCCATCGATGAGAACCTCATTCATGCTCCCCTTGCTGGCCCTTTGCGGCTGGTTGGCGGCCGTGCCCGCGATGGCACAGGAGGCGAAGTCATCCGGCGTCATCGGTAGGCTCGATACCGTGCAGATCAGCGTGTTCCGCGAGGATGAACTCGCGACCCGCGGACAGCTTTCCGGCGATGGCACCATCAGCATGCCTCTCATCGGGGCGGTGCGCCTGCAGGGCCTGACTACTGATCAGGCCGCGACCTTGATCGAGGCCAAGCTGCATGACGGCTATCTGGTTCGCCCACAGGTGAGCGTTTCAATTGGAGCCCGGGTGCGGCGCACGATCACCGTCCTCGGCCAGGTCCAGAATTCCGGCGTGTTCGAATTGCCAGCCAACCGCCAGCTCACCGTCGTGGAAGCGATCGGCATGGCCGGCGGTGTTACCCGCATCGGCAATGCCCGCAAGCTGACCCTCAAGCATGCTGGCGGACAGGTCCAGCAGATCGACCTGAAGGCCATCACCGAAGGCAAGGCCGCTGACGTCGCCCTGCGTGATGGCGACGTGCTCTCCATCCCTGAAAGTTTGTTCTGAGAGATTCCCGAATGTCCTCCCCCCGCTTACCTGACTACTCCCTGGCACAACCGGCGGCTCCTCCGCCGGCCGCACGGGATGCGACCGCTTACCTGCCAAAGGTGGAGCCGGGTCGGCTGTTTGGCATGCTGGTCAGGCGCTCCTGGATCATGGTGCTGGTCGCGGCGATGGCGGTGGCGGGAATGTTCTTCTATCTGAAGAAAGTGCGCCGCGTGTATCAAGCCACCGGGTCCGTCTATGTCAGCGCCCGGGCCCCGCGGGTCGTGGAGGCCGGAGCCGTGACTCCCGAAGAAACTCGGGATCTCGAGCAGATGCGCTCCGTCGAGCAGAGTCTCATCTCACCCACGCTGCTGATGCGCGTGATCGATGCCAACCAGCTCGCCGACGTCCCGGATTTCAACTACGGAACCACCACGCGGCAGGAACTCCTCGGAGCCTTCACCAAGCGCGTGAAGTCCGAACTGCGCCGCGGCACCCGCCTCATCGACATCTCGGTCGACGATACCGATCCCGATCGTGCGCAAGCCTTGGTCACCTCCATCGTCAGCGAATACGAGCGCTGGAATGCCGAGCGCCAGGGTGATCTCACCCGTCAGGTGGCCGGTGGCATTTCCAGCGAGGAAGAAAACCTTCGCAAGCGCATGGAAACATCCGAGCGAGCGCTTCAGGAATTCCGCGATGCCCATCCCATCCCCGGCGTGGGCGGGAAGAATGGCCCGGCCGTGGACGATCTCGGCCGTTTGGAAACCGAACTGACCAAAGTGAAATCCGAGCGCTTGCGGTTGGAGGCCGAGGTGCAGGCATTCCGCAGTTTTGATCCGGCGCATCCTGAGGCGATCGGTGCCATCGCCACCGGCGAGCGGGCTACCAGTGTCATGTCGCTGGTGCGTGCCGTGCAGGACAAGGAAGCCGCCTTCGCCAAGGTGAAGGAGCGCTACCTTTACAAGCATCCCACCTACATCGAGGCGGCCAACGAACTCAAATCGACCCGCGAAAGTCTCGCTCAAACCGCACGGGCGGCCGGCGAGGCCGTGACCAAGAACTACCAAATCGCTTCCGACAATGAAGCAAAGCTCACTCATGAAGTCGAACGCGCCCGCGCCGACGCCGTCTCGGCGGAAGGTCTGCGGGCCAAGTTCGAAGTCCTCGAACGGGAAGCGAATGCCGACCGAATGACACACGAGTCAGTGGCCAGCCGCTTGCGCGAAACCTCCGTAGCCAATGCCGTGCCCGGACCGGTGCTGCGGTGGGAGGATCTGCCGCTGGTGCCTGAGAAACCGATCAAGCCGCGCAAGACCGTCATGATGGGCTTGGCCGGCCTCGGTGGTCTGTTCTGTGGCTTGTTGATGGCCGTGGGTCTTGAACTTGCCGATGGCAAGGTGCGGGACGCCGCGTCCGCCGCCCGCGCGACGGGTGTGCCCTTGCTGGTTTCCGTGGCAAATCTCCGCGATGGCGCGAATGGCGATCCCGTCCTGCTGTCGCAACCGGGCTCCGACACCTCCGAAGCGTTCCGGCGCCTGCGGGCCACGCTTGCTCCACCCGGTGGCCACAATGGGACCACCACCGTCATGTTCGCCAGCGCGAAGCATGGCGACGGCCGATCATTCTGCGCGATGAACTACGCGGCCTCGCTCGCCATGCAGGGTCTGCGCACTTTGCTGCTGGATGCGGACATGCGCCGCCCCGGCCTGAGCCGCGATCACCTCCAGACCGCGGAGGGAAACATCGGCCTTGGTGATTATCTCGCCGGGACCGCGGAAGCGTCCAAGGCCTGTCATCCTACCACGCTGCCGAACCTCTATCTGCTCTCGTCAGGGCCGATGCAGGCGAACGCCTCCGAGCTCCTTTCCGGGACGCGCTTCCCGGCTCTGCTGGAGGATGCCTACCGCTGGTTCGATTGCGTGGTCATCGATACCCCACCCGTGCTCAGTTCCAGTGATGCCCTTGCCATTTCCCGCTATGCTGACCGGGTCTGCATGGTCGTCCGGGAAAAGGCCAGCGACCGCCGCGATCTGCGCCGCGCCGCAGACCTGCTGCGCTCCACCGGTGGCAGCCTGGCGGGGTTTGTCTGGAACGAGATCCCGGCCAGGTCCCGCGCGGAAACTCCCTCCGGCCCCTCGGTGCAGATCGTGCGCCCGGGTCTGCCGGATCGTTCCCAGGAGCTTTCGGTGAGCCTCCCGGCGCGGAACTTCCGCACCGTCCACCCCGTTTCCTTTGCCGTGCCGACCCCCGTATGAGCACCGCCATTCTATTTCCGGATCGTCCGTTCCTCCTCCCCCTAGTCGGGGAGCGGGCGTCCCTGCGTTGTCGTCCCCCCACTCCCCCCCAACATGAACCGCATCCCCCCTGCGATCACAACCGTGGCTCAGCCCCCCCTGGCTGCTCCACCATCAGTCCGCCCGGCTGAACCTTCGGGCACCTACACTCTCCGCCATCGTCAGCGACCCTGGGTCGCCCACCAGAAACTGGTTGCCATCAGTTTCGTTGGGGACGCGTGTATCGTCGTCCTGGCTCTGGTAACGGCGCATCTACTCCGGTTTGAGACTCCGCTGAAACGTCTCGGCGTGGATCATCCGGGTATGGATTTGCGTGCCTATCTCGCCCATGTCGTTTTCGGCAGCGTGCTGCTCATGCTGCTGCTGGCGAACTCGCGCCTGCACGATCCGCGGAACTACCTGGCCATCCGCAAGACCTTCGTGGTGATCATGAAGTCCTGCGCGTTCTGGTTCGCCAGTTTCCTCGCGCTGGCCCTCGTCTTCAAGATCGACCCCGCCATCAGCCGCCTCTACTGCGCCATCGCCACGGTGGTCTCCATGGGCATGCTGATGGGCTGGCGCTGGTTTCTCTACTGCGTGCTGCGCCGCGACTCGTTTGCCAACGCCCTGCGGCAGAAGACGGTCTTCGTCGGCTGGAATGAGGATTGCGCCCGTTCCGTTCGTCGTCTGACCGACGGACGCGCCCATCGGATGTCGGTGGTCGGCGTCATCGCTCCTCCCGGCGGTGCCCTGGAAGTTCAGCCTCCTTTCAACATCCCGGTGCTCGGCGGCTTCCACGACATGCGGCTGCTGGTGCGCGAATCCGGTGCCGATCTGGTGATGGCGGTCGATGGCACCCTGGGCCGCGAGGACATGGCCCAACTCGCCGAATGCTGCGGCAAGGAATTTGTCGACTTCAAGTTGGTCCCGAGTTGCTTCCAGGTGCTCGTGTCCGGCCTGCAGCTCGAAAGTTTCCACGGCATGCCGGTCCTCGGTGTCGGCAAGCTGCCGCTCCATCACGCGTTCAACAACGCCATGAAGCGGGTCATCGACATCGCCGGCGCCCTGTTCGGCCTCTTGATCTCGGCCCCGATTATCGCCGTATTCTGTCTCCTGGTGCGTCTCGAATCGCGCGGTCCGGTCATCTATCGCCAACGCCGCATCGGCCTCAATGGCAAGCCCTTCGACATCCTCAAGATCCGCAGCATGAAACTCAATGCCGAGAGCAACGGCGCCCCCGGTTGGACCGTGAAGGATGACCCGCGCCGCCTCCGGGTCGGCAAGATGATGCGGGAGTGGAACATTGACGAACTCCCGCAGTTCTGGAACGTCCTTCGTGGTGACATGAGCCTCGTCGGTCCGCGTCCTGAACGCCCCGAACTGATCGAGGGCTTCAAGGAGGAAATCCCGCACTACAATGTCCGCCACAACATCAAGCCAGGCGTCACCGGCTGGGCTCAAGTCAACGGCCTGCGCGGGGATACCTGCCTCCGCGAGCGCGTGAAGTTCGATCTCGATTATATCGAAAACTGGAACTTCCTGCTCGATTTGCAGATCATGGTGAGGACCTTTGTCAACCGCAAGGGAGCCTGCTGACCTCATGGAAACCGCCACCCACCGCCAACACGGCGCTCGCCGCACCCGCTCGATCCGTCTTGCGGTGGGGACGTCGTTGTTGTCGAAGGCGGGCACGGCGGCCCTCCAACTGTTGGCGATCCCGATCGCGATCCGCGTTCTGGGACGTGCCGAATTCGGGCTCTACACCAGTGTCACGCTTACGCTGACCACCGTGTCGCTGTTTGAAGTCGGGGTGGGACCGGCTCTGGCACACGGCTTGGCGAAGGCTTCGGCCACGGCAGATCGGGAAAAGGCGCGCATCCTCGCCTCCACATCGTTCTTCATGATGCTGGGCATCGCCATGCTGGTGGCGCTGGTCGCCGGAACGCTGCTGGCATTGATGCCGATTTCAAAACTGTATGGCGAAGGCTACGTGGCACAGGAGGGGATCCTGCGGCCTGCCTTGTGGACCGGACTGGGCCTGTTCTTGATGCTTTTCCTTCTGAATCTCACCGAGCGCATCCGCGAGGGCTACCTGGAGGTCGCGACCACCAATGCCTGCGGGGCCATCGGCAATGTCGTGGCCGCCATCGCGGTAGCCATGGGCGTGCATTTCCTGCCGCAGGTCTGGTTCCTCGTGCTCGCCATCCATGGCTCGCTGGTGCTCACCAAGCTGGCGAACACCACCCTGCTCTGGCGCAAGCGGCCCGACATGATCCCGAACTGGCGATTCTTCCGCTCCGGCGTGGCGAAACATTTGCTTGGCGATGGCGCGGCCTTTTCCACCTGCTGCCTGATCACGGGAATTGTGGAATACAACGTGATCGGCTGGATGATCGGCCGTCTCCTCGGCCCCTCACAAGTCGCCCTCTATGGCGTTCTGGTCAGCCTGACGGTGATGCAGTCCGGATTCATCCTGATGCTCACCACGCCGACCTGGCCGGCCGTTGCTGAAGCCCTGGCCCGCGATGACAAGCCCTGGGCGAAACGGGCCGCCCGCAAACTCTACACCTACGGCGGATCCTTCGCCCTCACCGGTGCCGTCGGCATGACCGCCCTCGGCCCCTGGGCATTCAAGTTCTGGCTGGGCAAGGAGTTCGCCGATCTCGGCCACGGGCTGTTCGCCTGCTACTCGCTCTACTTCCTCGCCCACATCTGGCGGCATTTGAACCATACGCTCATGATCGGCACCGGCCAGGTCACGCGGATGGCACGCGTGCAACTCGCCGAATCCGCCATGGTCGGCATCGCCGCCTGGCTCGGCTTGCACTATGGCGGGATCGGGATCATGCTGCTTTCGATGAGCGGGGTCCTCTTGCTCATGACCGGCAGGATCCTCCCCGGCATGGTTGCCACCGTGTTGGGAGCGCCGGCCGCTCCGATCGACCCTGATCCCCGTCCGGCATGAAACCGCTCCGCCTTCTCCTCCTTCCGCTGCTCATGGCAGGCAGTGCCGCCGCGTCGAGCTGGGTCGTCGCCCCGACGGGAAATGATCGGGCCATTGGTAACGCCGCCGCTCCGCTGGCCACCCTCGCCGAGGCTCTCCGCCGCGCCGCCAGGCGCACCGATGGCGACTCCGACATCCTCCTCAAGGCCGGCACCTATCCGATGCTGGCGACAGCCGAGATCAACGCGACTCACGCCTCCGCCTCCATGGGGGTGCTAACCGTGCACGGGGAGGACGGGGCCGTTCTCAGTGGCTTCCGCAGCGTGCCAGCCAGCGCTTGGAAAAAACTCGATACCGCGACGAACAATCTCCTTCGCCCGGAGGTGAAGGGCCAGGTCATCCAGGCCGCCCTTTCCGCCGTGGGCCCGGGCGATGCCGGGCATCTCAGCCGCCGCGGCTTCAATGTCGCCGAAGTCCGCCAAACCCCACCGGCTCTGCTGTTCGTCAATGGTGCCCCGCTGCCGCTCGCCTCGTGGCCGGATGTCGGTGCCGCCCCACCCGGCATGATCCTCGCCACCGGACCCACCCGTGACGGCGCGGATTCCAAAAATTTCTACAAGAAGGGTGGCAGCTTCATTTTCAACAACGCCCGGATGACCAATTGGGCGAAAGAGAAGAACCTCTGGGTCGACGGCACCTTCGGCTATGACTGGGAGTGGAGCTTCAATGGCATCAAGACCATCAACCGTTTCCTCCAGTCGATCACCCTCACGGATGGCGAGGTCAGTGGACTACTGAACCTCTCGTACCTGCATCCGGGTTTCCGCGTCGTGAACGCCGTTTCCGAAATCAGCCTGCCAGGCGAGTACTGCCTCGATTCCACCAAAAAGCGCATTGTCATCCTGCCGCCCGCCGCCGGCGACGGTTGGAAAAACACCGCCACCATGACATGGTCGGCCGTGCCCCTTCTCACCGTCAATGGAGCCCAGGGCGTCAACCTGACCAATCTCACCCTCGAAGGCGCGCGCGATGGTCTGATGGTGATCAAGGGCAGCGCGCATGACGTGGCCCTGCAAAGCGTGAATCTCCGCCGCAACGGCGGCGACGGTCTGGTGGCCGATGGCGCCCACATCACCCTCACCGACTGCACCATCGAAGACTGCGGCGGCTACGGCGTGAAACTCACCGGCGGCACCCCCGCCACCCTCGCGCCCTCGAACCACAGCGTGACCCGCTGCGTGTTCCAGCGTAATGCCTGGTGGTCTCATGTCTTCGACGCCTCGCTCGAACTCGATGGCGTCGGCCATCAGGTCACCGACTGCCAGTTTCTCGATCTCCCCCACATGGCCATCGAAGTGAAGGGGAATGATTTCCTCATTGAGAACAACCTCTTCCGCCGCACCTGCCGCGATTTCCGCGACATGGGAGCCATCTACTTCAACCTCGGAGAAGATCCCCTCGAGCGAGGCACCGTCGTCACCGGCAACTTTTTCGACGACATCGGTGGTGCCGGAGGCAACCGCTCCGCCGTGTATCTCGACAATGCCACCATGGGCGTGACCGTGCAGGGCAATCTCTTCCGCCACATCGGCGCCACTGCGGATGACTGGACCGTCATGGTGCACGGCGGCGGCCACAACAAGGTCGCGAACAACGTCTATCTGGATTGCCCCCTGCCCAATGAAGTGGCGTTCATGTTCGCCACTTGGGCAGTTGATCAACTGCCGGCCTATGAGCAGGAATGGACGGCTGCGCTGACTGCCTCTGACGCGGCATTCCGCATCAACACTTACCCGGATCTCGCAACCTTCTCGACTGAAGACCACGTCCATCCTCCCGGCATTTCCGTGGCGGACAATCTCGTCTTCTATAGCGGTATAGCTCCCACCTACGGCGCGCTGCGAGTGGAAGGGGGCACCGCAGTCAATGCCGGTGACTCGGGAAATCTGGCGCAGCCGACCCTACTCGACAACATCACCGGCCTGATCGCGCCCGACGGCATTCCGGATAATGCCAAGGCGCTGATTGATGCCTGGCAGGTCGACGCCGGAAACTAAAGCGCGCTAAAGGTCGGCTTCAAGCGCCTGCCTCAGTGCTCCCGGAACGTTGGTCGTCAGAAAATTGACCCCCATCCCGGCCAGCTTTCTCGCTACGGCCACGTCGTTTACCGTCCAACTCGCCACGGGTCGCTTCAGGCTCGCCAGCCATGCGGCACCCACGGGTGCGCGGCAATCGAACTGCAATCCCGTCGCGCCGCATTCATCGAGCTGCGCCGCATAAGCCGCCGCGCGCGACGGTCGGTTCACCCCCTTGAGCGTGGAAATCCAGTGCGCCTGACAACCGGGTAGCGCCTCGCGGCAGGCGCGGATGACGTCGCTCTCGAAACAGATCAGAACAATCCGGGACACATCCGCCTGCTTTTCGTCCAGAATGCGGTGAATCGCCTCGACCGTCGCAACCCCGGATTTGATCTCGATGAACAGCCACTTGCCGGGTTTCAGAACATCGAGCACGTCACCCAGGCGCGGAATCCGTTCGCCGGAAAAGTCCGTATTTTTCCACGACCCGAGATCCAGCTTCGCCAGATCCGCATACCGGCTCGTCGCCACGGTCAGCTTCTTCTTCGCCACCCGTCCGGTGGTGGGATCGTGAATGCAGACGACCTCTTCATCCGCGGTCAGTTGGAAGTCGCCCTCTATTCCATCCGCGCCTTCTTCCCATGCCAGGCGGAACGCCGCCAGGGTGTTTTCCGGAGCGTTTCCCGAAGCTCCGCGGTGAGCGATCAATAGGGGCTGCATGAAGATCGGAACAACGATGGGTGAGGAGGCGGTATCCCGTCAAATCCTCAGTATCAGATCCTCCAGAATCCCATCGAGCCGCGCAATCGAATGAAGCCTACGATAAGCCCCGTAATTCGGCGCGAGTGGCTGCCCGTCCCAGTCCGTTCCGGCTGCCAGGTGCCTGATCGCATCGAGCGCCCGGCCGGCGTCTCCCTCCGGGATTGTGAGCCCGATTCGGTGGCGCTCCACCCGCCCCCCAATGCACTCGCCCGCCGTCCCCAGGGCCGGTATGTTGAATTCTGCCGCTTTGCTCAGCGCGCCGCT
>Ga0265327_10000665_pt1 | contig 55138 bp, 57 predicted proteins | sample 41621metaG_FD_202089 | JGI IMG/M metagenome (GOLD analysis project Ga0265327, IMG submission 202089) | Rhizosphere microbial communities from Carex aquatilis grown in University of Washington, Seatle, WA, United States - 4-16-21 metaG | ecosystem: Host-associated > Plants > Roots > Rhizosphere... | reverse complement strand
CACCACCCGGTCGGCGCCACGGGCGGCGGCGACCGCCGCCTTTTCGGCGCTGCCGACGGCGGCGACGACTCGGGCGCCGCGCCGCTTGGCGATCTGGATCAACAACTGACCGACACCGCCGGCTCCGGCATGAACCAGGCACCAATGTCCCCGACCAAGATCGAAGGCCGAATGGGTGAGGTAATGGGCGGTCAGGCCTTGCAGCATGATCGCGGTGGCGACGTCGAGCGGCAGGCCGTCCGGCACCTTCGCCACCCGCCAGGCCGGCACCGCCTGGAATTCGGCATAGCCGCCCTGCCAGCGGCCGTTATAGACGACCCGCTCGCCGAGGGCGAAGCCCTCGACGCCCTCGCCCAGCCCGGCGACACGGCCGCCGGTCTCGAAGCCGGGAATCAGCGGCAGTTCAGCCGAATAGGTCGGCGATTTGGCGTAGACGCCATTGCGGACATAGACGTCGGCAAAATTGACCCCGGCGAAATCGGGGGCGATCAACACCTCGCCCGCTTTCGGCGACGGGCGCGGCACGCGGACCGGAACCAGCACCTCGGCGCCGCCGTAACGCTCCAACCGCACCGCATTCATCTCGTCCGCCATGGCGCTCACAAGATTCCTCTTGCCCCCGAAACCATATGCCATAATTCTATTAGATATTAGACTTTGATCCCGGAGGCAATCGTGCTTTACCCCGCCCGCCTGTTCGCCGCCGCCACCGCGCTTGTCGCCCTGGCAATGCCGCTGATCGGCACGCCCGCCCCCGCCCATGCCGAGGCCGCCGAAGTTCGCTTCGCCCGCAACCTCGGCCTCGGCTACTTGCCGCTCTACATCATGGAGGCCCGCAAGCTGGTCGAGAAGCACGCCGCCGCCGCCGGCCTGGGCGACGTCAAGGCGACCTATCTGGTGGTCGGCAGCCCCGGCGCGGTCAACGACACCCTGCTGTCCGGTAATGCCGATTACGGCATCGCCGGCATCCACGGCATGATCATCGCCTGGGACAAGACCCGGACCGGCGCCGGCATCCGTGGCCTGGCCGCCCTCAGCGCCACCACCTTGCAGCTCAACACCAACAACCCCAACATCCACAAGCTTGAGGATTTCGGCCCCAACGACCGCATCGCCCTGCCGACCGTCGGCGTTTCCAGCCAGGCTTACGTCCTCCAGCGCGCCGCCGAGAAGATTTACGGCAGCGCCGACCTCAGGCACTTCGACACCATCACCGTGTCGCTCAGTCATCCCAACGGGCTGGCCGCCCTGTTGGCGGGGAAGACCGAGGTGACCGGCCATTTCACCACGCCGCCTTACAACTCGCTGGAACTGGCCGACCCCAAAATCCACAAGGTGACCACCGAGGCGGAATTGCTGGGCTACCGCAGCACCACCATGGGCATCTGGACCACCCAGGCCTTCTACCAGGCCAATCCCAAGCTGAACCGCGCCGTGCTGGCCGCCATCGACGAGGCGGTGGACTACATCCGCGACAACCCCAAGGAGGCCGCCGCCGCCTTCATCTGGATCGAAGGCAGCAGCCCGACCCTGACCAAGGAGGTGGTCGAGAAGATCCTGGCCAGCGGCGACGTCGAATACAGCGCCGTGCCGAAGGGCGTCGCCGACTGGGGGCAGTTCATGCAGCGCACCGGCGCCATCAAGAACCGCCCCGACAGTTGGACCGACCTGTTCTTCGACGCCATCCACCAGCGGCCGGGCAGCTGAGGCCGACGATGGGCGACGTCGTGGCGGCAAATCGCCGGCGCACCCTGGTGACCGGCGTGATCGGAGCCGACACCCACATCGTCGGCAACCGCATCCTCGGCATGGCGCTGGAGAAGGCGGGCTTCGAGGTGGTTTCGCTGGGCGCGTTGACACCGCCCGACGAATTCATCAAGGCCGCCATCGAGACCGCCGCCGACGCCATCCTGGTGTCGTCCCTTTACGGCCAAGGCGAGATCGATTGCCGAGGCTTTCGCGACATGTGCGACGAGGCCGGCATCGGCGGCATCCTGGTCTATGTCGGCGGCAATCTGGTGGTCGGCGCCCAGCCCTGGCCCGAGGTCGAGCGGCGCTTCGTCGCCATGGGATTCGACCGCGCCTTCCCGCCCGGCACCCGGCCCAATCAGGTGGTCGACATCCTCGACCGCGACTTCGCCGCCCGTGACCAGGGGGCGAGGATCGCCCCATGAGCGGCGCCGCCCTCCTGATCGATTTCGGCAGCACCTACACCAAGCTGCGTGCCGTCGACCTGAAAAGCGGCCGCCTGCTCGCCGCCGGCCAAGGCCCGTCGACGGTCGCCACCGACGTCACCGTCGGCCTCAAGGCGGCGCTTGCCGACCTCGACGCCCGCCTGGGCGGCTTGCCGGTGTTCCGCCACCGTCTGGCATCGAGCAGCGCCGCCGGCGGCCTGCGCATGGTCACCATCGGCCTGGCCGAGGAATACACCGCCGAAGCCGCCCGCCGCGCCGCGCTTGGCGCCGGCGCCAAGCTGGTCGGCACCTTCGCCTACCGGCTGACCCGGGACGACGCCCGCCGCATCGCCCAACTGGCCCCCGATATCGTCCTGCTGGCCGGCGGCACCGACGGCGGCAATTCCGAGGTGATCGTCCACAACGCCAAGGTGCTGGCCGAATTGCCGCCGGCCTGCCCGGTGGTGGTCGCCGGCAACCGCGACGCCGCCGATGCCGTCGCCGACTTGCTGGCGGCCGGCGGCAAGCGAACGGTGGTCACCGGCAACGTCATGCCGCGCTTCCGCGTCCTCGACGTCGACCCCGCCCGCGCCGCAATCCGCCAGGTGTTCATCGAGCGCATCGTCGAAGCCAAGGGCATCGACCGCGCCCGCGGCATGGTCGACGGGGTGTTGATGCCGACCCCGGCGGCGGTGCTGGATGGCGCCGCCCTGCTGGCCGCCAACGGCCTGGGCGAGTTGCTGGTGGTCGATGTCGGCGGCGCCACCACCGACGTCCATTCCATCGCCCACGGCACGCCGACCGGAGCCAACACCCTGGTCCAGGGCCTGCCCGAACCGCACCGGAAGCGAACCGTCGAGGGTGACCTCGGCATGCGCCACAGCGCCGCCGGCATCGCCGCCGCCACCGGGACCGAGGCGCTGGTCACGGCCACCGGCATCGATGGCGTGGCCCTCGGCCTTCTGCTCGACCGCCTGGCCGCCGACGCCGAACGGCTGCCGGCCAATGATTCGGAAGCGCGGCTCGACCGCCACCTGGCCGCCGAGGCCACCCGCATCGCCGTCCGCCGCCATGCCGGCGCGGTCGAGACGGTGTATTCGGCGACCGGTCCGGTGCTGATCCAGACCGGCAAGGACCTGACCGCCATCGGCACCGTCATCGGCACCGGCGGCCCCTTGGCCCACGCCCAATCGCCAGAGGCCATCCTTGGCGCCGCCCTGTTCGACCCGGCCGATCCGGCCTCGCTCCGGCCCAAGGAGCCTCGGCTGGTGATCGACCGCGACTATGTGCTGTTCGCCGTCGGTCTGCTGGCCCAGGTCGACGAAAGCGCGGCGATCGCGCTCGGCCTCGCCAGCCTCGGCATGGAGGGAGCGAACGATGTCCGGCGCCACGCCAGCTGAACTCTCCGACCGCCCCATCGACTGGGACGAATTCGACCGCCAGCGACGGCGGAACCTGGCTCGCTGGCCGACCGGCGCCGACGTCGATCTCGACGAGGCGGTGGCCTTCCACCGCGCCCTGCCCGAGCACAAACGCCTGAGCCCGCTGCTCCGCAAGGCCGTCGCCGAGAAGCGTTGCCTGACCCAGCCGCGCGGCGGCTTCGGCACCCTGGAAATGCAGCTGGAGCTGTTGCGCGCCCTCGAACACGACGGGCTGGCCGACGTGCTGCCGACCTCGACCGACAGCTACACCCGCAACGAACAGTTCGAGCGGGCGGCGGCGGGCAGCGAGGAATCGGGCCGCGAGGGCCGGTCGATGCTCAACGGTTTCCCCATCGTCAACCAAGGCGTCGCCGCCTGCCGCCGGCTGGTCGAGGCGGTGGGACGGCCGCTGATCGTGCTGGCGGGAACGGCGATGCCGCGCCTGTCGGCCGAGATCGCCCTGGCCGGCGGCTACACCGGCTATCTCGGCTCGGGGATCGCCTATACCACCAGCTACACCAAGGACGTCTCGATCGCCGACGGCATCCGCAATTACCAATACCTCGACCGGCTGACCGCGCTTTACGGCGAGCGCGGCGTCACCATCCACCGGCGCCAGCCCGGCTTCCTCACCGGCACCACCGTGCCGCCGTCGATCGCCATCGCCATCGCCATCCTCGACACCCTGCTGGCGGCCAACCAGGGCGTGCGCGAATACGCCATCGAACTGGGGCAGGTGCTGCATCTGGTTCAGGACGCGGCGGCGCTGTCGGTGGTGCCCGGACTATGCCGCCACTACCTGCATCAGGCCGGACTGGGCGAGGTGTTCACCCCGACGATCTCGTTGCATTGGATGGGGGCCTGGCCGGCCGACGAGGCCGCCGCCGCCTCGATGCTGGCGGTCGGCGGACTGACCGCCGCCGTCGGCGGCGCCGTCAGCGTCACCACCAAGTCAACCCACGAGGCGATCGGCCTGCCCACCCCGGCGGCCAACGCCGATGGGCTGCGGATGGCGCGCATGGGCATCCACCTGGCGCGCAATGTGCGCCTGGACGGCCTGCCCGCCTTCGAGTCCGAGAAGGAACTGATCCGCCGCGAAGTTCACGCCATCGTCGGCAAGGTACTGGAAATGGGCGACGGCGACGCCGCCATCGGCACCGTGCGGGCCTTCGAAAGTGGCGTTCTCGACGTTCCCTGGTCGCCGAACCGACAGGTGCGGTCGCGGGTGGTGCCGGCGCGCGACGCCGAGGGCTGCCTGCGCATCCTCGATCCCGGCGCCATGCCGTTTCCCCGCGACGCGCTGGAATACAACCGCGAACGCCTGCGCCGCGCCGCCGAGCGCAAGGGCGCCGCCGACCCGCTCGAACTCGGCATCGCCAGCGTCTACGAGATGACCGAGTCGCTGGCCAAGCTGCAACCGCCGCTCACGATTGCGGACTGACCCTCGGCGCCACCCGCGCCCGCAGCAGGGCGGGCACCTGGGCGGGCGTTTCGGCCACCGCCACGCCGGCCGCTTCCAGCACCGCCGCCTTGGCCTCCCAGCCGGTTTCGCCGCCGGTAACGATGGCGCCGGCATGGCCCATCCGCCGCTCGGGCGGCGCCGCCCGGCCGGCGACGAAGGCGACCACCGGCTTGGCCAGGGTCCCGGCGACCGCCGCCGCCCGCTGCTCAAGATCGCCGCCGATCTCGCCGACCAGGACGATCGCCTCGGTGCGCGGGTCCTCGGCCAGGGCCGTCACGGCTTCGGCCGAACTGGTGCCGGGCAACGGATCGCCGCCGATGCCGATAAAGGCCGATTGGCCGAAGCCGGCCGCCACCAGATTGAGGCAGATCAGGGTGCCGAGGCTGCCGCTGCGCGACACCACGCCGATGCCGCCGGGCCGGAAGACCCGGTCGTTGAAGGCGGGCATGATGCCGGCGAAACCGTCGCCGGGCGTGACGATGCCGGCGGTGTTGGGGCCGACGATGCGCGCCCCCGCCCGCGCCGCGTGGGCGTGCATGGCCATCACGTCGTGCAGCGGGATGTGCTCGGTCAGCACCACCACCACCCGCGCCCCGGCGGCGAAGGCGTCGGTGGTCGCCGCCAGGGCGGCGGCGGGCGGCACGAACAACAGGGCGATATCGACACCGTCGGCGTCGACGCCCCGGGCGTGGACCGGCAACCCCAGATGGGTGGTGCCGGCGCGGGCGGGATTGACGCCGCCCACCACCCTGGTGCCGGCGGCGATCATCCGCTCGGTCCAGAAGGTCGCCTGCTTTCCGGTGATACCCCAGACCAGGACCCGGTCGGACTTGCGCAGGATCATCGTGCCGCCTCCACCGCCGCCTTGACGGCATCCTCCATGCGATCGAATGGCTCGACGCCCAGCCGGCGGCGCAGCAATTCCACCGCCTCGTCCTCGCCGGTGCCGTGGACCGAGAAGAACACCGGCACCGACGGCACCAGTTCCTCCCAGGCATTGGCGACGCCTTCGGCCATCACGTCGGTGCGGGCATAGGCGCCGCAGAAATTGACCACCAGGCTTTTCAGCCTCGGATTGGCCAGCACCAGATCGAGCGCCGCCTTGGCCTTGGTGTAGGCGTCGCCGCCGATTTCCAGGAAGTTGGCCGGGCGGCCGCCGAACAACGCCACCATGTCGATGGTGGTCATGGTCAGGCCGGCGCCGTTGGCGAGCACGCCGACCTCGCCGTCCAGCTCGAGGAAATTAAGGCCCAGATCGGCCGCCCGCTCCTCCAACGCCGTACCGAAGCGCGGCGCCGCCGGCAGATTCGGCTGACGCCCCCTGGCGGCGTCGTCCGCCACCGCCTTGCAATCGGCGGCGACCAGCCCGCCGTCGGCCAGCACCGCCAGCGGGTTGACCTCGATCAGTTCCAGGTCGTGGCGGCGCCAAAGCTCGATCAAGCCGACGACGAAGCGCCGCAGCGCCGCGTCATCGACGCCAAGCCCTTGGGTCAGGCGATCCAAATCGGCCGGCGCCGGACCGTCGAGGATGTCGAAGGCCAGCCGCCGCACCGCAGCCGGATTGCCGCAGAAGGCGGCCTCGACGTCCATGCCGCCGTCGACCGACAGCAACACCAGCGGCCCCTTGGTGGCGGCGTCGATAGTCACCGCCAGGTAGAATTCGCGCCGGATCTCCAGCCGCTCCTCGACCAGCACCGATTCGACCGGCCGCCCGCCGATGGTGGAGCGCAGCAACTCGGCGGCGGCCTGGGCGGCGGCCGCCGCCCCTTGGGCAAAGCGAATGCCGCCGGCTTTGCCGCGCTTGCCCGAACGCACTTGGGCCTTGATCGCCACCGCACCGCCGAGCGCGGCGGCGGCCGCCGCCGCCTTGGCGCCGTTGACGCAAACCCGTCCGCCCGGCACCGCCAATCCGATTGAGGACAGCAAAGCCTTGCCCTGATGCTCCAACAGGTTCATTTCCCGAAGCGCTCCCAATAACCGCCGAACAGATCCTCGTCGCCCGGACGATCGGGCGGGATCGGGGTAACCAGGTGAGTGATGTTGACGAAGTGGTGCCAGGCCAGGTTCTCGCTGATCGAATTGCCGCCCCAGGTGCCGCAGCCCATCGACAGGGTGAAATTGAGGCCGTTGTCGAAGCCGCCGCCATTGCCGAAGGTGTGGGCCTGATTGACCAGCACCCGCACCACCTCGACCTCGGCGGCCAGACGGCGGGCCCGGGCGGAATCGGTGGTGTGGATGCCGCAGGAATGACCTCGCCCCTGATGGGCGAGGATGGCTTTGACCTGGGAAACCGCGTGATCGAAGTCACGGGCGCGGTAGACCGTCAGCACCAGCGACAGCTTCTCGCCCGAGAACGGGTGGCCGGCCCCGATCCCCTCGTCCTCGACCAGGAAGAAGCGGGCCTGGCGCGCCGCCTCGGGAAGGGCGAAGCGGTCGGCCAGGATCGCCGCGTCGCGGGCCACCAGATCGCGGTCGAGTTTGCCGTCCCGCCACAACCGCGCCTCGATCCGGCCGGCCTCGGCGGCGGTGGCGCGATAGGCGCCGGCCCGCTCCAACGCGGCGATGGCCGGCTCGTATACCGCGTCGAGCAAAATCACCGCGTTCTCGGACGAGCACGAGGTCGCATTGTCGAAGCATTTGGATCGGGCGATTTTGGCGGCGGCGGCGTCGAGATCGGCGGTCTCGTCGATGATCACCGGCACGTTGCCGACACCGACGCCGATGGCCGGGGTCCCCGAGGAATAGGCCTGGCGCACGTTGGCCTGCGAACCGGTGGCGACCACCAGATCCGCCGCTTGCATCAGCGCCAGGGTGGCCTCGCGGCTGACCGGCTTCGGCAATATCTGAACCAGGTCGGCGGGCAGGCCGATGCGGGCCAGTTCGTCCCGCATCAGGTCGACGGCGCGGGCGGTGGTGCCCCAGGCCACCGGCGATGGCGCCACGACGATGGCGTTCCCGCCCTTCAACGCCATCATCGCCTTGTTGACCGGGGTGGCGCCGGGATTGGTGGCCGGGGTGATGGCGGCGACGATTCCGACCGGCTTGGCATATTTGACGATGCCGCGCGCGTCGTCCTCGGCGATCAGACCGACGCTATTGACCCGCAATAGGTCGCGCAGCGTGCCGATGGTCTTGCGACGCTTCTTGGTGACCTTGTCGGCGACGTTGCCCAATCCGGTCTCGGCCACCGCCATCGCCGCCAGCGATTCGGCGTTCTTCACCAGCGACCAGGCCGCCGCCGTCACCGCCGCGTCGACGGTCGACTGATCCGCCGCGCCGAGGACTTCCTGGGCGGCGCGGGCGCGGGCGATAAGGGAGGCGACGTCGCTCATGACAAAAAGCGGGACATTCGGAGAGGCACCATGGAAAAGGCGTTGACCCAATTCACTCTATTTCCTACTAGATAACGCAATCGATGTCCAAGGGCGACACGGAAAGGCGTCGGATGATGGGCTTTCCCGAACTGAGCGAGGCGCTGGGCGCCGACAATCCCGGCGAGGTCCTTCTCGCCTGGCGCGAGACGGGAAAGCTGGCCGCCCTACTGCCCGAAATCGACCGCCTGTTCGGCGAGCCGCAACGGCCGGAACACCACCCCGAAATCGATACCGGCATCCACACCATGATGGTCGTCGATGTGGCCGCCAGCCTCACAACGGATCGGGCGATCCGCTTCGCCGCCCTGGTCCACGACATCGGCAAGGGGGTGACGCCCACGGAATTGCTGCCGAGTCACCCCGGCCACGGGGAAGCGGGCGCCAGGCTGGTCGAGCCGATGGTGCGGCGCCTGGACGCCCCCGAACGCTACGGCGACCTCGGCACGCTGGCGGCTCGCTGGCACAGCTCGATTCACCAGATCAAGCGACTGACGCCCGAGGCGATTGCCAAGGTGTTCGACGGCATCGGCGCACACCGCCGCCCGGAGATTCTCGAGGCCCTGCTGATCGCGGCCGAGGCCGACAAGCGCGGCCGCAAGGGCTACGAGGACAGCGTCTATTCCCAGTCCGAACAATGGCGGCGAGCCCTGGCCACCTGCTCCTGCCGCCCCGCCTGAAACCCCGCCTCGTTTCCTTCGAGCCAGCCCCGCTACCGGCGCATCCCTCCGCGCGAAAAATACCGTTGCGCATCGCCTATGTCTTCTGTCTACTAGGTTACTAGTTTTTGCCAACAGGAGGCCCTCCATGTCAGGGACAGCCACCACCGTTTCCGCCGCCCCGCGGCTCAGCGAAGATCACCTCTCGCTGGTCATCGGCGTCGGCATCTTCCTTTTCGGCCTGACCGTTCTGGCCGGCTTCGACAGCCTCGGCTGGGTCGTCAGCACCTCGGTGTGGACCGACATCGCCAAGGCGCTGGGGCCGACCTCCAAGGCCTATGCGGGCCTGGGCGGCATCGGCGCCCTGGTCTCGACCTACGCCGCGTTGCTGGTGGTGCTGACCGCCTCGGCGGCGCTGCTGAAGATCGAGCCCAAACGCTTCGCCCTGGCCTTCACCGCCGTGTTCTGGATCGCCTACGCCAGCTGGGTGGTGGGCAGCTACGCCTACGTCGCCGCCGTCACCCCGGCCGACCAAAGCAAGTTCGGCATCGGCTGGTCGCTGAAGCTGACCAACGAAGCCGGGTTCCTGGTGGCGCTGCTGTCCGGCATCGTGATCGCCAACGTCTTCCCCCGCTTCGCCGAGTGGCTGAAGGAGGCGATCCGGCCCGACCTCTACATCAAGATCGCCATCGTCATCCTCGGCGGCGCCCTGGCCGTCACCGTCGCCGGCAAGCTCAGCCTGGGAACCTCGCTGCTGCTGCGCGGCTTCGCCGCCATCGTCGAGGCCTATCTGATCTATTGGGCGGTGGTCTACTTCGTCGCCCGCCGCTATTTCGGCTTCAATCGCGAATGGGCGGCGCCGCTGGCCTCGGGCATCTCGATCTGCGGCGTCGCGGCGGCCATCACCGTCGGCGGCGCCATCCGCGCCAAGCCGGCCATTCCGGTCCTGGTGTCCTCGCTGGTGGTGGTCTTCGCCGTCGTCGAGGTGCTGATCCTGCCCTTCCTGGCCCAGACCTTCCTGGCCGACGAGCCGCTGGTGGCCGCCGCCTGGATCGGCCTGGCGGTGAAGACCGACGGCGCCGCCGTGGCGGGCGGCGGCATCACCGAATCGCTGATCCTGGCCAAGGCCGCCTCGCAGGGCATCAACTACCAGCCCGGCTGGCTGCTGGCGACGACCGCCTCGGTCAAGGTGTTCATCGACATCTTCATCGGCGTCTGGGCCTTCATCCTTGGCTACATCTGGACCAACCACATCGACAAGCGCGGAACCGACAAGGCCCGCCCGATCGAGATCTGGCAGCGTTTCCCCAAATTCATCCTGGGCTACGTCGCCACCTTCGCGCTGGGCCTCGCCATCGCCCTGTGGGCGCCCAAGGAGATCGCCGCCAAGCTGCCGGCGGCGGTGGGAGAGGCGGGAACCTTCCGAGTCATCTTCTTCCTGCTGACCTTCTTCTCGATCGGCGTGCTGTCGAACTTCCGCACCCTGTGGAGCCAAGGCATCGGCAAGCTCGCCGCCGTCTACGTCGTCAGCCTGTTCGGCTTCGTCATCTGGGTTGGACTGCTGATCTCGTGGCTGTTCTTCGCCGGCGTCAAGCCGCCGCTGGTCTGATCGCAAGGAGGATCGAAACATGTCGGCACCCAATATTTCCGACGAACTGAGCAAGGCCGCGGTCGAACCGCTGCTCCCCATCGAGCTGACGCTGATCAAGGCCAGCCTCGGCACCGGCATCGCCCTGCTGGTCGTCCTTGGGCTCCTGGGGAAGTACGTCTTCCCGGTCTGACCGGGTCGAAGGTGGCCCATGGCCGGGGTGTTCGCCCCCGGCCATGGAAACCAGACGGGCGTGCCGCGCGGCCGCGTAGATGGAGGCCGAATGTCTCGGACGGGAATGACGCGATGTTTTCGAGTAGGGCCACATACGGTGTAAAGGCCATGGTCCACCTTGCCCGGAGGCGGGGCGAGGGATCGGTGCTGATCGCCAGGATCGCCGAGGCGGAGCACATCCCGCCCAATCTTCTCAGTTCGATCCTGCACGAACTGAAACTGCGCGGCTTCCTGTCGAGCAAGAAGGGCAAGGGCGGCGGCTACCTCTTGGCCAAAAACCCCGCCACCATTTCACTCGGCGAAATCGTGCGTACCCTCGACGGCCACGTCTTCCCGATGCCGTGCGTATCGCGGTCGGCCTATCGGCCCTGCGATGATTGCGCCGACGACAACGCCTGCTCGGTGCGCGCCATCATGCAGGATGTCCGCGACGCGGTCGCCGAAATCCTCAATCTGCCGCTTTCGGAATTGGCGGCGCGGACACCGGGCTTGGCGGCGCTGACCTACGACATCTAATGCCGGGCACCGCCGGCCTTTGCCCCACCGACGCCCCCAATTCGCCATTCGGCCCACAAGCCGCAAATGGAAAGCCCCCGGACCGGTCACGGTCGCGGGGGCTTAGAATGGTGCCCAGGGGCGGAATCGAACCACCGACACTGCGATTTTCAGGCATAACAGGAGAAAGAGCGCATCATCCCGCAAACCCATCAAGCAGTTCCTCAACGACAGTTCGCAGTCCCGGCAGGGAAATCTGGGCAATATCCCAAACGCGGTTCTGGTCGATTCCGGCATAGCCGTGAATCAGGACATTGCGAAAGGCGATGATGTCCCGCATGTCGGGGATACGCCGGGCCAAATCCGGATCGACCTTCGACAAATGCCCCAAGGCTTCGCCGATGATCTCGAATTTCCGCTCCACCGCCGAATAGACCAATTCGTTCTCGGCGAAGGTCGCCGCGTCGAGCCCCTCCAGAAAACGCGTGATCGCATCGGCCGCCTGCTGGATATCCCACAGATAGGCCCGCGCATCACGACGCATAGACAATCTCGCGTGACTGGTTGACGGAAGCCAATACGAACGGATTGCGCAACGCTCCGGCTTCCACCAAGTCCACCGGTCGTCCGAGCAAATGCCTCAGCGCCTCGGCAAGACCGAAATATTGTTCCAGCGGCGAAAGGCCGCCCCCCGCCGGATCGAACGCCACCAGGAAATCCGCATCGCTTTCCAACGGATCAAAATCCGCTTCCCGCGCGGCGGACCCAAATACCTCCAACCGCCGCACGCCGTAGCGGCGACACAAGGCGGCGATCTCGGCGCGGTGCTGATCGATGAGGTGATGCATCGTCTCTCCGTCAGGCGGGACAGGCAGACCCTATCACAGCTCGATTGAGAGTGCAGCAGGGGGCACGGCAGGGCAAGCAGCCCGCGCCCGCGAGTCGTTACCAGGGATGTTCCCTGAAAGGAGGGTTTATCACCCCGCCGCAAATGGAAAGCCCCCGGACCGGTCACGGTCGCGGGGGCTTAGAATGGTGCCCAGGGGCGGAATCGAACCACCGACACTGCGATTTTCAGCAAGGCCAGGGGTTCTTTCAGAGAGTAAAGCGCCAGAAGATTCCATTCTCCATGTGGGTTGAAAGCGCTCAGCAATGGCTAATGAGCGGTTCCATCCCGTGACAGACAATAAAACGCGTTCCAGCACCCCACTGTTACCCAGGCATGGATTGACAGATGGGACCGTGGCCCTTCATGAGTCGGAATCGTCACCACCGAACCATGCATCAATATCACGATGACCGTCGAGAATGTTGACCACCTCCAGGCGGTCGCCGACGTAGCGAAAAAAGATGACGTAGCCTTTGTGGGCGACGCTTCGGACATCCGGGCGCAATTCCGGTCTGGGCCGTCCGAGGATGCCCGGCTTGCTGGCCAACTGGCGACACCGGTCGCGAAGCTGATCGATGAAGCCGTTGGCTACGGCCAAGCTGCCACTGGCCTCGGCGATATAGGCGAGAATGGCCACCAAATCCGCGCGAACGGACGCCAGATAGACCAGCTTCCTCACTCGGCGATGCCCTGGCGCTTCAGGCGTTCCGTCTCGACCGCCAGGGCGGCGTCCAACTCGGCCTCGCTGACGTCTCCACCGGCCGCGATCGAATTTTCCACGGTCGCCCGCAGGGCTTGAAGCTTGGCCTCCCGCTCCTCCACCAGCCGAAGCCCCTCACGCACCACCTCGCTGGCCGACCCGTACCGGCCGGCTTTGACCGCCGCCTCGACGAAATGCTCCCATCGCTCCCCGATCGATACGTTCATAGGGCTGTCCTCTCGATGTGACCGCGCCGACAATAGCACATAATGCGCATTTTTTGACACTCAAGATCGCGATCTAGCCGCCTACCATCAGCGCGGAACGGAGCAGCGACCGGCGGCGATAGCCGTCCAGCCGAACGGAAGAAGAAACCAGCATTCCACACCGTAATGTTCAATGTAATTTAATATAAATCAATAAATAGCGGCAAGATACACGGGCCTGACGAACGGGTATTTGTGCGATATACAGCCGTTCATGAAGAAGGCGTTATCATCCAAGACCGTCGAAACCCTCAAGCCGACTCCTCGGCGCTATGAGGTGCGCGACACTGCTTGGCAACCTCCGCGTTTCTTTAAACGCGAACGGGAACGAAATTCCGTCAGCATCATTTGAATCCGCTGTGGGTGAGGGATTTAAGCCTTAGCCTAGAGCCAGCCCGGCAACGAAGTGGGCGCCATCCCACGAAAACGGCCGCCGGGTGCCACCCGGGTGCCATCCGGCCAAGCTGCAAAGCATCTACCCACAAATGGAAACCCCCTGAAAGGCGTTACCTTTCAGGGGGTTAAATGGTGCCCAGGGGCGGAATCGAACCACCGACACTGCGATTTTCAGTCGCATGCTCTACCAACTGAGCTACCTGGGCACGGGTCGCCGTCAGCGAAGAGGTTGCGCTTATAATCGGTTTCCGGATGGCTGGCAAGCCGGTTTACTCACCCTCTTCGCCGCCGAGAGGAGGTTCCGCCGGCTCGTTGGTTTCAACCCGGTAGACGCCGCCCAGCCAGCGGTGGAGGTCGACGTCGCGGCAGCGGCCCGAGCAGAACGGACGGTGCCGTTCCTCGGCCGCCGGCTTGCCGCAAATCGGGCAGGCTTGGTTCTTGGTCATCCCCGAAACTCCTCGATCACGATGTCCTGGCGGGCGCGGCCCGGCTCGCCCCTGATGGTCAGTTTGGCGCCCAGCCGGGCCTCGGCCTCGGCCAGCGCCGCCGCGTCGGCGGTCAGGGCGGCGGCGATTTCCGGAGCGGCGACCAGGGCCAGGGCTTTGCCCGGCCGGTGGGCCGCCTCGGCCAGCGCCCGGCGCAGGCCGGCATAGGCGGCGGCGGCCACCGCCGGGGCGGTCTGGCACTCGGTCATCAATTCGGCCAGAGCCGGGCCGTGGCGCTCGCGGGTCAGTTCGACCAGGCCCAGGCCGCTGACGCCGAAGACATGGGTGGGCACCGGATCGGCCGCCACCGCCTTCTTGAGGGCGGTGGCCAGCTTGAACAGCGGGCCCTTGCCGCCACCGGCGATGAAATCGACCGCCACCTGGCCGCCGATACCACGGAGGCGCAGCTGGCGGGCCACCTCGGCGACCGCCTGGCGGTTGGCGTCGGCGGGGCGGCCGCCGCCGGAATCGACGTCGATGGCGGTCAGCGCCGCCGTCGGTTCGATCACCAGCCGGCCGCCGCCGGGTAGCGCCACCACCGGGGCCAGGGCCTCGTCGAAAGCGTCCTCGGCGGCGTCGAAGGCCCCCGGCGCATGGACGACCAGGGCGCCATAACGACGCTTCAGGCTCGCCGCCAGCGCCGCGTCGTCGACCGCCACCCGCGTCACCCCCGGATTGGCGGACAGCAGGCGGGCCAGCGGGTCGGGCCGCCACAGCGGGGCCGGCGCCTTGGCGGCCTGCCGGCAATCCTCGATCGTCGCCCAATCGGCGCGCAGGGTGGCCAATTCCGCCACCAGCTCGGCCTCGGTGCGGCCGGCGGCGCCGGCGCGCAACGCCAGCCCCTCGCCCGGTGCGGCCAGACCGGCAAGCAGGGCCGACAGGCGCTCGGCCTCGGCCGTCTCCAGCCGGTGCGAGGCCGACAGGCCGGGGCGCGACGGCGCATAGGCGAGGAATTGGCCGGTCAGGGAAATCTCGGTGGTCAGCAAGGCGCCCTTGGCGGCGCGGGCGTCGGCCTTGACCCGCACCGCCAGCGCCTGGCCTTGCGAGCGGCCGGCGGCGCCGGGCAGGAAGCCCGGCCGTTCGGCGCCGATATCGACAAAGGCGGCGTCAAGCGCCGCCGATACCTCGACCACCCGACCCAGGAAGACGGCGCCGACGACCAGCGAGGCCCGGGCGACGGCCAGTTCCACCGCGCGATCGCCCGCCAGCAGCGCCAGGCGGGTCTCGCCCGGGCCCCAGCCGACCAGGATGGTGTCAGCGGTCAAGTCCGGCCCCCGCCAGCAGCGCCGCCGTCTCGAACAGCGGCAGACCGACGACGTTGGAATAGGAACCGTTGAGCTGGCGGACGAACCGCGCCGCCCAGCCCTGGATGGCGTAGCCGCCGGCCTTGCCGTGCCACTCGCCGCCAGCCAGATAGGCCTCCAGCTCGGCCGCGTCCAGGCGCTTGAAGATGACGGCGGTGGTGATCAGGCGGGCCGTCACCTTGCCCTCGGGGCTCAGCAGACAGACGCCGCCATGGACGCGGTGCCGCCGCCCCGACAGCAGTTCCAGGCATTTGCGGGCGGTGCGCTCGTCCTCGGCCTTGGGCAGGATGCGCCGACCGCAGGCGACGACGGTATCGGCGGCAAGGATGAAACGGCCGGGATAGGCGGGCGCCACGGCGCGGGCCTTGGCCTCGGCCAGGCGGGCGGCGTGGGGCACCGGCAGTTCGCGGGCCAGCGGACTTTCGTCCAACTCGGCCGGCGCCACCGTGCCGGGCCGGATGCCGATCTGGGCCAACAGGTCGAGGCGACGCGGCGAGGCCGAGGCCAACACCAGGGAGTCAAAGGTTCGGATGTCCGGCACGCTTTCCTCTTCCTCCTATTCCCGCGCCAGACTGGGCGGCGGGAAGCGTTTGACGATCTGGCGGTACAACTGGTCGCGCACCGCCCGGTAGGCCTCCAGCCTGGTATCGCGGCTGCCCTCGACCAGCGAGGGGTCGAAGGTGTTCCAGAACTCGACCTCGCAGGCGCTGGTTCGGGTCAGTTCCACCGCCTTGTGCTGGGCCTCGGGGCTGAGGGAAATGACCACGTCGAAAAAGCCGTCCTCAAGGTCCTCGAACACCCGGGGGCGATGGCGCGACAGATCGATGCCGATCTCGTCCATCACCACCAGCGCGAAGGGATCGAACTCGCCCTTCCTGACCCCGGCCGACTGGACGTAAAGCCGCTTGCCGTGCAAGCGCTTCATGATCCCCTCGGCCATCGGCGAGCGGATGGCGTTCATCGTGCAACAGAACAGCACCGCGGAGGGCAGTTCCAGCACGATGCCTCACCCCCTGATGTGCAGCACGCAGATCAGCGTGAACAGCCGCCGGGCGGTGTCGTGGTCGATATCGACCTTGCCCGCCAGGCGTTCGCGCAGCAGCACCGAGCCCTCGTTGTGCAATCCCCTTCTGCCCATGTCGATGGCCTCAATCTGCGACGGCGTCGCCTTCTTGATCGCATCGTAATAGCTTTCGCAGACCATGAAATAGTCTTTGATCAGCGACTGGAACTGCTTGAGCGGCAGCGGCACCTGCACCAAGTGCGCGCCCAGGTCGTCGGCGATGTCGAACAGCAGGCGGTTGTCCGACAGCGACAGGGTGACGCAATAGGGGCCATGGAAATCGCCGACCGGGGCGAAATGGTTTTCCTCGATGATGTCGTAGATGGCGATGGCGCGTTCGTGCTCGACCTCGGGCCGCCGCCGCACCATGGTCTTCTCGTCCAGGTGAACGGCGGCGATACGCTGCCGGCGCGGCATTTCAGGCTCTCCGGTTGAGGCGCAACGCCACCGACAAACCGTGGGCCCCCAGCCCCTCCGCCCCGGCCAGATCGAGCGCCGGCGGCCCCAGCACCGCCAACGAATCGGCGTCGCAGCCGAGAATCGTGGTGCGTTTCATGAAATCCATCACCCCCAGCCCCGACGAGAACCGGGCCGAGCGGGCGGTGGGCAGCACATGGTTGGGCCCGCCGATATAGTCGCCGATCGCCTCGGGGGTATAACGACCGAGGAAAATGGCGCCGGCGTTCCGTACCCGCGCCGCCAGCGCCGCCGGATCGGCCACCGCCAGTTCCAGGTGCTCGGGGGCGATGCGGTCGATCAGGGGCAACGCCGCGTCCAGCGACGGCACCACGATCAGGGCGCCATGGGCGTCCCAACTGGCGCGGGCGATGTCGGCGCGCGGCAGCGTCTTCAGATGCGATTGGACCGCCTCGGCCACCCGGCGGGCGAAGGCCGCGTCGTCGGTGATCAGGATCGACTGGGCGGCGGTGTCGTGCTCGGCCTGGGAGAGCAGGTCGGCGGCGATCCACGACGGATCGTTGGCGCCGTCGGCCACCACCAGGATTTCCGAGGGGCCGGCGATCATATCGATGCCCACCGTGCCGAAGACCTGACGCTTGGCGGCGGCGACATAGGCGTTGCCGGGACCGACGATCTTGTCCACCGGGCGGATGGTGGCGGTGCCATAGGCCAGGGCGGCGACGGCCTGGGCGCCGCCGACGCGATAGATCTCGTCGATGCCGGCCAGCTTGGCGGCGGCCAGCACCAGCGGATTGAGCCTGCCGTCCGGCGTCGGCACCACCATCACCAGCCGCTCGACCCCGGCCACCTTGGCCGGCAGGGCGTTCATCAGCACCGAGGACGGATAGGCGGCGGTGCCGCCCGGCACGTAAAGACCGGCGGCGCCGACGGCGTTCCAGCGGCAGCCCAGCGTCACCCCGACGGTGTCGGTATACTGGTAGCTTTCCGGCAATTGGCGGCGGTGGAAATCCTCGATGCGTTCGGCCGCCAGCGCCAGCGCCTTCAGCGTCGCCTGGTCGCAGGCGGCGGCGGCGGCGTCGATGTCATCGGTGCCGATGCGCAAGGTCGCGGCGGTCAGTTCCAGCCGGTCGAACCGCTTGGTGTAGGCAAGCAGGGCCGCGTCGCCCCGGGTCCGCACCTCGGCCAGGATGGCGGCGACGGCGGCGTTGACGTCCTCGTCGGTCTCGCGCTTCGAGGCCAAAAGGGCGGCGAAGGCCGCCTCGAAATCCGGCTGGGCGGCGGACAGCTCAAGCGGCATCGCGGCCCTCGCGGGCGGCGCGGAAGCGCTCGATCCAGCCGGTCATCTCGTCCGAGCGGGTCTTCAGCGCGGCGCGGTTGACGATCAGGCGACTGGCCACCTCGGCGATCACCTCGACCTCCTTGAGGCCGTTGGCCACCAGCGTCGAGCCGGTCGAGACCAGGTCGACGATGCGGGTGGCCAGGCCCAGCGACGGCGCCAGCTCCATGGCGCCGTTCAGCTTGACGCATTCGGCCTGGACGCCGCGCGCGGCGAAGTGGCGGCGCGTCACCTCGGGGTATTTGGTGGCGATGCGGATATGGCTCCAGCGCCGGGGATCGTCCTCGTCGGCCAAGTCCTTGGGCTCGGCCACCGACAGCCGGCAGCGGCCGATGCCAAGGTCGAGCGGCGCGTAGATCTCGGGGTAGCCGAATTCCATCAACACGTCGTTCCCGCAAATACCGAGATGGGCGGCGCCGAAGGCGACGAAGGTCGCCACGTCGAACGAGCGCACCCGGATGATGTCGATATGGGGATGATTGGTGGCGAAACGCAGCAGCCGGCTCTTGGGATCGTCGAAGGCGGGCTCGGGTTCGATGCCGGCGCCGCGCACCAGCGGCATCGCCTCGTCGAGGATGCGGCCCTTGGGCAGGGCGATGACCAGCTTTTCTTCAAGCGGCACGGGTTTTCAACTCCAGGAGGGGGTCACAGCTTGGGCAGGGTGACGCCAAGCTGGCCCTGATACTTGCCCGAGCGGTCACGGTACGAGGTCTCGCAAACGCTGTCGCCCTTCAGGAAGATGAACTGGCAGGCGCCCTCGTTGGCGTAGATCTTGGCCGGCAGCGGCGTGGTGTTGGAGAATTCCAGCGTCACATGGCCTTCCCATTCGGGCTCCAGCGGCGTGACGTTGACGATGATGCCGCAGCGGGCATAGGTCGACTTGCCCAGGCAGATGACCAGCACGTCGCGCGGAATGCGGAACAGCTCGACGGTGCGGGCCAGGGCGAAGCTGTTGGGCGGGATGACGCAGACGTCGGTCTCGCGGTCGACGAAACTCTGGGCCGAGAATTCCTTTGGATCGACCACCGCCGAATCGACGTTGGTGAAGATCTTGAACTCGCGGCTGACCCGGGCGTCGTAGCCGTAGGACGACAGCCCGTAAGAGATCACGCCTTCACGCTGCAGCTTCTCGGTGAACGGCTCGATCATGCCGTTCTCCAGCGCCATCTTGCGAATCCAGGTATCGGGCAGAATGGACATTCGGTGGGCTCCCCAGCAATTGGGGTCCTTGTAGCGCGCAGGCGCCCTGGGCGCAACCGTCAGGGGGCCGTTTCGACCAGTCGGCGCACGGCGGCGACCTCGGCGGGGAAGTCGCGCCGGTAGCGCTCTTGGCCGTCACGGATGGCGGCCAAGGCGGTTTCGACATTGGCGGGACGCAATTCGACGCCGAAATCGGCATGGTCCGCCAAGGCGGGATCGGGAAAATCGAGCAGGCGGGCCAGCACCAGATCGCCGGTGGCCTTGGTGTAATGCGACGATTCCCAGTACCAGCGCATGCGACCGGCGGGATCGTCGGGCACCGCCTCGGTGGTGATCGAATTGTAGCCCGAGAAATCCCACAGCCGGACCGGGACGGCGCGGCCGTCATTGGCCGCCGCCACCGCCGCCGTCAGGTCGCGCTTCCATTGCTCGAAGGCGGGGAACAGACCGACCCCGGCCATGGCCTCGAGCTGGCGGGCATGCAGCGGCGCGATGAACAGCAGCACCCGGGCACCGGACTGGCGATAGGCGGCCAGGATGTCGGCCAGCAGCGCCACCCGTTCCGGGCGGTAGTCGAAGTCGCGATAGCCGTCCTTGGGGGCCAGGAAGCCTTCCCTCAGGATCAGGTCGAAAAGCTGGCGGTGGTTGATCTGGCCGGTTTCGACCGTGCGGTCGAAATAGCCGAATTTGGTGAAGGGGTCGGGCTTGTGGCGCCTGGAGTTGTTGACCACCGTGGCGCAATCGGCCAAGGCGCGCCACGACCACAGCCGCTCCATCAGGATCGGCGCCGTTGAACGGCCGGCGAACAGCGACCGCCCGTAATCCTCGGTGTGGGTGAGGTCGTCGGTGGGGACGAAGGACAGCAGGTCCAGTTCGATCACCACCGTATGCGGCGTCTGGCGCGCGGCGGCGAACAGCGCCTCGATGCGCATCTCGACCATGTTGGTCGAGCGTTCGGCGGCGTTGAAGGCGCGCGCGCCGCCCAACGCCGGGGAATTGGGGTCCAGCCCGATCTCGGTGCGCGACGTGCCGAAAAACAGCACGTCGAACCGATGGCGGTCGAGGATCACCGATTTGTTGACCCGCCCGCCGCCGCGCTTCAGGTGCTTCTGGTCGTTGAACCCCTTGAGGTCGTGCCAGCGGAAACTGGCATAGGGGTCGACCACCAGATTGACGACGGCCATCAACGCCAGCCCGAGGGCGGCGAAGGCGGACAGCATCCACAGGTAACGACGAGTCGGCATCGGTCTAGAACCGGTAATAGAGGAATTCGGTCGGCGACCACAGGCTGGACACCGAGGCCAACGCCAGCAAGGCGACGAAGGCCGCCCAGGCGGCACTGGGATTCCAGGCCAGGGCGGCCAGCCGCGCCGGCGCCACCACCGGCGCCAGGCCGGGCCGGCAGGCCCGCATGATCTGCTGCGAATTGGGCGCCACCAGGCTGAGGCCGAGCAACAGGCAGACCGCCGCCATGGTCTTCCACGAGGCCAGGCCCAGCGGATCGGCGCCCGGCAGCCCCGCGCCGTTGCCGCCGGCCATTCCGCTCAGCAAGGCAAGCGCCGTGTGAAAGTTGTTGGCGCGGAAGAACACCCAGGCCACCACCACCGCCAGCAGCGTCGCCGCCCATCCCGCCGCCTCGGCCAGCGGCCCGGCCGGGCGGGAATCGCCGCGCCAGTCGCGCCACAGGTGATTGACCGCCAGATAAAGCCCGTGCAGCCCGCCCCAGGCGACGAAGGTCCAGGCGGCGCCGTGCCACAGGCCGCCGATCAGCATCACCAGCATCAGGTTGAGGTAGCGGCGCCCCGGCCCCAGCCGGTTGCCGCCAAGCGGCAGGTAAAGGTAATCGCGCAGGAAGCGCGACAGCGTCATGTGCCAGCGGCGCCAGAACTCGATGACGCTGCGCGATTTGTAGGGCGAATCGAAATTGACCGGCAGGTCGATGCCGAACAGCCGCGCCAGCCCCAGCGCCATGTCGGAATAGGCCGAGAAATCGAAATAGATCTGCACCGTGTAGGCCAGCGCCCCCTGCCAGGCGGCAAAGGCCCCGATATGCTGGCCGGTGTTGGCGGCGATGAAGGCATCGTTGACGAAGCCGATCATCGGATCGGCCAGCAGCAGCTTCTTGGCCAGGCCGATGGCGAACAGCGCCGAACCGGCGGCGAAATCCTCGGCGAAGGCGTCGCGCGCCCGCCGCTCGAATTGCGGCATCATCTCCTTGTGATGGATGATCGGGCCGGCAATCAGATGGGGGAAGAAGGTGACGAACAGCGAGTAATTGGTCAGGCTGGGTTCCGAGGCGACGCGGCGGCGCACGTCGACCAGATAGGCGATCTGGGTGAAGGTGAAGAACGAGATGCCGAGCGGCAGTTCGCCCGGATCGAAATTCAGGCCGATGCCGGCCAACTGGTCGAGATTGGCGGCGATGAAACCGGCATATTTGAACCAGCCCAGCATCGCCAGATTAAGGCCGATGCCTAGCGCCAGCACCGCCGAGCCCCAGCGCCCGTCGCGCGTCCGCACCAGCGCCAGCCCGCAGGCGAAATTGCCCAGGATCGACACCACCATCGGCCAGGCGCGCAGCGGCTCGCCCCAGGCATAGAAGGTGAAGGACGCCGCCGCCAAAAAGGCCAAGGCGGCCGACCAGCTGAAGCGGGCGACGAAACGGAAGACGAGAAGGCAGGCGGGCAGGAAGGCGAACAGGAAAAGCGGCGAATTGAACAGCATCGACTGCCGGCTCCCAAGGCATCGAGGGCGGCGGCAGCCTAGCCGCCTTTTCCCCCGCTGTCATCATCGGGCGGGGGAGCGGCCGGACCGCCATCGGCGTCCTCGGCGCGGGCACGGCTCTGCGCCTTGCGCCGGTGCAGATTGGCGCGCAACGCCTCGGCCTGACGGCGGCGCCGCTCGTCGGCGTCCGAGGCGGGCTTGGCGGGAGAATCGGGCTTGTCCATGGCCCCCATTCTGGGCCAACCGGCGTCGGCGTCAACACCCCCACATGCCGCTTGCCACCAGCCGGCGCCTATGGCATAAAGCGCGCCTCTTGAGCGCCGGGACGTAACCGGCCTCCGGTCGCTGCCGTAGCTCAGTCGGTAGAGCATACCCTTGGTAAGGGTAAGGTCGATGGTTCGATTCCATTCGGCAGCACCATTTTTCCCGTTGAATTGCTTGATTTTCTTGAGGCCGCGCGCTGACGCGCCGCTAAGCGCTTGGGTGCCTTATGGTTCCAGCACCCAAATAGTACCCAATACGAATGGGGTGTGGCGGTGATGACGGCCGACCTGAGGGCTGGTATATGAGTGTTTGCGCGTCAGGCCGCTCGCTTGATCGCCCGCGCCCCAAGGACGAACCGCAAAAGGAAACCGGTCATGCGTATGCCGCGAATTGAAGTCCTTTGCGCCGTCGGCGTGGCGTTGACCGCCATCGTCGGCCTGCCGGGGTGCCAGCCCCTGCCCGGCCAGCCGGCCTACCTTTTCGCCCCCGCCCCCAACGCCTATCAAATCGAGGAGCAGGAACACCGTCGACTGGCGGCCATGCACCGAGCCGAGCTTGATGAGCAACGGCGGATGATCGAAGAGCATAACCGCCAGATCGCCCAGCATCAGGAGCGGATCGAAGAGCGCGGACGCGACATCGTGCGCGAGCGGCAAATAATTCAACAACGCCCGGAGGAAGCCGACATCCGTCGTCAGCGGATCGACGAGCACCAGCGGCAGATCGACGTCCACAACCAGCAGATCGCCGCCCATCGGCAGGTCGTCGACACCAGGGCCCAGTTGGCCGCCGACCATCAGCGCCAAGCCGACGACCACACCCGTCGCGCCGACGAGGCCCGAAGCCGTTACGAGCAATCCGGGCGCTGATCAGACGATTTCGGCCAGCAGGCCGTCGGCCGCGACCTCGCGGCAGGCCCGCTCTTGGGCGGCGGCCGACCAATGGCGGGGTCGCCAGCCCCGCGCCCCGGCCAGGTCCACCGAGGCGTAACCGTCCGCCCGCTTTTCGACGATCCAGAAGCCGCGATAAACCGAGACCGGCCCGAACGCCTCGCCGACGGCCAACGTCACCCCAGGGTGGAAGGGCTGGCCGGTACGCTCGTCAAGCATCCAGTCGAAACGAACATTGGCGCGGGCCGCCGCCTGATCGATCTCGTGCATCTGGAACTCCAGATCGTCGCCGCAAAGGAAACCGCCGGGGGCCAGCAGCGCATCACAGGCGGCGATATCCGCGACCACCTCGGCGTAAAGGTGGCGGCCGTCCAGATAGATGATATCGAAGAGCCCATTCAATCCACTCAGCACGTCCCGACTGGTGCCGACAATATGATCGACGCGCACTCCCTTCGGCAGATGACGCAAGGTGTTGCGGAAGACCCGATAAGCGACGCCACTCCCCAACTGGTGGCCCATGTCGCCCGAATATTGCCCCAGTTCGGCGCCGTCCCAGGGATCGACGCAGACGATCTCGGTCCCTTGGTCGACGAAGGCGGCGGCGGCCGAGGCCCAGGTATAAGTCGACGCCCCCATATAGCTGCCAACTTCCAGGATACGCGGCGGGCGGCCCTCGCCCCGCTTCCGCTCCACCGCCGCCGCCATGTAGATCTGGCGGGCCGGTGCTTGGCTGCCCTGGATGCCGCTGGCGGGAAAGCTTGGCCCGGTCGTCATCCGCTCCAGCAATCGGCGGGCCTCGTGGTCCGGCGGCAGGAACGGCAGGGCGGCGCCAAGGCCGGCGACGGCCGCCTCGATCAGCCCCAATTCCAGGCGGATGCGGGCCAAGACATGGCACAATTGCGGCGATTGGGGCTGGGCCGCGACCGCCGCTTCGCACCGTTCCAGCGCCTCCGCCTCGCCCCCGCCATTCGCCCGCAGGAGCGAAAACAAGGTGAAATGCGCCTCGGGAAAATCGGCGCACCCCACCGCCCGGCGGGCGGCGGCCACCGCCCCCCGGGGATCGCTGCCGGCGGCGCGGGCGACGGCCAGATAATGGTGGGCGGCGCCGTTGTCCGGCTGCAGCCGGCAGGCGCGTTCAAGGACGGGAATGGCGTCGGCGGGGCGGCGCTTGTCGAACAGCGTCAGGCCCAGGTTCAGTTGCGCCTCGGCCATATCGGGCGCCAGGGCGACCGCCTGGCGCAGCGCCTCCTCGGATGCCTCGATCCGCCCCTGACGACGGAGCACCACCCCAAGGTTGACCCAGGGTTTGGCGTAGTCCGGCCGCAGCGACAAGGCCTGTCGATAGGCGGCCAGGCAGTCCTCGTCGCGACCGGCTTGGTCGAGCGCGTTGCCCAGGTAGAACCACCCCTCGGCCAGGTCCGGCCGACGCTCCAGCACGGCACGGTAGGCGTCGATCGCCGACTCCAGCCGTCCGGCGGCGTGTTCACCGGCGGCATGCCGCACCAAAGCCATGGTTGCTTCGTCAAGCGCCGCCAAACTTCCCCACCCAGGCTGAATCCGTAGCCCCCATACTATCGCGACCGATCGCCGCCTCCAACAAATGCCGATCCGGGATCGGCACGAACTTCTCCCGGCGTCGATAGCTTGGTTGATCGCGGCGATTAAGGTAGGTTTCCGGCATTGAACGGGATCTTCGCCATGCCGTCCCTTCCTTCGCCCCGATCTCTCCGCCGTTTCGGAATGGCCATCGCCGTCGGCGGTCTGCTGCTGGCTTCGACAGCGGCGGCGGCCGAGGCGGATGGCGACGTCTTTGGCGAGCAGGCGGTCAAGATCGAGCGGGTCCTCCGCCAGGCGCGGGAGGGCGGATCGGTTTCGCAGACCCGTCTGGGTTGGCTGATCGCCGACCTGCTGGCCGACCTTTCGGCGCGCGATCCGGCGTTGTCGGCGTTCTTTCACCGCGACGGCCGCTTCATCGAAACCTATCTGATCAACGTCTTCCAGCACCAAGCCGCCCATGAAGTGGCTGCGGTCGAGGCGATGGCCGCCGAGGGCCGGCGGAATCTGCGGCTGGCCGCGCGCTCGGCGCTGGAGGCGCTCCGCCATATTCCCGACGATGCCGACCCGCCGGCCAATCAGGAACAGGACCGGCGCGAGATGATCGAGGCGCTGACCGAACTGGACGGGTTGCTGCGGAACCTCGCCGCCGCCCCCGACGCCGACAATTAGGCGGATTGTATTTCCCGAGCCCAAGCGGTACTCTGGTGGCGCCAGAAGGCACACGACGATCGAGGCGATCATGTCGAAGACTATGAGAAACACGGTCTTCGCCGTCTGCGCCACCGCCATGGTGAGCGCTTGTTCGGCTGAACAGACAAGACTTTCCGGGGCAACCATGGGTGGCGTCGCTGGTGGCGTCGCGGCCAACAGCTTGTTCACCGGCAGAACCACCCAGTTCGGAACCTATATGGCGATCAGCGCCGGTGCCGTCGCCGGCTTGGCCGCCGGCTACGTCATCGCCGACCAGATGCTGTCCGAGCCGGCGACCATGGTGCCGCCACCGGGCACGGTGGTTACCCAGCCAGGCGCCTTCAAGCCCAGGGACGCGTTGGCGGAAAATCCCGACACGGCGTTCTATCAGGAACCCAAGGTCACCGCCGGATACCATCCCTTCGGCCGCTACTGAGGCCGGTCCGTCGAGATACGGCGAAAGGGCGGCGTCAGTGGCCGCCCTTCTTGCCTTCCTTGTCGCCCTTGGCGGCGGGCAGCGAGATGCTGGTGCTGACCTTCAGCGTCAGCGGGCAGGGCGAGGTGTCCGCGCCATTGACCGTGCAGGTCTGCGGCCAGCCGTAGGGCGAGGCTTCCGACACGGCGACATCGTGGGCGGTGCGGCAGGAATAGACGCGCAGCACCTCTTCCCCCGGCTTGAGATCGCCGGTGGGAACCAGCCAAGTGTCGACCGCCCCCTTGGCCTCGTCGAAGGTGTTGACCAGCGCCCGCATGCTGACCCGCGAGGTGCCGTCGTTGCGGGCGATGACCTGCATGCGGCAACCGGCCCGCTCGGGCAGGCCGGGAAAGAACACCTGCATGATGGTCAGATGCAGGGTATCGCCGCCGCCGACCGATGATTTCATCACGATTTCGTGGGTCGAGGCGTCCTCGCCGGCGCTATTGCTCGACGCCACGGCGACGGCCGCCCAGAAGGACGCCATCACCACCAGACCGGACCTGACCAAACTGCGCACGGCGCCTACCCTTTGTCGCTCAAGTGTCACATGTAAGCGCGCCACCCCCGCCGGGGCAACCCACGAAATGCGATGGCTCGTGACGAAATATGGCGGAGCGGCACCCGGCCTTCAGCCCGTCGGCAACTCGATGGTTACCCGAAGACCGCCCTCGTCGCGGTTGGCAAGACCGATATCGCCGCCATGGGCGCGGATGGCGGCGCGGGCGATCGACAGGCCGAGGCCGGTGCCGCCGGTGTCGCGACAGCGCGAGGTTTCAAGCCGCACGAACGGCGCGAAAACCTTTTCGCGTTCGACCTCGGGGATGCCCGGACCGTCATCCTCGATGACCACCAGAACCTCGCCGGCTCCGGCGACCAGCCGCACGCCGGCCCGCTTGCCGTATTTGGCGGCGTTATCCAGCAGGTTGGCCACCGCGCGCTTCAAGCCCAGGGGGCGGGCCGCCATCACCAGGCTTTCCGGCCCGTCGTAGCTGGCCGTCACCCCGGTCGCCGCCAGATCGTCGACCAGTCCCTGTACCAGGGCGGCGACGTCGGTCGGCCGCCGCCGCTCGCGCGCCGCGTCGTCGCGGGCGAAGGCCAGGGTGGCGGCGATCATCCGCTCCATTTCATCGAGATCGGCCAGCATCTTGGCGCGTTCGCCGTCGTCCTCGACGAATTCCGCCCGAAGCTTCATCCGGGTGATCGGCGTCCGCAGATCGTGGGAGATCGCCGCCAGCATCTGGGTGCGGTCCTCGACCAGCCGGCGGACGCGCCCCTGCATGATGTTGAAGGCCTGGGCGGCGCGGCGCACCTCGCGCGGACCGTCCTCGCCCAGCGCCGGGGCCGAGACATCGACGCCAAGACGCTCGGCGGCGGCGGCGAAGGTGGCGAAGGGACCGACGGCGCGGCGCACCGCCGCCAGGGCGGCGGCGGCCACCACCAGCAGCGAAAACACCACCGGCATCAGGAAGCGCGGCCGGAACAGCGGTTCGGGTGGGTCGAGCGGCGCGAAGACGTTGAGCCAACTGCCGTCACCAAGGCGAATCGAGATGCGTAGCGCCGGCCCAAAGCCGGTATTGGGCGGCATCGGCGGTGGTGGCAAGCGGTCCATATCGGGGGGGTGATGGCCCGGCGGCGGGCCGCCGAAACCATGGCCGGGGCCGGGGCCGAGATTGTGCCGCGCCGTCACCAGAATCTCGTGGCCTTCCAGCCGCTGGCGCAGATGCTCGGCCATCGCGGCGGCGCCGCCGTCCTGATCGCCGCCGCCCTCGCCGGTCACCAGCGGCGCGGTACCCCAGCCGATCCGAAAGCCGATGGTGTCCATGCTGCGCAGAAGCGGCCGCCGCGTCTCGGGCGCCGCATCCTCCAGCAGGCGGGCGATGCCGGCGATGCGCTCGGCGGCATCGCGCATTCCCAGCAATTGCAGCGCCTCGCTCCGCTGGATGGCGAACACCGCCAGCGAGGCGGCCAGCGACAGCACCAGCGCCGCCACCAGCACCAAGGCCGCGCGCCCCACCACCGAATCCGGCACCAGGCGACGCAGCAACCGTCTCATATGGACACGACCTCGGCGGTGAACAGATAACCGCCGCCGCGCACCGTCTTGATCAATTGCGGCTCTTTGGCGTCATCGCCCAGCTTGCGGCGCAATCGGCTGACCTGGATGTCGATCGAGCGGTCGAAGGGAACCGCCGCGCGCCCGCGGGCGAGGTCAAGCAACTGGTCCCGGGACAACACCCGCCGCGGATGCTCGACAAATGCCTGCAACAGGTCGAATTCGCCGGCCGACAGCGACACCACGACACCCAGGTCGGAGGTCAGGTCGCGGGTCGACAGATCGAGGGCCCAGCCGTTGAACGACAGCCGGACGCCGCCGGCATGCCGTTCGGCCGGCTGCGGCTCCGCCTTGACCCGCCGCAACACCGCCTTGATGCGGGCCAGCAATTCGCGGGGGTTGAACGGCTTGGCCAGGTAATCGTCGGCCCCCAGTTCAAGGCCGACGATACGGTCGGTGTCCTCGCCCATGGCGGTCAGCATGACAATCGGCACCGCCGCGCCGTCATTGCGTAGCCAACGGGTCAGCGACAGGCCGTCCTCGCCCGGCATCATCAGATCCAGCACCACCAGATCGATCTTCCAATCTTCGAGCGCCTTCTTCATCTCGGCGCCGTCGCGGGCGGTGGTGACGCGCAGGCCGTGCTTGACCAGAAACCGCGCCAGGAGGTCGCGGATTTCTCGGTCGTCATCGACCACAAGGATGTGGGCTCCAGTCTCCATAACGTCAAAATATAACGCGACCGGCGCCAAGTTGGCGGGAATTTGGTAACCGAGGGTAACGGCCGGTAATCGTTGACCGGGAGGAACTGGCGCGCTAAAGACCGGCCGTCGGGCCGGCATGGCTGACGTCGAAGGGAAATCTCGCATGGACAGGATCCGCATCATCGGTGGCACACCGCTCAAGGGTGTCATCCCCATCGGCGGCGCCAAAAACGCCGCGCTGGCGTTGATGCCCGCCTGCCTGCTGAGCGCCGAGACGCTGACGCTGTCCAACCTGCCGCATCTGGTGGACATCACCACCATGGCCAACCTCCTGGCCCAGCACGGCGTGACGCTGACGCTGAACGGCGATTCCAGCCATGGCGGCCATACCGGCAGGGCCTTGGAACTGACCGCCGCCGAAATCACCAACACCACCGCCCCCTACGATCTGGTGCGCCGCATGCGCGCCAGCGTGCTGGTGCTGGGGCCGCTGCTGGCCCGCTGCGGAAAGGCGCGCGTGTCGCTGCCCGGCGGCTGCGCCATCGGCACCCGGCCGGTCGATCTGCACCTGAAGGCGCTGGAGCAGATGGGCGCGCGCATCGAGTTGCAGGAAGGCTATATCGCCGCCGAGGTCGCCGGCCGCCTGAAGGGCGCCCACATCATCTTCCCGCAGATCACCGTCGGCGGCACCGAGAACATCCTGATGGCGGCGACGCTGGCCGAGGGCGAGACGGTGATCGCCAACGCCGCCCGCGAGCCCGAGGTCGCCGACCTGGCCCAGTGCCTGGTGGCGATGGGGGCGAAGATCGAGGGCATCGGCACCGGCACGCTCAAGGTCACGGGTGTCGAGGCGCTGCACGCCGCCCATTATTCGGTGGTGCCCGACCGCATCGAGACCGGCTCCTACGCCGTCGCCGCCGCCATCACTCGCGGTGATGTCGAACTGGTCGGCGCGCGAATCGATCTGATGGATTCGGTCATCAAGGTGCTGAGGGATTGCGGCGTCGAGGTCACCGAGACCGCCCGCGGCTTCCGGGTCAAGGCCGACGCCGCGCCCATCGTCGGCACCGATATCATGACCGAGCCCTATCCGGGCTTCCCCACCGACATGCAGGCGCAGCTGATGGCGCTGCTGTCGACCGCCGCCGGTGCCTCGATGATCACCGAGACCATCTTCGAAAACCGCTTCATGCATGTGCCCGAACTGATGCGCATGGGCGCCAAGATCAACGTCCACGGCGCCTCGGCCATCGTCCGGGGCGTCGGCCAGTTGTCGGGGGCGCAGGTGATGGCCACCGACCTTCGGGCCTCGATCTCGCTGATCCTGGCCGGCCTCGCCGCCCAGGGCGAGACCATGGTCAACCGGGTCTATCATCTGGATCGCGGCTACGAACGGGTCGAGGAGAAGCTGGCCGCCTGCGGCGCCCGCATCGAGCGGATTAAAAGCGAGGCGGCCGAGTAACCGCCCAAGATTCGCTGGACGACCAGGCGGCACAACCGGCACCATCCATGGGCAACCATGGGGGTGCGCCATGCCGCAGACCATTACCTACCGCTTTTTCACCAGTGGCGAAGAGAAGATCATCGTCGATCTGGTTTTCGACGAGGCGACCTTCCGGCTGCTGCTGCCCGAGGATTCGCCGCGTCCCGACTGGGCGCGGCTGGAACACCAGCAATGCCCCAACTGCAATTTTCTCGACGAATCGGATTATTGTCCGGCGGCATTGGCGATGGCCTGCTTCCTGCCGGCCTTCTCGACCCACGTCTCCTACGAGAAAGCGGTGGTCGAGGTCGACATGACCAACCGCGTGGTGGTGTCGAAATCCACCTTCCAATCGGGCATGGCCTCGCTGATGGGCCTTATCCTCGCCACCTCGGGCTGCCCGCGCACGCGCTTCCTGCGGCCGATGGCGCGCTTCCATCTGCCGTTCTCCGACGAGCGCGAGACCGTCTTCCGGGCGCTGTCCGCCTGGCTGCTTGGGCAGTACGTCGCCGCCAAGGCGGCGGGGCGGCCATTGGCGCTGTCGCTGGAGGAATTGAAGGATTGCTACGTCGAGCTGTCGGCGGTCAACGCCGCGCTCGCCGAACGCATCCGCCTGGTGTTCAGCCGGGATGCCGCGCTTAACGCGGTGATCATCCTCGACACCTTCGCCATGATCGCCCCCGAGAACATCGAGGGCGGTTTCGAGGACATCCTCTCGGCCTTCGCCACCGAGGGCTGAGCAATTGTCAGCCCGACGGAGCGCAAGCGACAAGGAATCTTCATGCACTGACGGCTACCGTCCTCGCGTGAAGATCCCTCTCTACGCTCGGGATGACAGGACTTACTCCGCCGCCCGGACCTTCGGCGCGCCCTTGTGCAGGTCCAGCTCCGCCCAGACGCTGACGAAGGCGTCGACCAGATGGTCCATCATTTCGTCGGTGTGCAACGGCGTCGGGGTGATCCTGAGCCGCTCGGTGTTAACCGGCACGGTGGGGTAGTTGATCGCCTGGACATAGATGTTGTGCTTGACCAGCAGCAACTCGCTGGCCTCCCGGCACAACTCGGCATTGCCGACCATCACCGGCACGATGTGGCTGATCGACGGCATCACCGGCAGGCCGCGCTCGGCGAAGCGGCGCTTGAGCGTCGCCGCACGTTCCTGATGACGCTCGCGCAGTTCGGGATGCTTGCGCAAGTAGCGCACGCTGGACAGCGCGGCGGCGGCCACGGCAGGGGGCATCGACGACGAGAAGATGAAGCCCGGCCCGAAACTGCGGATGTAATCGACGCAGGCGGCCGAAGCGGCGATGTAGCCGCCGACCACGCCGATCCCCTTGGCCAGGGTGCCCTGGATGATGGTGATGCGATGGCGCAGCCCGTCGCGCTCGGCGACGCCCGAACCCTCGGCGCCATACATGCCGGCGGCGTGCACCTCGTCAAGATAGGTCATGGCGTTGTGCGCCTCGGCGACGTCGCACAATTCGGCCAAGGGGGCGATGTCGCCGTCCATGGAATAGACCGATTCGAACGCCACCAGCTTGGGCGTCTCCTTGGGATAGGCGGACAGCGCCTCGTCCAGGCTTTCGGGGTCGTTGTGACGGAAGACGTGCTTGGTCGAGCGGCCGTGACGGATGCCCTCGATCATCGAATTGTGGTTGAGCTCGTCCGAGAAGATGACCATGCCCGGCATGGTCGAGCCGATGGTCGAGAGCGTCGTCTGGTTGGCGACGTAACCCGAGGTGAACAGCAGCGCCGCCTGCTTGTCGTTCCAAGCGGCCAGTTCCTGTTCCAGCAGCACATGGTAATGGTTGGTGCCCGAGATGTTGCGGGTACCGCCGGCGCCGGCGCCGCATTTCCGCAGCGCCTCCTCGGCCCCGGCAATGACTTCGGCGTTCTGGCCCATGCCGAGGTAATCGTTGGAGCACCACACCACGACTTCGTGGGTCTTGCCGTCGCGGTGATTATAGGCGACGGGGAAGCGGCCGCACTGGCGTTCAAGATCGGCGAAGTAGCGATAGCGCCCCTCGGCCTTAAGATCGTTGATGCGCTTGCTGAAATAGTTCTCGTAGATCATCGCGACCCCTCTCCCCGCCCTCGCCTTCCGCGTTCGGCGCCAACTATGTGCAACAAATTATCCACAAGCGCCAATTAATTCCTGGTGAGTTTCGTCCAGAGCGACCTGGAATCGTTCGAACATTTCGGCGATATCGGCCTCGCCGATCACCAGGGGCGGCGAGAAGGCCACCGCGTCACCCATGGCGCGCAGGATGACGCCCTTGGCCTGGGCCGCCGCCACCACCCTGGGCCCAACCGCCAGTTTAGGATCGAAGGCGGTCTTGGCGGCCTTGTCGGCCACCAGCTCGATCGCGCCGATCAGGCCGACGCCGCGCGCCTCGCCGACCAGCGGGTGATTGTGGAAGGCGCGCAGGCGCTCCTGGAACAGCGGCGCCACTTTCCGCACCTGGCCGACGATGTCGCGCTCGCGATAGATCTTCAGCGTTTCCAGCGCCACCGCCGCCGGCACCGGATGACCGCCATAGGTGAAACCGTGGCCGAAGCTGCCGATCTTGGCCGATTCGGCGGCGATCGGTCCGAACAGCTCGCCCTTCACCAGCAGCGCCGAAATCGGCAGATAGCCCGAGGACAGCCCCTTGGCCACCGTCATCATGTCGGGACGGATGCCGAAGGTCTCGGAACCGAACATGTTGCCGGTGCGGCCGAAACCGGTGATCACCTCGTCGACCACCAGCAACACCTCGTATTTCCTCAACACCGCCTGGATCTTGTCGAAATAGGTCCGGGGCGGCACCACCACGCCGCCGGCACCCATCACCGGCTCGGCGAAGAAAGCGGCGACGGTGTCCGGCCCCTCGGCCAGGATCAAGGCCTCCAACTCCTCGGCCAGGCGGCTGGCGAAAGCCTCCTCGCTTTCGCCGGGGCGGCCGTTCCTCCAGTAGTGCGGGCAGGCGGCGCGCAGGACGCCGGGCATCGGCAGGTCGAAGGAACGCTGGTTGACCGGCAGGCCGGTGAGCGAAGCGGTCGCCACGGTGACGCCGTGATAGGCGCGGTCGCGGGCGATGATCTTCTTCTTGTCCGGCCGGCCGACGGCGTTGTTGTAGTAGCGGATGATCTTGATGGCGGTGTCGTTGGCCTCGGAACCGGAGTTGGCGAAGAAGGCGCGGGCGTCCTCGACCGGAGCCATCGCCGCCAGTTCTTCGGCCAGGCGCACCGCCGGCTCGTGCGTCTTCGAGCCGAACAGATGGTAGAAGGGCAATTGCCGCATCTGCTCGGCCGCCACCTCGGCCAGCCGCGTCTCGCCCCAGCCCAAGGCCGTGCACCACAGCCCGGCCATGCCCTCGATGTAGTCCTTGCCGGCCTCATCGAACACCCGCACCCCTTCGCCACGGACGATGACCAGCGGACCGGTCTCCTGGTGGCGGACCAGATTGGTGTAGGGATGCAGCAGGTGGGCGAGATCGCTGGCGGCGACCGACGATTCGGTGGTCATGGGCACTCCCGGCTCGGAAAGTGGCAACCTTAATCCCGCCAGCGGCCGGGTGACAAGGCGCGCGCCGCCCCTACTCCGCTCGCCAGCCCCCATCGAAGCGCACGGTCAGCGCGCCACCGCCCGGTCTGGCGAAAAGCGCGGTGTCCTCGTCCCGCCAGCCGACGAAGGTGGTCGCCACCGCCGGCGCGCCGAACACCTGCTCGCCGTCCTGCCAGACGACCACCGCCGTCTGGCGGAGCAGGGCGTGGCGGTGGCCCGAGGGTGACGCCAGCCGCTCCAGCCACGGCGCCCGCGTGTCGTGCAGCAGGTGCCAGGAATCGCCGGCGCAGGTCAGGGCGGCGGCCAGCGGCGCCGTCTGTCGCGGGTCCAGCCCACGAACCGCCAGCAACACGGTGTCGTCGCCGCGCCAGCCGGCAAAGGCGTAATCGGCGGGCTGGGCCGCGTCCTGCTCCCACTCGGCCACCGGCACCGCCCCCCCCAGCCGCCAGATTTCGGTACCGGCCCAGGTGTCGGCGCTGTCGCCGGCCACCACCGCCGCCAACCGCCCCGACGGCGACGGAAGCGGCGGGCCGCCGATGGCGGTGATGGCGCCGCTGACATCATCGACCAGGCGATAGAGCGCCCCGTCGCGCCCTTGCGGGCGCCCCGCCACCAGGGTGGCGCCCAGTTCGGGGTAATGGCCGACGATCTCCAACCGCTCGGCCGGCTCGCAACCGGCGGCCCCCTTGCGGCATCCTTGCCAATCGTTGGGCAGGATGGCGGTACCGCCGCGCTTGAGCGGCAGCCGCACGCCGTCGGCATTGACGACCGCCCCCGACGGCGCCGGAGCGGGCCGCGCCATCGGCGGGACGGCGGCCGGCTGGGCCAGCAGAGCCGCCAATTCTCCCCGCCGCGCATCAAGCGGACGCGGGCAGTCGGCCGCACGCGCGGAGGGGCAATGCGCGAGGATCAGGGCCAGCGATAGCGCCCCCCCCATGATTGGCCCCGTCTTCCCGACGACCATCTGGAGGAGAGATCTCCTCTTGATCCGGCATTTCAGAAAGGGGCTGGCCGTACCAGACCGAGATCCCTCGCCGTCGCTCGGGATGACACGAAAAGCCGGATCAAAGGGCGGTGAGCATGAAATGGAAACGCGCATTGCCCGGTGATAGCGCGGCGCGGGACCGAACGCCAGCCTCAGCGGAAGCCGGCCTTACTGAGAAGCTGATGAAAATCCCGCAACGCCAGCTCGGCCGCCGACTTGTCGGTGATGCCCTCGACGAAGCGGGCGTCGAAATTGGGTTGGCGCAGCAGCAAAACGATGCGCTCGCGGGCACGCTTCAGCGCCTTGCCTTCGGGCAGCACGCCGGCACCGCAGAATTTGACCAGCCGCACGGCGCGGTCGCGCAGCGAGGATTCGGGATTATCGAGCTTTTCGATGATCTTTTCGTCGGTCAGGTAACGCTCAAGCACCCCGTCGATATGGTCGGCCACCCGCAGCTTGACGTCGTCCGGCAACGCCGAGGCTTTGGCGGCGTTGAAGGCGCCGGTGGCGGTGACCATGCGGTCCTTCGGCGACAACGAGCGGCGGCACAATTCGGTGATCACCCGGATACTGAACACGTTGTCCAGTTCCTGGACGATGTCGAGCAGATGCTCCTCGGCGAAACCGGTCTTGGTCAGCTCGGACAGGTACATGACGCCCGAGGCGCGGTCGGGCAACGCCCGGCAGGTGGCGACGATGGCGGCGCGCCGGCCGGTGGCGCCGCCCTGCTCGACGAAGCGGGTGCCGCGCACGGTCAGCGCCTCGGCCGCCTGCGGCCCCGCCATCAGGCCGCCGGGAGTCAGCAGGCGGGCCAGCACCCGCTGGTATTCCTCCATTTCCTTGGCCGGGTCGTTGCGGCTGAGCGGCTGGGTCGAGCGCAATTGACGGAATGCCCGGTCCATCAGGCAAAACCGGGTGGCCGGCAGGCGCCCGGCGGCCAGCAGCCGGTTCAATTGCTCGGCCACATCCTTGACCTCGCTCTTGGCCGGGTCGAAGGCGCCGTCGGCGAGGTCGAGCATGGCGACGATGGCGGTGCCGAGCGAAGGCTGCCAGCCCAGTACCTCCTGCACCACGTTGGCCGCCAGCACGTCGGCGATCACCGCGTCGAGCATCAACAGCGCCGTACGGCCGCGCTCGGCCAGGGCCAGCTTGCACAGGCGTTCGAGCTTGGCCAGCCAGTTGCGGCTGGCGATCAACTCGGCCGACAGCACCACCATCGCCAAGTATTCGGGGCTGTCGCCGCCGAGATCGGCGACGTCGCTCAGCGTCTCGGACAGAGTGCCGCCGAGGCGCGGCAGCTTCAGGTCCTCGGCCTGGCGGGCCTGGGCCTTGATCTGCTCGAAGGCGGCGAAGATCTCGTCGCGCCGTTCCCTGGAATTGCGTTGGCCGTCCTTGCATTGCAGGGTGGCGATGCAATCCGCCGCCGATTGCAGCAAGGTGTCCTTGTCTTGAAGACGCTGCAATTCCCTGCGGCTGTGCAGCAACTCGGTGGGCGTCAGGGTGACGGTCTCGAGATAGTTGCGCAGCAGCCGGGTAATGGTCATCCGGCTTTCGAGGCCGAAATAATCGCGGGTGCGTTCACAACGGGGCGGGGCGCTATCGACAGTATTGATGCGCACAGGGACATCGCCCCGTACCGCCTGCGCCTTTTCGCCCCCGACCGTCTCGTTCATCGGTCCGCTCCGAATGTGTGATGTGCGGCCGAGCCACGGGTGAAACTCTACCATGGCGTTCGCGCCTTTGCTTCCAAAAAGCCGGGCGCGGGCTTGACCCCGGCGGCGGCCGGCTGGCACACTCGCCTCCATGTTCCTGAAATTCCTCCTGACCGTATTCCTGGTCGCCTTCGTCTGGTTCGGGTTCAAATACCTCCAGCGCCTGGCCGAAATGAAGGAGCGCCGCGGACGGCGGGCGGGTCCCGCCGCGCCGCCGCGCCCGGCCGATTCCAATGTTCAGGATCTGGTCAAATGCCCGGTCTGCGCCACTTGGCAGGCCGGCAACGCCACCCGTCCCTGCGGCCGCGCCGACTGCCCTTACTGACCGGCCGAGGCGCAGGGCGGATCGGTAAAAATTTAGAAAACTTTGTCGCAATTCTTATCAAACCCGACGAATACCTATGTCTGCTTGACAGCCGCCCCCTTTCACTTGACGATGGGTGCGGGGATGGGCTTCGCTCAACCGGGATGAATTCCGAATGACCGTGAAGCGACCGTCGGCGGGGGCGGCTGACCAGGCGATCGAAGCGATCCGGCTTAGCCTCCGGACCGATGTGGTGGATATCCTGCGGAACGAGATCGCCACCTTGCGTTCTCTGCCGCGCAATACCGCCTACGAAACGATCATGAACCAGCCGACGGTGCTGGATTCCTGTTTCCGCCTCCTGCGCGAAAAGCCCGAAATGTTCAAGCCGGCGGCCGGCGCCGCGCCGATGTCGGACGAGGCGATGCTGAATTGCGGCCGCACCCTGGGCGAAGTCATCACTTTGGTGGTGCGCGCCGCCGCGCGACGCTATTTCCGGGCCCGCCTAGGCACGCGACGACCGGTGGTGGTGAAGAAGGAGGAGCCCAGCGTCATACGACGCGTCGCCCTGGCGCTACGGCTGCACCAGCCCGCCAAACCCAGCAAGCGCACGGCGATCCCCGACACACCGGCCGACCGCCTGTACCAGGCGATGCGCGAATATTTGCAGTTCGACTGGCAGGCGTCGCTGATTCCCCACTACACCCCGATGACGCCCAAGCTGGTCAACATGCTGGGACCGAAACTGCTCGATATCCGCGAGCCGGCCGAGTTGAAGGCGTTGGCCGGCGCCAACGACCCGGTGGCCAATGGCCGCATCCCGTTGCTGCTGGACACGTCGAAGCGGCTGATGCAGGGCGCCGACGGCATCGAGCCCGAGATTCTCTGGCAGGTCTGCCACCAGATGGACCTGGGGCGGCTCTACCCCAACCGCGACGCCGCCGCCATCCGCCGCGCCGTCGCCCAGGTCGCCGCCACCCAGGTCGCGGTGATCGAGCTGATGGATCCCGTGCTGGGCGCCGACATCCGCCGCTTCACCTCTTTCTTGATGATCGCCCATTCCAGCCTGGGCGAGCAGCGTTTCCGCCAGGTCTTCGGCCGTGGCGGTCAGACCAAGGTGGTGCGCCGCTGGATGGAACTGCTGGCGAAGGAGCCGCTGCCGCCGCCCCGGTTGGATGAAATGAAACGGGCCTACCAGAAGATCTTCGCCAGCGGCGCCGACGAGCCGACCGCCGACATCGACCAGGGCGTGGCCAAGGCGCGGGAATCGGTCGACCGCCTGCCGGGCGGTACGGTCAGGAATTAGCGCGGAGTGACATGCACGAGGTTGTGGCGAGCTTTCTGCTGGTCTTCGGCGCCCTGTTCCCGATCGTCAATCCGCCGGGCAGCGCCTTCATGTTCCTGGCCCATACGCGCTCGGCCACCCACGCCCAGCGGGCCGAACTGGCGTTCAGGGTCGCGCTCTACGCCTTCTTCATCGTCAACGGATCGCTGTTCATCGGCGCCTCGGTGCTGACCCTGTTCGGGGTGTCGATCCCGGCGCTCCGCATCGGCGGCGGCCTGGTGATCGCCGTCGCCGGCTGGCGCCTGCTGAACGCCAAGGCGGGCGTTCCCGACCCCGACGTCGAGGTCGACAAATCGCCCGACGGCCTGAAAAGCGCGGCCTTCTACCCGCTGACCATGCCGTTGACCACCGGACCGGGCACCATCGCCGTGACCATCGCGCTGGGAACCGGCCAGCCCTTTTCCCTCGGCGAGCCAATGCTGGCGGTCGTCGGCGCGGTGCTGGCGGCATTGGCGATCTGCGGCCTGATCTACCTCTGCTTCCGCTTCGCCGACCGCATGGAGGGCCTGTTGGGCCGGTCGCTGACCGACGCGCTGATGCGGCTGTTCGCGCTGCTGCTGCTTTGCCTGGGCGTCGAAATCATCGGCCGCGGCATCGCCGAAATGGTGCACAAGCTGAATTAGTTCGCGATCGAGAACACGTCGCCGGGCGTGCTGACCAGATCGAAGGCCATCTTGCCGGCCACCATCAGCACCACCAGGGCCAGCAGGATGCGAAGATGGTCGCCCCGCAGGCGCAGTCCCAGGCGGGCGCCGATCTGGGCGCCGACGCCGCCGCCCACCAGCAGGATCAAGGCCAGCACCGCGTCGACGGTGTGGGTGGTCGCCGCCTGCATCAGGGTGACCCCGGCGGTGACGAAGATGATCTGGAACAGCGAGGTGCCGACCACCACCGCCGTCGGCATGCCCAACACGTAGATCATCAGCGGCACCATGACGAAGCCGCCGCCAACCCCCATCAGCGCCGCCAGCAGGCCGCCGAAGGCCCCCACCGCCAGCGCCGGAATGGCGCTGACATAGAGGTGCGAGCGGTGGAAGCGCAGCTTGAACGGCCAGGAATGCCAGGGCAGATGGTGCGTCTTGCGGATCGCCGCCCCCCGGCGGCGCCCCCCAGCCGCCCGCAGGCTCTCGGCCAGCATCAGCACGCCGACCAAGCCAAGAAAGGCCAGGTAGCACAGGCTGATCACCAGATCGATCTGCCCAGACCGCTGCAACAGGGCGAACAGCCAGACGCCGAGCGCCGCGCCGCCCAAGCCACCAGTCAGCAGCAACAGCCCCATGCGGACATCGACGTTGTCGCGGCGCCAGTGGGCGATGACGCCCGAGGTGGCGGTGCCCAGCATGTGGTTGGCGCCGGTGGCCACCGCCACCGCCGGCGGGATGCCGAGGAACATCAACAGCGGCGTCAGCAGGAAACCGCCGCCGACGCCGAAAATACCCGACAGCATGCCGACGCCGCCGCCGACGGCGAGCAGCGCCCAGGCGTCGACCGAGCGTTCGGCGATGGGCAGGTAGATGTTCAGCATGGCATACCTCCCCTACCGCATCCGGCGGCAAAGGGAAAGGCTCAAGCCCGCCGTTCCGACATCCGGCGGCGAATGACCCGCCAATGGGCGGCCAGCGCCCCGCCGCGCGCCAGCTTGTCGCGCACGGTGCGCAAAACGCGCCGCGCCCAGCGCCAGGCGGCGGTCGCCTCCAGCTTGCGGTGAGACCAGTCCTTGGCGGCGACGACGGCGTCGCGGACCCGGACGAACCAGCCGACGGTTTCGAGCTTGGGCAGGCAGATGGCGTAGATGCGGGCGACCATGGCGGTGGCGGCCAGCTTGGCCGCCAGCAGCACGACCAGGCCAACCCCGAAATGACCGGCGGCCATCAGCCAAACGACGACGGCGTTGACCGGCAGCAACAATGTCGCCGGGGCCAGCAGCGCCGCCAGACAGACCGCCACCGGCGCCGCCGCCAGGCGGGCTTCCGCCGCCGCCAGCGGCGGCCAGCGACCGACCCACGCCCCCAGCCGCGCCAGCGCTCGCCACAGATGCTCCTCGACCAGCATGACGAGCACGGCCAGCACCACCAAGGGCGGCGTCGTCAGGCGTTTCAGAAGCGAGCGTCGAGCGGTCATGGCGTCCAAGAGATAGCGTCGGATACGGGGAGTTCAAGCGCCATCAGCGGCCGCGCTTGATCGCCTGGATCAGGGTTTCCAGGCCGTCGAGGAAGCGCGAGCGGTCCTGGCGGGTGAAGCCGGCGGGGCCGCCGGTGATCTCGCCGGCCTCGCGAAGCGAAGTCATCAGGTCGCGTACCGCCACCTGCATGCCGATATTGGCCTCGGCGAAGGGCTTGCCGCGCGGGTCGATCGGCCGCGCCCCCTTGGCGACACAGCGCGCCGCCAACGGCACGTCGGCGGTGACCACCACGTCGCCGGTCTCGGCCCGTTCGACGATCAGGTCGTCGGCGGCATCCAAGCCCTCGGGGGCCACCACCTTCTCGACCAGCCAGTGGTCGCCGCGGAGCCAGCGATTGGCGACGATCACCACCGGCATCTCGTGGCGCTCGGCCACCTTGATCACCTCGTCCTTGACCGGACAGGCGTCGCCGTCGACCAGAATCTTCATCACTCGGTGGCGGCGACGAAGCCGCCCTCGCGCCACGCGCCGGCGGCGCCCGGCCGCCCGTCGGCGCCGATCTCGACGCCGTTGCCCTCGGGCTTGCCACCCACGAACTGGCCCTCGTAACGCTGACCGGACGCCGTGGTGTAGATTCCCCAGCCGCCTTCGCGCCCGGCCGACCATTCACCCTCGTAGCGGGTACCATCGGGGCCGGTGAAGACGCCGCTGCCGCCGCGATCGGCGGCCTGGTGGGTACCCTCGAAGCGGGCGCCGCCGGGGAAGGTGAAGATGCCCGCCCCGTCGCGGGCATCGTCCCGCCACTGCCCGGCGTAACGGCTGCCATTGGCGAAGACCTCGACGCCGAAACCCTGCTTGCGGCCGTCACGCACCTCGCCGGCATAGCGGTTGCCGCCGGAAAACTCCATCACCGACAGGCCCGGGTCCCGCCCCAATTCGGCGCGCCGCGCGACGCGGGCGGCCCGCTCGGCGGCGGCGCGGCCCTGGCGGGCGGCGGCGTTGGCCTGGTCGCGGGCGATTCCGGCGTGGAAGCGAATATCGTCGATCAGGCCGCCCTTGGCCTGCGGCGGCGGAGCGTCGCCGCGCGCCGCCTTCAGCCGGGCCAGTTCGGCGGCCAACCGGTCGCGGTCGGCCTCGGCCGCCGCCTTGTCGGCCTGCGCCCGGGCCAGAGCGGCATCGTCGCCGCCCGCCACCGGACTGCCATCCCGGGGCGGCACGAAATAGAAGGTGCCGACCGACTGGTCGTAGATGGCCGGGGTCTGGGTGTAGCCGACCGACTTGGCCTGCTCCATCACCCGCGTCTTCACCCGGGTCACCGCCTCCTGGACGGTGAGACCGGGCTGTCTCATCACCTTGAGGAATTCGCGGGTGAACAGGCCGTTGGGGTCGGGATCGGCGTCGGACAGACGGTCGAGCGCCTTCTGGCTGGCCCCGGCCGAATAGACCACCATCACCCCGGCGGCGGTATCCAGGGGCGGTGCCAGCCCGCGCTGGTTGGCGAAGGCCCGCGACACCTGCTGGAACGGGTTGTCGCGGCAGGCGTCGACGATGGCCAGCGAAAAGCGCGGCTGGGCCTGGCCGACGCGATCCAGCAGGCGGGTCAGCTCGACGCCGTCATTGGCGACGTCGCCCTCCTTCTCGGCCTTGAGGTCGACCGGGATCAGGAAGTTGGCGCTGCCCAGCTGGATGCCATGGCCGGAATAGAACAGCACCGCCACCGCCTGCGGCGACAGCTTGGCGACGAAGGCGTCGATGGCGTCGTTGAGGCCGTGGCGGTCGACGTCCTCGCGGTAGATCACCTCGAAGCCGGTGGCCTGCAATTGCTGGCGCATCGCCCGCGCGTCGGCCACCGAGTTCCTCAGTTGCGGCGCGTAGCGGTAGCCGTTGTTGCCGATGACCAGCGCCACCCGCTTTTCGGGCGCCGCCCAGGCGGGCGCCGAGACCAGGAGCGACAGCAGGAATGCCAGGACGATCCGCACGGAAGCCCCCCTCATGGCTGGCCGAGATTGGTGACCCGCACCCGACGGTTGACGCCGGATTCGGGGTGGGCGGCATCCAGCAGGCGGGTAAAGCCGTAGCCGGCCGCCTCCAGCCGCCCGGCGGCAATGCCGCGCGCCGCCAGGAAGTCGCGCACGGTGGCGGCGCGGGCCTCGGACAGGCGCTGGTTATAGGCGGCGGTGCCCTTGGCGTCGGTGTGACCCTCGATGCGGAAACGGTTGCCGGCCAGCCTTGGATCGGCCAGCGCCCGGCCGAGATTGGCGGCGAGCACGGCGCCGTCGGCGGTCAGCCGCGCCGAGTTGAAGTCGAAATTGATCACCAGATCGATCGACGACGGCCCGTCCGGCTTGGCGTTGTCGACGGCGATGCCGCGATCACCCCCGAACGAGCGGGTGGCGGCGCCGCCCTGCAATTGGCGGACGATGTCCTCGGCCGACGGCCCCTCCGCCCAGGCGGGCGCGACGAGCATCAGGACCAGGACGGCGGCAAGGTATTTCATCACGCCCCTCACTCCTTGGTGACCAGCGGCACCAGTACCGCCGAAACCCGGTCGTCGCCGCGCTGGGCCAACAGGGCCAGGCGGAATTCGGTCAGCCACTCGCGCTCGGTTTCGCTGGCCGGACGGTCGAGCGCCAGCAGCGGCAGCCGCGAGGCCACCACCATCAGCATCTCGTTGCCGAAGACCGGCCCGGCGATGCGCCACTGGCCGGCCCCGCCCAGGTCCAGCCGTTCTCCGGCGGCGAGCGGCTGGCCGCCCTCGTCCCCATAACGGCGCAGATGCGCCACGGTACCGTCGGCCTGGACGTAGGAGACGTAAAGGTGGGCGGGATAATCGGGGCCGGTGATGGTGAAGCGAAGCGGTTCGCCCGCCTTCATCTCGGCGGCGACGCCGCTGACCGCCAGCCCGCGCGGACGGGCCAGCGCCTCGGCGAAGGTGGCCAGCGCCTCGCATTGCGGCCAGGGGCGGACCGCCACCGCGACCTCGGCCTTGCCGACGCCGACCATAGCCTCGACCGCCGCCACCAAGCGGGCGCGATCGTCGTCCGAGGCCACCCAGCCGCCCACATTCAGGCGACCGCCGCCGACGGTGGGCTTGAGGCCGGAACAGCGGTACTCGGCGGCCAGCGCCTTCACCGCCTTGGCCGCCTGATCCGGGGAAAGATGCTTGACCACCGGCGTCGGCGCGGGGGCCGGCGGCTTGGGCGGCGGCGCCGGAGGCGGCGGCGGCAGCGGCGGCTCGACGATGGGGACCGGCTCCGGCGGCGGCGCCGGAGGCGGTGGCGGCGGCTCGATCACCACCGGCTTCGGCGGCACCGGCTTGGGGGCGGGCGCCGGCTTGATCCTGTCTTCGACCGGCGGTGCCGGCGGCGGCGGGGCGGGAACGCGCGCCGCGTAGGATTCGACCACGGTGGCGGCGAACGAGCGGTAGCTGACCCAGGCCAGCCCCTTGTCGCCCCAATCGGCGCCCCAGGAATTGTACAGGCGGAAGGCCTGGCGCAGATCGTCGTAGCCGACCACCGCCATCGAATGGCCGGCGGGACCCGGCCGGACGTCGTCGAAGGCGGCGCCGCCGCGATAGTAGGTGAAGGAATCGGGCACCAGCATCGCCACCACCACCGGATTGCCTTCGGCGATCTCGCCCTTGACGTCGTCCAGATGGTTGCCCGACAGCCGCTTCCAACCGTCGATGCGGAACGCGGCGGCGTCGCCGATCACCGGCCCGTCGGGCAACTGGTCGCAGCGGCCCTCGTCATAGGCGAACTCGGCCAGGGGCGGCGCCCCGTAATCGCGCAGCATGTTGAGCGCCGCCGGAATCGGCAACCCCTCGCGGCAGGCGCCGGTCGGCTGGGCCAGGGCGTTGTAGATGAAGGACGGACTGAGCGGCGTCGCCCGCCGCGCCGACGGCCCCCGCAGGCGGTTCTCGTAGTAGGAACGCAGCGCGTAGGCGGTGGCCCAGCCGACGCAGGACGGCTGCCGCCCCTGGGTGCCGGGCGGCGGGAACCAGGGCGACAGATCGGCCGATTGCGGCAGGAAGGCGCGGAAACGCGGCAGCGACGGCAGCGCCCGGTACTGATCGGGCGCCAGCAGCACCGCGCCCTTGGCCCGCTCGTCGGCCAGGGCCGGGGCCGTCAGGACAAGCGCCGTCGACAACCCCAGCGCCACCATCCCCCAGCGAGCCATGCGCCCCTCCCGGCATCGTTCGGAGAGAACAGTAGCGGAGGCGAACGGCGCGGACAACCTGACCGCTTCGCCGCCCCCTCGTATTTGCCGCCGCGACAAACCCGAATAGTTATTAGAATTGATCTAATTGCAAGGTGACGCGGGCCGGTTGGATAATTTCCCCGCCCACGCCGACCGTGGGAGACACATTCACCAAGGGGGAAGCCTTTCCATGCGCAAATCCGCCACCGTCGCCGTCGTCCTGATGACGGCTTTCACCACCGCCGCCTCGGCCGACGAATTGCAGACCCGGGCCCAGTCGCTGTTCCAGCCGATTCCGTCGGTGGTGCCGGCGATCAAGGGCAACGTCGTCACCCGCGAGCGGGTTGAACTGGGCAAGGCGCTGTTCTTCGAGCCGCGGCTTTCGGCCAGCGCCCTGCTGTCCTGCAACTCCTGCCACAACCTCGGCGCCGGTGGCGTCGACGGCCTGGAAACCTCGGTCGGTCACGGCTGGCAGAAGGGCCCCCGCAACGCCCCGACGGTGCTGAACGCCGTCTTCAACGTCGCCCAGTTCTGGGACGGCCGCGCCGAGGACCTCAAGGCCCAGGCCAAGGGTCCGGTGCAGGCCAGCGTCGAGATGAACGCCACCCCCGACCATGTGGTCAAGACGCTGTCCTCGATGCCGGCCTATGTCGAACAGTTCAAGAAGGCCTTCCCCGGCGAGGCGGCTCCGGTCAGCTTCGACAACATGGCCAAGGCGATCGAGGCCTTCGAGGCCACCCTGATCACCCCCGGCTCGCGCTTCGACCAGTACCTGGAAGGCGATGCCGCCACCCTGACCGCCCAGGAAAAGGAGGGGCTGAAGCTGTTCATCGACAGGGGCTGCTCGTCCTGCCACAACGGCGTCAACATCGGCGGCGGCGGCTACTTCCCCTTCGGCGTCGTCGAGAAGCCCGGTGCCGATGTCCTGCCCCCCGCCGACAAGGGCCGCTTCGCGGTGACCAAGACCGCCGACGACCAGTATGTTTTCCGCGCCGGACCGCTGCGCAACATCGCGCTCACCGCCCCCTACTTCCATTCCGGCAAGGTATGGAGCCTGAAGCAGGCGGTCGGCATCATGGGCGCCAGCCAGTTGGGCCAAAAGCTGACCGACAAGGAAGAGGACGCCATCGTCGCCTTCCTCGGTACGCTGACCGGCGAGCAGCCGAAGGTCGAGTACCCGATCCTGCCGGCACGGACCGCGACGACCCCGCTGCCGATCCGCTGAGCGGACGCGCCCCGGCCGACTCAACGGCCGGGGCGCCCATTTCTTCGCCGTCCTCAGATCCGCCGAATGCGGACGATCACTTCGACGCCCAGGACGACGCTGCCCGACGGCGGCGGCGGCAAACCAACGACCTGGGGCTGCGGGCCGGGGATGTCCTGGATGCGTCCGGTGAGTTCATCATAGAAGTGATGGTGCTCGGCCGGATTGGTGCAGAAGAAGGTGCGTTCGCCGAAACCCACCCGCCGCAACAGCCCGGCATCGGAGAAACTGTTCAGCGTGTTGTAGACGGTGGCCAGCGACATCCCAATTCCGGCTGCGGCCAGCTCACTGTGAAACGATTCGGGCGTCAGGTGACGACGCCCACCGTCTCGGATGACGCCCATGATCGCCAAGCGCCGTTCGGTCGGACGAACGCCGGCTTCGACCAGCCTTTCCGCGTCGTCCCTGTCATCGCCACCCGCATCCATGGCCGCGCACACCTACCTTATAATTCATCTAAAGTATAAGAGCCCCCGGCGAATGGCAATCGCAACCTTTCGCCCCGCCCGCGATCCGCCTATCTTTGTTCCACATCCCCCAGCCCGGAGCGACCATGCCCGCCGCCCAGCCGATTCTGCGCGCCGATTACGCCCCCCCCGCCTTTCTGGTCGATGCCCTCGACCTCGGCTTCGAGATTCTCGCCGACCATGTGGTGGTACGGGCGACGCTTGGGCTGCGGCGCAATCCGGCGGCGGCGGCCGGCCAGCCGCTGGTGCTGCTGGGGAGCGGGTTGGAGACCCGCTCGGTGCTGCTGGACGGCAAGGCCGTCGATTACACCGTCGAGGGCGGAGCGCTGACCGTCGCGGCGGCGCCCGAGGCGCCCTTCACCCTGGCCACCGTGGTCGCCATCGACCCCGACGCCAACACCGCGCTGTCGGGCCTCTATCGCTCGGGCACCATGCTGTGCACCCAATGCGAGGCCGAGGGCTTCCGCCGCATCACCTGGTATCCCGACCGCCCCGACGTGATGGCGCCCTTCACCGTCGCCATCGAGGCCGACAAGAGCCGCTATCCGGTGCTGCTGTCGAACGGCAATCTGACGAGCGCCGAGGATATCAGCGGCGGCCGCCACCGCGCCGTCTGGCGCGACCCCTTCCCCAAGCCCAGCTATCTGTTCGCCCTGGTGGCCGGCGATCTGGCCGAGGTGGCGGGCGACTTCACCACCCGTTCGGGCCGCCAAGTGGCGCTCCGCTTCTGGGTCGAGCACGGCAACCAGGATCAGGTCGGCCACGCGCTGGAATCGCTGAAAAAGGCGATGGCGTGGGACGAGGACGCCTATGGCCTGGAATACGACCTCGACGTCTACAACGTCGTCGCCGTGTCGCACTTCAACATGGGGGCGATGGAGAACAAGAGCCTCAACATCTTCAACAGCAAGTTCGTGCTGGCCCGGCCCGACACCGCCACCGACGGCGACTTCCTCGGCATCGAAGGCGTCATCGCCCACGAATACTTCCACAACTGGACGGGCAACCGCGTCACCTGCCGCGACTGGTTCCAGCTGACGCTGAAGGAGGGGCTGACCGTTTTTCGCGACCAGCAATTCTCGGGAGATATGAACAGCGAGGCGCTGAAGCGGATCGAGGATGTGCGCGGCCTGCGCATCGGCCAGTTCCCCGAGGATAACGGGCCGATGGCCCATCCGATCCGCCCCGATTCCTATGTCGAGATCAACAACTTCTACACCGCCACGGTCTACTCGAAGGGGGCCGAGGTCATCCGCATGATCCACACCCTGATCGGCGCGGAGGCGTTCCGCAAGGGCATGGATTTGTACTTCGCCCGCCACGACGGCCAGGCGGTGACCTGCGAGGATTTCGTCGCCGCCATGGAGGACGCCGCGGGCGCCGATCTCGGCCAGTTCCGCAACTGGTACGCCCAGTCGGGGACGCCGCGTCTGAAGGCGGCCTGGCAATTCGACAAGGCGGCGCGGCGACTGGCGCTGACCCTGTCGCAACAGGTCAGGGACGGCCAGAAGCCCTTCCACATTCCGGTGCGGCTGGGCCTGGTCGGCAAGGACGGCGACCTGCCGTTGCGGCTGGAGGGCGAGAACGCGGCCCAGGGCACCAGCCGGGTCTTGGACCTGACCGGACCCGAGCGGATCTTCATCTTCGAGGACGTGGCCGAGGCGCCGGTGCCGTCGCTGCTGCGCGGCTTCTCGGCGCCGGTGATCCTGGAGGCGCCGACCGGCGACGACGAGCTGGCTTTCCTGATGGCCCGGGATTCCGATTCCTTCAACCGCTGGGAGGCCGGCCAGGACCTAGCCACCCGCAGCCTGCTGGCGCTGGTCGATGGCCGCGCCACCGCCATCGGCGAGGGTTTCGCCGCCGCCTGGGGCCGGGTGCTGGCCGACGCCGAAAAGGACCCCGCCTTCGCCGCCGAGGCGCTCGGCCTGCCGGCGGCGACGGTGCTGGGGGAAAAGATGGCGGTGATCGACGTCGACGGCATCCACGCCGCCCGCAAGACCGCCCACCGGACCTTGACCGCCCGCTACCGAACCGAATTGCTGGCGCTGCGCCAGCGCCTGAGCGAGTCCGCCTTTTCGCTGAGCCCGGCGGCCATCGGCAAGCGGCGCCTGCGGAATCTGATTCTGGCGCTGATGGCGGAACTGGGCGGCGACGAGGCCCGTGCCCTGGCCGAGGCTCAATTCGCCCAGGCGACCAACATGACCGACCAACTGGCCGCCCTGGCGGCCCTGGTGGCGCTGGGGCCGGAGGCGGCGGCGCCGGCGCTCGACGCCTTCCTGGCCCAATGGCGCGCCGAGGGGCTGGTGGTCAACAAGTGGCTGGGCCTACAGGCGATGGCCGACTGGCCGGAGGTCATCGACCGGGTCGGCGCCCTGCTCGCCCACCCGGCTTACGACGTGCGCGAGCCCAACAAGATCTACGCCCTGATCGGCGGCTTCGCCGCCAACGCCGTCCATTTCCACCGCGCCGACGGCGCCGGCTACGATTTCCTCGCCGGCCAGGTGATCGGGCTTGATGCCGCCAATCCCCAGGTGGCGTCCCGCATGGTGCGGCCGCTGATCCGCTGGCGGCGCTACGATGCCAACCGTCAGGCGCTGATGAGGGGCCAGCTGGAGCGGATCGCCGCCACCGCCGGCCTGTCGCGGGACACCGGCGAGATCGTCGGCCGGGCCCTGGGGTGAGCGGACCGCCTCAGGCCGGTTCCAGCACCGCGACCAGGCAGACCTCCCAGACGTCGGGGCGATAGACCAGGCAACGGGACAGCAATCCGTGCAGCAGGGTCTGCGCCAGCTTGCGCAAACCCTCGCCGGTGTCGCTGCCGAACAGCCGCGCCACCTTGAAGCCGGTGGCGGCGGCCAGTTCCTCGAAGCGGCCCGACGTCAGCGGGGTGACATGGTCGAACGAGCCGAAGAAGCATTTGAGCCCCCAAGGCGATTCGCAATTGGGCACCCGCAGCACGATGCGCCCGCCCGGCGCCAGCAGCGTCTGCAAGGTCCGCATCAGCTCGCACAACGCCTGGAGCGGAATGTGTTCGGCAACGTCGAACAGGGCGATGCGGTCGAAGCCGGCCGGCGGCAGCGTCGGCACCAATTGGGCGGCATCGGCGAGGCGGATGTCGACGCCCTTGAGATCGTCGAGCACCGGCGCCAGCCCGGCATCGCTGTCGATGGCGAGAATATTGGTGAAGCCCCGCTTCACCAGATAGCGCAGGAAGATGCCGGTGCCGCAGCCGATCTCAAGGACCCGCATCGACGGGTCGGCGCCGCTGGCGTGCAAAAATTCGCGGTCGAATTGCCGCAGATGCTTGGCCTTCAGCGCCGGACGGTCGCGCCGGGGCCGTTCGTAGGTGTTGATCGGCTTGTCCATGCGTCAGCCCCCCGGCACTGGCGAGCGGCTCAGCCGCCGGCCGCCTTCAGCCGTTGGCGGGCATCGGCGAGATCGGCATGCAGTTGGTGGCAGCGCTCGGCCACCTCGGGAATGCGCTCCCAGCCGATGGGCAGCTCTTCGGACAAATCGTGCAGGTCCATTTTGGCCTGGATCGCCCGGGCGTTGAGTTTCTTGATCTCGGCCTTGATGGCGTCGATGTCGCTCATGGGGAACTCCGAATCCGTAGGCGGCGGACGGAGCCATCCTGTGGATGGAGCGGCCCGTCGTCAACCGTCGGTCGCGCAAACCGGTCATGTTTCAAGGGCGTGGGCGAAATGGGCGAAGGTGAACAGCGCCGCGTCGGCGCATTCCTCGACCGCCGCCCGGGTGGTCAGGCGCTCGTCAAGTTCCTGGCGGAAACGGCGCCACTGGCGGCCGCCGTCGTCACCATAGGGGGCGTAGAAACCGAGGGCCCCGGCGATGGCGGGGCCGAAATGCCCGATCAGCCGCTGGCGGATCACCTGGCCGCCCAACATCGCGCCCTCGATGACGTAGGCAACGCCCAGATAGGCGGCCGCGCCGACAGGGTCCGGCGGCGCAAACGGCACGTCGGCGATCCGCCCGGCCCAGCCCAGCGCTTCGAGATCGGCGACCAGCAACGGCCAGCGCAGCCGGTAACCGAAGGCGTTAACGTCCAGCCCGGCGGCCAGCGCCTGTTCCAGCGGACGATGAACCGCCAGCATCACCGCCAGCGTTTCGGCCAGTTCCGCCTTGCGGTAGTCGTCGGCGAACAGCCGGGCGACACGCGGCAGCGCCTCCAGCCGTCGATGGGCTGCCGCCGTCTTTTCCCTGAGGAACGGCCAAGGCTCGGTCATCATCGTCGCCCTCGATCCAGCAATCTGTTATGCCTGCCTGGCCGGACGGCATAATATGGCTTCGTCGGGAACGAGGAAAGGGCGGGATCGGGATGACGGACAACCAGCCACCGAAACGGCGATTCCGGTGGACGGTCGCGGCATTCGCCCTGGCGCTGCTGGCCGGCGTCGCGCCCGCTTTGGCCGCCCCCTGCCCTTCGCAGGTCCCCACCATTGCCGCCGACGCTCCGACCAAGGACCTGGCGCTGGCCGATCTGCTGCGCCAACCGCCGCGCCAGCCCTCGGCCCGCCTGGAACGCAGCGCGGTCACCACCGAGGGGTGGCTGCTGCGGGTCCGGGTATTGGCGCCACGCCCGGCCTGCCAGGGTGACGCCTATCGCACAGCCGTGGTCTGGCTGGGACAGAAGCGCCCGGCCGGCGGACGACGCCCGGCCGCCCGCCACAATTCCGTGGTCGCTCTGATCGCCCTGCCGGTGCTGCGCGAGCAATTGGGGCCCGATCAGAGCCTGGACAAGCTGGTCGGCAGCCGCATCCGCATCACCGGCCTGATGACGTTCAACGCCGCCCGTCGCGGCGAACTCAACCGCACCCGCGGCACGCTATGGGAATTGCGGCAGGTGTCGAAGATCGTCGCCTGCGGCACCGTCGAATGCCCGCCCCCGCCGCCGCCGCCGCCGCCGCCACCGCCCAAAGCGGCCGAGCCGCCGCCGCCGGCCGCCGACGACACGCCGGATGACGACGCTCCGGAGGACGACGACAAGTAGGGGGTGGGGGTCGGCCTGGGCTCGCGTTGATCCGTTGGCGTTCCTTCGCTACGATGCCGCCCAACCGACGGACAGCGAGGGCACATGGTCGTCAGGGACCGGGATACGGGATTCGAGGCCGTGGTCGCCCTCTTGATGGCGGTGGCGGTGGTTGTCCTGGTCGTCGGGCGAATGCTCTCGACCGGCGAGGCGGAACTCACCATCTGGGGCGACCGCGCCCTGTGGCGGGGGCTCGACATCCACACCTCGGGCGGCGGCTTCCACCCGCCGCTGGCGACGATCCTGTCGGCGTTGCCCACTGTGCAGGCCGTGGCGGCCGCCTCAATCCTAATGTTCGCCGCCGCGCTGCTGTTGCTGGGCGGCTACATCGCCCGCGCCGAATCGACATTGGCCGGATTGCTGGTGGCCGTGGCCTTCGCCGGCTCGGGCCTGACCCATCAGATGCTGGGCGTGGGAAATCCCGGGTTCATCCCGCTTTTCGCCACCATCGCCACCGTCGCCGGCTGCCATTATCTCCGTGGCGGCGGTGCCCTGGCGCTGGGCGTGACGGCGATCACCGTCGCTTTTGGCATGCGAATCCATTCGCAGATCGCCCAGGTGGCGATCGGCTTGTTGCTGGCCGCCCCCTTCTATCGGCCAAGCTTCACCCGGCGTCACCTGGCCGCCCTGTTGATCGGCCTCGCCCTCCCCTATCTGCCGACCATCCTCGCCAACGGCCCCGGCTGGCTGTGGACCGCGATCTCGTCGCCCGGCGACGCGGTGACCAACTACGTGGTCTGGGATTTGCCGCGGCGCAAGGCGTGGCTGCTCTACGACCTGTTCGGCGGCGGCGCCGACGCCTTCGGCATGATCATCGGCGATTCGCGTTACCATCGGGCGACATGGCTGTTGATGACGGCCGACGCCGTGGCGGCGATCCTGACGCTGGCCTTCATGACCGGGTTGCTCCGCCGGCGCGCCCACGGCCACAGCCGAGGCCTCAACCACGACCGTGACGACGAGGGCGCGCCGGCCGGCGCCTTCGTCGCCATCGTCCTGGTGACGATGGCGACGGCGGTGATTTCCGACGTCGACGCCCGCCACTTCTTGGCGGCGATGCCGGCGGTGGCGGCGGTGGTCGGCCTGGCCGCCGAACGCGTGATTCGCCGCCATGGCCGGGGAGGGATCGCCGCCGCCATGGCCGTGGTGGTCGCCCTGGTACTGGCCGCCCGACCGTTGATCCTCGGCGCCGCCGCCTTCGTCGAGCCGCCAATCCGCTTGGACGGGGTATCGGGACAGCCCGAGATCGTCGCCACCGACGCGGGGCCGATGCTGGTGGCGCCGCGAACGGATCATCGCGGCCCCATCGGCGTGCTCATCCGCCGCGACGGCTCCGGCTATGCGGCCGAGTTGCATGGCCGCCCGCCGCGCGGCGACACCGCCCTGTGTCTGGCCGGCGACAATGGCGCGGCGCTGGCGTCGTTCGGCGATGCCGCGCGGAAGAGCGCCTTGACGCCGTGGCGCTCCGCCCGTTTCGAATTGCCCGAAGGCACCTATCGGGCCTGGCTGGTCGGTACCGACGCCCGTCAACCCGGCGACGTCGGGGTGGCGCTGGGCGGCCTGACCCTGCCCGGCCTGGAGGCGAACACGGCCGAGGACCAGCCGCCGCCGGATGGTTGCCTCGCCGGAGCGGACCGCAAGGTCGGACCAGAGGGCGGCGAGTGAGCGGACGTGACCGACGCGGCGGAGGTCGCCCCCCGCAGGGTCGGGCCGATATCCAGGCCCTGATCGCGCGGGCGAGCGCGCTGCACGATGCCGGCGCGCCGGCCAAGGCGGTGCCGCTTTACCGCAAGATCGCGGCGATCTTCCCGGACGAACCGGACGTCCACTACAATCTCGGCCTGGCGCTGATCGAGGCCGGCCGTCCCGAAGAGGCCGCCGCCGCCTGCCGACGGGCGATCGCGCTCCGCCCCGGCGATTCCGGCGCCTTCCACGCCCTGGGGACCGCGCTTCGCGCGCTGGGCCGGCTGGACGAGGCCGAGGCCGCCTGCGGCAAGGCGATCCACCTCGCCCCCGCCCATGCCGAGGCGCACAACAGCCTGGCCGGCATCCACCTGGAAAAAGGGCGCCCGGACATCGCCGCGGCGGCTTGCCGCACCGCGTTGCGACTGAAGCCCGACCTGATACCGGCCCTCCATAATCTCGGCACCGCCCTGGCGCGGCTGGGCCGCCCCGCCGAGGCCATCGCCTGCTACGACCGCGTCCTGGCGCTCAAGCCGGATTTCGTCGAAGTGGTCTACAACATGGGCAACGCCCTGGTCGAGGCCGGACGGCGGGACGAAGCCGTCGACTGGTATCGCCGCGCCATCGCGCTCCAGCCCGTCCGCTCCAACGCGCACAACAACCTGGGCACGACGCTGATGAGCCTGGGGCGGCCCGAGGAGGCATTAAAGCATTTCGAGGCGGCATTGGCCGACAACCCCCAGGACGCCGCCGCCCATCGCAATCTGCTGACCTGCGGCACCTATCTCGACGACGTGCCGATGGCCATCGTGAGGGCGCATCAGAGCCGATTCGCCCGGGCCTTTCGCCGGAAGCCGCCGCCGCCGCCGCGCCGCGACCTCTCTCCCGAACGGCCGCTCCGCATCGGCTTCCTGTCCTCGGATTTCCGCTCCCACCCGGTGGCCTTCAACCTGCTGCCGGGGCTACGCCACCACGACCGGACCAAGGTTTCCCCGCACTTCTACTCCCTGGCCGCCAAGCCGGACGCGGTTACCGGTCAATTCCAGGCCATCGCCGCCGGCTGGCGCGAGGTCGGCCTGTTGGACGACCGGGATCTGGCCGAGACCATCCGCGCCGACGGCATCGACATCCTGGTCGTCCTGGCCGGGCTGCTCGATGAGAACCGACCGACGGTAACGGCCTGGCGGGCGGCGCCGATTCAGATCAGCATGCACGACATCGGCAGTTCCTGCCTTGCCGAGATGGACTACCTGATCGCCGACCGCCGCCTGATTCCCCGCGACACGCCGGAATACTTCAGCGAACGGGTGCTGCGGCTGCCGCAATTCTACCTGTTCAGCCCTCCCGAGGCGCCGCCCGCCCTGGAGACGGCGCGCCCCCCCGGCCCTCCGATTTTCGGCTGCTTCAACAACCCGGCCAAGATCGGTAAGTCCGCCCTGGCGCTATGGGGAAAATTGCTGGCCGCCGCGCCCGGCGGCCGGCTGGTGCTGAAGTATCGGGACCACTACGCCAGCGAATCGCTTCGCCAGCGGCTACTCGCCGCGCTGACGGCGGACGGCGCCGCCCCGGATCAGGTCGTTTTCCTGACCGGCGATACACCGCCGGCCGAATTTCTCGCCCTGCACCACGGCATCGACCTGGCGCTCGACACCTTCCCGTTCAGCGGCGCCACCACCAGTTTTCACGCCCTTGCGATGGGCGTGCCGGTGGTGACGCTACGGCGGCCACGCCAGCCCGGCCGGGTGAGTGCCGCGTTGCTCGACGGGCTCGGGCTCGGCGAACTGGTCGCCGACGACGAGGCGGCTTATCTCGCCAAGGCCCTGTCGGTGGCGGAAAACGCCGAACAGTGGCGGCGGCGACGCCCCGAGATTCGCGACCGTCTGTTCCAATCGCCGCTGTGCGACGGGCGCCGCTGGGCTCGGCAAATGGAGCGGCTGTACCGCGCCGTCTGGCGCCGTTATTGCCGCACGGCGCTTAGAGCATGATGCGACTAGGTTGCATCATGCTCTCGCATTATTGAGTGCCCCTCGTCGTCCGTGAAATAGCCGCCGCTGGCGATCAGGCGGGCGCGGCGGCGATCTGACAGTCGGGTGTCAGCGGTATCATCCAAGCCAGGATGAGGGCAAAAAGAAGCCTCAGCCACTTGAGCAGGAGGC